>LAZR01001927.1_pt1 | contig 12541 bp, 29 predicted proteins | sample 329461 | NCBI WGS metagenome assembly LAZR01 (sample SAMN03002196, study PRJNA259156) | marine sediment metagenome | biome: sea floor; feature: Hydrothermal impacted sediments; material: marine sediment; isolation source: Loki non-amplified sample from Loki's castle hydrothermal vent sediment ...
TAACGGTTAGACAACCGTACTATACCTCTACCTCTACCTTAACGTTATATATAATACTTATATTATAGAGTACGTGACTTATAATAACGTTTAACAATACTGTGCTTTTCATGTTAAATTAAAAACCATTTGCCTACAACGATTTGCCGCGATTTCGCAATACTTTTCATCTATCTCTATGCCGATGCACTTGCGGTTCAACTTCTTCGCTTCTGAGGCTGTTGTGCCTGAACCGAGGAACGGGTCTAAAATAACATCAGATGGTGTTGAGATGATTATTCTTCTCATTACTTCTTGTGGTATCTGGCACGGGTGACCCGTCTTTTCGCTGGATACATTTTTAACTTGGTTTGCGTTCCACCAGTCATACAACCTCGCTTGCTTACCCTTCGCCATTAGTTTTATTATGCGTTTATCTTTTTGGTTTTTGTAGTCTTGTTTAAGATTGCTGAAATCGGGCTGGATAGTTCCGAACCACGCAATACCACGCCACTGTCGTGCAGTATTAGAGTTATAGCACCAAGCAACTACCTTTCGGGGTATTTCCTCTAGTAACCAAGATAATTGAAATAAATATTCTGGATAATGAATAACTACTGAAGGGCAACGGCAAGACAATTCTAAGAGATTATGATATTCCTCAAGGCTTAGATTATCTTTGTAGTTCAGGTAATGATAATCGAGGTTGTAAGGGGGATCCGTAATAACTAAGCCCTTCGGCAAGGACGATAATATCTCCCGGCAATCCCCGTGATAAATAGTCACACATTCATCTTGATAATACGGTTGCATTCAATCCCTCATTCTCCCATAACGATACTGTGCAAAATCACTTTGGTAAAATCCCCTTTTCTTTCAAGATGTCATTGATGTTTCTGCAACCATTAAGACACCCGATGTTTCTGGCTAGTACGGCGTTTTCAAATACTTTATTAAACGGTTGGTTGTAATTGCCGACAACTGGGTAAACCCCATCACAGTTTTGTAATATAATGTCCCCAGTTGGGAATATGCCGATTCTGATGGCCTGTTTATGCCAAAGACACTTCTGGGTGCAAGCCCAGTTCTCTTTCGCCAGCCTACCCATCGGGTGCATATCATCTTCGTCTTTCACAGTAATACCTACAGAGCCTCTAAGCCCGTTTATAATCGCTTCATTTTGAAATGCTTTGGTCCGGCGTACCACTGATGATGACGTGGAACTTTCCGCCACACCATTGAAGAAAATCAACGTGTTTCTGAATATCCGTAGACCATGCCCCATTTGTTATGACGAACTTCGACATTTTCTCTGGTATTAACTCAAAGAATCGCTGGTACAAATCGGTGTCAATACTTGGTTCCCCGCCGTACAATCCCCAACCGACCACCTTTTCCCAGTCTACCGTTTTTATAAACTTGGCGGTTTTGTCATAGTCTAGCGTGAGGTTGTTATCTGGGCTTCCGGCGTACATACAGAAAGGACATTCCAAGTTACAACGCAGCGAAGGAATGAAACTGAATGATGCTTTGGTCAAATCTTTTATATCATCTGAGTTTCTAACCATTGATTCTCCTTTGCTAACTATTCTTGCCGTGCAAGTGCGGGCGGCCTTCGTTTATCGCCATCTTATCAAGAATTGCCTTTTCTATGTTGATACCGAGAGAAGCAGTAATATCCATTAGGCGGATAAAAGTGTCGGCAATTTCTTCGGTGAAGTTCTCAAAGTCAGCTTTACGGTGGGCTTCTGCCGCCTCACTTACTTCGGTTACAACCAACATCAATTTTTCAAGCATATTCTCTCAATTAGTATCAAATCCTTTTCTCTCCCGGTATTCTTTTACTGATTCCGCGCATTCGTTTATTTTTAATTCCATTTCTTTAACCCCTCTCTCCGAATAGATTTCTGGACAATCGAGATTGTTTAGGTACTGCCAGATAATACCCCAGTTCCAGCAGCACTTTCTCCATTCCCCTGCAAGCCTCATCAAGAGTTTCTTTTTCCAGTGCCGTCCTGATTTTTACTAAATCTACCTCAGTCATTTAAAACCTCCTGTTTCAAAATATATTTCCGCCAGGGCTTGACAGTTCTTTTTTTATGTGATATTTATTAAGCATGACCTGACACAATTAATGGCTATCAAATTCAAGTTGCCTGGGGTCTTTTCTATGCCTTGCCCTATCTCTTGCTACCCACCAATCATATCTTTTATCGGGCGTTTTGAATATGTGCTTCAACGGTTCTCCTTTTGCATCCAACCACCCTTTCGCTTCGGACTTATCATTCAAACGACCACAAACCCTCTTCCAATTGGCGACTATCTTGGGGAAATAGTATTCTTCCCTCTTGATGTTTCTTGAGAATGGGCATAAGACACATCCCAATCGTTTAAAATAACCCTCACCGTAGCCTTTCCTAGTTGCCCCTTCATCATAGAGAGAGCAATAAGGAATATTATTTTCTCTTATATATCGCCAGACATCGTTATCATCAAAATTAAGTATCGGCCGGAGAAAAGTTTTATTAGACTTCTTCCTTCTGCCAACCTCTACATAGCATTGGTTTCTTCTGATATTACCTTCTGCTCTGCGATTTCCTGTAACTACGATTCTTCCATCACCACCCGCCTCTTTAATTATCTGGCAACACCATCTTTGGTTACGCATGGGCAAGCCTTTATCTAGTACCGAACCCCAGAAGTTCTTAGCATGAATATCCCATTGCGTATCCGGGTGGCACTCTTTAAGGAAATCGTATATTTGTGGCGGGTCAATCGGGCTGACGGCGTAATGGGCATCATATTTCGATTTTGCCTTATCTAACAAATCCATCGTGAGGCAAGAGTCCTTGCCGCCACTATCAGCGAAAAAGAAACCTCCGGGCGGTTCCCATGCCTGAAGCAACGCTATGGCGACATCAATCTTATCTTGATATGTCGCTGGAGGCAACATAACCGTATCAATTATTTTAGTATTATCTATGTAAGTAAGTTGCTCGATACCCATTCCCTAAAATCCCCCGATAACAACGATATTCCAAAGGCACACAGCCGACATAAAAGTTATGGCTGTATTTACCGCCCAATTATGAATTAATTTTGCTCCCGCCATATAGATAAACCACAAACTTAGAACTACTTTTGTCAGCCCCATTGCCTCATAAGACATCCCAGAAAATAACGGGTTAATTTCCCGCGCTATTCCGTTAGACAGCCCGTACCAAGTCAATCCGTAGTCCAGCATATTCAGGGAAAAGAACACGCTAATTTTGATGATAGTACTTCGGCTCAGTCCACTCGATAGCGTCAACTTCATAGTTGAACCAGTGTTCATTGCCACCTTCCTTTAGTCTCTTTTCTAGTTCCTTAATGATGTTCATGTTATTTGGTTATATAAATCTACTGCGGATTTACTCTTATCATTCCCACGCAATAAAACACTTCTTGGGCAATCATAAAGGTAATCCCATTCATCATTATATGGAATTAGGATACCTTCGTTGGTAATGCTTATGCGGTACTTTTTCAGGACAGTAATGACCATTTTTAATGTTTCTTGCATTACTGCTGAAGCTACGGCATGGCTTTCTCCACCTTCAGTAAACATACAAAGATAATCAGATGGAACACGTTTTTCCCCCATAGTTTCCCGGTAGTGTTCCTTCAATGCTTCATCAACTATTTTAATTAAGTCCATTATATTTACCTCTCCTTACCCGGTTTATACTCACAGCAGTCTATCCGTTTAGTCTGGCACTTAACACCTGGAATCGGTCGTATCGCTACCCACTTAGGCCATGCAAACTTGCAGGCTGCTCTTCCGAGCCAGATGTAGTGTTGGCAGATGTCTTTATTGTCGGTCATAATCATTACCTTACTTGTGTTTGAAATAATTACAATATTTACAGCGTTCATGGGTAAGTAACTCGTTTTCCCTAGTCCTGAAACTACGAGTATAAACGCCTTTCTTACCGCATTTCGGGCAATCTCTGAAGTTCCAATGTTTGCCTTTCATAGCGTCGCCTTATTTGGTTCCTGCTACTTTTTCTTTCCAGACTTCGATGTAATACCCTGCGTAATCGTGCCAGACCAATGCGCCATTACCTTCTTCGAGTGCTTTCTCTAACAGTTCTAACGCACCAGGGAGTGATGTTACGTGGTAATCAGTCATTATTGCCCTGTTCTTATTCACAAGGCGGTTAAAGCTATCGTCTAATTTAGGCAAAAGAGCAGCCTCGACATATCTAACTTTTTCTAACGTACCTTCCATTGCCATTTCTAACCTCACTTTATTTGACTACCACTGAGTGCCAATCCCTCGCGTTACTATCAGACATCGAATCAATGTATTTTATTGTGCTTTTCGGTCCCATTACTCCTATAGGTAATCGCGCCCCTGCTTTCATACGCCGCGTTAGTTCTTTTATCAGGTCGCTTCTCACCTGTTCTATATTAATTTTCATTTTCCATAATCATCACCTTATTTGGTATCTGAAAAAGATTCACGCATTTTCTTGAATTCTCTTTGGGCATCGTCCCATTTGCATTTATAAGCATTGATATAAGACGGCTTATTTTCTCCGCAAATATCACTTTTACTTCTACGGTTACAGTCCATGCAAAGTTTCTTAATCATTACTTCCAATGTATCCATTTCAAACCTCACTTTATTTGGCTAATTACCGCATTAGCCAGCTTATTCCAATAACCAAACATGAAAACACCAGAAGCGTAATAAAGACTGCCGCCAAAAGGTTTCTTACTTCTTCCCAATTTGTTATCATTTCAAACCTCACCTTATTTGCTTTTTTCTTTCACACGCTAAAATATGGGTATCAGTCTGTTTGTAATTATAATTTGTGCCATTGTGGAAGTATCTATACTGGAAATCAGCGACCTTGCCATTCAGCGTATATCTCCGCATGAAGTTAGTGTAGCGGTATCTCTTGCCACACACCGGACACGTATCCATCCAACTCTTTACCCCTGATTGACCTTTACCCATGACTTACCTCACTTAGTTTGGTACTTAAACTTTAATTTGCTATATGCAGCTTTATTGTGACCTTCTTCAATTCTCATTACATACTTCCGTACCGCTTCGGTATGAAGTAATTTTATCCTGACTATCTTGCATTTATCAGGAAAGAGTTTTAACATTTCTTCTGCCATTTTGTTCTTCATAGTTCTCTTTATTTGCCACTTAATGATGCCTGGGCTTTAGTTATAGCTTCATCGGCTTCGACAATGTTAGAATGAGCCTTATCTAATATCTCCGGTAGCCGAAAGCGTAAATACCCGAAGTTTGAGTCTATTGGATTTTTGGCAAAGTCCTCTAAAAAGGCCATAGCAAATACTTCACCGAACTCAGAGTAAATACGGTCTATAATCTTACCGCAACATTCCTCAACAAATTGCATCCCCATAAACCTACCAAGGGTGTAGCTATCATCATCAGAGTCACGTTCGGGATGTTCCGTTCCGCACAACTCACAAATTACTCCCCCGATAGTACCCATACTCATGTTATTCCATGAACGGCTACTCTCCCCTGCTGGTTGTTTGAATATCGGTTTTTTCATCATTTCCCCCTTTGAGTTCACCTAATTTGGCCGTATAGTTTGGTCGTATTTTTTTGAACAATTATCACAAAGCAATACAGGCTTATCAATATCTTTTCCCCTTCTGTAAAGCCACTCCCACGCTCTGCATACCGAACAATCCCCTTGACAAATTGCTAGTTCCATTACTTTACCTCACCTTATTTGATGCCAAAATTAGGCTTTATTTTTAATTTCTTGCTGGCCTCTTTTGCCATATCCTCTACACATCTAGCGCATTTACGCTGCTTTCCATCCATTATTGGAAGCTGGTGTTTCAAGCACAATATTGACATTTCAAACCTCTCCTTTTTTAATATCTCCGCTACGCCCTACCAATCGAAACTGGCAGGGCGTTACGAGAATATTAAGACTTGTTTCTTCTTGCCACACTGATTAGGCTGATTACCAGAACCAGCATTACCCCGCCGATTATCCAGAAGTAGTACAGGTATTGTCGTTGAAGATAGTCGGTGTAGTTGAGTAGTGCTGTGAAGTTTGTTCCGGCAGTATTTAGTTCGGCGGACAGTGTTGAGGCTTGCGCCTCTAACTCCGCAATTCGGGTATCCTGCTCGGTTGCCCGGACTTCCAGTAAAGAGATATGGTATTCCGCTCCGTACATCAGTTGGTTCCAGATTACCTCATCCCGTTCCTGTAGGCTGGCAAGAGAAGTCGCCGTATCGGTGTCCGCTTCTTGTAAGGCGGTGAGCAATCCGGCCGTTTCTGATTCAAGGCTGTCGATGGATTTTTGGATGTAAGAGATTTCTGCCCTGGTAAACTGATGCCCCTCAATCAACTTTGCCGAGGCGTCAAGCAACATGGTAGAGAGGTTGCCGAGTTTGGCTATTTGCCCCTCGATTCTCGGACCTATTCCTGACAGATTCCAGTAGTAGGAATAGTCCCACAGGCGGTTTTCCGGAGCATGGTAGCCCGCCGCCGCTATTGCATCACGTATGTCAACGCCACCTATAGAAACGTCAACATTGCCGCCAGCAACAATCGCTACGTCAAGGTCAACATCGCCGGGAGTAATAACCGTTACGTCAACATCCATACCGGGCGGGTCGGCAGCGAAGGCTGGCACGGCCCAGACTATGGACATCGTGACAACGAGTAGCAGAGTTAATAATAGTTTTTTCAATTTGATTCCTCCTTTCTAGGTCGGGGGGCTTTGAAACCCCCCGTACCCAAAACTTGTTATTGATCCGGTTTATTTGGCGGTTACAGTATATGGATTCGCTGAGAAACTGTTTAGGAAGTTGGCGACAATACTGGCCGCTCCGCCGGCGGGGAGAGTTGTGTTCACTACGACAGGCGTACCGTCAACGTTCATCGCTGCGTTAGATACGACATTGGAACTGGCGGAAGCGTATTGGGTATAAGTACCAGCACCACTGGCCGCAAGGGACGTTGTGCTTAGACTGGAACGGACAGTACCATTTTCGTTGGCACCAAAACCCCACTGTGCGGAGTTGGATAGGACGGCACCGCCAGTCGCATAGGCAACCACGTCAACAGTAGCGGTAAGGATATTGTTGGTGAGCATATCGTATTGCTTGCTAATAAATGTCCCTTGCAATGGTGGCGACCAGCTTGGGTAATTGGCTTCGCTCCAGACATACATACTGCCGATGCTACCAATATTCATATCAACAGTGGTGGGGCCGGATGCTTCTGCCGTGAAGGTTCCTACCGTGCCATAGTTATGATTGGCACTAAGAATGTCAAAGTCGTGGGTGTCAATCATCTTGAAGATAGCTCCGGTAGTTGAGGAAGCATTAACGTAAGAACTCAGTTTGCCGAAGATACCAGCATAGGAGTCGTAACTTACCGTGTAGGCACCTTCAGCCCTAAAGTTATTCGTCTGCCCGGTACTTCCAGGGTTCCATGTGGACGAATCAACGCCCGTAACGGTAATGTCTGTTATTCCCCCACCCGGCGAGGTAACGTCAATGCTCACAACCGGGTCGGCGGCAAAGGCCGGGGCTGCAAAAGAAAGCGTTAGCGCGATAACGAGAAACGTAGTTAAAAGTATCTTTTTCAATTTGTTTTTCCTCCTTAGATATTTTGGTCGTTTTTGGTATATTCAGTTGTTATTATTGCTGGCAATCACCTCCTTGAGCCTTAACCTTATTTTAGTATCCGCCAATTCTGTTCAGTAAGGCAAGTTCTCTGCCTAATGCCGCCGATGCTCTTCTCCAGTTTTCCATTGGCATTGAGTTTGTGAAGGTGTAGATCGCACCGCAGAGTTTGCAGTGTCCCTTACTGGCTGGACCGTTTGCCGTTTCAATTAGCCAGTGGTGTTGGCACACCGCCAGAAGTTCCGGCAAATCCATTACTACGGGTCGTTCTTTGGTCTTGACTGCCATTTTAAATACCTCCTTTTCTTATTCGTTTGGGTTAGGGTGGCAAGTTCCACATAACCAGTCAGGTGGTCCAGAAGTTTGACGAAGCCACCATTTATCACTTCCGCAATTCCAACAAGGTCCGGTCGGCTTTGGCGGTATCGGCCAACCACTTGATGGTCGTTTAATAATTTTATGCTTGGGCTTTTCTGTTGCTTTCATTCTACTACCTGCTTGTAGTTGGCATCGAGCATAGATTTCTGCGTCTGTAGCGAAATGAAGTAGGTGGACGGGTTACTGTGCGTATACATAAGTATGTCTGGTTCGGGTATTTCCCCGTTCTCCAGTACGACACTAACCTTCCAGGGATACTTGATTAGTCCAGTTTCTTTACAGGCGGGACATTTATCAGTAGCTTCGTGGTCGCCTGCACCTACGACTAAAAACCCCATGCCATTGCACTCAGGACACTCAATGTCTGTAGTACCTGAGAGGTTTAGGATTTGGTCAACAAAGATACAACGCTTGCCATCACCCTCCCTGTATTCCTCATCTGTAGCTGCAAAGTATTCCTTAGCTATCTTCTCCCGTGCATCATCAAGTATTTTACTGCTGACTTCTTTGTTCATTATAAACCTCCAGTTGTAGTTGTCCATGTAGGTATCCAGTATCCACATTCGTGACTTGCAGGATAGTTTAGATTAAAGAAATTGCATGGCACCCAAACTTTCCAGCAACCGTATTCAGTGACTACTTTTTCTTCTTTTGGTATCATTGGTTACCTCCTTCTCTTCAGGGATGGCCTTGTGCGCCCTAGCGTTTCCACAATACGGTTTATGTTTCCATTCACCATACCTTGTTTCGTAAATCTCCTTGCCACACCTAGCGCAACGAGTCATCTATTCCCCCTCTTGTCGTCCTTCGGCTTGGTGGCTAAATCTACTTTCATAAAAGAATGGCGCTCGCCGCTTTTAACGGATTGACAATGACTACACATAGGAGTATTACCCACATCAACAAAATCGTGTTCTGGTATATTCCAGTTACAGAGTCGTATCGGGTAGCCAAACGGCTTAACGTAGATATGCTTGCGGGTTTCTCCGGCTGTTTTGCCTGTAAAGTTCGGTGTGCTCATCCTTCCACCTCGCTAGTGGGGTTGGCTTTGAGGGCATCCCACTTTTTCTTTGAGGTTTCTAGTTGAGCGAAGAGTTTTTCAGAAGGTGTCTTACCGACCCTGTGAAATGCCAGCAACCTCTCTAGTGCTTCAATTCTGTCATCACCACATTTCGTCAATGCCTCTATACGGGCTTTGTGGTCAACCTCTGTGATGGACAGGATTTGGTCTATGTAGTAGGTGGTAGCCTCCGTCCCGTTTTCAAAAGAGAACAATATCTTTTCTAACTGTTCCCTCTTGAGCAATCTACTGGACTGGTCGGGCGGTATTAACCCCATGCCAATAGCGTTAGACTTTGATATCTTGTCCCTCTCAATCTCATCCTGGTCGGGCTGTGCTAGGTTGGGCATTTGCTCAGTGTCACAACAGGCAGGGCAGTCATACCAAAGTTCTTTGATGCTATCCCTGTCCATTTTAAGGTGTGTTTCTATGGCTCTTAATGAATCCTCCGAGTGTCTTAGTAGTTTCTTTCCCCTGCAAACAGGGCATTGGTCGGGCTGTGACCCGTCTAATCTACTCACGGTTTTAGTAGAGCCTTCATTCTGCCAGTCGGGCTGGGGCTCTTGCCAACTACAAGATATTGAGGGAATATTGGTACAGTACTCACGTTCCATTTTATTCCCACAATGACCTTTAAATGTGCATTTTATCCTATTCACTCTGTGCCTCCTATTAGGTTCACCTAGTCTGGTTTCTTTTCTCAAAGACCTGGAATCCAGCTACTGGTCGGTCGCTGCCTTCAGCGACATAGAAATTAAAATGACCGGCAAACATCGGGGCATATCCAGTTATCCAGTATATTTGTCCATCGACTGTGTGTTCTAATTGACCTGCCAAAAGCCTCAAAGACGGCTTTAACAACTCCCACCGCTTCTGGCTATATCTTTTCAGACCTGTCACAACTTCGTAAATATTCCTATTCCCCACAATAGGCGCTCTTTGCTTTTGGGCTAGATTTACAATTGCCCTCAATACTTCTTCTTTGTCGTAATCCATAATGCTCACTTAGTTTGCCTGTAATAAAACTCTTACTCTTTCCCCGCAATGTGGGCAATGCGCAAAACGTTTTTCGCGAAGACACGCCAAAGCTTCACAATCTTTAGGGTCTACTATCGTGTAAGCACCGTAGGACTGTTTGATAGCATCGACACTACCCCATCTTGTCTCTAGTTCCTTAAAGTGCCTTTGGCAAAGTTTTATCATTCACACTCCTATTAAAGTCTCTTTATTTGGTTAGGCTACTGTCCCATATTGACAACTGGGATTGGTACAATAAAACCTATGACCGCCTTTTCTATTTCTCTTTAGCTTATACCCGCATCTAGGGCATTTTTTAATTGGCACTTCAAACCGCCACTCGTTTTTTACGCTTCCAGGGCTTTACTCCCCACCACTTATCTCTAAGCATAGCTGCCGCTTCCCTAATAGTTGGATGTTTTAACACCGTCTCTCGACTATTTTTATATCCCATCTTTTCCTCCGAAAAATAATATCAGTTATCTTTTTGAATTAGGTTCACTTAGTTTGTTTATCGTCTTTTCTTTCACCGAAATAAAATCCGTATTTCCGGCACAATGACATACCGTTTGCCTCAAAATAATGTGCCTTTTTACTGCCTGCCGGGAAACCCCAACCCTCTTTATTTTCAGTCATTATTTACCTCTCTTTATTTGGTCTGCAAAACGCCGATAAACTTTTCAAAGCCAACCAAAGTGTAAGAAGTGCTAATCGCCGGCAGGCTTTTAGTCTTGCCTGAAAGGTCTACCACTATTTCACCGATCCAAAACTTACCGCCGCTATATTCCACCTGTAATCTGCTACGGCTACCGTATAACCTCTGCCAAGCCGCTTCACACTGTTTGATTAATTCCTGATATGACATTCTTCCCCCTCATTTGGTATTTATGATCCGGGTAATATTTGACCGGCTAATACCAAACTTATCAGCTATTTCTTGGTGGCTAAAAGTTGGGTTCTTTTTGGCGTATTTTCGTATTTCGTTATCTCGTTCTGTTTTGCGGAGTGAGTCGTATTTAGGCATTATTATTTCTCTCTTGCCGGATTATCTTCATCATCATTATTGAGGTAATCGGCTGCGAACACTCCGGCCATCCCAGCCATAAATGCCATAGAAATCAGAGTGAGGACGCCAGAATCATATTTAATTGATAAAGCAAAGATAATCAAGAAACCGACAAACAACAATATCATGGCGATGGGAAGAATATAACCTTTTTTCTTTTTCATTATTCTTCCTTTGCAACCCAAACGTATTGCAGGTAAAAAATTAAGCCAAATAATGCGAAGCAAGGCGCGCTGCCAATGAGTAGAAAGGGTGAACCCGCGTCAAACACTACCCATCCAACAATTCCCAACCCGAGCCACAATATTCCAACCATTAACAGGTGGCACACAACCATGCCAGATACACCACCGTAGTAGTTTGATAACATCGGCTTGTGTAATTTCATTCTCATTTCAATCCCCCTTAACCTTGATACTCCAATAATACAATATGTTTACTAGATTGTCAAGAGGTTAGTCAGGTATTTATAATATTTATTTTCAAAATAGTTCACCTTATTTGCCGAATAATCTTATCACCGGAATACCGAAAGCCTCTTGTGTTCTACAATAGACGTATAGCCCATAACTCCAACCGCTGTCATCAATCAATTCTTGAATAATATCTCGGCTTTTCTCCCTGTCTTTAGTAGCTTCGTGTTCACCCAAATTGACAAAGCGGTGGCAATCCATATTGAAATAAACAGAACGCGAATATTTATTGTGGTGCTTTATGAAGTCAGAGTAATTTATAATTTCAGGTTTTTTCATTAAGTTCACCTTATTTGTTTTCAAAATCCTTGCCAGTCTGTTTTGTCAATTCCTGGCACCGTGGGCAATCAGGATCAACCGTTAATACTGACATCGGGCATTTATCCTTTTCACTCCAACCCGGGCTCCCCCAATGAGTAAAGCCGTGGAAACTTTTAGGGTGCTTATCGGCTTCTTTCTCAAGGTCAGCATCTTCGCCAAGATATTCCCAAAAATCAGTTGATGCTACTCGTTTATGCTCTTTCATCTTCAAACCTCTCTTAGTTTGCCCAACTAAATTTTATTGGAAAGCAGGGAATTATACAGACATATACAGCTTTAGGGTATTTCGTTCCTTTCCCTATAAACGCACCTACCCAAATATTCTGCCACTTAAAACTAATTGATATTTTCTTCCCAAATATATTCATTTCAACCCTCACTTATTTGCTCCTATCGTTTTTACCTAGTTTATTTCCTCGTAATTAGCCTCACCAAACTGGCTTATTCTGTCGGATGCTATTTTGCACCCTCTTTAAGTATCCTGTAATCTTCCCCGGAGTTTAACACGATGGCGGAAATATCACTATTTACTAACATTATTATTGCCCTTATGTGTAAGAGAGTAG
>LAZR01001928.1_pt1 | contig 12538 bp, 21 predicted proteins | sample 329461 | NCBI WGS metagenome assembly LAZR01 (sample SAMN03002196, study PRJNA259156) | marine sediment metagenome | biome: sea floor; feature: Hydrothermal impacted sediments; material: marine sediment; isolation source: Loki non-amplified sample from Loki's castle hydrothermal vent sediment ...
CGGCATCGCCGCGCCGAAGGCGGACCCCATCGCGGCCGGGATCGCCGCCCAGCCAGCCTATGAGGCGGCGATGCGCGACCCCAGGGTCCTCAAGCGGAGGGAGGAAGGTCTACGGGCGACCAATATCCAGGAGTGGGCGCAGGCCGCAGAGACCAAGGGCGCCGCTCGCATCGCTGAGGGCGTGGCCGCTGCCCGGCCGAAGATCGAGCGTTTCTGGGCCGCCTGGCAGCCCATCCTCCTGGCCCACGTTCAGAAGGTCCGGTCCATGCCCAGCGTAACGGACGCGGACCGCAAGAATCGCATGATCGCCAACCTGGAGGGCCTACGGGCCCTGCACGGCCGGGCCCGCGGTTAGAACGGGAGGCAACGAGCGATGGCCTACGACGAATGCGCCGACTGTGAGGCCCCGCACCCCGAAGGGAAGGGCCTAAAGGACGGGATCTGTAAGGGCTGCCAAACGGCCCGCCGGGAGATGCGCAAGAGCGCGGAAGAGACGGCGGAGCCGGAGGCGGATCCTGGGGAGGAATAACGGCGATGTTCACTCAGAAAGAAATGCTCCGGGACGGCGTCTCTATGACGTTCGGCCAGACCTACTCCTTCGATCTGCCCAAGTCCGGGCAGCTGGAGTCGCTGGTCCTCTACATCAGGTCAACCGCCGTCTCTAACGCCTTCCTGACGGTGCGGAAGTGGCGGCTCATCGACTACATCAGCAAGATCGAGGTGATCGGGGACGGCGTGGAGGTGATCAAGTCGTTTGACGGCCGGCAGGCGCTCGCCTCCGCCTTCTATGACGATTTCCGGGAGCCGGTGTCTATGTGGCGGACCTACGCCACCACCTCCCAGCGCCAGTGGATCCCGATCCACTTCGGCCGGGGGTTCCTTGACGAGATCTACGGCCTGGACCTGAGCCGGTTTAACCAGGTGACGCTCAAGATCACCAACGACGCCAGCGGCACCTACTTTTCAACGGACGTCACCCTGTCCATTATGGCGATCTGGAAGCGGGAGGAACCGACGCCGTTCCAGGGGTACTTCCGGGAGGAGGATTGGAAGACGTGGGCGCCGGTGGCGGCCGGCTGGGAGTACAACGACCTACCGCTGGGCCTTCCGATCCGGCGTATCCTGCTGAGGGCCCGGCCCGGCGTGGACGCCGCCGACGCAAAGAACAACTCCAGTCTCCACCGTCTTATGGACGACATCGATTTTACGTTGCGGTCCGGGCAGACGCGGGTCTACCGCGGCGACTTGGAGATGCTGGGCCACGTCTCCGTTATGGAGATGCCTGCCCTGGCTGAGACGCAGGGCAACGTTGACCGGACGCAGGGGTACGGCTTTGAGACCCACGTCGGGTACGTCACCCAGGCGCTAGGCTACGGGCAGGGTGACACTGACGGGCTCACAACGGCCCTGGCGTATCTGCGTAAGGACGTCCAGGAGTCGGCCCAGGAGTCGGGGTATCGCCCGGCCAACGGCCCCCTGGGCTGGGTGGCCAGGGGCCACGGCTACGGCCATTGTGTCCCCCTCTACTACGCCCGCAAGCCGAACCTGGAGGACCTGCTGATTCCGGAGGACGTCAAGCAGGTCGCCGTCAACATCCAATGCCGGACCGGGACAACCGTCAGCGGTGATTCGGAGCTAGCACAGAACGCCATCGTCCTAAGCCGCCTGGTGAGATAGCCGGTGGGCGACTGCCCAGTCAGCCATCGGCGGGTAGAGGTGGACGGCCTGGTCGCAGAGGCCGGCGCCACCTACCACGGCGGTGTGCTGGTCTGCAGCGGGAACGAATCGAAGGTGACCGTCTATGACGGCATCGACGCCTCCGCCGACGACGTCATAGACTTCTTCTACGGCAGCGACAACGGGGGAGACCACCACTGGCTTGAGGGGGGGATCGCCGTCCGCCGCGGCCTGTACGTGGACATAGGCGACAGGGTTACCGAGTTCTCGATCTACTTGAAGCCACCGCCGCGGGAGACGGGGTGATAACCGGGGAGGCCGGCCGTGCCCCTCAGCCGTGAGAAGCTGAACGATCTGCACGAGCTGGGGCGCCTCCTGGAGTCCCTGACGTCCAGCGCCTACTCCCTCTACCTTTTGGGCCAGGAGCAGGCCGCCGGGGAGATCGTGGGGACGGTGGAGGATCTGGTAGAGGACACTAAGGGCGTGGTGGAGGGGCTGCGGGCCCCTCCACCCTGACCACGCGGGCGCCTGCCGTGCTGTATGAGTACGCCCTGACCATCGCCGCCAACACGCCGGCGTCGGCGCCGGAGACGCTGGCCGCGCCCCTGGCCCCTGGGACCATCGTCCGCGTGGACCTCCAGTTTCCCCGCGGCTGTGTGGGCCTGGCCCACGTTCAGATCTGGCGTAGCGAGCATCAGGTCTGGCCCGGCAACCTGGACGGCAGTATCGCCGCCGAGGGGCTGGTGGTCACCTGGCCGGAGGATTACGACCTGGACGACGAGCCGTTCGCGCTGGAGATCCGGGGCTGGAATGTGGACGATTCCTATGCGCACACCATCACCTGCCGATTTGCCCTCCTGCCCCTGGACGTGAAAGAGGAGGCCCGCGCCTCCGCCGGCCTCCTCCAACGCATCGGGACGGCCATCTTCGGGGGGTCCTGACGTGGTACATGGGACCCGCGATTGGGGCATTACTGCCGGCGCTGCCACCACCTACCGGCTTACGGACCTGGCGGAGCTGGCCGCCCGTCTGGGGTCGCCCGTCACCCATGATCGCCAGGGCGACGTTATCTTTATGGACAACTTCGAGGACGGGCTAGGCAAGTGGGAGGCGGCCAGTGACGGCGGAGGCGATAGCGTGGGGCTGTCGGCGGCGCGGGCCCGGAGCGGCTGGCTGTCCGCTCTCCTAACGTCAGGATCCGGCGCGGGCAGGTATGCGCAGATCTACCGCGGCGTGAATCTGCCGGTGCTGTCGGGGCTGGGGGTGGAGCTGTCGTTTAGCGTCCCCGTCGCCCTGGAGACGCTGAAGCTCCAGCTCCACATCCTTGACGGGACCAACCGTTACAGGTTTGAGGTCACCTATGACGATGCCAACAACCGCCTGGACCGCCTGAACGCCGCCGGCGGACTAACCACCGTCGCATCGGGGCTGGTCCTGGCCGGCTGGGGACGGATGTTCCACACCGTAAAACTGGTGGGGGACACCCTCAACGGCACGTACGGCCGGCTGATTATGAACGACACAAAGCACGATCTGGAGGAGGCGGAGGCGTTCAGCGGCGCCGATAGCGGTGACCCCCGCCTGGAGTTGACGGTCACGTTGACCGGCCGCTCCGGATACAATGACGCGGTCCACATAGACGATGTGATCGCCACCCAAAACGAGCCGGTGTGATCAGTTGATACCCTTGCGGCGCTTATCGTTGGCGACTATGGTTCGGATCAGCCGCTCCTCCTGTACGATCCTCGCCCGCCGACGGTGGTCCTTTCCCGCCCGCCGTAGCAACCTGACCATCTTCAGTGTGGACAGCATGATTGACACCTCCACAAGTAGAGACGCGCCTGGGGGCGATCTGTTACAGCCATGAGCCGGGTAATCCCGTTTTTCGCTGAGACGGCTACGGCCACCATCGTCATTGACGGCGTCACCTACAGGGTGCCCCTGATCGATTCCGACGGCCACCTCCAGGTGGACGTCGTCTCCAACGCCCTGCCCACCGGGGCGGCGACCAGCGCCAAACAGGATACGATGATCACAGCCCTGCAGCTCATCGATGATCTGCGGGGCGCCCTGGACGCCGTTCAGGCGGACCGGCTGAACGTCAACGTCAAGATCGCCGGCGCCTCTGAGGTGATGGGCATCCGGAAACGGACGGATGACCCCTCCACCACGCGGGTCACCGCCGTCACCCCGACTTCCGGGAAAAAGATCCGCCTCATCTCCTGCCAGACACGCAACCTAGCGGACACCTTGGCTGCTATGGAGGTCTACTTCGGCACCGGCGCCAACATCGCCACCAATCCCGATAAGGTGATCCTGGACACCGTCTTGCGGGTTACCGTGATGTCCACCTACGGTGTGGCGTGGCCCGACGGCGCCGGGCCCGTGGGTGCCGTGGGCGAGGTCGTTTCCGTGCGGACCAGTCAAAACGTCACGACACAAGGGGTTACCGTCATCCACTATCGGGAGGAGTAGAGTTGACACCCTGCCGGGAGGGAGGTTAGAGTGGCGCCATGCAGCGGTCGGTTACTCAGTTCGCCATCGCTCTGCTCCTCAGCTTCTTTCTAGGTGCCGCCACCCTGGCCGCCGTCGTGGCGGAGGTCACCAACAACGGCGAGTCAACGCTCACCCTGGCCCTGGTGACGGGCCTGGTGGCCGCCAACAGTCAGGCCGTCGCCTTCCTTTTCCGCACGAACAACACGCCGGCAAGTCACTAGACTAGGAGGTCCCCATGCAAGATGTCCCGCTCGCTACCCCTGGAGTCCCCACAGGCCAGACTACCAAAGGGACGCCGATCAGCCCCGGATCCATTGTCGGGCCCTCTTTTCAGCTCGCCCTCCTGGCTGCAGCCCAGGGCAATGACCAGGAGGCCGGAGATTACCTTCGGCAGATCGCCGCCGCCATGAAGGCGATGGTCCGGCCGGGAGCGATGGATGCCGGAGCAGGTTAGGATCCACGGCGCAGTTGACGTTGGGCTGGGGGAGCAGGGGGCGCCCGCGCCCAACATGGTTGCGATCACCTACTCCACGTCTGACGTCCCTCCGCGTACCGTGTTCGTGGACAAGGACAAGGACACCGCGGAGGAACGGCAGAGGGTGATCAAAGAGGACCTGGAGGCCGCCCGTGCCGCCGGCGCTGAACGCTTCGAGCTACCCTGACGACATCGATCCCCTGGCCCTCCTGGACGATGCCGTTTGGGAGATGATGGAGGAGCCCGTTCTACCCCCCATCTCCGGCGGCCAGCTCCCCGCCTTTCTAGGGGACGCCTGGGCCTGGACGTTGGGTAACCTACTGGCTCCGGGCGGGGATTTCCTCCGTGCTGCCATGTCTGAAATAGGGCGCATCGTTGGCGGTACCGTCACCACCATCGCCTCCTGGCTCCTCAAATGGGTCTATCACATCGTCCGCTTCTCCATGTGGTACGCCGTTCCCAGCGCCCACCGCCTAGGGTATCCCTCTGTCTACAACGAAACCACCCAGAGCCCCTATGAGTACCTGAGCCGCATATTTCGGATCATGGGGTCCGTAATAGAGGGGATCGCGGACCCCCTGTTCGGCTGGCTGTGGCGAGCGGTGGCGGGCCATGTGGAGTGGGCGATCCGGGAGATCCGGTCCGGGGCCGCCTGGCTGTGGGGCGCGGTGGCGGGCCATGTGGAGTGGGCGATCCGGGAGGTCCGGTCCTGGGCCGCCTGGCTGTGGGACCAGGTGGCGAGCCATGTGATGTGGGCGATCCGGGAGGTCCGGTCCTGGGCCGCCTGGCTGTGGGACCAGGTGGCGGGCCATGTGATGTGGGCGATCCGGGAGGTCCGGTCCTGGGCCGCCTGGCTGTGGGACGCGGTGGCGGGCCATGTGGAGTGGGCGATCCGGGAGGCGCGGGAGGGCGTTACCTGGCTGTGGGACGCGGTGGCGGGCCATATAGAGTGGGCGATCCGGGAGGTCCGGGACGCCGCCGACTGGCTGTACCATAACGTTATCCTAAAGATCCCGGAGGGCATCATCGCCGGCGCCGCCGAGATCGGGAAGCTGATCCGGGAGGCGTTCGAGTGGCTGGTGACCAGCGTATTCGAGCCGTTCGTGGACGTGGTGCAAGCGAAGCTGGCGATCCCTGGGAAGCTGATCCGGGCGGAGTACACGTCCCTGGAGGAGCTGCTGGAGGATATGATGGACCCGCCGGCGGAGATGCTCAAAGGGTGGACGGGGATGATCCTCCTGCCGTTTATCGTGGTGGGGCTGCTGGTGAACATGGTGACGGGCCTCAGCGGCCCCCTCCTGGAGCCGGTCCTGCAGGAGCAGGCTCGCAGCGTGGGGGCGCGGATCCCGCCGTTTGCCATGCTGCGGGACGGCCTCCTCCGGGACCTGCTGCCGGTGGGGGCGCATGACGAATGGCTGGGGCGGTCCGGGTTCGACGCCGCCAACATAGAGCTACAGAAGGCGCTCTACGAGGAGATTCCCGGACCTACAGACCTGGTGCGGATGGGCGTCCGGGAGGTGTTCACGCCGGAGATCGCGGAGCGGTTCGGCCAGTTTGAGGACCTGCCGCCGGCCTTTGTCGATTGGATGGGCCGGCAGGGGTATACGGAGGAGTGGTCACGCAACTTCTGGGCCGCCCATTGGGACCTCCCCTCCATCACCCAGGGCTTTGCGATGTTCCACCGGGACGTGATCCCGGAGGAGGAGCTGCAGGTCCTACTCCGGGCCCTGGACGTGATGCCCTACTGGCGGGAGAAGCTGACGGACATCGCCTATCGGGTGATCACCCGCGTCGACGTCCGGCGGATGTACGCGGAGGGCGTGTTTGACCGGGACCAGGTCAAGCGAGTCTATCAAGACCTGGGTTACAAGCCGGAGGACGCGGAGGCGTTGACGGAGTTCGTAGTGCTCCGCTACCCCCCAAAGGGGGCGGAGACGGCGGACGATCTCCGCTCTGTGACGGTGACCACGATTAAACAGGCGCTCGCCCGCCGGCTGATCACTGAGGACGACGCCCTGGACGGCCTGCAAGAGCTGGACTATGCCCCGGGCGATGCCCGGCTCATCATCTCTATCTGGCAGTTCGATTGGACCCAGGATCCGTCCCTGCGCTCCGACGTTGACCCTAAAGGGCTGGCGCGGTCCGTAATTGAGAAGGCGTATGAGCGCCGCCTGATAGACTTCAACGGCGGCGTCCGGGAGCTGGGGGAGCTGGGGTACACCCCGGAGGATGCCCGTCTCCTCTTGCAACTGGTGGATCTGCGCCTGGAGGAGCAGCTAGCGGACCTGGAGATCGACGGCCTGCTGAGCGACTACCAGGACGGGGCGATAACGGACGCGCAGTTTGCGGCCGCCCTGGCGGATCTCCACGTCCCGGAGGCGCGGGTGGAGTTTCTGTTACGAAGGGAGATCCTGGGCCGCCAGGCAAAACGCCGGCGCTTGACGCTGGCCCAGATGAAAAAGGCGGTGGCTGAGGACCTGATGGGCGTAGAGGAGTACCAGGCCCGGCTGGGCGTGATGGGCTACAATCCGCGGGACGCGGAGATCCTGGTCGCCCTGAACGTGGAGTCTGTGTAGGGTGTCTATCGTTAAGCAGCTCAAAGGGCTGTGGGGGGTGATGGGGACGTTCCGGGAGATCACAGACACCCTGCAGCGGCCGGCGAAGATGTTACGGGAGGCGGTGTCTATCGGCCTGCCGAAGTGGGACCCCCCGCCGCCGGCGCCGCCGCTGCCGCCGGACCAGGAGACCGTAGACCGTGTTATGGAGGTGATCAAATTGGGGACCGTACACGAGAAAGAGGCGTTCGGCCGGGTGATGGGGTCCTGGCGGAAGATCACGACGGGGGCTCCGCGTGAGCCGGCGCCGGAGGAGGCGCCGCGAGCCAAGCCGGCGCCGGAGGTGGCGTCAGGGGCGGACAGAGCGAGGGTAATCGCCCAAGGGAGTGTAGCGAAACCGCCCCCGACGTCTGAACCATCTTAACATAAGCTGGAGGTGCTGCGATGACCCAAGAGACTGAGACGCCAACGATGGACCTTAACATCGTCTCCTGTCAGACCTGCGATGCCCTGTTCGTAGAGTCGGAGCGCCGGCAGACCTGCCCGTCCTGCGGTGGGGAGCCGGTGGGACCCTATTTCCGGTTCGTCCTGGACGCCGACGGGCTCCACCGGAAGGATGGCGCGGCGCCCGCGGCCGCGCAGCCCACGCCGGCGGAGGAGCCGGCGGAGGAGCTAGAGCCGCTGCCAATCGTGGACGATCGGCAACCGGAGGAGCTGGCTGGTGGCCTGGGCGATCAGTCGCCGGCCGTGATGTTCCCCCTTACGGCAATGAGCTACCTGCAGGGTGGGGAGGGCACAGAGGGCGATCTGCGGGGGTTGCTGGCGGACCTGGGCGCGGAGCCGGAGGCCGCCGCGGCCGCGGTGGGCCGGATGGTGGCGGTCCGGGATCTCCTCCGGGACCTCGCGGCGGCCGGCGTGGAGGCGGAGGTGGAGGTGGGGGTGGAGGTGACGCCGGCGGAGGCCACGGAGCCGGTCCCGGAGCCGGCTGAGGGTGAGCCCCCGCCGGCCCCGGAGCCTCCCCCGGCCGGGGAAGGTCAAGAATCCGAGCCCTCCGAGAGTACATAAGCAGCGGCCACCTAAAAACGGAGGCCCCCTCGTGGATCTCAGAGCGTCGCAGATAGCGGGACCCCCAAGGCTTGACAACCTTGGGCCCACCGCCTATGATTCCCGGCGAGCGGGCGGCTCAGTGTCGCAGCCGGTGTGTAGGGCCGGGTCGAAGGTGCCTACACCACCGTCGACCCGGCCCTGTGCCATCCCTGGCCCTGCAGAGGACCGGACCGCATGAGACACTACCGCTGCGATAATCGGGATTGCCCCAACTGCTACCCGGAGCGTTGGGAGCATGACGACGACGATCGCCGGGCCCTCCCCTGGCAAGCCGCCGCCGCCCTCCTGGCCCTCCTGGTGATCCTGGCCCTGGTCTACGTCAGCGGCCACCCCACCCCATAACAGGAGGCGCCCATGTGTACATTCCGTCGCGTTAAGGTGACCTGGCCGGATGGCCGGTCAATCAAGCTGATAGTGGAGGAGGACGGGGCCAGGCCCAAGAGGTGTAATTCCTGCCAGATGTCGGAGGCAACGTTTCGCCAACGCGATATGGTTCCCCACGACGATTTGGAGCACCAGGTCCTCTACCACGGTGCGACGGTGAGCCGTGGCCGGCGCCTGCCGCCGGAGCAGGCCGCCGCTATCCGCAAGGAAGCGGTGCAAGAGGACCCGGAGGGGAAGCCGTGGCAGCCCGCGTTCCGCGGGCTACTGGTGGAGCTGGGGCCGGCGCCGTGAGAGTGGAGAAGATCACCCACAACGGGAAGGTGCGGCTGGTGGCGGTGACGGGGCTGGAGAGCTACCCGGAGGGCCTGGTTATGGACCAGGCGACCTTCGAGCTGCTGAGGCAGTCGTTAGAGCGTAAATACGGCCCCCCGGAGGTGGTAGAGCGGGAGGCAACGCGGGAGGAGCTGGCGATGGTGGCGGTGTTGAGCACCCAGCTATTAGGCGTCAGGCCCAAGAGGGGCAACGGAGCTGGGTGACGAAATGGGGGTCAAGATCCCGACGGACCTAAATGAGCTCGCCATGATATGCCATAAGATCCTGGCCGGCCCCGCCGGCGGGGGAGATCTCCCCCCCCTAGATAGGTTCGATCGTGCCCGGGTCGACGTGTCAAGGTATGCCATGTGGGCCCGGCGGCCGCTGTGAGCTCACACCAGGCACCGGCAAGCGACTGCCGCCCCATCGCCAGGCGTTCACGCCCCTGCCAGATACAAAAAGGCCCACCGCGGCCGCGGCGATCGCCAGCTCCTCAACCGGCAACCGTTGCCGCTACAGGCCCCCACCAATACCGGAAGTACATTTCTATGTGCGGGATCCCGTGAGGCCACCACCACACGTAGGCTGTGACCGGGCGCGGTCCTATCTCCCTGGGGGGTGGAGGGCAGCAACGACGCTACGGCTCTACACCCGCGACCCCAAGAGCCGGCAGATGGTGGGGACCGGCTACGTCTGCCGGCGCTGCGGCGCCGTCAAGCTGGACCGCTGGCCGGAGTGGGTGATCATGGGACACGCGGTTAGGAGCTGATGATGGCGAGCCGGACCGTGGTGAAGGGGATCGATCTATCCATCTACCAGGGCGCCGTCCTGCCGCCGTCCTGGGCGGCGATGGCCCAGGACGATGTCAAGGTGGCGGTGGTGGGCTCCTGGCATGGCTACCGGGGCAACCCGTATGCGCTGGGGGACCTGGTCCTGGCCCGGCAGGCCGGGCTCGCGGGGGCCACCTACATAGCGATTAACGGTGACCGTACCGGGTGGGATCACGTTAACGGCGGGCGGGACGCCTGCCGCGTTGAGTGGGTGGACCTGTCGTTTGTCGCCATCGATGTTGAGGTCCGGGGGGTGACGGAGAAGATCCTGGACGACGCCCTGGCCCAAGTGGAGGCGTTGGGCGGCCGGCCGGTGATCTACACCGGCCGCTGGTTCTGGAATTGGTGGGCCCTGGAGCTGGGCCACCTTCCCGGCCTGGACCGGCCGGGGGGCGTCTCCCGGTACGCCAGCGTCCCGCTGTGGACCGCCCATTATAACGGCCGCCCCACCCTTGACGTGCCCCTGTACGGCGGCTGGAAGCAGGCGATGGGCCACCAGTACGCCGGCACCACCAACGCCTACGGGACCCAGGTTGACCTTAACGTGTTTGACGGCGAGTGGCTGGTCCTACCACCGCCCCCACCACCGCCACCGCCGCCGCCACCGGAGGAGGATGAAATGAGCAGCAAGGAAGCCCAGGCCCTCCGAAGCTGGGTCCAGACAGCGGTCCACGATGCCCTCCTGGGCCGCATACAGGCGGTGGAGGCCAGGGTGGCCGGCCTAGAGGGTAGCCCGCCTGTCCCGCCGCCGGGACCGGGACCGCGGCACTACACCGTCGTTGCCGGCGACACCGCTACGGGGATCGCCCAGGCCCACGGCCTGAGCTGGGACCAGTTCAAAGGGCTGAACCGGGGAGGCCCCCCGTCCGCTGACTGGAACCTGATCCACCCCGGCGAGCGGTACAGGGTGGTATGAGGCGGGCCAGGTGACAGCTACAGGCGCCGGGGTCGGATACACCAGACACCCCCCCCTCCGCGTAGGGTGGTTGCCCGGCCCTGGCGCCATTAATGAGGCAATGAACGTGCGACAGAGTGAGTTATTGGGGAGGGAGGCCGCCGCGGGATCTCCTGTCGCTGCACGCTCAAAGGGTGATCCCTACGGGGTCCCACGGCGGCCGTTCGGACCTTCCCTATGGAACGCGGGGCGCGGGATGGCCGCCCACGCCCCCGCTGGTGACTGCCGGGCCACGTCAGGGGACTTACAGAGGGGAGTTCGTTCCCCCCTGGCGCCGGGTAAACCAGATCACCAGCGGGAAACCCCCCAGGCCCAGCCTTACCCCATTATAGCCAACCCGGCTGCGGCCGGCCATATAGCTAAATACTAGAATTGGGGTTCGGCAATAGGGCTACTCCGGCCCCCCTCATAGACGCGGTCTATCAGAATAAGGTGACAATCACAGCGGGATAGAGAGTGGAGAGCTGGGGACAGATAGAGTGAGAGAGTTTGAGAGGGCGGGAAAGAGAGGGGGAGCAAACGACGTGGACCCGTCGCAGGTGGAGGAGGCGGACCCTTGCGGCCTCTGCGGCGATCCGATGATTGAGGGAGCCACCGGGAGCTGGGAGCAGCGGGGATCCTTCCACGTCGTTTGCATCAGAGCGGCGCGGCGGGAGATCGAGACGGGGCAGGCGCGGCACTTGCGACCGCACCGCGGCGGACGCTAGCGGAGGCGCCGGTTCTGAATGATGGGACGTAAGCCGAAGCCCAGGGTGGACCGGATGCGCCTCGATTGGGTGTACGTTGGGGCGAAAGAGGCTGCGGCCCTGGCCGAAGTCTCCGCGAACACCATACAGAGGTGGATCGCCAGCGGGGAGCTGGTGTGGGTTCGCCTGGACGGTGAGCGGTGCAACGGCCGGCCCCGCAACCTGTACCGGCTGGACAAGGTGTTGACGCTAGCGAGACGTGTACGGAGGTAGACTATGGACAAGTTAGAACCGCCGGCGGAGCTGCTGGACCTGGAGGACGGAGCGAGCGAGACGTTTAGGATCCTGCGCTGGCTCCAGGGCGAGCTGGAGATCCAGCCGCGGGAGACCCCGGCCGGCAAGATCGTGCCGGCGCTGAGGATGTGGGTCCCCCCTGAGGATAAGCCGGCGGGCGCCCCTTATTGGGACGCCACGGCGGGGAATCTGATCGCCCGCCTCCTCCCCATGCTAGATGAGCTGGTGGCGACCGGGCGCAAGATCCGGGTGACCAAACAGGGCAAGCCTCCGGTGGCTCGCCACCGGGTAGACTTCCTGTGACCAGGGATCTCCAGCCCATGAGGGCGCGGCGACCCGGCCGGCGCAACCACGACGGCCGCGGCAGCCTCTCCGGCCCTAGCTTCCGGACTCGGTGGGTGACGGCCAAGAGGTGCGCCCGTTGCCGGCGGCCGTTTCCGGCGGGCCGAAAGGGCGATCTATGCCGGCCGTGCCGGCGCGAGATCCGCGGATCCTGATCCGGCCGTGCGAGACCGGCTGATACTCCACTACTCCGGGTCGGACTGGAAGGTGGACCGGGACCGGAGGTGGACCTGGTGCGGGCGGTTCGTGCCCCTGGAGCGAACGACGGACCGGGCGGAGGTGGTCACCTGTTTGATCTGCCGGCGGGCGGTTGCGCTGGGCCCGCGAGCGGTCCACGGTTAGAGCCCCCGGTTGTCCACCCAGGGCCCAGCAGCGGCCGCCTGAGCCACCAGGGCCCGCCTGATCACCAGGCGCCGGATTCCTTT
>LAZR01001929.1_pt1 | contig 12531 bp, 8 predicted proteins | sample 329461 | NCBI WGS metagenome assembly LAZR01 (sample SAMN03002196, study PRJNA259156) | marine sediment metagenome | biome: sea floor; feature: Hydrothermal impacted sediments; material: marine sediment; isolation source: Loki non-amplified sample from Loki's castle hydrothermal vent sediment ...
GGTTGTACCAAAAAAAGCGATAGATGCTAATTTAAAGGCTCTAATGTTAGGGTTCAAATCATAGAATTGAATTAATAATTTCTTCAATTTTTATTATCCAATTTTTCTCTATGAATGTATTCAGTAATACCGCGAACACTATTCCCCACAAAATATAACTCTTTTTCTCTCATGTTCTTATCAAGAGAATCTAAAGTTGCAAAATATTTATCCTTCATTTTTAGAGTTTTCTTAACAATTTCCAAGTAATTGGGCTCATGTCTCTTTTCCGATAATTCCTCTATTACTCGAATCCATGTAACGAGTTGTAATTCAGCAATTTTCAAAAGCTCAATAGCGTTTTCTTTCATCCCAAAATGGGCATAACACATTTTGTAACCTTTTAAATTTTCATTTAATAATCTACTAATTGATGAAGCCCATACCTCATAATTGAACGTGGGTGGTGTAGCTGGGCGACTATAAATTGACCCTTCTAAAGGAATATTCACTCCTGCAGCTTCTCCACTAAATAAATATCGGTCAAAAATGTAAGACTGGTGATGAGGGGCATGTCCTGCTGTCTCAATAATTTTTATTTTTCCGTCATAAATAAATTTTTGAAATTCTATCCGATCTTCTGGGACCGGCATCATTTTTCCATAAGCTCTTGCCACATCTCCAAGAACTTTTAAACTTCCCTCCCATAATCTTTCAGGATTAATTAAATGTTTAATTCCCTTAGGATGACATATTACTTGTGCTTGAGGGAAAAATTTGATCAATTCACCTACACCCCCAGCATGGTCTAAATGAATATGAGTTAATAAGATATAATTTAGATCGTTTTCCTTAATACCTATTTTGTCCAATGCGTGTTTCAATGAATTTATAGCTGATTTTGGTCCAGTATCTACAAGGAAGCATAAATTATCATCTTTATACGCCCATGAACTTAAAGTGCTTGTAAAATTAGTTCCTTTAAGATCTAGTTGGATATCGTAGAGATTAGATGCGACGTTAATAATGTTCATTATGATAAGATGGTACTATCTCTTTCAAATAATAAGAAAATAAAAGAATGTATTTGGATTTATAATTTACGGAGGTTCAAATCCATTTACGATCCTCAACATCTATTACTGAATTTCGTTTAATTTTTAACGTAAAGTATTAAATACTTAATTATCGTAACAAATTTTTAAATTTCTAATCAAAATTACGGTTTTTAAAAAAAAATGTCAAAAAAAAGTATGTTTTTGGTCTTTGCAATTTTCGTCACTATTCTTTTAATAGGTGTCAATATTGATATCAAGGCTCACAGTGCAGCAAGAATGGACTTGAATTACAATTTAACAACTGAAGAACTTGATGTCACAATAAGTCATAGCGTCGCAAATCAAAACACTCATTATATATCATCGGTCGAAATCAAAGTAAATAATAGCACTATTTCCACAGAAACTTATTTTAGTCAGCCTACCACAAGTACATTCGTATATCAATATAGTAATATAACAGCTATTAAAGGGGACACAATAATGGTAATAGCGATATGTAATTATTTTGGTCTTATTTCAAGTTCAACAATTGCTGGTGAAGATCCACCACAAAGCGGAGAACCAGAGATTCCTGGTTATTTAGGAATTTGGATAATTATCATGAGTTCTATTATAGCATTATTAACCATAAACTTTAAAAGAATCAGACGGATGAAAAAATAATATGGCTTTATTAGATCTTCTTCAATTTCCTCAATTTTACGTGGTGATAGTGGAAGTATTCTTTAAAAAGTCGTCAATTCGATTTTCAATAATTTAATCTTTTATTTTACCTTTTTTTTTTTAATAATGGAAGGAATGAGTAACCAAGTTTTACATATTGATTTATCGACTGAAAAGATAGTTGTAGAACAAATCGATAACCAAATTCTTTTAAAATTTTTGGGAGGTAGAGGATTAGGTGTAAAGTTATTTACAGATCTTATTCCAAAAGGATTAAATCCCCTTTCAAAAGAAAATCTCTTGATTTTCTCCACAGGACCTATAACAGGGAGTGTTGTTCCAACAAGTGGGAGATTTTCTTTAGTGACCAAATCTCCTTTAACCAATACAATCTTTCATTCAAATTCAGGAGGTTATTGGGGACCTTACTTTAAGAAGTGTGGATATGACTCCTTAATAATATCAAATAAATTGGGAAATGAAGATAAGGGATACATTGTAATTGATGGGAATAAGAAGATTGAAATTAAAGACGCCTCACGATTATGGGGATTAAAAACTTCCAATTTGGTTGAAAAAATTAAAGAATTAGAAGGAAAAAATTCTCAAGTTTTATGTATTGGACCGGCAGGGGAAAATTTAGTAAAATTCTCTTCTATAATGAACCAAGCACAAAGAGCCTTTGGCCGCGGAGGTGTTGGAGCAGTAATGGGCTCAAAAAACCTCAAAGCGATCGTTGTTAAAAATGGGAATAAAAAATTCCCAATAAAAGATAAAGAACATATGAGAAAGCTTAATGTAGTAGCCTTAGATAAGATCAGGGTCGTTCCAACAACTTCTCAAGGTCTAGCTTTATTCGGAACTGCTGCTTTAGTAAAAATTATCAATCTTTTTGGTATGTTCCCAATTAAAAACTTCCAATCGTCCTTCGTTGAATCTCCTAAAATAGACTTAGTTAGTGGGGAACGGTTAAAAGACGATTATCTAGAAACGAATGAAGGCTGCTATAATTGTATAATCAAGTGTGGTAGGATGACTAACACGGGAGAAAATAAAGGTAAAGGTCCCGAGTATGAATCGCTTTGGGCACTTGGCCCATTAACTGGAATATTTGATTTAAAAGAAATCGTACATGCTAATTATTTATGTAATGATTACGGATTAGACACAATCTCAACAGGGGGGACTATTGCCTGTGCAATGGAGATGCAGCAGAATGGGATCTTAAAGAATACCTCTTTAAGGTTTGGTAATGAAAAATCTCTATGTGACCTAATTAAAAAAATTTCATTAAGAGAGGAGATCGGAGATGAATTGGCTGAAGGTTCTTGGAGATTAGCAATTAAATATGGTGCGCTAAAGTATGCAATGCAAGTAAAGGGAATGGAAATTCCTGCTTATGATCCTCGAGGCGCTTTCGGTCATGCTTTAAACTATGCTGTCAGTTCAAGAGGTGCATGTCATTTAACAGGATTCTTAGTAGCGTTAGAGTTATTAGGAGTACCAAAATTGATAAATAGATTTTCTATTAACGGAAAATCTGATCTTCTATTTTTAAAACAGAATCAAAGTGCTGTAGAAGATTCACTTGTGGTTTGCAAGTTTGTAGGATATGCATTAGGGTTTGATTTTCAAGCACGATTTCTTAGCGCAGTATTGAATAAAGATATATCTATAACCGATTTAATAACCATAGGAGAAAGAATATTCACTTTAGAGAGATTATTTAACATTAGGGAAGGTTTTACAAAAGGTAATGATATACTTCCTTCTAGATTCTTAGAAACTCCTCTAAAAGAAGGTCCGTCTAAGGGCAAAACTGTCCCGTTAAAACAAATGTTAAAAGATTATTATTCTGTAAGGAAGTGGGATGAGAGTGGTAATCCCACTGATGCATTGCTTGAAAAGTTATCTATTAAAAGATTAGTTTAATTATTATGGTTAAATGCAAATAAACTTAAATTAATAAATCATGATTGATCCTGAGACGTATAAGCAGTTTAAAATCACTGGTAAGATCCTAACAGATCACAGATATAATACTTCCCATTCTGGGAATATTAGTATGAGATCCGGAGGCAAAATTCTTATTAAGCGAAGGGGAGCAATGCTTGGATATTTAGAGCTAGAAGATATCATAGAAACAGATCTTTACGCTCCAGATTCAGGAATTATGCTTTCCAGCACAGAAACAGATGTACATCGCCAAATATATTTAAATACTGACGCCATGGCTGTAGTTCATGCTCACAATCCATTCTGTGTTATCCTATCACTAATCGAAGATGAAATAACTTGTCTAGATGCAGAGGGAATTTATGCATATAGGAAGATTCCTGTAATTGAGGTCGAAAATCCCGCTGGTCCTGCAGATGCTGCAAGAGAAGTTCCCAAAGTCTTACAAAATTATCCAATAGTTGTGGTGAGAGCTCACGGTGTTTTTGCTAAAGGAAATACACTCTACGATGCTCTGCAAAATGTAACTGGGGCAGAGCAATCAGCGATGATAAGATATTATACCATGATGACTGGCAAATCATTAAAGAGGGATTATTCTAAAGAAAAATACTTCTCAGAATGGTAATACTCATTTCCAATTCTCTAATTTGTTATAAAAGGATAATTCATGATTTAAGTTTGAAATAATTAATGATCCACAATACTTTATTATTTAAATCTCTCATATATACTCTAAAATAAGCTACCAGAAAATGATCAAAGAAAAAACTAAATATTGTAGTTTTTGCCAGAAAAATATAATTCCAGAACGTAAAAAGGTGAAAATCGGGTCGTCGTTTAGGCGGGGATTTTATGTAAAAGAAAAATTTTGCCCTGATTGTGCTCGAAGATTAACAAACAACATTTCCTATGCCTATATTATCATATGTTCTATTATACTAATATTTTTAATAATTATTTATTTCTTAGGTTGGAGTTTATAGGTAGTTTTTTTATTTCTTTTTCTTTCTTATTTTCATTAGGTTTCAAGCAATTTAATTAAAAAATTGTAACCTACAATCAATCATAAAATTTATTTAAAATTTAATACAAAATAAGTTAAATCTTACAAATGGTGTCAAATTTGGGAAAAAATATTGGTGTTAGAAGATTAAAAGGATCAATTCCAAAAGTAGGCATCCGTCCTACCATTGACGGTAGGGAAAAAGGTGTCAGAGAATCTTTAGAAGACCAAACAATGGGAATGGCTGAAGCTGTAGCAGATTTATTATCTCATGACTTAAGACACCCAAATGGTATATCAGTTGAATGCATTATCGCAGATTCTACAATAGGAGGTGTTGCCCAATCTGTTACATGTGCAGACAAATTTAGAAGAGAAAATGTGGGAGTATCAATAACTGTTACACCCTGTTGGTGTTATTCAGCAGAAGTTTTAGATAATAATTCTCACATTCCGAAAGCTATATGGGGTTTTAATGGGACCGAAAGACCTGGTGCTGTATTTCTTGCCGCAGTTTTAGCTGCTCATTCACAGAAAGGGCTACCTGCGTTTGGGATCTATGGAAAAGATGTTCAAGATGAAAATGACTCGAGTATTCCTGAAGATGTTAAAGAAAAACTATTATTATTTGCAAGAGCAGGACTTGCTGTAGCATGGATGAGAGGAAAATCTTATTTATCTATAGGGGGAGTTTCAATGGGAATTGCTGGTTCAATTGTACAAGAAAATTACTTCCAAGATTATCTAGGGATGAAAAATGAATATGTAGACATGTCTGAAATAATTAGAAGAATTAGTGAAGAAATCTACGACATTGAAGAATACAATAAAGCTAGAATATGGGTAAAAGAAAAATGCAAGGAAGGAAAAGATACAAATCCTATAGAAGTACAAAAAACCAGAGAGCAAAAGGACAAAGAATGGGAAACAATTATTAAAATGACAATGATTTGTCGAGATCTAATGGTTGGTAATCCAATACTTAAAGAATTAGGATTTGGGGAAGAATCCCTTGGGCATAATGCGATCGCCGCTGGTTTCCAAGGACAACGCCAATGGACAGATTTTTTACCAAATGGGGATTTTATGGAAACAGTATTGAACAGTTCTTTTGATTGGAATGGGATTAGGCAATCTTATATCATGGCGACCGAAAATGATGCTCTGAATGGAATTGCTATGCTCTTTGGACACCTGTTAACACAAACATCTCAGATTTTCGCAGATGTTAGAACATATTGGAGCCCCGAAGCTGTCAAACGTGTCACTGGCTTGGAGTTAACTGGTAAAGCAAAAAATGGAATGATTCACTTAATCAATTCTGGTTCGGCTTCAATGGATGGAACAGGTCAGCAAGAATTAAATGGTCGACCCGCCATGAAACCCTTTTGGGAAATTTCTGTTGAAGAAATGGAAAAATGTCTTGCGTCAACTAAGTGGGATGCTGTCGTTAATGAATATTTCAGGGGTGGCGGTTTTTCTTCTAACTTCCTCACAAGGGGTGAAATGCCAATGACTATGTCAAGAATTAATATTATAAAAGACCTTGGTTTAGTGTGTCAATTAGTTGAAGGATGGGCAGTCAATGTCCCTGAAGAAATTCATAGGGTTCTAGATGATCGTACAAATAATACCTGGCCCACAACTTGGTTTGTCCCAAGATTAACCGGAGAAGGTGCATTCAAATCAGTCTATAAAGTTATGAATAATTGGGGTGCAAATCATGGTGCTTTATGCTTTGGGCATATAGGGGCTGAGATGTTGACTTTAGCTTCCATGTTAAGAATTCCTGTAAGTATGCATAATGTTCCAGATGAACAAATTTTTAGAGCAAGCATATGGAGTGCATATGGAACGAAAGACTTAGAAGGTGCAGACTTTAGAGCATGTAAGACACTTGGGCCATTGTATAAATAAAAAGGGTAATATTTTATTAAATTTATAAATCTTAAAATAATGAAGGGATAAATTATGAATTATACACCAGATAAAGAATCAATTAAATCTCATCAGGTTCCTGATTGGTTTCATGATGCCAAATTTGGTATTTTTATACACTGGGGACTCTTTTCTGTTCCTGCTTTTGCAAAAGCGAAAATTGATCTTGGTGAATCACAGAAGAGAGGAATTGAAGAACATTTCAAAAATAATCCCTACGCTGAGTGGTATTTAAATTCTTTAAGAATAGATGGAAGTCCAACACAAAAATATCAAAAAGAAAATTATGGTGAGGATTCTGAATATGACGATTTTGTATCTATTTTTAATGAGGAAATACAAAAGTGGAATCCGAATAAGATGGTTGAGTTATTTAAAAAAGCTGGAGTAAAGTATGTTGTTTTAGTAACTAAACATCATGATGGATTCACGCTATGGCCGAGTAAATACCCAAATCCCAATAAAGAAAATTATCACGCAAGTCGAGATATAGTAGGAGAACTTACTAAAACAGTTAAAGAAAGCGGGTTAAAGATGGGATTTTACTATTCAGGTGCTTTAGATTGGTCGTGGAATTCAATACCAATAAGTGATGGCAAGAGCTTTACCACCAATGGCCCAACCATGATTGAATATACTAATTATGCCAATAACCACTGGTATGAATTAATTGACGATTACGATCCGATAATTTTATGGAATGATATCGGATATCCACCAAATACCAACGTTTATGAAATTTTCGCTTACTTTTATAATAAGCATCCTGACGGAGTAGTAAACGATAGATGGATCCAAATTCAGAAATCAAATTTTAAACATCCTAAAGTAAGACATCGAGATTTTGTAACTCCAGAGTATAAGATGATGCCAGGAATTACAGAATATAAGTGGGAAAGTACCCGTGGAGTTGGTCATTCATTTGGATATAATAAAATGGAAACGGAAGAAGATTATCTCAGCCCTAAAGAATTAATACTTATGTTTATCGATATTGTAAGTAAAAATGGAAATCTCTTACTTAATGTTGGACCAAAAGCAGATGGGTCAATTCCAGAACTACAAAGAAAAGCAATTATAGGTCTTGGAGAATGGCTTGAAGTGAATAGAGAAGGAATATATGGAACGCGACCATGGATAAAGGCAGAAGGAAAGACTGCAGGAGGTATTAGTATTAGGTTTACTCAGAAATCGGATGCATTATTCATTCACCTCTTAGATGATCCGAAAGAAAATGTAATTCACATTGAATCACTTACAATTGCTAATGAAGCTAGAATTCAATTACTGGGTCAAGAAAAGGATTTAGATTGGAAGCAGGAAGATGATAAGCTTAGTATTTCATTTCCTGAGGATATTAAGGATTTTTACATACCAGTACTTAAGATAATCCCCAAACCTGATATTATCAGTTAATAAAATAATAGCGGAGTTAAATGTTATGAAATATTCTGCTGATGAAGAATCTATACGTAAACATCAAGTACCCGCGTGGTATTCTGATGCAAAATTAGGTATATTTATTCACTGGGGGCTTTTTTCAGTACCTGCATTCGCAGTTACGGGTTTAGATATGGTAGAATCCATGGAAAAAAGGGGAATAGAAGAACATTTTAAGAATAATCCTTATGCTGAATGGTATCTTAATTCACTTAGAATTCCTGATAGCCCTACACAAAAATACCACGGCAAAACGTATGGAGATAATTTTTCCTATGACGAATTTGTCCCGATTTTCAATGAATGTATTAAAAAATGGGAACCTAAAGAATGGGTTAGTCTATTTAAGAAAATTGGAGCAAAATATGTGGTTATAACAACAAAACATTGCGACGGTTTCCTTTTATGGCCAAGTAAATATCCTAATCCAAAAAAAGAAAATTATATTGCTGGTAGAGATATTGTGGGTGAACTTACAGACGCAGTTAAAAACGAAGGAATGAATATGGGTTTTTATTATTCTAGTGCTTGGGATTGGTCTTTTAATCTTTTCCCTATAAAAAATGCTTTTAGCTTTACCGAACATTATGTTGCAAAACCAGAATACACAAAATATGTAACTTGTCATTGGTACGAGTTAATCGATAAATATAAGCCTAAAATTCTGTGGAGCGATATGGGATATCCACAGGGGGTAAATCCATATGAGATTTTTGCCTATTTTTATAACAAATTACCTGAAGGGGTAGTGAATGATAGATGGAATCAATATCTTCCAGAAAAGAAAAAATTTCGAAAAACAAGGCATAACGATTTTACAACACCCGAGTATAAGGTCCTTAAAAAAATAAAGAAAAAAAAATGGGAAGTGTGCAGAGGAATCGGTAATTCTTTTGGATATAATAGGTTTGAATCTGAAGAAGATTACTTGACACCAAAGGATTTAATATTAATGTTGATTGACATTGTAAGTAAAAACGGTAACCTTTTACTAAATGTAGGTCCTACAGCTGATGGTACAATTCCTGAAATTCAAAAGAAATGTTTATTGGGGCTTGGCAAGTGGTTAGAAGTGAATGGAGAAGCCATTTTTGGAACTAGACCATGGAAACGTGCTGAAGGAAGTACCACAGAAGCTATTTCTGTGAGATTTACACATAAAAAAGATAATCTCTATGTAATACTAATGGAAAAACCAGAGAGAGATGAATTAACTATAGAAAATCTTGATATAGAAGACATTTCCCAAGTAAATCAACTTGGCGTTGAAGAAAACTTACATTGGAGAACGGAAGATGGTAATTTAATTATTAGTCTACCAGAAAAAATCGAAGATTCACCTGCAATTTCATTAAAAATAGCACTGAACTAGGTTTATTTTAGTTGAATCATAAAGAAAGATTTTTAGCTACAATCGAACGGAAGCCGGTAGATAGGCCAGCCTGTTGGTTGGGGATGCCTGTACCAGCAGCCTATGATAACCTGTTTAAGTATTTTAAGGTTCATAATCTACAAGAATTGAAACTTAAAATAGATACAGATATTTGGGAAGTTGATCTACCATATAATCACCCCCCAAATAATCATATTGCTATGGCATTTGATTTTCCAAAAGGTGGACAATCTGTGGATAATAGATCTTTAACTGCACCAGGTTTTTTCGAAGATTATAAAGATCCCTTAAAAGACGATGTTGATTCTTTTGACTGGCCTGATCCTGCAGATCATATTGATCCCGATGAATGTCGAATGGTTGTAGAAGCAGTACCAGAAGATTATGCGGTAATGGGGGTACTTTGGTCAGCTCATTTCCAAGACGTTTATTCTGCTTTTGGAATGGAAAAGGCATTTGTTAATATGCTCAAGCGACCAGAAATTTTTATAGAAATTCATAATCGAATAGTTGATTTTTATTTAAAATCTAATAAAATATTTTACGAGGCGACAAAAGGCAAAGTTGATGCTGTTCTTATTGGAAACGATTTTGGAGGTCAAAAACGGTTAATGCTTTCTCCAGAGCTTATAAACAAATTCGCAATGCCCGGAGCAAAAAAGATTGTCGATCAAGCGAAAAGTTATGGTTTAAAAGTAATTTATCATTCCTGTGGATCTATTTTTGAGGCTATACCTGAATTAATAAAATTAAGTGTTGATGCAATCCATCCTATTCAAGCATTGGCAACGGATATGGAACCCAAAAGATTGAAAAAACATTTCTTTAAACAAGTTTCATTCTGTGGTGGAGTGGATGCTCAAGAACTATTAGTATTTGGCACTCCTGATCAAGTTAGGGAAAAAGTTCATGAGTTAGAAAAAATTTTCCCTACAGGATTAATAATATCTCCGAGTCATGAGGCGATTCTCCCTGATATCCCTCCAGAAAACATAGAAGCCCTTTTTCAAGCAGCGAAATCGTAATAAATGAATTGAAAAATAAAATTAGCTTAAATCTAGATTATTTCTTTTTGTTTTAAAAATTAATAAATGATGACGTTTGGAAAAACGCTCTCTAATTAATATCATGGTATTTCACTATAAATTGGTAAGTCCCTGAACCAATATTAAATACGGCATAATCCTCTTCTAAAATCTTAAGAGTTATACCCTTCTTTGCATTAGTTGAGACCCCCTCTTTCAAAATTGCTTTATCTCCTTCATAGATTATATCTTTACTGTTTTTAAATGGAATCCATACCTCTGATTCGCAGCCAACGGGAATAGATGTATGTAATTTTAATTGAGAATTTGTTTTCTCCCATGCACTGTAAATCAACCCTTTGACAGTTTTTAACGTAGCTCGAGCATAAGTCATATCCTGTGAAATAAAGGGTTTGATCCTAAATGTCTTCCAACCTGGCGCTAGAGATTTAATACCTGCCAGAGTTGTATAAAACCATGTGTCTACAGATCCAAGCATTATGTGATTTTGTGAATTCATTCCTGAACTTTCTAATTTTTCCCATCTCTCCCATAATGTTGTCGCACCCTCTCTTATCATATATCCATAACCAGGAAAACTCATTTGCGTTATCATTTTATACGCAATTTCAGGAAATCCATAAGTTGTTAATACTTCAAAGATATATCTTGTTCCTACGATCCCCGTGTCAATATGACAATCATAATGATTCGTGATAATTTCCACTAAGCTGTTGATTATTGCTTTCTCTTTATTCTCTGGGACCATATTTAGATATAATGGAAGTACATTTGATGTTTGACTTATCGCTCTGTCAGTAAAAGACATTTTAATGTACTCATATGTACGCTTAAGAAAGTGTTTATTAAAAGCGTCTTTTATTTCTAACCCTTTTTCTGTATAAAATTCATAATCCTCTTCTTTTCCTAAGATTTTAGCTATTTTTGATAACAATAATGTATCATGATAATAGTACCATGTAGAAACTAAGTCAATTGGAGTTCTCTTTGATACTATACACATTGGAGGACACCAATCCCCAAATTTACCTATAGTAATTATATTTTCTTTAGCAACAGCTGAGAGAAATTCAATATAGAGTTTCATTGATTTATAATGAATATCAAGTACTCTAATATCATTATAATACCAATACATATACCAAGCAATTGTAATATATGCAGATCCCCATGCTGGATCAGCAGGATAGATCTTCCAATAAGGAGGAACAACATCAGATAAACTGCCATCTAATTTCTGGCACAACTTTATGTCTCGGAGATATTTTGTATAGAATCGAGCCATATTAAAATTTAGCATTGATTCTTCAGTAATAAGTTGAGCATCACCCATCCATCCTTGTCTCTCATCTCTCTGAGGACAATCAGTGGGAATGCTCATTAAATTACTTAACTGACTCCATATAATATTAGAATGAATATTATTAATAAGTTGATTCGAACAAAAGAAATCACCTGTTTTTGATACATTGCTATGGAAGAATAATCCTTCTATGGAGTCTTTTGATGGAACTCCCGGAAATCCTGTCACTTCAACATATCTAAAGCCATGATAAGTAAAATGTGGTTCAAATATTTCTTCTCCATCTCCTTTCAAAACATAAATATCAGTCGCAACAGCCCTCCCATTTGTGGCAGTGTTTAATGTCCCATCTCCATAAATTATCTCAGAATATCTAAGATTGACTATTTGACCTCGAGGGCCCCGAACTTTTAACCTTACATACCCTGTAAAATTTTGACCAAAATCATAAATGAAAATTCCTGGCTTTGGGCTATACACTTTTTTTGAATTAAGAACTTGAGTGATCTGGATAGGTTCCATAAGTTGAGATGATAATCCGTACCCATTTACAACCATAGCAAATTTCCATAATGAATCGTCAAAATTTGGTAAATCCCAACCAGACATTTCGAGCTGAGCATCATATTTTTCACCATAATATATCCCATTTTCAGCAATAGGCCCTGAAGAAAATTTCCAACTCTCATCAGTAATCACTATTTCACTCGACCCATCTTCAAAATTCAAATGAATTTGGAGAATCA
>LAZR01001930.1_pt1 | contig 12529 bp, 10 predicted proteins | sample 329461 | NCBI WGS metagenome assembly LAZR01 (sample SAMN03002196, study PRJNA259156) | marine sediment metagenome | biome: sea floor; feature: Hydrothermal impacted sediments; material: marine sediment; isolation source: Loki non-amplified sample from Loki's castle hydrothermal vent sediment ...
GCCAAGATGCATCATGGTTCCAACCGTGACCGTGTCATTATCAGATTTTTTGGCTCGTTGTAATTTGGCTGTTCCTGTAATGGATATTATTTTTGCCGCGACAGGGTTGCTACGAATCCATTCTAATGGGACTCTTACTCTGGTTCCTGGTTGTAAATGTTTCGGGTTTTCAATGCCGTTTAGTTTACGTAGTTGTTCGAATCGGGTGACTTTATCTAAGTGTTTTTCACTCAAATTCCATAAGTTATCACCTTCGACGACGGTGTATATCCACTCTTGAGCATAGCATTTACAGAAAATAGCAAGCAAACAGCAGAAAGAATGATGAAGCGATAAACGTTAAAAAGTGAATACTTCATTGAGTGCCCCAAAGATTTTTTGTATGGTCTGAATCTTTATTAATCAAGATTTATAGTAGCACTTACTTTCAGCAGATTTACATAGTTTCGTTAAATAAATTTAAGCGATTCAATGAGGTGTGAGAAGCAGATTATTAACCTAGGTATTTAGCACTTTCCATTACTCAGTCGTTAAACGTGGCTTTGGTAATGGGCTGTTTTGTAAACAGGACGATAAGAGTGAATGAATTGGGTTTAGGCGATTAACGATGCAACGCTAAAGTGTTCGTCATTAAACGAACTGTTATGGTCTGAAAGGGATCGAACCTAGTATCTCTAGCTTTGTTAACTGCTCCCTTACGTTTTGAACTGATAACGTGAAAATTTTACATTACAGTCTGTTATTACTACCGAGTCTCAGCACTATCCATTCCAGTCAACTTTTTATAAATATCAATATAAACATGTAGTTATGTTTTGGCATGATTGATGACTACTCTTTGTTAAGGGTTTTTATGAATCCTTTGATTTTAGTTGATTAGCTTAGGTTTATTAATCTCATCTCAACGCTTTAATTCCTGAGAGAGTTCAATCTTTTGCCCTAACGGCTAAAACACAATCATGTAATTAAGGAGAATATGATGAATAAAGATATTGCTGAAGGTAAATGGACTCAGTTTAAAGGCGAATTGAAAGAGAACTGGGGAAAATTAACGGATGATGAAGTTGATCAAACAAAAGGGAATGCTCAGCAATTAGCCGGTTTACTTCAAGAACGTTACGGCTTGGCTAAAGAGGAAGCGGAAAAAGAAATTGAGAAACTTGATAAATAACGGCAGATAACCTCTGCGAGCTTAAGTTTCCATAAGCTTCAAGTTATTAAAGTACGGCGCCCATGGGCGTCATACTAAATATGAATCATATACACAGTTCCTATGGAAATCATAAGTTTATGATTTATAAATTTAATCTTAATGACATACCTTTAATCGCTTTTTTATTCTTATTAAATATGTCGTTAATAAGGAGAACGATAAATGAAATTTAAAATGAATAGTCTAGCTATTTTGACTGCCGCTACTTTAATTAGCACTCAAGTACTAGCTAATGAATGGCAGGGTGAAGCAAATGATGCTTGGTTGGATGGTAAGCTGGAAACGGCGTTACTACTCAATACACAATTAAATAACTTCAAAATTGATACCGATATTAAAAGTAACACAGCGATTCTAACGGGTGAGGTCAATAATGAAACACAAAAAGAATTGGCCGGTGAAATTGCACGTAATATCGAAGGTATCTCTACTGTTAAAAATAACTTAACGGTAAATGCTGACTATCGTAATGATGACGATGATGCTTCATTCAGCAGAACTTGGAATGATATGACCGTCACTGCTGGACTTAAAATAGAGTTTGCTACGAAGGATGAGTTAGATGATACCGATATTAGTGTTTCAACTGATAATGGTGTCGTTACCTTAAAAGGTAACGTTAATACTGAAGCTGAAAAAGATCTTGCAACAGAAATGGCTCGAGGTTATGACAAAGTCGTTGAAGTGAATGATGAGCTTGTTGTAAAAAACTGATATTCAAATGTTAAACGCCAGCGAGCAAAGTGTTATTCACGAATTAAAGACTATTTGTGCTGATGGCCATCGTTTTTATGACATGACTGCAAGGATCGTGGTCAGTAGTGAAATAAGACTGTTGTTCCACGAAATGGCTCATGTCAGGGCAGATATTGTGAATGACATTAATGAACGTTTCCCAAAGCTAGAGGATACAATGCCTTGTAGTACATCACTAGCTTTATCCATGCGATCAAATTACAAACTGACACATGGAATGTGTGATGAGACAATTGATAAAGATTGTCTTGCTGATCTGGAAGCGATGGAAACGTGGTCGTTGGCGATTTTAAAAGTTAATGTTAGAAATATCCGCGATCGTCGAATGTCCTCGTATCTGGCGGGCCATTTGGCTAATATACAATTAAGTCAAGATCGGTTCAGTCGATTCACTACTGATGACCGACGACATCGCAGATCAGGTTAGTCAAGCGATCTCAGTGAAATAGAACGAGGGGTTGGGCAATCGTCTCAACCTCTTTATCTATGTTAAGTCCAATGCTTTATCAGCATGCTAGACTCAGGAATATACACCTCATTCATATCGAGTCTTAATGCCAAAATTATTATTAATCACGACAGATGAAGACCTTTCAGTCAGGTTGAAAAAGCTACTCTCAGCAGGAGACTTTTTTCTTCATCAAGTTGAGCATTTAGATGACCCTAAGCACTCAGCGGATTTAGTAATTTTTGCGCCTGAGAAGGTCACCGAAACAGAGTTTAAATTATTCAAAACTCATCCCTTATTGCACACCGCTGACTGGATATTATTAAGTGATGGCTCACCCAACAAATGGGTGGATTTGATGATGAGTCAGGGTATGGCTTATCATTTCCGCCAACTTAAAGACTACTCCCCTCTACTCGATGTAATCCAAGACTTTGCTAACGAATTTAAGCGACTGAAAATAAACCGTCGTTCGGCAACTCAGACGTCTACATTAGATCAATACGGCTCACTACTAGGCTCATCTGCCGTCATGCATAAACTTTATCGACTGATACGTCGTGTGAGTCAAACCGATGCGAATGTGTTTCTTATTGGTGAAAGCGGTTGTGGAAAAGAAGTTGCCGCTAGAACTATTCATGAGCAGAGCGAGCGAGCAAATGAACCCATGGTCTCAGTCAACTGTGCTGCTCTAGCAACTGATTTAGTTGAGAGTGAATTATTCGGCCATGAAAAAGGGGCATTTACTGGTGCAGTAAATCAACACATTGGTTTTTTTGAGCAGGGAGGCAAGGGTACTTTATTGCTTGATGAAATCACTGAAATGCCCTTGGCCTTACAAAGTAAATTGCTTAGAGTGTTAGAAAGTGGGGAGTTCCGAAGAGTCGGAAGTGATGTCGTTAAACAATCTAATGTAAGAATTATCGCTGCCACGAATAGAGAGCCTGAAGCAGCCATAGAGGCAGGTTTTTTACGTGAAGATTTGTATTTTCGTCTCGCCCATTTTCCCATCAACATTCCACCTTTGCGTGACAGGGATAATGATGTGCTTGAATTGGCTAAACATTTTTTGGCCTATCGCAATGGGGAGACTCAATCAGGGAAAGTCTTTTCTGATGAGGTACTCGATATTTTTGCTGAGTACAATTGGCCGGGTAATGTTAGAGAACTAAAACATTGCGTTGAAAAGGCGCATATTTTAGCGGAAGATACAATAACATCCGCTGACCTACCTGTATTAGGTAAAAGTCCTGCGAATGAAGTTGATAACATTAGACCGGGTACATCCATTAGAGAGGCGGAAAAAAGGCTTATAATTTTGACGTTGGTCGCTTGCCAGCAAAATAAAACTAAGGCGGCTAAACAACTGGGTATTACTGCCAAGACTTTATATAACAAATTGGACCAGTACGACCAATCAGAGCAAGCTATTCAACCCAATTATGAAGCAAATTAAGAAAAAGTTGGGAAAAAGCTAAATTGGTGCGCCCGACAGGAATCGAACCTGTGACCTCCAGCTTCGGAAACTGGCACTCTATCCAACTGAGCTACGGGCGCTTGAACTTATTGAGAAGTCGGTGATTATACGTGTAAAGCCATTTTGCTTCTAGTTGTTTGAACAGTGAATTACTAGCCATGAATTAATGGGCCTGTGCTGATTAAAGCCCTGAAGATAGCTTAATTCTGTAGATACCTAACTTAAAAGGCAAGGGCGCAGCCTACCTAGGCTACGCCCTGATTTTTAGTACTGCGGATTAATTTTTTCTAACTTCCATATGTCATCGTTATATTCATTCATTGTTCTATCGGTTGAGAACATGCCGCTATTTGCACTATTGATGATACTCATGGCTAACCAACGTTCTTTGTCTTGATAAACTTCCCCAGCTTCTTGTTGAGCATCAATATAGCTGCGGAAATCAGCTATTGTCATCCAAGGATCATGTGGGCTAGTGAATGCAGCAATGACATCATCAAAACAGCCTTGTTCACATTGATTGAAGTGACCTGATTCAAGTAGGTCAACAACACGTTTCAGGTCTTCATCATGCTCGATAATATGACGGGGATTGTAACTTAGGTAAGCTTTTTCGACTTCATCTTCAGTGAGGCCGAATAAGAAAAAGTTTTCTGCCCCAGCTTCATCACGAATTTCAATGTTAGCACCGTCTAATGTGCCGATTGTCATGGCGCCATTCATCATGAATTTCATATTACCGGTGCCTGAAGCTTCTTTACCTGCCGTTGATATTTGTTCAGATAAGTCTGCCGCAGGACAAATCACTTCCATTGCTGATACTTGATAGTTTGGCAAAAAGACAACCTTTAATAAGTCGCCAACAGTAGGATCGTTATTAACGATATCGGCCACATTATTAATCAGTTTGATGATTTTTTTCGCCATGGCATAGCCTGGTGCCGCTTTGCCACCAAATAATACACAGCGTGGCGTCATATTTTCAGTATCACCGCGTTTGATACGGTCATAGAGATGGATAACATGCAATACATTGAGCAGTTGTCGCTTGTATTCATGGATGCGTTTGACTTGAATATCAAAGAGGGCTTCTGGGTTGAAATCAACATTACAGCTGTCTTTCACAAGCTTCGCTAAACGTTGTTTATTTTCAAATTTAGCGGCATGCCATTTTTTCTGAAATGCGGTGTCATGAGCTAAGGGTTCTAACTTTTTGAGCTCAGTAAGTTGAGTCACCCATTTATCACCAATAGTGTCAGTGATTAATGAACTCAATGCAGGATTACACCACGCTAACCAGCGACGTTGTGTTACACCGTTGGTTTTATTGTTGAATTTATTTGGCCACAACTCATAAAAATCGTTGAAAAGCCCTTTCTTTAACAATTCAGAGTGAAGTGCAGCAACACCATTGACTGAATAACTTCCAACGATGGCTAAATGCGCCATACGGACTTGTTGTTCATGACCTTCTTCAATGATCGACATTCTTGCTTGTCTTGCTTTGTCGCCTGGCCAGCGATTAGATACTTCACGTAGAAAGCGCGCATTGATTTCGTATATGATTTCTAGAATACGTGGTAGTAATCGTCCAAACATATTTACGGGCCAACGCTCAAGCGCCTCAGGGAGTAGCGTGTGATTAGTATAGGCCATGGTGTGAGAGGTGATTTCCCAGGCTTCTTCCCAGCCGAGTTTATGTTCATCAATTAGTAAGCGCATCAACTCAGCTACCGCTACAGTTGGATGTGTATCATTCAACTGAAAACAGTTTTTTTCAGCAAAATGTTCAAAACTTTCTCCATGCGCTGTCACCCAATAATCAAGGATGTCTTGTAAGCTGGCTGAAGCGAGGAAATATTGTTGACGAAGACGCAGTTCTTTACCATTTTCACTTGAATCATTTGGGTAAAGCACCATGCTGATATTTTCGGCTGCATTTTTTGCTTCTACAGCCTCTGTGTATGAGCCAGAGTTAAAGTCTTCTAAATTGAACTCATCCGTTGCTCCTGCTTTCCATAAACGCAAAATATTGACGGTACCGTTCTGATACCCAGGTACGGGTAAGTCGTAAGGTATAGCTAGAACGTCATTTGTATCTTGCCAATGCACACGCATATTGCCGTTGCTATCGCGATGATATTCTGTGTGTCCACCAAATTTAACGCGCTGAGTGAATTCTGGTCGCTCTAACTCCCACGGATTACCATCTTGTAACCAGTGATCAGGCTTCTCAATTTGATAACCTTTTTCAATTTTCTGTGCGAACATCCCGTATTCATAGCGAAGTCCATACCCTGTCACGGGTAGTTGCAATGTGGCGCAACTATCAATGAAACAGGCCGCTAATCGACCTAGACCGCCATTGCCTAAACCTGCATCATGTTCCATCTCAATCATGTCTTCAGCATTAAGGCTGAGTTCATTGAGTGCTTTAGTTGTTTCAGTTTCTAAGCCCAGGTTGAGGATGGCGTTACCCATCGCACGACCCATCAAAAACTCCATTGATAGGTAATAAGCATGCTTGCATTTACTTTCCGCATAAGCGTGTTTCGTGCGTTTCATTCGGTTGAAAAGCCGATCACGCATTGTTAATGCTAACGATGTGTAGAGATAGTGACCAGAGGCGCAGCCTTTGTCTTGAGCCAAGTGGGTTCCGTAGTAGCGTTTAAAATCTTCAATAAGATCTGAGCTTTTCATTCCCAGTTTTTTGGTATCGAATAATTCTTGTGCGGGATTTGCAGTACAAGCATATCTTGGGCTCATAAAAGGCTCCTTACTTATTCAGCGATTAGTTTTAGCGTGGCAGAAAGCCATCGCGGTTAGGCATCTTTACCTGTGGCAGGGTGGTTTTATCCAGCACTGCATTCTCATCGAGTATAGCATCCTGACTTAGAACATAAGCACACAATGCATAAATTTCATTACTAGATAATGAAAAGGGGGCAGAGGGTGGCATTGAGCGTCTGATATAGTCAAAAAGTGTTGTTGCATATGGCCAAAAACTGTTGACTGTCTTTTCTGGATAAGCAGAATTTAAGGAGCCAATGTCACCTGTCAGCGCCATCGCACTTCCCCCTCGTCCACCTTGCCCATGACAGGATATACACAATCGGTTAAATAATTGTTTTCCTTGTGCAACCGAGCCACTACCTTCTGGTAGTCCGGTACCATCAGGGAAGATGGTGAGATTAAGTTCTGGGTGACTAATGGTCTGGTCAATCGGGGCGCCTAACGCTTGATAAGTTTCATCATTAGCCTGCACAGAGCCTGATAGAAAAAAGATGATCATAATGAGCTTAGGCATAAACATGATGAATGTCTCCTAGCTCATCAACTTCCCAGCTAATAATGGCATTGTAGTGGTAATAGCTATATTTACCTCGGTTTGCTATCAATACTTCTCGTGTTGGCTGTATCTGCCCCGATTCATCTGTGGCACGACTTTGCAGAATTGCATACTGCCCATGCCATTGCCAAGCAATACTGAAGCGAGTGAATGCTTTGTCTAATATGGGCTCTTGTAAAAGCGCGTCTTGCCATGTTTGACCACCATCAGCTGAGACTTCGACTCGACTTATTTTTCCTATACCTGACCAGGCTAAGCCCGTTACTTGGTAAGTACCTGGATTGTCCGGCAGTGTCATACCAACAGAGGGGGAGGTTATAAGTGACTTGACCTGCATCTCAAAGCTAAATTGCTGGGCTTTACCATCTGGCTGAAGATCGGTGTACTGACTTGTTTCATCTCTCGTCATTGCTGGGGATGCTGAGAGTTTCAGCTGCCTTAGCCATTTCACATTCACGATGCCTTCCCAGCCTGGCACGATTAACCTAACAGGATAGCCATTTTCAGGTCGAAGCCGTTCACCGTTTTGATACAGGGCTAAAAGCCCGTCGTCTAATAACTTATCTATAGGTATGCTGACATTTAATGCACCCGCATCAGCACCTTCTGCAATCACCCATTTAGCTGATGATTGGATACCTGCTTCATTCAGTAGTAAGGCTAATGGTACGCCTGTCCATTCAGCATTAGAGACTAGGCCATGGGCATACCCAGCTGATGCTTGGCTCGGAGAGGTTTTATAGTTTTCGTTACTGTTGCCGCCACATTCGATAAAACAAATACGTGAATGTTGAGGATAGCGAAGTAAGTGATGAATGCTGAAGTTGAGAGGCTTATCGACTAGGCCATCAATGACTACGTTGTGTGTGTCTGGATTAATATCAGGAACACCATTATGGTGTCGTTCGTAATGAAGCCCATTTGGTGTGATGGTGCCTTGTAAATCATGGAGAGGTGTCCATGAAACACCATTACCGGGAACGTCTGAGTTCGCTGAAATCCAGCGAATAACCTCTTTCTCGTAAGGCGATGGGGTTCCGTAGTTGCTGAACTCTCCCCCTGGTTTGAGCATTGATGATGATAGTGTGGAGACTTTGTTTTTGGTCAGTTCCGAAGCCAAAATAGGCAGGCTTGTCATCATAGCAACACCACTCAACGCCGAATGTTGTAAAAATTGACGACGGCTTTTATGGTGTTTTTCCATGTTTACTCTTTATTCATCAAGTGTGTCTTCTATGACCTCAAACCATTCATCAAGTTTGTTTATAGCATCTTCAGTGCCCGATTTTTTTAATGAAGAAAACGGTTGCACACTGGCCGTGATATTTAATTTTTTTAATTCACTGCTGACTTTGATAGCCGTTTGTTTGGCTGCGCCGTAGGTTAATTTATCGGCTTTGGTTAGCAAGATGTGAACGGGAAGTTGTGCATTATTTGCCCATGTGAGCATTTGCACATCAAAGTCCTTAAGCGGATGCCGAATATCCATCATCAGCATCATTCCGCGCAGACATTGCCGTGTTTCCAGATATTTTGCTAATGTTTGTTGCCACTTTAACTTCATTTTTTCAGGGACTTTGGCATAACCATAGCCAGGAAGATCGACTAGGGCGCGCTCATCGTCGAAGTTGAAAAAGTTTATCATCTGAGTTCGCCCAGGAGTTTTACTGGTTCTTGCAAGCGAACCAATACCTGTTATGGTGTTGATTGCGCTGGATTTTCCAGCATTTGAGCGGCCTGCAAAAGCAACTTCATAACCGTCGTCTTCAGGAAGCTGAGACAGTTCAGTGGCGCTGCCGCTATAATACGCTTTACGATAGAGTTGAGACATGGAACCAATTCGGGTGAAAAATAATCATAACAAGAGTAGCATACCCAAAGTTCTCAATGATGATTAGCTTAGTTTTCAGGTAACCAAAGACAATGAAAAAATTATTGATAATAGCCTTAGTTGGACTTACTTCGAGCATCACAACAAGTGTCATGGCTGAAGGGGATATTAACGCTGGTAAGCAAAAAGCGATGATGTGTGCTGCATGTCATGGTGCAGACGGCAACAGCCCAACAGATGCCTACCCTAAAATTGCAGGCCAAGGGGCTAAATATATTGCCAAACAATTAGCTAATTTTAAAAGTGGTGAACGTAATAACGCGATCATGGCTGGGATGGTTGCGAGTTTGTCAGAGCAGGATATGGCCGACTTAGCAGCCTATTTTTCCAGTAAAAAAATGGCTCCTGGTGCGGTGTCAGAAGCGCTTTTAGAAGCCGGTGAAAAACTATATCGCGGTGGCAACAAAGAAACTGGCGTTCCTGCTTGTATGGCTTGTCATGGTCCTAATGGTAGCGGTGTGCCTGCTGCGGCATGGCCAAAGCTATCATCTCAGTACAGCACTTATGTAGAAGCGCAACTTTACGCTTTCAAAAAAGGCGAAAGGCATAATGATCCAAACTCTATGATGCGAGACATCGCTGGCAAAATGAGTGATGACGAAATTAAAGCCGTTTCTGCTTACGTCTTTGGACTGAAATAATTTAAACACGATATAGGCGAGCCTCAATGGCTCGCCTATTGCGTTTCAACAATTGCGTTACTACACGTAATCTAGGTTACTCCATGTCACAGGCTCAGGATTCAAACGTTTCTCATCGCTCATTTGTATGGCGTCTATTTCATTTCTTGGGTTCGATGGAACTCGCGATTACCTTACTGATCACATTAGCCATTGCCTCCATCATCGGTACTGTTTTACAGCAGAATCAACCTTATCCTGATTACCTAATCAAATTTGGTCCGTTTTGGTTTGAAGTCTTTGATACTATCGGTTTATACGACGTTTACAGTGCTCTCTGGTTTTTAGCGATTTTAGCGTTATTGGTTATATCAACCAGTGTTTGTATCTTTCGTAATTCACCGACCATGCTGAAAGATATGTTTCAGTTGCGAACACATGTTCAGCTGAAATCTATTCGTTTTATGCAGCATCGCGCTGAATGGCAAGTTGATGAATCTTTGGATAATACCGCTCAAAATTTAAAACAACGCTTCTCGACATTAGGATTTCGAAGTCGCATAACTGAAAAAGGCGATGATAGGCTGGTATCAGCCATGCGTGGCGGTATGAATCGCTTAGGTTATATCCTTACTCATGTTGCCATTGTCGTCATCTGTGTTGGAGGCTTGTTTGATAGTAACTTACCTTTAAAACTAGCTGAGTGGCAGGGCAAAGTCCATATTGAAACCCGAGAGTTACCACTAAGTCAGATTCCAAAAGAAAGCCGTTTGGCTGTTGGCGCTCAAGCATTTAGAGGAAGTGTCAGTATTCCAGAAGGACGCGCTGCCAGTGTTGCTTATCTGGCTATGCGTGATGGTTACCTTGTACAAAATTTGCCCTTTACAATAGAAGTTAAGCAGTTTCGAATTGAGCACTACCCGACAGGTCAGCCTAAATCATTCGAATCTGACTTAGTCATTCATGATCCAGAGCTGAAAAAACCACTTGAAGCCACAATAGCGGTTAATCATCCGCTCATATATAAAGGCTACGCTATTTATCAAGCCAGTTTTGGGGATGGTGGCTCAGAGCTTAATTTAAAGGCATGGCCTTTGTTTGCTCAAAAAGGCCAACCCGTGAGCCTAGAGACGAATGTGTTTCAGAGCCAAAAAATGCTATGGGGCGATAAAGAAATGCAGTTAGAAGTTACTGATTTCAGACCGTTCAATATTAATCCTGATCCCACTGAGGATGACCCAAATAATGTACGTAATTTTGGGCCCAGTGTCGGTTTCAAACTTCGTCGTCCAACAGGTGAAGCCCTGGAATATCAGAATTATATGCAGCCAGTAGAAAGAGATGGTCGTTACTTCTTTTTAAGTGGTGTGCGCTCAAGCCCTGCTGATCAATTTGGCTATCTATATGTGCCCGCTGATGACGATGATAGTTTACGAGGCTTTTATGATTTCTTAAAACAGCTACAAGATGAAGAGCTTGTCTCAACAGTCGCGAAATCAATGAAAAACGATACGTTAGCTAGCTTGAATGTGCCTGAAGATGATGCTTTGTCTAAAAGCCTACAAAGCACATTGGAAACACTGGTGAAAATGTTTAATCGTGGCGGTTTTAGCGAGGTGACTCAGTTTATTGAGGAAACGTTACCTGATTCTGAACGTGACACGCTGGCTCCTGCTTATCTTGCAATGCTGAGAGAAATGTTAGGTCGAATTTATTTTTCAGGGTTGGGATTCAATAATGATGACAGCGTTGATGAATTTCACATTCTCTTTTTGCAAGATGCGATTGAAGCCATTGGTAGCTTGCCTCGCTACGGATCTCCGGTTTTCTTGCAGTTAGTGGATTTCAACCAAATTCAGTCAACAGGACTACAAATTGCTCACGCTCCTGGTAAAAATATTGTGTATCTAGGGTGTGCATTCCTCATTGCAGGCGTGTTTCTACTATTTTATCTACCACAGCGTCGATTCTGGGCATGGATTACACGAAAAGAGGGCAAAACACTGGTTTACATGGCGGGTATGACTAACCGTAATCCACGTGATTTTGATAATTATTTTGATGAAGTTAAGACTGATATTGAGAAAGATTCACGGAACTCTACGTTATCTTAATGTTCATAGCATCTACCCATATGATTAGGCTTTAAAAGAAATGAGCGCGCACCTTTCAGCATTACAAGTGAAACAACGAGCATCACGTACCGCATGGTTCTGGCGTGGACTTATGGCATTGGTTGCTGTTGGATTAGTTTCGACCTATTACAACGTGTTTGATTATTACGAAATTGCCATTGTGGCTATTACCGCGGTTGGTATGTCTTTTGTTGGTCAATCCTGGCCTGAATTTCGTTGGCACAGCGTTATAGTGGCAGCTGTGAGTCTAGTTGCCATATCCATTTATGGACAAGAGTTGCAAACGGCAGAGCAGAACTTTTGGTTGAACTATCTACTCTCAAGCCAATCCGCTTTTATGTGGATGAGTGCCTTATTTGTGATGGCTACCATAGCCTATTTCATTGGCAATTTATCACATTCTGAATTCGTCGAGCATGTTGCGACATTTTTGACTTGGTCAGCAACCACAATGGGCATGATCGGTTTAATGGTTCGCTGGCGTGAGTCATACCTGATGGGGGGAGGAATGGGTCATATTCCTGTCAGTAACCTATATGAAGTCTTTATATTATTTTCAATCGTAACCGCTTTTTTATATTTATTTTATGAGCGTCGATATCAAACACGAAGCTTGGGTGGCTTTGTCTTACTCGTGATT
>LAZR01001931.1_pt1 | contig 12529 bp, 10 predicted proteins | sample 329461 | NCBI WGS metagenome assembly LAZR01 (sample SAMN03002196, study PRJNA259156) | marine sediment metagenome | biome: sea floor; feature: Hydrothermal impacted sediments; material: marine sediment; isolation source: Loki non-amplified sample from Loki's castle hydrothermal vent sediment ...
CGTCTTTTTTTTATCGTGCTTCTCCCCATTTTCTCCAGGATCGGGAAAAGAGAGAAGAAAAGCCGGGGAAAAGCTATTCCGATTCTGCATAAAATCCCCATCCCGGTCGGGATCAGTACTTCTGGCTTTTTTTTACGAACAGCCTTGAGTATTCCTTTCGCGGCTTGTTCAGGCTTTAAGGGCTTTCCTATGAAAGAGAGAACAGCATCATCGTATAAAAGTTCATAAGCATGTTGTGGAGTATCTACAGAATCGGGGCAAACCACAGCTACTCCAACCGGAGAGCCACGCAATTCTGCATGGAGTGAAAGAGAATAGCCTCGAATAGCATATTTTGTGGCGCAATAAACCGCTTCACCTGGCAAAGGGACAATACCCCCTAACGATGCAACATTGACAATCTTGCCAAAATTTTGCGCTTTCATAATATTTAAAGCAGCTCGACATCCATGGATTGTTCCTGAGAGGTTTACTGAAAGCTGGTTTTGGACTTCATCCAAAGTAATTTTCTCCGCGGCACCAGGTTGAACAATCCCAGCATTATTAATAAGAATATCAATCCTGCTATACTTTTGCCTGACTTTTTCCATGAGCGATTGCCAGGATTCGGGATCTGTGACATCATGTTCGATGAGCATTGTTTCCGCTCCCGAATCTTTCAAAAGTGATCCCAAATCTTCCAGCCCCTCGTTGTGAATATCGGTCAAAATTAAAATGGCGCCATGCTTGGCAAAAAGATGCGCTGTAGCTGAGCCGATGCCACCAGCTGCACCAGTGATGATTATTACTTTATCCTTGAGCATGAAATTATCCCTCCGAGTATCTAAAATTCATAAACTAGGATTATCGTATCTCAACCTTTTGGGCAATTTCCAGTAATTTATTTATGTAACTTTTTGGATCAGAACCTGTTATCTCTGAGAAATTCCTGATCGAAGCAGTATCAACAGGAACTAAAGGTAAAAGAAGCCCAGTAATAGATGCGCGCTCTTTCATCTTCTGAGCGGAGTAGGAAAACCAATATAGCGATAATGAAACAGAAAATGCCAATAAGGAGATATATTAAAGGAAAAAAATTCAGTGAATAGTAGTAAACAAACTTAACTTCTCTTTCCTCTATCTTACCGTCAATTTCGACAAGGAAAGTTGACTGTTCACCGATGGCTTTCTGGCTCAGGATGAATTCTTCGTCCATTTTTCGTTCAATTCTTATGTCATCTATCTGAATTAGCTTTACATCTTTTTTCTGGATGAGATCTTTTATTTCGGGAGGAAGACCGGGGCGCTGGCGAAGCAAAGAAAATCCATAGATACTTATGAGGATGATGATAAATCCACAGGTGAGTGAAAGCAAAAACGGGATTTTTCTCATATTTCGCTGTTCCCAGATGCTGGCACAAAATGTAGCACCTTGTTGAGGACAATGTCAAACAGAGTTTATTTGAGCTTCAAGACTGACATGAACCGCTTGACAAAATGTAGTTACAATAACTATTATTCTGATGTAGTCATTGTAATTACAAAAAAAAGGCGAAAAAACAATGCAATCATTACGTGTTGGCATCCGCGAAGCTAAGATAAGCCTTAGCAAATTGCTAAAAAATGTCCAAAAAGGCAGGGAAATTATAATAACTGATCGAGGTAACCCAGTGGGCAAGATTGTTCCTATGCCCGCAGATTCTCTCCCTTTAGCTGAACGCATTCATGAGCTTGAAAGACAGGGCTGGATAGAGCCCCGAAAAAAGAAAACTGTGAAAAAGCTCCTTATTCCCATACCTATTCCTGACGAACTTGCCCAGAAATTTCTCAAGGAGGATATAAATCTATGACGAAAAGAGTTCCTGTCGCAGTTTATTGGGACTCTTCCAGTATCCTTTCTGCCCTATTCAAAGATGCCCACAGTAAAGAGGCATTGAATTGGTACATGAAAAATGGTGTCCATCTAATCTCAACTCTGAGCTATACCGAGGTTTGTGCAGTGATATCCCGCATTAAACGAGAGAAGCTTGTAGCTGACATTCTAATAGATGTCGCTTTTAAGGCACTAAAGACAGGACCATGGAGGTATTTAAATATTTGGCCAGAATGGGATAAGCTTGGAGCCTTTTCTAAAAAATGGCCGTTGAAAAGCACACACCTCTGGCACTTAGCCACAGCAAAAACGCTTCAAAAACAGATCCCTGAATTAACTCTCTTGACTTTTGACAGCAAATTAGGAATTGCCGTAAAGGGAGAAGGCTTGATGGCAAAGTGAATAGATCCAGCACATAACGCTCTTTATGCCCAGAATTTTTATTTCTCTAATAGAGACTTAACCTTGTTCATATCCCGCTTTAGGAATCTGGACAATTTTTCTGCGCTGATTTTTTTCTTCTTATACGCTTCGAGAGCTAAGTTTTTCAACCGACTGGAGAAAACAACTCCTTTCGCTCCCTTTCTTAACCTATCCTCTTCAGCCAGCTTCCCAAAAAATACTTCCTCATAAGGAGATGGGTCGAGCTTCTGATACTCCTCAAATTTGGAGCGCGAAAGATATTCTAAGTCCTTAAGTGTTCGAAGCATGGCGAGAGCACTTACGCCGAAGTAGCGCTTAAGGTAAAGAACATCCGCAAAACTTAGCTTCTTTGAATGAAAATCTTTATCGATGATCTTTTTGATTTTTGCGGGATGTATCAGGAAGCGGACCGCAAACGTTTGAGCGAACTGCTCGCGGGGATGGTAGAGAGAAACGTACTCATCGATAAAAATATCCGGATTATCGATTATAGGCCCAGCGTTTCTATCCTTGAGGTAATGGCAGTATTCGTGGGCTGCAATTAGGGCCTGCTGGCCGACGGTTTGAACGCTATTTATTAAGGCGAAGGCCGCTCCTTCCGCTTCAAAAAAAATAAATATGCCTGAGATGTTTGATTTCTCCGGGATGGGCTGTCTTAAAATATGTAATCCATTAAGCTCAAGGAGAGAGAAAATATCCCGGATGGGTTCGTCTCCAAATCCCATCCTGCGCCTTTCTTCATCCGCCATTCTCTCTGGGGATACATAGGCATAAATAGGACCGGGCTCAAGGTGGCGTCCTGTCAATTCTTCGAGTTGCATATACTCTTCACAATATATTTTGAACTTTTTTATTTCCGCTCTCGCTTTTTCTTCCAGGCCCTCTGCTCTAAGGATAATTTTAAAAGTCTCCTCTTTTTCTTTTAAAAAATAGGAGACATCTTTTCTAAAGTAATCGGCAAGAGCGGTTAAAGTTTCAAGGCTTGGCATTCTTTTTCCCAATTCAAGGAGGGAGATGAATTCGCTGGATAGGCTTACACCCTTAGCCAGGGCATCTTGGGTAATCCCAAGCTCTTCTCTTTCCCTTCGGAGCCTTGTTCCTAGGATTGCAGACATTATTTGCTCAGGTAAATGGTTATTTTTAGCCAATATAACTCTGAGTTATAAAATTGTCAATATTTCCTAATTTTTATTACTCTAAGTAATTATCATGTTTCAAATATCCACATCAAGACCGAGTCCCATTTCATTGGCCCGGCTCAGCACAAGCTCAGCAACGGATATGTCTTGAACTGCCAGGCCCACTGACTTGAAGAATGTCGCCTCCTCTTCTGATTCACGACCAGAAATTTTACCTGCTGCTAATTCTCCTATTTCTCCATGAATATGCTTATCTGAAATTAATCCTCCTTCTATGGGAATTATTAGATCCCCTGCTTCGGCAAGTGCGGCCTGGCGAGAATCAACGATCACCTTGGATCGAACGACAGTTGCCGCCGGAATTTCCTGCATTTCTGGCGTATAAGAGCCAACACCGTTTATGTGGACACCTGGCTTAAGGTCAGAGTCGTTGAACACAGGTCGAAAGGAAGTAGTACCTGAACAGATAACATCAGCTTCACTGACCGCTTGTTCAGGCGATTCAGCGACGAAAATATCTGCAGGAATTGGGTTTCCCTGTTTTGTCATTTCTTTAACATAAGCAATAGCGGCTTTGGGCATTACATCATAGACCCAGACTTTTTTGATGGATCTGACTGTGCAGATCGCTTCTAATTGCGTTCGGGATTGAATCCCTGCTCCAAAAATAGCAGCTACGCAGGCATCTTTCCGGGACAAGAGGTCCGTAGCAACGCCCGAGGCAGCACCTGTGCGCAAAGCTGTAAGATAGGTACCGTCCATAACAGCGGTCGGCCGACCTGTCTCTGCATCCACTACAATCACTACGGCATGAACCGTGGGCAGCTTTCTCTCTTGATTATTAGGGAAAACAGAGACAATTTTAGCTCCCATGGCATCGCTATCCGCCAGATATGCTGGCATGAAAAGGGTTACTCCCTTTCGCTTTTCCACTGGAACCTGAGTCCTTAATGGCATTTCTGTTTTCCCAGAAGAGAGTTGAATGAAGGCTTTTTTGACTGTTTCTATGGCTTCGGCCATGTTCACAGCCTTGGCCACTTCGTCTCGAGTAAGTATTTTTAATTTCATAGTATTACACCACCCTTTTTTCTCCCTCTTGGTCTTTTTTATCAAACCGGCCATAAGAAAATGGCTTTAAGTCAAAATTGGTTTGACCATCGAGGATGAGTTGGCTCAGGATAAGGCCTACTGCTGGTGCTTGTTGAAAACCGTGACCTGAAAAACCGATGGCAGAGAAAAGTCCTTTAACGCCCGGCACTTCACCTATAATCGGATTATCATCAGGAGTTATAGTATATAACCCTCCCCACCCCCGCAAGATCTCAGCTTTCTCCAGGACAGGAGCACGGTGGATTGCAACCTCTATAACCTTTTCCAGAAAATCCCGGTCAACATTTAAATTAAAGCTCGAAGGCTCATCTGGATCGCTCATTCCCATGATAATGCCGGGCTCTTCACTCCTGAAATAAAAGGTGACATCCTGATCAATGACCAACGGAACAGGCTTGGGAATGGCATCAAAGGATTTTGTCATGAATACCTGACGCCGGTAAGGTTTTACAGGCAAATCAGATCCGGCCATTCTGGCAACTTCTCCTCCCCAGGGCCCGGCTACATTAACGACGACCGGCACCGAGATTGAGCCTTTGGCTGTCTCAATCCCCTGAACTCTGCCACCTTCGATGTTTATGCCAGTCACTTCTGTTTTCTCTTCGATTCGGACACCAAACTTTCTCGCAGAAGTTGCAAAACCCATTGCTGCAAGATAAGGATCTGCATAGCCATCTTTCGGACCGAATGTTCCGCCTTTCAGATCATCGATATTCAAGTAGGACCATCTCTGCTTTATATCTTCAGGGGAAAGCACCTCTACAGGAACATCATGCTGTCGTTGAGTTTCGACACTGGACAAAAAATCATTCCAGGTATCTTCCTTCCGGGCCAAAAAAATATAGCCTACCTGGCGGAATTTAATATCTACACCGAATTCTTCCTCGAAGCGCTCATACACTCGAATGGATTCTTGCGATAGGCGAATATTCGCAGGATTGGAGAATTGTTGCCGGATACCCCCGACACTCAATCCAGTAGAAGCCTGAGCGAGAAGTTCTTTTTCCAAGACAATTACATCTGATACCCCTCGCCTGGCCAGGTAATAAGCTGCGCTGACTCCCATTATGCCGCCGCCAATGATGGCGACTTCAGCTGTTTTTTTCCAGTTTTTCATTTTTATAATTCTCCGCCATCGCCAGACGCTCTCCAACCGGAGGATGAGAATAATAAAGAAGCTTAACCCACCACTCCGGATAGGCGTTTGAAAGATTTCTGTCTGCGAGTCCCGCCATAGCAGTCATAAATGCTTTTTTGTCTTGAATGCTTTCCAGGGCATATCGATCTGCATTCTTCTCAAAATACCGTGAGATAGCATTGCTGAAAGGGCTAAAAAGAAAGACTGAAATGCCCCCTGCCATGATAACAAATACAGGAAAGAGGGTAAGATTCCAACTGGTTGAGGAGAGAAATTGGGGAAATATCGATCTCATTGCCAAGTTTAATATGAAAAAGGCAACCACTCCCTCCAGAGTTCCGATAATAAGGTTTTTCCAGATATGCCTGTTCTTATAGTGGCCAACCTCATGAGCAATGACTGACTCAATCTCCAGGACAGACATGTTTTCCATCAAGTTATCCCCCAACACAACCCGCCTTGTTTTGCCCAACCCTGCCAGAAACGCATTTTCCTTCTTTGTCTGCCGGCTCATATCTTCTTTAAAAAAGCCGCTGCTTTTTAAACCTCCTTCAGATAGGATTCTCCTCAGAGTATCCGTCAGTTCCTTATTCTCTACAGGAGTATATTTGTTGAAAATCGGAAGGATAACGACAGGAAATATTATTGCCAGGACAACGCTCACAAAAGCAAAAGCCAGGCCCGCAATCAACCACCAGCTCTGAGGATATACAGCCATGATCCAGAACAACAAACCAAGTAAGATGAGCATTAGAATAAGGCCAACTAAGAAGCCTTTAATCTGTTCCCAGAGCCAGCTCCTGACCGTGTGATTCGAGAAATTCCATCTGTGTTCGTGGACATAACTGCTGTAAAAGCTAAGGGGGAAACCAAAGAATACTGATATCATCTGGAATGACAGCACATAAAGGAGAAAAGTCCAGATTATAGAGTTTCCGATTTGAAGGTTTGCGAACCAGGCACTTAAACCACTGAAATAATAGCCGAACAAAATAATAAGCGAGAGAGCCATACTGGCAAGTCCCAGCAGACGCTTTTCTTTTTCATAGCGTTTTGCCTGGAGCTGTTTTTCTTTGTCCAGGAGGGGATGAATCATATCCATGATAAATCTGATTTTATGGTTATTCTTATGGGACCAGGCCCCATTTTTCTCAAAAGGGTCCCACAAAGCTCAATTTCCGCTGCTCAGCTGAAGTTGCTAAATAACTATTGCTCAGTTGCTGTTACTCGCTAATAAATTATACTGATCTCAGCTAAATTTCTTTACCTGATATTCAGTAGTTTTGACAGATTAGCATCAGGATCGATAACTACTTCTATGTTCCCCTCACGTGAGGTAAGCAGCGTCGTTACTCCCGGCCCATGGCCTGCCACTGAGCTTCGACTGTGGGTTATCACTCCAACAGAAACAGCACCTTCCTGATAAATTCGGCCATAAGTATGATCAGCATCTATTATGGCCACGATATCCCCGAAGCGAAGAGTTTCCAGATTATGCTCCTTAACGGTTTTTTTATCGAACAGTTGAATATCGTAATCTCCCCTGTAGACATGAGATCGGCCAAGCCCTGAACCCATTATTTTTGCCGGGATGCTGTGGGTTACTGAAATGCGTAATTTCCCCTTACCGGTGACACCCATGCCAGCTTTTGTCAAGGCTTCCAAAAGGTGGGGACTCATGTTTATGGCCTTAACTCCCCGGATGTTCTTTAATTCCATCCCCACTCCGATAGCATAAACCCGCATCTTATCTTCTATTGCCAGTTTTTTAAAAACTACATCATCAGGAAAATCAACCATGACATGCTCAGCACCACCATGCTTGCCGACAACCCTGCCCTCTGCCCCTTTGGCTTCGCCTGTGAGAACCAGAACCTTGTTTCCGATACAAGAGAGTCCGTTTAGCCCTCTGCTTTCATAGCTTGAGCCGCCACCGTTTCTGCCTGGATTGTAGAGGGATACAGCGGGTTCGATATGGTCACCAGCGATATGAACGGCAGAATCGCCCGTCCGGAAATTATAGGTAATACTCCCTATACCTGGGAGCACATGAATTTTCCCCTGGGGGTCGATATCGTAGGGTGGTTCACTGAATCCTGGAGGTGCAATAAAGCCCTGCACAGCCATTATCACCAACTGTTTCTGGTTATATTCAACAGGCTTAAGGGAAGCTGACGTGCCTTCCGCTCCTGAAACTACAGCATACATAAAAGAGATAAGACCTATCACCATAACCATAACAAAGGTTGAGAGAAACATTTTTCTTAAAGTCTTTTTGTGAGGAGTTTTTTTCATTTTAATCTCCTTAAGTTCTAAATGAAATCAATGAATCTTTTTTCTCAGAATTTAAAGTAGCTAATTTTGAAATTCAAAGCCTTCAATTTTTCTCGATCGGCCCAACTTTTCATTATGCATCATGTTGAGAATAATGGGGACTCCAAACTTCTTCTGTGGCCTTAAGCATATAGCATATAACACTGGTGAAATTTTATGTCAATCACACGAGGTTACTTGTGATGTCAAATGAGTTGACTTAGCCGCATCTCTCAGCTATAAGTTTTTTAAGAGGGGAAAAAATTCGAAAATTGAAATCAAAGTCTACAATCCTTTCTCATGAATCACAATCTTGCCCTTCTTTATTTCGACGCGGAAGAGATAGAAAAAGCAGTTTCTTACCTTGACAAATATTTGTATTTGGGCGGCAAGAAAGATAAGGATGTGTATTCCTTACTGAATTTAATAAAAAAACGAAAAAAAGATAAAAATCTTCCAGCGCATTAAACCCGTCTTTTGCTCGATCTCTTGTAGGGGCTTGATTTATCAAGCCCACCTTATAGATTTGTATATAAATGAATTAATTTATCTCGGGGATGGACCTGATTCATCAAATCCTCCATTTGCTCCTCTTTATTTCTTTTCTTCACAGAAGGTCCTTACAACATTATAGTAAATACGAACAGCTGCTCGCAGGCTCTTCTCTCTTATTCGTTCGTCATTCCCGTGTATTGCCTGATACTCTTCCATCGTTACCGGGCCAGGGAAAAAACCATAGCAGCTCGCGCCTTTCCTCCTGAAAAATCTTGAGTCTGTTCCATAAATGATTAAATGCGGCACAGTAACAGAATCGGGAAAAACAGCTCTGGTTTCCTCCTCGATAATCTTGAAAAGCTCGGTATCATAAGATGAGACGATCGATTCGATTGGCCTTTCAATATAACTAAATTTCACCCGGGGATCATTTATGATTTTCTTTAACTTTGAAACGAATTCATCTGGATCCTGATCAGGCAGAAGCCTGCAATCCAGAACAGCCTCAGCTTTTCCCGGGATAACGTTTGATTTGGGCGGATCACCCACAAAACCTTTGGTGACAGTAAGTGAAATCGTGTTTCGCTGGAGAGCATTGTTGTAGGGCGTATCAGCCAATTTTCCCAGCCTCTTTATCATCTCGGCAACCGGAGGAGTGATATTAATCGTAGTTACATACGAAGCAACCCGACTAAGGGCCTGGGCCATGATGAAATTTGCATTTTCTTTAAAAGGCATAGAACCATGCCCGCTCGGGCCAGAGGTGGAAAGCCTTAGCCAGAGAACTTTTTTTTCTGCAACCCCCACAGAAAAAATCAGTCTATTATCCTTGGTGAAGAAGCCCTGGGTGCCAAAGCCTCCCTCATCCAGGACATATTCAGCGTTGATCTCTTCCCATTTGTTTCTTGCGATCCAGCCTGCGCCCAGGGCGCCGGAAGTCTCTTCATCAGCCACTGCCAGAAAGATTACATCCCGGTCTAATGCAATATTATTTTTCTTGAGCAGGAGCATTGTCATAAACTGAACAATCCCGAAATTTTTCATATCCAGAGCTCCCCGTCCGTAAATATAACCGTCCTTTTTTAAAGCTGCGAATGGATCGACACTCCATCCTGACCTATCAACTGGGACAGTATCCATATGGTTAAGCATCATAAGGGGGCGTTTTTTTTCGCTTCCTTTCAAACGAGCAAGCACATTAACCCTTCCTGTATTTTTATCAGTCCAGATCAACTCTACTGGTATGCCTTCTTTCTCGAATATTGCCTTGAAGAATTCTGCTGCAGCAGCTACATCTCCAGGTGGATTACAGGTGTTGATGGCGAGATACTCTTGAAACATCCGAACTGTCCTATCCTCAACTGTTTGCCAATCGATTTTCTGGGAGGAAGTTAGTCCAGGGGAAAAAAATAATAATAGTAAAACAAATACCGAAACTTTTTGCATACGATTGATTGTCATCGCTATCCCTTCCTTGTTATTTGTGAAAGAATAAATCTTAATATACAAAGATAAGAAGGGAATAACAACACCAATCTTTACAAAATACTTAGATTATAGCTCTTTCTTCGGCAAGAAATTTCTCTCTTGAAAATTCCTTATCCCTTTTCTGGACTCTTGGGCCAGGTTTTTATATACTCCCACGTGATTTTTAAGCGGGAAAAGAATTTAGAGCCCAGGGTTAAGAAATATTTTCTTATTATAAATTTTCTCAAAGGAGAGCTTAAGATGAAAAGAAGAGAAGCTTTGGTCACCTTAAGCTGCATGGCCTTGATAGGCCCAAATTTATTCTCAAAAGAAAGAAGGAGTAATCCCATGAAAAAAGAAATCAAATCAGCAAACGCACCAAAGGCTATTGGTCCTTACTCCCAGGCAATCGCGACTGACGGATTTGTTTTTACCTCTGGCCAAATTCCAATTGATCCCTCGTCAGGAAAGCTAAGCACTGGTAGTATCGAAGAACAGACGCGTCTTGTCTTGAGTAATCTCAAAGCTGTTCTTGAAGCTGCTGGAAGTTCTCTCGATAAAACTGTGAAATGCACAGTATTCCTCCAAGATATGAACGACTACAGCGAGATGAATGCAGTGTACGGAGAATTCTTTAAAGCTCCATATCCAGCCCGAGCTGCTGTCCAGGTTGCACGCTTACCCAAAGATGTAAAGGTTGAGATCGAAGCTATTGCAGTTATATAGATAACCGTCCGGATTTTTCGCCGGGATTTGATTTATCTTGATTGGGGATCATGATTGATTGGGGGTCAGGTCTTGTTTTTTGCTTTCACTCATATTTGCCATTTGCGGGGTCATTTGCGTTATTTGGGGGTCAGGTCTTGTTTTTTGCTTTTACTCATACAAGCACAATTTATTTGTGGAGTTAGGGCTTGTTTCTTTTGTAGGGGCTTGATTTATCAAGCCCACCTTTTTTTGTATATAAATAACCTATAAAAACGACATTGATTGTCCTCTTATACAAAATAATATAAAATAATAATCCAATGCCTATTTACGAATTCACCTGCAAAAAGTGTGAAGAGCACTTTGAATGCCTCGTTTCAATAGGAAAGGAAGAAAACGTCTCCTGTGCTTCATGCGGGAGTAAAGATATACAAAAAGTTTTCTCTTCCTTCGGAATAGGAGGAGGAGGGAATCGTGTCAGTTCTTCTTCTGCAGCCTGCACAACTTGTTCCGCCACTACATGCGACACCTGTAAATAATCCAGGTGAATTAATTCTCACCTATTATATCCCTAAGTATATCTAAAAAGATCAAAAGGTGGGCTTGATAAATCAAGCCCCTACGAAATAAAACAAAGCCCCTACAAGAACATTGTGATTTGACTAATCAGGCGTTAACAAAATAAATCAAACCCCTGCAATATCTTATCCTTGACTTTGCTCCAGCCTTGAAGATAAATATATCTTTAATGAAGAAGGAAGTGCGAATTGGAGTTGACACAGGGGGAACATTCACTGACTTTGTTATCTACATCAACGGCAAAATTGAAATAGATAAAATCCCTTCTACGCCTAAAGACCCTTCTCTTTCTATCCTTAAGGGAATAAATAAAATCCTGAGAAATAACCTTTCTCCGATGGTTATCCATGGAACAACCGTTGCCACTAATTCTCTACTCGAAAGGAAGGGAGGGCGAGTCGCCCTTATCACAACAGAAGGATTCGAGGATATTCTATTTATCGGACGCCAGACGAGGCGCGAGCTCTACAGCCTCAGGGGCGAGCGAAGAGTTCCACTTCTTCCTCGCCATCTTTGTTTTGGGCTCGAAGAAAGAACCTCAGCCTCTGGAAAAGTCGAAAAAAAAGTTTCTTTATCTCGCCTCCGAGAAACACTCAAAAAAATAAAAAAATTGAAGCCAGACGCGGTGGCTGTTTCTCTTATCAATTCCTACGCGAATTCCTTTAACGAGAAAACCATCTCCAGGGAACTGAAGAAGGAAAAATTCCTAATTTCTGTCTCAAGTGAGATATTACCCGAATATCGTGAATACGAGAGAACAGCTACAACTGCTGTAAATGCTTATCTCATGCCTGTTATCAGCCGCTATTTGACAAAACTAGAGAAAAATTTGGAGAAAACAGAGCTTCGAATCATGCAGTCAAATGAAGGATATATTCCCCCGGCCCAGGCGAAAAAAGAACCCATAAGAACAGCTTTCTCAGGACCAGCAGGGGGAGTTGTTGGCGCATTCCACTTGGGAAAAGCAGCGGGCTTTAGGAATATCATCACTTTTGACATGGGAGGAACCTCCTCTGATGTTTCCTTGGTGGACGGCGAGATTAGGAGGACAAGTGAAAGCGTGATCGGAGACTTCCCTATTCGAATCCCTATCATTGATATCCATTCAGTCGGAGCCGGGGGTGGCTCTATCGCCTATTTAGATAGGGGTGGCTCTCTGAGAGTTGGCCCTCAGAGCGCAGGAGCTGATCCCGGTCCAGCTTGTTACGGACGTGGAGATTTGCCGACTGTCACAGATGCCAACCTGGTTTTAGGGCGGCTTGTTCCCGAGTTTTTCCTCGGAGGCAAAATGGAGCTTTTCACAGA
>LAZR01001932.1_pt1 | contig 12528 bp, 22 predicted proteins | sample 329461 | NCBI WGS metagenome assembly LAZR01 (sample SAMN03002196, study PRJNA259156) | marine sediment metagenome | biome: sea floor; feature: Hydrothermal impacted sediments; material: marine sediment; isolation source: Loki non-amplified sample from Loki's castle hydrothermal vent sediment ...
ACACACGGCCGCAGCACCACGCCAAGAGAAGAAGGTGACACGTAGGAAGGCCACGCCCACTGCGGACAAGCGGCGGAAGAAGAAAAGCACGCGCCGGAAGAAGTAGGCAGCCGAAACCGTCCACACTCCATGGGCGGTTTACGTGGAATGGGTATCCACGTACTGATGAGGCAACCCAACACACTACAGGGAGGCAACAATGAAACAGAAGTATTGGCCCGTCCTCGACATCCCTGAAGGGGTGGAAGGTGCTTACAGCATCAAGCATCTTCACTTCAAGGTGGGACACAAATTCCACACCGCCACCGCACGCACGGCACTCTTTGGCCAGCAGAGTAAGGCTGTCAAATTTGACAAGCGGGTGCGCTTCCACCAACTAGTCCAAGAGGACCAAGGGGTGTGGATGACAGACGAGCCCGTGGAACAAGCGCAAGCCAACAACATTCTCGAGGGCTATTACGGCACGGTGTTGGTTGGTGGACTGGGGCTAGGCTATGCTGCGGCAAACCTAGCAGCCAACCCAGACGTGGAGCAGGTCACCGTCGTAGAGATCTCATCAGAGGTCATCAAGCTAGTCAACCAACATCTGCCTGATGACGATGGGAAGATCACTGTAGTCTGTGCGGACCTATTCGAATACCTCAAGGACAGAACACCCGGTACGTTTGACATGGCGTTCTACGACATCTGGCAAAGCGATAGTGAGGATACATTCTTCCACACCGTCTGCCCACTGCTAACGTTGTCCGAGGACATTGTGGAAGAGATACCCAGGTGTTGGAACGAGGATGTAATGCGCGGCCAGTTGTTCTTCGGTATGCAACAGTCGCTCATGTTCCTTAGCCTCCCACCCGCGGAGCGCAAGAAGTTCATGCGGTGCCGGCGAGACGGGCATGAGTATGAGGTCACCCTGGACGACCTGTGCACGCCACAGGATTCGATATGGTGGGATTGGAAGATTGAATTCTGGAGGTGGTTCCGTAACAACGACGGCATGTCCAAACCACGAAGCAAGAACATCGAGGACGCCCTCGGACACTACGTCACGTGGTATGGACGCCCGGAGTTCACGTACATGTGGCCACCAAAGTAAGTAGCCGAAACCGGATGCACTGTGCATCCGGTCTGCGTGGAATGGGAATCCACGTACTGATGAGGCAACCCACACACTACAAGGAGGCAAAGATGAAACCATCACAACTGGCCATGTTCCTCGCACTCGCCATTCCAAAGCGTCACCCAGTGCTAATCACTGGGAAGCCTGGCGTAGGTAAGAGTGACGTAGTGGCACAGGCATGTGACGCTGCGGGTGCACGGATGATACTGTCGCACCCCGCGGTGGAAGATCCGACGGACTCCAAGGGGCTTCCTTGGCCGTCGCCGAACAAGAAGACCGCTCAGTTCCTACCGTTCGGGCAGTTCGCCGAAGCTTTAGCAGCAACAGTAGACACGGTATGGTTCCTGGACGATCTTGGTCAAGCACCGGGCGCCGTACAGGCTGCCAAGATGCAGCTAATCTTGGCGCGTGAAATCAACGGGCACAGGCTGCCCGATGTAGTGTCGTTCATTGCAGCAACGAACCGGCGCACGGACCGTGCGAACGTCAGTGGGATACTGGAGCCCGTGAAGAGTAGGTTCATATCCATCGTAGAGTTGGTTGAGGACTTGGACGACTGGTGTCAATGGGCGTTCACGCAAACGCACATCCCGCCGGAGCTGATTGCATTCCTTCGGTTCCGCCCAGAGTTGCTGTGCCAGTTCACACCGACAGCGGACATGACGAACTGCCCGCTACCGCGCACCTGGAGCAACGCTGGACACGTCCTGGAGCTTGGGCTACCTGACACACTGGAAGGTGAAGCACTAGCGGGCGCCGTAGGTGAAGGCGCCTCGGTAGAGTTGCGCGCCTTCTTACGGATGTTCCGTCAGCTACCCAGCATCGACGCCATCTTAATCAATCCGGATGGACAGGACATCCCGACAGACCTGTCAGCGTTGTATGCTACAGTGACAGGGCTCGCCATCAAGGCCAACGAGCAGAACTTTGGCCGCGTGGCGCGTTACGCCGAGAGGCTCGTCGAGGAAGGACACGGCGAATTCGCTGCACTGTTGATCAAGGATGCGGAACGCAACAACCCGGAGTTGGTTAACACCCCGGAGTTTGTCAGATTGATGTCCGGTGAGCTTGGACAGCTCATCTCCGGTACGGCGTAATGGCTGGGCGAGAGCAATGGTCTTTACAGGACCAGGAAGCCCAAGTCAAACGCATTCATGCTATCGCATCAACCATCGTCCAGTTAACTGGCGACCCTCACCTTGGAATACGTTCTTGGTGGGAACAACTTAGCGACGCCATGAAGAAGATGGAAGCGGAGATGATTGCGAGGTAGCCGAAACCGCCCACACGTCGTGGGCGGTCTACGTGGAATGGGAACCCACGTACTGATGAGGCAACCCACACTGAACTACACAAGGAGGCAAGCATGACCACAACAAAGAAGTCCACATCTATCTTGGGGCGAGCAATGCTCGTCAACGTGTGGATCGGCTTGTGGAGCGCCCGGAAGCACGACGCAGAGGTCACCGACAAAGTGAATACGGAGATGGCCAAGAACGATCGTGCAGGACGCTACCACAAACGACTGTTCGGGGGCGACGCTCCGTCACACTCGATGCTCGTCAACGCCACTCAGGTCGCAAGGGTAACGCACTACAAACATACCTTGCCCTGGGAGGACGCGGGCTGGCGTCTCTTACCTACTGCCAATTACTTCGAGTATGTCGAAGCGATGCGGACAGTGCAGACCAGGTATGAGACGGCGCTGGAGAAGTTCCTCAGGGACTATCCAACGCTCGTACGGACAGCAGAGGAACGGTTGGGGCAGATGTATAAACGTTCAGACTACCCCACCACAAGCCAGGTCCGGACTAAGTTCCACTTCACTATCCAGTACGGTCCTGTTCCTTCCGGGGATGACTTTCGAGTCACTCTACCCAAGGAGCAGTTAAAGGCCATGACACGTGGAGTGGAAGACAGAGTCAAGCAGGCAGTCGCAGACGCCATGGGCGATGTGTGGCAGCGGTTGGGCGACACAGTGACAGACCTGCGGACCAAGTTGGGTGATGGGAAGTATCTGCGGCCGACAATGATAGCACGCGTCGGTGAGATGGCGGAGATCATTGGCCGCCTTAACCTCACCGGGGACGCGAAGCTGGAGAAGGCACGGAAGCAGGTGCTACTGGACCTGTCGACCCTGGACGTGGAGTCGTTGCGTGATGATGAGAAGTTCCGCAAGGACACCGCACGCAAGGCCGACGCCATCTTGGCAAGCATGAAGGGCGTCTACACTCCGCCGAAGAAGAAGCCTGCCAAGAAGGGAGCTTGACATGGCAAACACGCCGGAGGAGATTGTACGGGAGCAGATTGCTCACCCACACAAGCGTACTCCTTACGCATTCGGAGTGGCGTTAGGTAATGCCATCGCCGCACCAGATGACGCAATGATGGTAGAGCTAGAAAGGTATATGAAGGATCCAACACCAGAGAATCGTAAGCGTCTATTCGTCAGCATGATGGCAGCAGGCTTCACTGACGAAAACATCATTGGTTGTTGGGATGAAGACATACCAACTATCCAAGAGCTGCAAGAACTACGCGGCTAGCCGAAACCGGGCACCGCTTGGTGTCCGGTCTGCATGGGTTGGGTACCCATGCACTGATGAGGCAACCCACACTTTACGAGGAGGCAAAGATGAAGCAACAGTCAGAAGCAATGAAGAGGATGGTTGCCGCACGTACGGCGCTCGTCCTTGGAGAACCGTTCTGGGGTACGTTGACATTGAAGCTGAAGCTGAGAGAAGATCCATCGTGCAAGACCGCATGGGTGGATGGCAAGACGCTGGGCTTCAATCCCACGTACATCAACAGTCTCCCTTCGCACTCACGCCGCGTCGCATTGACTGCCCATGAAGTTGGACACTGTGTCCTTGGGCATCCTTGGCGGCGTGCTGGGCGCGAGGCGGGGCAATGGAACGAAGCTGCTGACCGTGCACTGAATCCAGTGTTACGTGACGCGTCGTTCCAGCTTCCGGACAATGTGTTGTACGAACTCGAACCCAGCCACGTTGGTAAGTCCGCCGAATGGATCTACAATCGTTTACAGAAACCACAGCCCAAGGAAGGCGAGGGCGAAGGGGACGAAGACGGTAGTGGAGACAGCGACGACGAGTCGCAACCCGGTGGCAGTGGCAAGGGTAACGGGGATGGAAACGAAGACCAGGACGAGCAGCAAGATGATCAGGATGAGCAAGAGCAGGAAGAACAAGAAGATCCCTTCGGCGGTGAGGTTCGAGACGCTCCGGCAGCAAACGGAGACGACGACACGGAAACACCCACGGAGGAAGATTGGAAGGAAGCGGTGCAACAGGCCGCCGCACTTGCCGAGGGACAGGGCAAGCTGCCCGGCGGACTCGCGCGCCTCGCGGAGCAAGCGGCAAGAGCACGCGTTGATTGGCGCTCCGTGCTGCGGCGCTTCGTACAGGAGATCACGAACAGTGATTACTCCTGGGAGCAGCCCAACCGCAGATACATGCCGTTGGGTTTGTATCTCCCGTCCCTTTACAGTCGGGAGCTTGGTCCAATTGTAATTGGTATTGACACAAGCGGATCGATAGACGCTACGCTCCTCGCGTTGTTTGGTGCGGAGGTGCAAGCAGTGGCAGAAGAAATGAGGCCCCGCCGTATCCACATCATGTATTGCGATGCGGCACTCCAGAAGGAAGAGACGTTCGAACAGGGCGAGCAGGTTGTCCTGGAGGCAGCAGGTGGAGGAGGCACAGATTTCCGTCCAGTGTTCGCAGCGCTGGAGGGGCTAGACGAACCGCCTGCCTGCGTGCTGTACCTTACGGACCTGTATGGTACATTCCCTCCGGCGGAACAGGCACCGGACGTGCCGGTACTGTGGGTCACGCCCACATACCACGCACAAGATAGAGTGCCGTTCGGGGAAGTTGTTTCCGCAGAGGAGTAGGTAGACAATGGTGTCTGGATGGGATGGCCCACCCAGGCGGTCTGCGTCAACGGGCGTTCCATTAGAAAGTGGACTCCGGGCACCAGAGGGGGAGGGTTGCTCCTTGCTTCCCGTCTCGTAGTTAGACGGCGGGGAGCAGGCCCCCTCGAACTTACAAAAAGGCCACCAACGCGCAATGTGTTGGTGGCCTTTTTTAGTGAGCAGGATGTTCCTAACTCACGCGCCTATGCTAAGTCCGCAGAGTTCGCCAGCCGTTATCGGTCCGGTGTATAAAGCGGGACGTCGCCGTGGCGGTGTTTGTGTGCACAGTATCCACGTAGCGTTGCGTCCGCGTTATCACCAGAGGCGATCTTGATTCTGCCAACGACGCACCCGCCACGAATTGTTCTGTGACACGTAGGTCAACGGCGGGAGGAACGATCGCACCGAAGGTGTATTGCGCGTCCTGGGCCTGGGTAATGTACTGTTCGATCCCTACATCAGTGTCGGGACCTGCTCGTGGAAGCCCCGCACTGAGCATCAGTACGGCCACAAGCATGACAACTCTGCCAAGCATTCTTCGCATCATGCCCTCCTTCGATTGAAACTGCTTCCCCATACTGCAACAGTCTTAGTCTACGCGTCCACGGACATTTTAGCAAGGTTCGTGTGCTGATGACCTCACGGCGGACAATCTCCCAGGAAGCAACGCACAGCCTCATCAACACTATTGACGAGTGTGATTGCCTCCTCAGTCAACTCCTCTTGCCTACTCATAAGTTGTGCGGACAATCCTAATTGGTAGCCACCCCATAGCATCAACAGCATCCCACCTACGGGCAGAGCCACAGCCGCAACCACAATTAGAATTACGACACGCAAGGGCACGAGCCTCAAGGCGCATCGACCTGCGTATGCCTATCGAGGAAGCTCTCGCGCAGTACCTGGGCGCGACTCTTCCCTTCTTTCTCGGCAATCTTATCCACCTGTTGCAACTCACGTGGACGAAGAAGCACGAACACAGGTTCGCTTCTCCGTTCTCCAGGTGGCAGCTTCGGCATCACCATAGTTGTTGTTCCCCCTTTTAGCAAGCATTCCTATAGCATTCCTATGCGCTACTTATACGATACGAATTTTTGGGTTAGAGTAAAACCCTTGCGCCTTTGTAAGTCTGCATATACTGTCGCATGGACAGCAAAATTATGCACAACAAATTAGACATAAGTTTCACTGGCACCCAACACCGGGACCTAACCACTCGTCAATGTTTCGATCTCACCAACTACCTAATTGAGTATCGCGCAGCACTGCGCTCAATCCACTTGGGCGATTGCATCATGGCAGACGAACAGATGTTTACCATAGTACAGGAGACAGGCTTAGAGCACCTCGTCATACTACACCCGCCTAGTGATGCTAGAAAGCGCGCCTACTGTCCAGTACCAGCCCAACGTATCATGCCTCCCAGACCATACCTCCAACGCAACCGCGACATGGCTGCCGCCTGTGACGTCATGTTAGCGGCACCAAAACAAGAGGGGGAGGTGGTGCGTTCTGGAACATGGGCAACAGTTAGATACGCTCGTCAATTAAGTAAGCAAGTTATAATCTTTAACCCTTAAGGAGTTCCATCGTGCCCACAATCAAATCACCGTCTCCAACACCGCAACAATTGAACGTCCTCGCCCACTCACTCGCCCGACGCATCACACAGCAACCAGCTGACGTAGACGACCTAGTACAGGAAGCTCTGTTCTCTTACCACCGCAGCTCTGTCCACAAGAAATCATTTGCACTTGCGCGGACACTGTTGCAACGATGCATGTGGATTTACTGGAGCGGGGGCTGGCGCTACTCCGGCGCCCGTCACCGCGAGGACTTCCCCCTCACCGCAGCCCCCCCGGACAAGATGCTACAGGATCCACAAGGGGCGTGGAACAACGCGCTCGACCTCGACGCTTACCTCAACGCCCTCGAGGTGATGGAAGGGATGCTTGCACGACGCGTGGCAGAGAACTTGCTCCAGCCCCAGGACGAACGCTATTGCAAACTCCTTCGCATCACTGCACGACGCAAGGCAAGGTTGAAGCAACGGGGCAGCAAACACATCCGCCCATCCCATGTGCAACTCCGAACCGCATTCAAGTTAACGCGCACGGAATGGCATCGTACGCTACACCGCATTCGGCAATTCACAGCAGACTACCTTGCGGAACGTATGTTGGACCCAGCAACACTACCCATTAACGTGCTACGCTACCGCAAGGCGTAGCGGGCAGACTATTAGAACGGCACGCGGCGCGCCGGCAAGGGCACAAAGCGCCGAAGTCGTGTACGGTGGCTCAAGCAAGTGAGACGGCGGAGACACCGGTGCAGGCATGGCTTTATGGGACCACATGACCCTAGAGCGTCCGGGTTCGATTCCCGGTCATCGGCTTTCTCACTTGCAAGGTAGGGCGCTATGCCAATTCCCAATCACCTCGTCCGCGTTGCGTGGAGGAGCCGTGGGGGCTTCCAGAGCGCCGTCTGCACGCTGCACTCCATCCCAGTGATGATTACATAGAGGAGGACGACGATGGGTTGTGATTGCATAGTAATCGTACACAAAAGCAAATGCGGGAAGGACGCCACGTTCCTTTGCCACAAGTGCGGAGACCAATTGTGCTACGCCTGCGCCAAGAAGCATCATGCCCACGAAGCAGAGTGCGTAAGGATTAAGAAGTGACTGCCGTTGCCCACCTCATCAACCACGCGGAAATGGTTGTTACGGGGCCGAAGGCACTGTACGATTGGCGTGAGAGTCAACGCCATGCCGTACCTGATGCACAGTTCACACCCCGCTTCCGCAAGTTCTCTAGCATGGTAGGAAGGTTAATACAGGGAGGGATGACTGAGGCGTCCGCACGTAAGAAAGCAGCGGCAGTATTCTGGGACGGCACCTACACACCGGGGAAGTACTGCCGTCAGTTACGCCCAGGGGTGTGGGAGTTCCGGGGGTCTCGAGGGCTTCTCGAACGCATGAGTAAGGCGTTAACAATTACAATAGACAATCAACCACCTACCTGCACGCCCACCCACCCCACCTTAACACAGCTACCGGAACCACAAGGGACGTACCAACGTGTCGCTTTCAAAGCGGCCGTGGAATATGAATGGGGGCGCTTCGCCCTTGCCACCAACGCGGGCAAGGGTGCGGTGATTGCACTGCTGGCAGACTTCGCCGCACAACTCGGCGTCCCCGTCCTCATCCTATGCGACACCATCTCCGTATTCGATGCACTCATGGACGAGGTTACCAAGTGGACCTCACTCTCACCCGCAAGCGTGTCGCAAGGTATTAAACGTCCGCCCCAAGACCTTGTCTCCATTGCCATGGTCCCAACACTGTCGAAACGATTGGCAGCAAAAACGGGGGACACTGCAAAGGTATGGCGCAAGTGGGTCGGCAGGCATGGAATGGTACTGCTAGACGAAGCAGACAGGGCGGACGTCGCAACGTGGCGTCGCATCCTTAGCAATACTAAAGGATCACGCTGGCGCCTGGGCTTCTCCGGCACCTTCCCAAACGACTCCTATGAAGATCTCAGACTCGACGTCTTAATGGGGCCCATCCTACTCGCAGCCAAGAACATTGATCTCATAGAGCGCAACGTAAGTGCTACACCCACTGTCACGTTACACCAATACGATGTCACACCCATGCTGACCGGAGGCTTGAAGAAGTGGTGGGAGCTTAGTGGACCCGCACGCCGACGGTGGGTTTACGAAGAGGCCGTCATGAACAACTATGCGCGTCATGATTTCATCGCCTCTCTCATCCGCCCCAACACACCTACCGCTGTCATCGTCAACCGTGTGGAACATGGACACTCTGTTACACGGGCCATTAAAGGTGCAGTGTTCTTGGATGGCTCCACATCTCCGGCGCAACGCCGAGACGTTCTGCGGCAGTTCCGACGTGGAGACATTCACATCCTTGTGGTTACTAAGATCCTAGACCGCGGAACCAATCGACTTGGACATACCACTGACCTTCTATTCGTTAGCGGGGAGGGTTCCACGAAGCAGACATTGCAACGCATCGGCCGTGGGCTGCGACGCACAGATGGCAAGGAGTTCCTCAGGCTCGTAGACATTGTGGACCGGGTCACATTTAAGAGCCACGAGCGTCTCTTAGCCCGCGCCGCTAAGTACCTCCATACGGCAGCACGCAAACGCATTCAACTCTACCATGATGAGGGTTTTACAGTGGAGGTTACCAATGGCTAAACACATAAAATGGACCATGCCTCAATGGATGGAGCCCCTACAAGGACACATCCGAAATACAGGCGGGAACAGCGTTGAGGAATTGGTAAATGGGGATGCTAGCCCAGACGTCAATCTTCCTTTGTCCACACTCCAAGCCTGCGTAAAGTCTCAGGTGTCACTACTCATAAGTCTGCACAAAGCGGAGAAGATATGAACATTCGTTTGGAACCTTGTGTAAAACGAGACCTTCGCCCTGGCGATTTATTTAGCAGTGTAGGACCAAACTATTGGGATCACCGAGACTTAAACAGTATTGGTGAACGGGTATACATCCGCACAGACGCTCCAGCGCGGGCAGACGATTTGGACACTGAGGTCTACCGTGTCCTTGTGGAGATTACGTGACAAGAGTTACTTGGGTCCGCTTTGCTGTGCGACGTCCGTGGCACGCGTGGCCCCAAGGCGGTCGACAGACAATGTGCAGCACCGTCAGCGTTATCACCCTACGCGCTACCCCCGCCAAGAATATAGTCCACACACTGCCCGAAGGCGCCCGCATCTGCAAGTCATGTGCGCGTGCTCTCGGCCCGGGAGCGGAACTGCCTCGCGTGAAGAAGCCCACATTGGATCCACAGACAGTGGATTGGTTACGGGAAGTGAACACCCACCTCGCCCGCTTCCACCTTGTCGTAGCGGAACCTGTTCGCCGCAAGTTAGCGAAGCGACTATCCGCATTGGGTCCCCTCACCAGCCCAGACGCTGTGGACGCGTACAACCAAATTCGCGTACTTCTCCTTACCCCACGTCGACACCGCAGGGACAAGGGACACGCTGGAGGAATGAAGATTGTAGGGCTATCCAAGGCACTGGACGCGTTGCCCCCTGATGCTAAGAGTCTACACCATGTTGCAGAGTCCATGCGTCTGTGGCGCCACATCACTGGTCGTAGCGTGGACCAGAGCGAGAGGTTCCGTGCAGACACAGTGATCACATCCATGTTGCAAGTACCATCACCTGAGGCCTACATTCGTCACCTCCACACCTCAGGCTTCTCTTCCCTTGCCGGCATGTTCCACCCCAACACCTTGGAACGTAGACGCAAGGATGCTTCGTTGCGGGGCGTGTTTGCGGGCAGCGAAGACTATATGCAACACACAGCAGCACAACTAGACGCACAAGTGGTAAAGGATTAACATGGGCGCCATGAAAGAGTTTCGCTGTGACGAGTGCATGTCAACCGACCTAACGTTGACGACCGACATTCTCGTTGAGGCAATCTTTCGCCTCAATGCACGGAAGGGCAAGCGAACGGACAAAGCGATCGGTGAACACTTGGGGTTTGTTGATGACCCTGACAAGTGCCTTGACATCCAACCCGGGGACACTGTGGAGTGTAGAGATTGTGGACATGAGATGGAATGGAGTGACCTAAAAAGTTACGAGGCGGAACCGAACGTATGAGCAACGTAAACCACCCCTCCCATTACAACCAGGGGTCGATCGAAACCATCGACTACATCCTGGATCAAGACTTTAATTTCCTTGCAGGACAAGTTGTCAAGTACCTCGCCCGCTACCGATACAAGGGCAAACCGGTCGGCGATCTTTTGAAAGCGGATTGGTATCTCAAGAAACTCATCGAAGTGGAAGGCGAGAAGCTCGCAGACTCAGTGCACAATGTAACGATCATTCCCGCCCCGAGACCTGATGGGACTTAGAGCATGGTGGCAGAAACGACAACGGCGCGAGGCCCTCGCTCGCGTTCGCCGCGAGCTGTCGTTCTGGGGTGTCGACACAACAGAGTTCACGGATGCAGAGTTAGAAGAGGGCATCCTTGCCATACAACGTGCAGTCAAAGCAAGCGGTATCCGTGCCGAGGAGGCTACCAATTCAATGAATCGCATGATGCGCCTTCTCAAGGAGGAAAGTGTCTTCGAGGAGCAACAAGACCACCGTGCCTAAGCGCCGCCTGCACGCTACTGCCCACGAGTTCGCCCACACTCTGCGCTCTACACGTCCTAGCTACGATGCAACGTTACAGTACGTGAAGGGGCGCATTGCAGACTTGACTGATGCGACAGGGTACAAACATCTGCCCCGTATGCTGGAGCGGTACAAGGCGGCGCTGGTAGAATTGAAACGGCAACCGAGGAAGTTTCGATGACCGATGAACGTTTGGCGCGTATGATCGAAGCTATCAAACACGCACAAAAAAGTATGTGTGCCCTTGCTGCCGCGACGGCGCAGGCTGCCACGAGCGCCAGACAGTTTTGCCTTATCCTTGACAAGCTAAGAGAGATGCGGAAGTAATGGGCATAGCACTCAAGTTTCTAATTGCATTGCTAACAGGGAGGTTCCGTTCGCCTACCGCCGAAGTCAAAGGCGACACGGACGCAAGCGAGGCCTTAGTTCAGGGGGTCTCGGCCTCCCATACTTTCTTTACTACGCGATCGTTCTGTCACCGTTCTCGCGTACCACGTGAAGCACGTCACAGTGGAAAACTAACGGGAGGTGCGGGCGCCATGGACTCCGACCGTAGAGTGGCGCCCTAGTGTGGAAGGTGCACGGGCTGACTACCCCTGGAATGAGAGACCAGGGGCTCACCGAACCACACCGTAAGGTCCAGGACCGGAGGACAGTATCTAAGCGTGAGGACGTTAGATGCGTAGGAAGCGCGGGGGGTGGAACTGTCACACACTCTCGGCACAGACGGCAGGCCCCACGGCTAGGCGAGTCGAATAGGGGAAAGCCCCGGCTTCACCGGTTACGACGTGCGTTGAACACGGAAAAACACTTTGCTTAGTTGACAACCGTAGGTAGCTATCGTATGAGGCCTGCTACTGCTACAATCAACAAGCCATGTACTCCCGACTACATTACCGGACCACGAAGGTCAGGTAGGTAAAGCCCCCGCCACGAATGGAGGTTTAGGATGTCAATGCACTTCGGTATTGAAACAGGTTCGGAAGGGCGCAAGAGCAGGGAGCGTAGTCTCGGGATCGGATTCATGCTCTGGCGCTGGTGGATCTTTATTGGATGGACGAACAGAGTGGATTGAGAGGCAAAAACACATGGTACGCAAACTACAAATTGCGGTTCAGGCACGTGAAGCCCTCCTGGACGATTCCAAGAATGTGTCTCCCGCCGATCCAAACGCAAAGTTTCGTTGCACGCTAGAAGACGGTGGGGGAGCCGCACAGGTGACGCCCTGTGAGGATGGGTTGAGAGACATCCGTAAGGTGTTGGAGTTTGTGTCTCTCGGCCGACA
>LAZR01001933.1_pt1 | contig 12526 bp, 11 predicted proteins | sample 329461 | NCBI WGS metagenome assembly LAZR01 (sample SAMN03002196, study PRJNA259156) | marine sediment metagenome | biome: sea floor; feature: Hydrothermal impacted sediments; material: marine sediment; isolation source: Loki non-amplified sample from Loki's castle hydrothermal vent sediment ...
GGCCAGATCGATACGGCTGAGGTGCTGATGTTGATGCACAAAGACGACGCGCTGGATGCGGGGATGCTTGCGGAACAATGGAAGCGTGAGCCTGCCCTGATTGCGAAGATGCTGGATGTGGCAAACAGCGCATCTTTCCGGCGCTCGGGCACGTCGGTGAAAACACCAAGAGAAGCGATCAGCGTGATAGGGGTTTCCATGGCGCTGAACCAGGCGCTCGCGCTGTCGTTGGATATTGCGGGCAAGCTTGCATGCCCGCCGTTGGCCGAGCGCGCGCGCCTTGAACAGGAACAGGCGTTGCGCATTGCAGAGTCGGCCCGGGCGTTGGCGCAAAAGATCGGAGATAGCCCTGCGATTTACTACACCGCTGGGCTACTGAGCAGGTCAGGAGAGTTGGCAGCGCTGAAAGTGTTGCAGAATCACTGCGACCAGAGTGGCGAACCGCCGGAGCTTGAGCAGATTGACTCCGCTATTGCCTATTGGGCGGAAAAATTGGGCAATCGAATCAAGGTGCAGTGGCATTTGCCGCTTGATCTCAGGGAGTTGATCGGCGCCGTGTATTTTTTAAGCAAGAGCAATGTCAGCCGTTCAAAATTGGTGATGCGCGCGGCCGCCTTGCTGGCGGCGGAACAAGTTGAAGGCCTCGAGTGCCGCACATTATTGCGAAGGCTCGGGATTGAGCACCGTGAAAAAGGTCAAGACGATGCCAGACAGCAGTCTTAAACGTATTCTGATGATTGAAGACGAACCGGATATACGCACAGTAGCGGAGCTGGCCTTGGAAGCCATTGGCGGATTTGAGCTGACAGCCTGTGAATCGGGCCAACAGGCGCTAGAACGTATAGAGGATTGCCGGCCCCAACTCATCCTTCTGGATGTCATGATGCCGGGCATGGATGGCCCTGCGACACTGAAAGCCATCCGACAGTTGCCCGGGTATGCGGAGACACCGGCCGTGTTTATGACCGCGAAAGTTCAAAGCGATGAAATTCAGGGCTATCTGGCGCAGGGCGCAGCGGGGGTAATACCCAAACCGTTTGACCCACTGGCGCTGGCCGACCAGATAAGGGAAATCTGGAATGAAGCCTGCGCAATCGGTTAACATCTTGCCGGTTTTCACTGTCATTATCCGAAAAGGTTGTCATGTCGTCTTCCCGCAATAACGATGAAATCAAGGCCAGGCTCAACCTGGAAACCTCTCATATACGCTGGCATGAGCTGCAAACCTACTATGCACGGGGCCAGGTTGTGCGCGTGAGCAGCCGTTTGGATCTGCTGGACGTGGCCGCCGAGTTGACGGCCGATAACCGTGCCCAGTTCGAACAATGGCTTGCGACGGGCGCCGTAGGGGAGGTAACGCCTGACACGGCTCGTGCCTGGTACGACTGCAACACCGAACTCTGGGCCCTGGTGGTCGCACCGTGGGTGTTGGTTCAGGATCGCTCAGACCCGACGGTGCATTAATGCTGACGGGTGCGTTGCTGATTCTTGCGCCGCTGTTTTTCGGCTTTGCCCTGGCGTTGAAAAATCGCAGGTTGATGACGATTATCCATTACTCGGTAGAGGCATTGGTGTACTTCATCCTGGCGCTGTTGGGGCTTGGCCTGGGTCAGATGGAAGGACTGTCGAGCCAGCTTGGTGACATGGCCGGCCAGGTGTCTGCGCTGGTGATTGTGTTGTTTGTTGCCAATATGGCTGGGCTATGGCTGCTTCACCGATGGAAGCCAATGCTTTCTGAGCCCAGGGATGTTGCCCGTGGAGGTGCCGGTTATCTGCGGTTATTCATGGCCGCTCTGAAGCCTCTGCTTGCGGTTCTGGTGGGTGTGTTATCCGGCTACTTTGTGCTGCCGGAACTTCCGCAAACGGAGCAACTGGCCACTTGGTCCCTGATGCTGCTTCTGTTTTTGATTGGCCTGCAATTGCGCAACGCCGGGCTTTCGTTGCGCAAGCTGTTGATGAACACTCAGGGGTTGGGCATTGCGCTGGTGCTTGTGATCAGTTCTTTGCTGGCGGGCTTGCTTCTGGTTCCTTTGCTGGATATGCCCTGGAACCAGGTGCTCGCGCTGGCGTTCGGGTTTGGCTGGTATTCGCTTTCGGGCATCGTGATCGGTGATTCACTGGGCCCCGCGTGGGGCGGCGTGGCGTTCTTGAACGACGTGCTTCGTGAAATCATTGCGCTGGCTATTATCCCGCTGGTGATTGGCAGCCGGCCCGGCATGGCCATCGGTTATGGTGGCGCCACCGCCATGGATTTCACGCTTCCGGTGATTCGCAGCAACGGAGGGTTGGGCTGTGTGCCGGTCGCGATTGCCTCAGGCTTCCTACTGTCTTTTCTGTCGCCGGTTCTGATGGGGGTTTTTTTGTCTCTGGGCTAGATCAGTAACAGGCAAGTGTGCCTTGGGGAAAACGGCGTCAGGAAAGGAACTTACGCACATCAATTTTGTACTCGTCCGGGTCAGCGGCGCGCACAATACGGTCCTGATTGCCGGCTTTTGAGAGATCAATGGTGCTAACGGTGATCGGCATCCGGAATTTTGTGTGGTACATCACTCGCACGACGGGCAGCCGCTGATCTTCCTCGTTGATTTCAACCACAACACCCAGCCGCCCGCTGTCGAGTAACACCAGAGACCCCACCGGATACAGGCCGATACAGCGGATGAACTGTGTTACCAAGGCCGGATCAAGGTGGTCGCCACTCCATTCAAGAAGTTTTTTGAGACCTTGGGCAGGCGTTAGCCCCCGGTGGTAAACGCGATCGGCGGTAATCGCATCGTAAACATCGGTAATGGCGACCATGCGCCCGTAAATTGAAATTTGCTCCCCTTTGAGACCCTCCGGATAACCCGTGCCATCCATGCGCTCATGATGTTGGGCTGCCGTGATCACGGTGAGTTCGCCAATGCCTTCGGTTGCACACAGAATATCGCGAGAGTGCCGGGCATGAAGCTTCATGACCTCATACTCTTCTGGCGACAGGCGCCCGGGCTTGTGTAACACCTCGTCGGGCGTCAGGATTTTGCCGAGATCGTGGAGCAGGGCGCCTACAACCGTTTGGTGCAAAATGTCTTCAGACAAATTTCGATACTGCCCGAAAATGGACATGAGAACGCTCAGGTTTACCGAGTGCTCAAGCAGGTAGTTATCTTTTTCGCGAATACGGCCCAGACAACCCAGGGCATTGGCATTTCGCGTGACCGAGCTCTGCAGTTCGGCCGCAAGCTGATGAATAGGAGCAACGTCGATGGAGGCGCCTATTTTGGCGCTGCTCATGAAACTGCCCACCAACTCCTGCGCGGCAGAATGCACCCTCAGCGCTGTTGTCATCTCTTCAGAGCGTGAGACCCGGGGCGCGACGCCTGGCTTTTGTTCGCCGGCTTTTTGCAGGGCGTCTTCGTTGCGTTCGTTTACTTCCGCGGCGGTTTCAGAATCCTGGGTGTCGGTGCCCCTCTGCGCGTCGATATAAACGAACTGCACGCCCATCCTGCGGATCTTTTCGATGGTGTCTTCCCGCTTGATAACCCCACGCCTGCGTTGCGTGTTGTGGGGAATCCAGTCGTTGTTAAGGTCGGTGATGTACATGCCGACCTTCAACGCGGAAACAGGAATGCGTTTTATCATTGGGCGGGGAAAAACGTTCGCAAACTGTTCTGGTAGGTCTGAATAATGACCTCTTCCAACGGAAGCTCTTTCACCTCGGCAATTTTTTCGGCCACGAAGGGCAGATAGAACGGAGCATTCTCTCGCCCACGATAAGGAACCGGCGTAAGGAAGGGTGCATCGGTTTCCAGAAGAATCTGGCTGATGGGAGCCATACGAACAATGTCGCGCACGTTTTCGGCCTTGTTGAACGTTGTGATGCCATTAAAACCGAGATTCCAGCCCTGGTCCAGCGCGTAACGCGCAAGGCCCGGGCCAGACGTGAAACTGTGGATGACCCCACGGCGTTTAAGCGATAACTCAAACTCTTTGAGTATCGCGATTGTGTCTTCATCTGCGTCACGGCTATGAATAACCACCGGCCGGTCGTTGTCGCAGGCAATCTGAAGCTGGCGCCGGAACACGTCCCGCTGGATGGCACGGTCTGCGTTGTCGTAGAAATAATCCAACCCGATTTCGCCAATCGCGACAATTTTGTCGTCCTGGGCGTGAGCGCGGATTTCTTGTTCCACCGAATCGTTGTAGCTCTCCGCCTCGTGGGGATGGACACCCTGAGTTCCATAGAGCCACGGAGCCTTTTCGCTGAGTTCGCGCACGTGCGCCAAATTGCCCGGAGCGACGGCAATGGTAATCACCCGTTCGATGTTTACCCGCCTTGTCTGCTCCAGAGTTTCCTCAAGAGGACGATCTTTGAGGTAATCCAGGTGGCAATGAGTCTCGATGATCGGGTGATCGAATACGGGAATCTCGCGACGTTTTTTACTCATGGACGGGTGCTAGGCTCCGTTACAGGCAGTCGGCTTGACTGCTATTCTGGGATTTCAGGCACTCAAGCTTATCAGTTGTCCGTATATTGGCCTACATTGACTGATAAGGAGTTTCCTTGATACAGGACGTCACTCAGGTTTGATTCGGTATGGAGATGCAAATGCACGTTGTCGTGATTGGTGGTGGTGTTGTGGGGGTTACCACAGCCTATGAATTAAATCGTCGTGGTCATCAGGTGACGGTGCTTGAGCGCCATAGTGTCGCGGGTAACGAGACCAGCAAGGGCAACGCAGCCCAGCGCTCCTACGGAGTGGTTTATCCCTGGGCCGACCCGGGCATGGTGTTCAAGGCGCTGCCCTGGCTGTTTAAACAGGATGGCCCGCTGAAGCTGCGATTGCCGCCGTCGCTGAATGCCTTGCAGTTCATGTTTTCCACTCTGCGCTATGCCTGGTCGCCAGGCCTGTTTGGTTTAAACAAGCGCGCAATGCTTCGCCTGGGTATACACAGTCGTGAACGGTTTCTGAAGCTGGAGGACGAGCTGAACCTGGCGTTTGATGGCGCTCACAGGGGTTTGCTGCACCTTGCCAGCACGCCTGAGGGCATGGAAGGGTACAGGAATACACATCGGATACTGAGCGAAATGGGTATCGCCTCCCGGCTGCTGACCCCGGAACAAGTCTACGAGGCCGAGCCCGGCATGGCCGCCAATGGGCCGCTTTATGGTGCGTTGAGTTACGACACTGACGGCACCGGCGACTGTCACCTGTTCTCCCGGGAGCTGGCGAAAGCGTGCGAAACCAACGGTGTTCGTTTCCGGTACGGTGTTCAGGCAGAACGACTCATCGCCAACAGCCAGACGGTTGAATCGGTTATTCTGCGCAACGAAAATGGCCAGCAGGAAACCTTGGCGGCCGACGCCTTTGTGGTCAGCGCCGGCTGTTGGTCGCCGGAACTGGTTCGGCCCCTGGGCCTTAAGTTGCCTATTTATCCGGTCAAGGGCTACAGCATTACGGTGCCCCTGAAACATCCGGAGAAAGCCCCGGTTTCAACGATTCACGACGATAACTACAAAGTCGTATCAACGCGCCTGGGAAACCGCTTGCGGGCCACCGGTTTTGTGGAACTGGCGGATTTCAATCGTGACATTCCCGAAGCGCGCATCGCCACCATCCGCAAATCCGTTGAATCCCGTTATCCGGGCTGCGCTGATCTTGATGCGGCAGAAACCTGGACCGGCTTTCGCCCCATGACGCCGGACGGGCCTGCGATTATCGGGCGTGGCACTCGTCGCAATCTCTATCTCAATACTGGCCACGGCACGTTTGGCTGGACATTCTCAGCGGGCAGTGCGGATGTCATCGCACAGATTATTGATGTTGAGGAGCCGGCTGTTGGTCTGGATGCATTCCGCCCGGGGCGTTATCAGGATTGAGTGTTCACGAACCCGCTGAATCGTATTATCTGCGATGGCAAACACTCAATGACTGGCTGGTGGAGCATCAGCCTATCTGGCAACCAGCGCCGTTTACCGAGCCACGGCCAGCCTGGATTCAACGGTATCCCGGGCTGGCACACATGGCGAAAGAATTCACCGATGCCGAGTGCGATGAATTGGCTGACGCCCCTTGGGCGTTAGTTGAAAAAGCGTCCCGTCACTTGCCGAGTCTGGCTCTCTATAGTCAGATGGTTAATCTGCCTGAGCTAACGCCCGCGCCGTCTGATGTCATGAGCGCGATGCTACCGGAAAGCCGGGCAACGGATATGCCGGGGCGAAAACGGGAACAGTCCGGCGCCTTTGCGGCGGCGCTGAAGCCGCTGCGACAGCCTATTCTGGACTGGTGTTGTGGTAAGGGCTATTTATCCAGAACGCTCGCCGCACAAAGCGGAAAACCCGTTGAAGGTTACGAGTGGGATCAGGGCTTGGTAACCGGCGGTAACCGGCTCGCCACTCGCTTCGACGACTCGGTTCATATCCGCTGTCAGAACGTGATGGCGCAGAACCTGGCCATGCCCGTCGATACCCATGGCGTGGCTTTGCATGCCTGTGGTGATCTCCATCGGCAGTTATTGCGGCGAGGGGTTGCCGCAGCGTTGCCCCGCCTGAGCCTGTCTCCCTGTTGTTATCACCAGACCGTTGATAAGGTCGATGGTCAGACCATTGAGAGGCCCTATCACACGCTCTCAGAGCGGACATTAGCCTATAACAACAGGCTGATGCCCGATCGCGATGACCTGCGTCTTGCGGTACGGGAAACCGTAACGGCGCCCGCAAGAGTCAGAAAACAGACCCGCATTCTCAATCAGTGGCGTCTGGGTTTCGATGGTTTGCAGCGCTCGTTGCGCAATGTGGATCAGTACCTGCCGGTGCCCTCCCGGTCACCACAGCGAATCCAGAACGGTTTCCCTGCTTTTTGTCGCTGGGCGGCTGAGAAAAAACAGCTTTGTTTACCTGAACGTACCGATTTCGATGACTGGCTTGCCTTCGGGGAAAAGCGATATGAGGAGGTTCGCCGCTATGAGCTTATCCGACATCTGTTTCGCCGGCCCCTGGAGCTCTGGCTGGTTCTGGATTACGCGGTGTTTCTGGAAGAGCAGGGATATCGCGTGCGGCTTGGGCATTTTTGCGCCCGATCGCTGACGCCCAGAAATCTGTTGCTGGATGCGGTCAGGGTTTGCGGTATTCCACCCGTTCGACACAGCCATCTTTAAAGTAAACGTAGGTCAGCTCGTAAAGTGCGCCGTAGTATCGTGTTTGATAAATCCAGACTTGTTGAGGCCCGCCGTAACTTTCCGATGGGTTACCGAATGCGCTGAGCACTTGTTTCAGGGTCATGCCTTTGACCACCTGTTCCCGAATCAGATAGCGCCGCAGATCCGTGGAGTTGATGAAGCGGCAGGTTTCTGGCTCTGATGCATCTTCGGATGCCTTGTCGGCTGTTTCTTGGGGCCCTGATTCCACGGCCGCCGGGGCCGGCAAATTCTGGTTGAAGCGACCACCAATGTGATTATCCAGCAGTTGAATGGATTCCGCGTTCTCGCCACAGATGGTGTCGGCAAACACCGTGTTGCCTTCGGCATCGCTGCAACGGAAGACCTGAGCCTGAGTGGGCGCGGTGAACGCAATCAGAAAAAGCAGGCCTGGCAAGAGTCTGAGCATGGATTACTTCCGGTAAACCGTCAAAAAGAAGGGCGCCCTGGGGCGCCCTTCCTGACTTCTCTCACTTCAGTATTCGCTCAGATGTTCTAGCGACGAATCTGAATGCGCGCTTCAACCCGACGGTTTTCGGCACGGCCTGCAGCGGTGGCGTTGGATGCTACCGGCTCTGATTCGCCGTAGCCTTTGGCGCTTACGTCCGCAGGATCCACGCCCAGCGAGTCTGTAAGGCGGTCTGCTACAGCTTCAGCACGACGTTGTGACAGGCGCTGGTTATAGCTTGCTTTGCCTGTGTTGTCGGCATGGCCGGCAATTTCTACAACGGTGCCCGGGTTTTCCTTGAGGGAATTTGCTACCCGACGAATTTCGTCATCATACTCGTTACCGATCTTGGCGCTCTCAAGTGGGAACTGCACCTCAACGGTAAATGTTTCGACCGTTTCAGTGACACCTTCACAACCTGAGTCATCGACTTTTGCGCCAGCGGTTGTGCCCGGACAAAGATCCTGACTGTTGACCACGCCGTCGTTATCGCTGTCGAGTTCACAGCCACGGCTGTTCACTTCGGCACCGCGAGGGGTGTCGGGGCAGGCATCACGAACATCGGCTACGCCGTCGTTGTCTGCATCCGGCTCACAGCCAGTGCTGTCCACAGTTGCGCCAGCGGGAGTGCCTGGGCACTGATCACGGGAATCGGGCACGCCGTCCTCATCTGCATCCTTTGGCGCGGCGTCTCCGACAGTGCGGCTGAAGGCAACGCTGATGCCGAGAGAAACCTGGGTATCAAAGGTGCTTTCGTCGATGCCGTGGAATTCGCGCAGGTCGCCACGCAGGGATATCAAATCGCTTACGTTGTAGCGTAAACCGGTACCCACGTTAACGCGGGTCTCATCGTGGTTGGTGCCAGCAGTGCGAATGGCACTTGAATCATCCTCACCAAAGTTGGCATGACCCGCACCCGCAGAAACATATGGGTTCCAGGCTTTGTCCTGACCAGCGAAGTAATAGGTGCCATCCAAGCGGATTTCGTCAAAGTCGGACGAACCGGGGGCGTACTTCCGATCTGCATCGGCGCGGGAGTAGATGGCTTCAATCGCCCAGTTCGGCCTGAACCGGTATTCTATACCGACCCCAAACGTACCGGTCTCGCTCAAGTCGCGGGCATCGTCAAAAAGCTGATAGCCGGCGAAGGGGTTGATGTAGATCGTTTCCTTGCGCTCATCAGCCATCGCTGATGCAGCAAAGGTAGTAGCGATGGCAGCCATCGCAATCGGACGCATGATGTTCATGCAGAACCTCCTGTTCGATTATCATTGTTTAAGTGCTGTTTTTGTCAAGCTAAAACAATCAGCGAGCACACTTACGCGCAATCTAAGCTAAAGGATTACAAAAAACAAAGAAATGATGGTTAATGTTACATTAGGAAATATACGTGGTCACAGGACAGTTGCCCAGGGTATCAACGCTTTACTGGCGTGGAATGCTGAAATAAAGATGGGCGCTCTTTTTACTGAAATTGAGCTTTTCCCCGCTGCCAAAATGTACCTCGAATGAACTTTCGTCTTCTGCAATTACCGTTCCCGTCCCGAAAATGGCGTGATTGAGACGCTGCTGGTGCCACACGAGTGCCGCCGCTGTGTCTGAGGCCTTGATCTCGCCTTTCAGAGTCGTGTTCTCGTGGGCCGCGTAACGTGAACTGATCGGTGTCAGCGGCGCGTTCAATTTCAGCACCCGGTCGGTCTCCGGCGCCCGTTCATCGAGCCAGCGGCCAAACTCGTTGGCCAGGTCAAAACAGCATTCTTCAACAAAGCGGCTGGGGCCCTGATCGCCATCCAGGTGAGGTTGTTGACTTGCGGGCCGTGTGATCAGGTGCAACGTTTTCCGGGTGCGGGTCATGGCGACGTACAACAGCCTGCGTTCGCTTTCCAGAGACGCCCGGGCGTCGTCTTGGGGCCTCGGGCTGTGGGGCAGATATTTTTCCTGCAGCCCCGGAATAATAACCCGGGACCACTCCAGCCCTTTGGTTCGATGAATGGTTGAGAGCAGAACCCCTTTGCCGGTTTGCTTCTCGCCGGCTTGCTTTTGCAGGGCTTTGAGGTGCGCGAGGGCGCCGCTGGCATCGACGTCCAACCCTTTCAGGTACTCGCGGAAGCCGTGAATCGTATCAATGCGTTCTTCTGCGCTGTCGTGGGTCAGCGCCAGGCTGCGAACACCTTCATAGAGATCTGTGTGCTCCGCGTACACCGTTATCAACCCTGCAACAGGGCCTGAATAGCCGCGCAACTGTTGCAGGACCTCACCCAGCTTGCGCAGTTTGCGCGCGGCCATGGGTGCTAACGCGCTGAAGTCCAATGCCTGCAAGCGTTCGTGCCAGCCGCTGGAAAACCCTGCAAGAAAGCGCGCCAGTTGTTCAAGTTCGGCCTCTTTAAGGCCTACGTGTGGGAAACGCAAAAGCTGCCGGGCCAGTTCCAGTCGATCCTCCTCAGGCAGTTTTTCCAGCGTTCCGCAAACCACGTTCAACAGGGCCGTGATGGCCTGGACCTCTCGGCTGAAAAGCGCCCCTTTGCCAGCGTCAATGCGATAGGGAATCTGCCGCGCCAGCAGCTTGAGCTCAATGGGAACACTCTGGCTCCAGACCCGAAACAGGATAGCCGTTTCCGCCAAAGAGCCTGAAGAGGCATCGTCTGCGATCTGGCCAAGGATGTGCAACACGGTGTCCGCGTCGTTCTCAGCCCGGTGCAAGGTGATCTGCGTGGCGGGGGTTGAAGAATGCGAATGGCAAAGCACATCTTTGCGCCCGGTGTTGTGGCTGATCAGATGGTTGGCTAGCAACGCGACGCGATGGCCGTAGCGAAAGGTGTAGCTCAATGTCTGTTCCAACGGGCTTTCAAACTCGTCGCTGAAGCGCTTGAGAATAAACTCAGGTTTGGCGCCCCGGAACTCGTAAATGGTCTGATCCGGATCTCCCACGACCGTTACCCTGGCCCGATCGCCGGCAACGTAGCGCAGCAGCAAATGCTGAATCTCGTTGGTGTCCTGATACTCATCCACCAGAATCAGATCCATCTTGTTGCCCACCAGCCGTTGCAGGGGTTGGTTCTGATGAATCGCCATCACCGGCTCGTACAGCATATCTGCAAAACTGATCCGGCTTTGCCCTTTGCGCCACTGCTCAAAGCTGTGAAACAGGTCAATCAGGTAGCGGTGCTTATCGGAGTAACCCAGTTCCTCAAACACGATTTCGGCCGGCGACAGGGTGGTCTTTACCAGATCAATAAAGCCCGTAGCCGTCTCCACAAAATCTTTCTTGTTGCGCCGGATCTCATCCGCCAGATCCTCCGGCGCCAGCCGCCGTGTTAACAGCCAGGCCTGAAAGCTGATCTCCTGTTCGGTCAGAATCTTGTCGGAGAAGCCGGGCAGGTAGCCCTCCCGCACAAACCGCTTGTACAGTCGTAGCCCCATGGCGTGATAGGTGCGTATCTCTGGCAATGCCAGGCCGCTCTGGCCGCACACTTCCTGCAACTTGCGCTCGAAATCCACCCGGGCACTGCGGTTGAACATCAGCACCAGCACACGGCCGGGATCGTGGCCCTGTTGCAGCAGATAACGGATGCGCCAGGCCAGCGTGGAGGTTTTGCCGCTGCCCGCCACGGCGGTGATCACCGAGTGCTCATAGCCGGCGGTTATAATGGCCCGCTGCTCATCGGTGAGAAAGTCGGGAAGATCCAGAGTGGGGGATTCGGGAGTATGAGTTGGCATAGATGCTATTGTACGGGCCAACTGGTAGCGCGGGTACCTGTCCCGCATAATTGCGGTCAATCTGTTTAGTTTACCTTATCAACCCATCATGGTCGTTGAGGGGAGGAATCAGAGCAGGGCCCTATCCAAAATACGCTGTGAATACTTCCCTGTACGCTCGGCTCCGCCATCCATGGCTCCGCACGATTTTGGATAGGGCCCTGCTCTGATTCTTACTTAGACAATTTCAGGAGATGAATATGCAAACAGAAAAATCAGTCAACGTATTGGGCGAGAAACTGGAAACCTGCGGCACGGATCCGGAAACCGGATTTTATCGCGATGGCTGCTGCAACACCGGGCCGGATGACCATGGTTCGCACACGGTGTGCGCCGTGGTAACGGACGAATTTCTGGCATTCTCCAAGGCGCGTGGTAACGACCTGAGCACGCCTGTGTCTGCGTTCGGATTTCAGGGTTTAAAAGCAGGAGACAACTGGTGCCTTTGTGCCGCGCGCTGGCATGAAGCCTTTGAAGCGGGCAGCGCGCCCAGGGTTCGATTGCGGGCTACGCATCAGTTGGCACTTGAACACTGCGCTCTCGAAAACCTGAAAACCCACGGTGTCGATCTCAGTTAATGACGTCCGGAACGGTAATGCCTGACATCGCCGCCTGGTGCTCATTGCAGGCCAGCCTTGTGGCCAGGGGTGAACGCCGGCTTGTACTGCTGGAGGGCGGGCGTGACGCCGCCGTGCAGTGGCTTCAGGCGCTGTTGCCATTTCTGGAGATCGAAACCGGGCTCTGGGTTGGGGTGGAAGGCGACGTGCCGGATAGCCGGTTGACCGGTATTGAACCTGCGAAGGCGCGGCAGTGGCTGGGCCGTGAAACGTCGCTGATAGTTTGGGATGGCTGGCAGGGCAATCCGCCGGATGCGGTGGCGGCGTTATCGGGCACCCTCAAAGCTGGCGGATTACTGTTCTGGCTCATGCCTTCGCCGGCGGGGTGGGGAGCGTTCTGTGATCCGGATTACGCGAGAACCGGGCTGGATCACGGTCAGGCCCACCCTTTTGCCGAGCGTATGGCAGGCACTCTGGCCGCAGACTCGTCGGTAATCCGGGTAAAAACCGATTCATCAGAGGCAACAACCCTTCCGGAATTGTCTGAACCCGAATGTGGGTTCAGGGTTGCCACAACGCCGGATCAGTA
>LAZR01001934.1_pt1 | contig 12521 bp, 10 predicted proteins | sample 329461 | NCBI WGS metagenome assembly LAZR01 (sample SAMN03002196, study PRJNA259156) | marine sediment metagenome | biome: sea floor; feature: Hydrothermal impacted sediments; material: marine sediment; isolation source: Loki non-amplified sample from Loki's castle hydrothermal vent sediment ...
AATGGTAGAAGGGTTCTATTTTCGGTTGCAATCATGATTAATACAACTCCTATTAAACCAAATATTGCACCGGAAGCACCTAAACTAATGGCGCCATAAGGTAAGAGAACCAAGGAGAAAAGATTCCCTATTATTCCTGAAATCAAATAAACCAATAAAAATTGGAGTTTTGAAATGTTTGGGTTTGTCTCTATTGTCGCTCCAAAAAACAATAATGAGATCATATTTGAGAATAAGTGTAATTCATTAGCATGAAGAAAAAGGGATGTAAAAATTCTCCAAATTTCATAGTTCTCTATTATTCTTCTATTAATTTGAACAAAGATCAAAAATTTCTCAAGTGGGACTGTTAATTTAAAAAAAAAAAAGAACAAAATGTTGAACAAAATCAAACTCAATGTAATTTTAGCATTTTTGAGGTCGTCAGCATCTAATAGTATCATATTTATCTCTACAATTATAATATTATAGAAAAGATCAATTAAAAATTATTATAAAAAAATATAATAATTTGTGCTTATATTATATTTTTAAGATTCTTAGTGATAAATTTGGATAAATATGAAAGATTAAAGTTAAAGAAAAAAAGTTTATTAGATTTAAAGAAAAAACGTTTATTAGATTCTTTAATTTTAAATAACATTTTAAAAGACAAGAATTTAATACAGGCAATTATGGAAATACCATTAGAGAAATTCATTCCTGAGCAGTATATAAATTCTATTCAACTTTACGAAGATAAACCAGCTCTCTTTTACTATGATGAGACGAATCCCAAGAATTATAGAACTATCTCTGCTCCTCACATGATTGTGATTATGCTTCAAGGTTTATCTCTAAATAGAAATGATGATTTATTAATCTTGGGAGCTAAGAGTGGATATATTGCAGCTCTCGCACATAAATTAGCACCTAAGGGTGAGATTGTAATACTTGAAGCCAATTCTGAAATAGCGAGAATTACGAAACAGAATTTAGAAAAATTAAAGCTAGATGAAAATATTAAAATTGTGGTTAAAAATCCATTGTTTGGAATGGCAGAATTAAGTCCATGGCAAAAAATCCTAGTAACAGGGGCTATTGAGCAATCGAAGATCAATCCATTATTACATCAACTGGACGAAGATGGGGGGGTTTTATTTGCTCCCATTGGACCATCAAAATTACAAACAGATCATCAAGCATACACTCAAATTTTAAGGCAAAATAACCAGTTTTTTGGAAAAAGACAACTCCAAGTTAGATTTTCTCCCTTGATAACTCAGCTAGAAATTGATGAATTAGAATTAATAACCGATTTTGAAGAAGTTGAGATTAAGGAATCCTATAATATTAACTCAGGAAGAGTTACAATTAAATACACAGAAGCAATTCTAGATAACTTACTTCCAGAATCACAAATTGAAACAGTGTCAACAAGCAAACAAAATAAAAAGTTAGTTATTTCTCTATTAGAAGGAATAATAAAAAATGTTCTTGATTTAAAGATTGAAGGAAATCTGGATAAGGTATTTTCTACTATTGATAAAATAGAGAGAGATCTTGAAATACTTATGAGTTTTAAAAAAAAAATAGTTGAAATGAAGATAAAAAGAATGCAAGACAAACTAAATCAAATACGTTCATGTAACATTTTGAGAAAGGAATTAGAAAAACAAGAGCTTAATGCAAAACCTTCGATTGATCAGAAAATCGCAATTATAAACAAACAATTTGATGAAATCAATTCTTTTATAGATATGCTAAAAGTAGAAATAAAGAGAATTAAAAGGGAATAGATTGCTTAAAGTTTTTTAATTTTCTGTATGACTAACACTTCTTATAGTGACTATTTATCTCTTTAATTTATCATAAACTTTTAAAGGTTTCAAAATTCTCATTCCCTTTATTTAAAAATATAAGCGCTGTTTATTAATCCAATGTAGAAAACGAGGAAGGCTATTATAAAGAGTAGATAATTGTATGGGGGTGAAATTAATCGATAAGGTACTTTTTCCATATAACTCTTGTATACTTTCCCATACTTTTTTATGAGTATGTATTTCTCTTTTAAAAAACAGTGTAATTCTAATAATATAAGAAAAAAAGGAAATAGGATCACCCCATACAAAGAATCAAAAACAAAACTGAGTGCTAAATAAATTATGAGCCAGGAGAATAATGTTGGATGCCTAATAATCACATACACACCCTTGGTTTTTAATTTTTCCTGAATACCTTCTGATTTCTTTTTTTTAAGCATTTTTCTGACCAGAAAAAGAATTCTCAATCCTAATATTAAAAATATAAATCCGAGCATAAAAAACCAAATCCATAACTGTCGAAAATAACTAACATTTTGTTTAAAAATTGGGGTGAAAAAGCTTGAATTTATAATAGGAATAAAATTCATACATATAATGCAAATTACGGCATAAATTTTTATTGAAAAGTTAAAAGAACTTTTTTTCGTCTCTAACAATCTGATTGTTCTAACCCAGAAAAAGAAAAAACACAACAAAAATATACTTAGTAAAATTAGAACGATTGTTATCAAAATATTCATTTATATATAATTATAACTTGTTTTACTATTTTTCTCTTACACTATGTTTGTTTTTTGCAGTTGAAGTTTAGATCAAGTTTTAGTCATACTAAACCAGAAAAATTTAAGATTAGGAGATTTTGATGTAAAACTTCAAAATAAGCAAATGCAACCTATTAAGATCTTAATAATATAAACACCCAAACTTTTTATTTTTTACGAGGCTATTACTTTGTAAGGTACCTTAATACGATTTTAGTGCTCTATAAAATGCCCGAATTAATCTCTCTTAGATGTTTTTATTATAGAGAAGGAAATGACCCACATATGCTTAGATCCTTAGTCGCTCCGCCTTATGACGTTATCTCTGAAGAAGAAAAGGAGGAGTTGAAAGCGAAAAATCCTAACAATATATGTCATGTTATTCTTCCTGAAACATACGAAAGTGCTAATAAAAAATTAGAAGATATGATTGATAAAAACATTCTAATCGCTGATGAAACGAGAAGCATCTGTATATATGGAATTGACTATATTAAACCTGATACTGGAGTAAAAATCACTAGATACGGATTTATGGGGCTTTTAAAATTAGCAGAAATATTCCCTGCAGCAGATGGAATAGTCCCTCATGAGATGACATTCAAAAAATTCACAGAAGACAGATTGAATATCATTAAAAATACGGATGCGAACTTTTCTCCTATATTTACTATATATGATGGGAATGGAGCAGCAATAAAAATTTTTAAGAAATATGTAAATAAAGAACCAAATCTTAAAACTCTTGATAGAGATGGTTTCACTCATAAAATCTGGATGGTAAAAGATGAAAAAGATATCAGAGGTTTTCAAAATATCATCAAAAAGCATCCGATAATCATAGCAGATGGTCATCATCGATATATTACATGTCTACGCCATAGTCGTGCTGGGGGATGTAAATATATAATGACTTTATTTATTGATTTTAATGAACCCGGTTTGATTATTTATACTAGCCATCGTCAAATTCATAAACTTGATTTTAACAGTTTAAATGAGCTGAAACACAAAGTTAAAGATCTTTTTGAGATTTTTGATGACTTTAATAATTTTCAAGAATTAAAGAAAGAAATGGAGAAACGTAGAGGCGCCCACGTTTTTGGGTGCTATTACCAACAAAAATTTCTGATGTTAAGACTTAAGAAAAAAATTAATCCTTTAGACTTTATCCCTGGAAATCACTCAAATGAATGGAAGAATTTATCTTTACCAATTCTGCATAACATTTTATTAGGAAAATGTCTAAATGTTAAAAAAGAAGATATTTCCTTTATAAAGGATATCGATAAAGGCTTATTAAATGCAAATGAGGGAAAAAGTGCTATGTTATTGATGGTAAACCCCACAACTCTAGAGGAGATACATAATATTACAAAACTGGGTGAGATTATGCCTCAAAAATCAACTTATTTCTTTCCTAAACCTCTGTCAGGTTTAATAATACATCGCCATGATATGGAAATTGAATAATTGTCTTAACTTTAGGATTTTTCTATAAAATTTGGGTTTATCAATCAATTTTTACCTTTTCACTGAATGACAGTTAATTAAAACAGGTTTAAGTTATTCTACATTCAATAAAAGTGGAAAAAAATAAAAAACTTTTTTAAAGTTTGAAAAATTTATACAAATTTACTTTTAAAACCCTTTAATTTAGTCATAACTTCATCTCTTAAGGAACCAACTATTATTTTATCCCCAAGAGCTTTCATTTCTTTAGCAAAAGCTAAAATTTGATGAAGTACAGGTCCCGGAGGAATAGCATCTCTATTATTTTCTAAAATATTACCTAATTTATCTCCTGTAATGGCTCTATCCACTTGTTTGTAGATATCAATAAATGTATCATGTATTTGGCTTAATTGTGAATGTGCTACATGAGCTTCAGGTGTTTTTGTTCCAGCTGGTGGAGCTGTTGAGCTACTTCCTGTCCCTGAAGATTCTCTACCTAAAACTATAACTTTGGGTTCCGATCTCGGATAATCACCAGAACCAGAGCAAGTGTAATTGATGCTTAGCGACGAACCTCCTTTTATTTCGACAACTTTTACTTGCAATTCTGATTCTCCGGATTCCTGAATTAGTTCATGTGTCGTTCCTGCAGGTGGAGTAAACTCTGTTAAATTAAAACCAGCGGGGATAATGTCTTTAATTAGTAAGTTTTCTAGTTCTACATCCCCTTTATTCTGAACTCTAACAGAGATGCTAAATTCACCTTCATTTAGCCCAGGTTTGATGCTTTTAAGAGTTTTTAACTTTCTTTTCACATATCTAACTTTTATTTCAGGTTCTAAATCTGGAAATTTGACAAAAGACTTTCCTTCTACAGGACAATTAATCTCTAATCTTACAGGAGTCATGTATTTTGTTTCAGTGGGAGGTCGGGGATTTCTGGCTAAAAGGGGGTACGAAACTACCATCTTCTTATTAGTATGAAATTCTTTGGAAAGGTTAAACAATTCAATGTATACTTGATGTTTTTTTGAAAAATCTTTATCACTAGGATCCAATAGGATTCTTTGAATAAATTCCTCTCTTGAGCTAATATCTATCCCATCTAATTCAATTTTAATCTCTTTCACTAGAGGTGGAACAAAATCTGGTGGGATCTCGTCAGATATAAAAAATTTCTCTATTGGTGAAGAACCATCATTCACAACATTGTTCACAATTGAAATATCAGTATTTGCATATGCATCGACCTCAGGAGGAGTTATTATTTTTTCTATTGTGGCACTAATGACTGTATAAATAGTAGATTCCTTTAAAATCTCTCCAACTACGCGTGGAATTAGAACATATAATGGTGTAAACACGATTTCAGAACCTAATTCTGGAACGTCTTTACTTTCAACTTTGAAATCGAAATCCCATGAACTATCTGGCTCTAAAACTGCATTAGGTGTTTGTGAAACAACGGTTTCTACTCCAGTAGTAATTGTTTGTGATACTTTGACATCTTCAACTCTCACTTGAAATTCAGATTCATTTATAAATTCGACATTACACTCCCATACTCCTGGTTGAGAGCCTTCATCCCTATCAATCCCGCTCATGGAATCTGTAAGACCTCGAACGTTAGGATTTATCATGGAAAGTTTATAATCATTCACTAGATAAGTAACATTCAAAACCCCAATAGCTTGTTCATTCCTTTCTTTCATGTTAACAGTAAGATAAACATCAAGTTCAGCTTTGTCTTTCCCATTTAAAGAAGAAATATCCCAGTATAAAAATTTCTTGCCGTCTTCTTCCTTAATGCTTGATTCTCCAAGATTTGGTTTTCGTACTTCAATTTCTTGAAAGAAAGTAGGTATATCCCTTTTTACTTTAATATCTATTATGGGAATTTCAAGAGGATTTTCAATTTTTAGTTTTAAAAGACATTTATTATCATTTTTAAAAAGAAAAGTATTATTGACTTTATTAGGATCGGAATTTTCGGTATCGAAAATTTCGACAACTTTCAAGCTTGGTGCTTTGAGCTCATTTAACTCATAATTTTTTTCAAACTCCTGGTCAGGATTTATTGTACCTGCATTTAATACTTTTTCTTCAAAAGATGTATTTACAATTTCTTGAAGATCGCAGTTTAAATTCCAAAGACGACTTTTTTGGGACGGATTTTGTATTAGTAAAGTCCCATTTCCTTTGATTTCTTTTAGATTTGATGAGCCGTCCAATATGATATTTTCTCTATCAGTTATATCTGCTATAATTAAATTATTTTGAGGCATCTCTAATCATCTTTTCGTATTTTTTGTTTTTTATTTTTAAGTTAAAATGAAAATAATTTTTTGTATACAAAAATCTTTGTATGCATAATAAAATAAAATAAATATAAACTTGCAGTATTCCCAAAATTCAAATACCAACTTGTTTACCTTATTTAAAAAGATATGCATCAAAAAATAATGGTCCACAATAAATTCTGGGAAATTGTTAAAAGATTCAATTTTTTAATGAATACTGCAATCGAGGGGCCTAATTGTATAGAAAAGTGCCACGGAGATTGTTGTTCTATTATGATTGATGTGCCAAAAATTTTAGCTAAGGAATATATCAATAGAGGTTATGCACGCCCTAACGATTTTATCAGAAGCGATGTTTTCAGCTTCAAATTGAGATTTGATGATAATAAAGCAAAATGCTTTTTATATGATAAGAATATTAACGGTTGTCTAGTTCATAATTCAGGAATCAAACCTCCGCAATGTTGGATTTATCCTACCAATTTCTCTAGCCAAAAGAATATAACTGTTAAATGTAAGAGAGCAATGGGATGGGAAATTACTGATCCTGCTAAATCTAAGGAAGCGGGAGTTTTATTAAAATATTACATTTTTCTTTGCCAACTCGAAGCTAAAAAAGAAAGGAAAAATATTAGAAAGAGGATTTCCAATAGCTTAATTGAAAATCACCTAAAAAAACTTTTGCAAAACTCTGCACCTAGCCAGATTTCTGGTTTTAAGGATACATGGGATCATATAGTAACCTTATCAGCAGAAGGATTTTCATTACAGGTAAAAAAGTTTTGTTCACTTGAGAAGAACTGTTCTTTTCTAGAGTGCAAATCTATATGTGATGAAGTTTCTGATGATATGATTAATTATTTACTCAATAATCTACCAGAATTTGTAAAAGAAAAAGGATCTGATATAAAAGGGGCTTATCCATTTATTGAATTGTTTAGTATTGTTAAAAAAAGAAAATATATATATAACTAAGTGGTCATTTTTTGTCGCAAGCTAACAAAACCTTTATATTAGATTTCAGAACAAATTTTTATCATATTTTCTGCATAATACTTCTTTTTAAGTAATATTTCGATAACTAGTGATATAATATTCTAACTTTTCAAATTGAATAGTTAAAAACTAATAAAAGTGCTTGCCTATGTCATTTGTAGAAAAAACCCTGACCGATTTAGCTAAACATGTGTTTTCTGAAAAATATGAATTTATAAAAGGTCCACACAAGTTCAAGGGTAATTCTGGAAAATCTTGGACGTTTGATGCGATAGTAAAAACTAAATTAAACACGTTTGGACTATTTATAAGAGACTGGAAAAGAGAAATTTCAATAACACAATTAAGACAATTACATAAAGCATGTATTGATACAAATATTCAAGGCGGAATAATGGTATGTAATATTACTACGGATTTTTCTCGGGAATATAGTACTCAATTTGGAATTCAGTTACTTTCTAGAGGACATTTAATATCCACTCTAAAAAGAAGACAATTTCAAAATGATTTTTAGATTTAATCAATAAAACTAATTCTTATAAATTTCGGAAGAGATACAAACCTTATCCTTGTTTGAAGAGTGCTTTTATATTTGGAGAAAAAATATAAATAACCAAGGAAAATATAACATATTACTGAAATAAGAAATTCAAAGATTATTTTGATATCTGTCTATCAATTTAACAAAGATTTGGGAGAATTTGAAGAATTCGAGAGCCATCAGAACGTCCCGTTATTTGAGCTATTAGATTCTGAAAAGATCTTGCTCTTTGTTGATTCTCATGAAGGTAAAATTTGGGTTTGGCAAGGAAAAAATACAACCACTAGAATGAAGTTTGTTTCTGCTCAAGTCGCACCACATATTAGAGATAAACATGATTTAATGTTCACTATTAATTCTGTCGATGAAAATGAAGAAACTATTGCTTTTAAATTGTTAGTTGGGCTTGTATAAATATAAAAGGTTTGGTTTTGATTAGGAAAAAAAAAATCTGAGTTTTTATACAAATTACAGATTAATAATTAACCTCCCTTAACTCATTTTTTAATTATGAGCAATTATTATAGATTGATAGATTAAAAAGAACATAATTTTTATTCCAAATAGGAATTTCCTTAAAAATTATCTTTTAAAAATACCATCGAGATATAATAAGATGAATGACGAATTTATATTTGAATTTATTGAGGAGGATTATGCTGAATCTCTTCAAGAAAAAGTAACTGAAGTACCTGTAAAATATAATGAAATAAAATTTGAGGAAAACTTAAATGAGGAACAGCTTTCAATCATTAACAATATTAGTGGCCCAATGCTGGTAATTGCGGGTGCGGGAAGTGGTAAAACTAGAACTATTACTTATTCTGTTGCGAAACTTTTATTGTTGGGAGTAAAACCAAGTCAAATAATGTTAGTCACATTTACAAACAAAGCTGCAAGTGAAATGATCAAACGGGTTGAAATATTATTAGGTAAGCGCCCAAAAGGAATCTGGGGGGGAACATTTCATTCAATAGCGAATCGTTTTATACGAAGATATGCAAAAACACTTGGATTAAAAGCAAATTTTACAATTATGGACGAAACTGATGCGAGAGCTTTAATGAAACTTTCAATTGATAAAGCAAATATAAAAGAAATTAAGGAACGCTTTCCTAATTCTAAAATGACCAAATCAATCTTATCATATTCAATTAACTGTAATAAATCAACTCGAGATGTAATTCTATGGAAATATAGTCAATTCGATAAAGAAGATATTATCAAAAAATTAGAGGAAGTCTTCAGAATTTATAAATCGAAAAAAGGTCAAGACAATCTCGTTGATTTTGACGATTTATTAGTATATTGGAGCCAATTATTAGATGAGAGATCGGTGGCTCAATTAATCGCAAAGAATATCAAATATGTGCTTGTTGATGAATATCAAGACACAAATTATATACAAGATGAAATCATCAATAAAATAGTTAAACAAAATCCAGAACATAATGTAATAGCAGTAGGAGATGATGCTCAGAGTATTTATGCCTTCCGTGGTGCTAATTTCCAAAACATCTTTGAATTTGAAAAAAAATATAAAAAATGTAAAAGGTATAAAATAACCTACAATTATAGGAGCGTTCCCCAAGTGCTAGATTTAGCTAATAATTCCATTAAATTTAATGTGAACCAATTTAAAAAAGCCATGCGGGCAACACGTAAAGAGGGAGTGCTTCCATTTCAAGTAAATGTAGGAGATGATAAAGAACAGGCACAATTTATAGCAAATCAGATTTTAAAATTACGTACTGATGGATATAAATTAGAACATATTGCAATTCTTATCCGGGCAGGTTTTCATTCTCTAAAAATTGAACTTGAACTTCAAGCTAAAAACATCCCTTATGAAGTACGAGCCGGGGTAGCTTTTTTTGAAAAGGCTCATATTAAAGATGTGCTAGCTCATTTAAGAATTATTGAAAATCCCTATGATGAGATTTCATGGTCTCGAATATTTCTAATGATTCAGGGTATAGGGGCATCATCAGGGACTAAAATCTTTGAAGCAATTTCCAAAACAGAAAATCCCGTAGAAAATTTGATTAATAGAACGTTTTTTGATGAGAAATTAAAAGGTTCTCGAATACAAAAAGAAGGGATAAAAAATACTATATCTCATGCAAAGAAATTAGTAGAATTTACTCAAGATACCCTACCCTCTGAAGCTATCAAGAAAATAGAGTTAATTCTAAGAGATTATTTTAAATCAAATTATGACAATTGGGAAGATCGATTAGACGATATAAAACAACTGAGCATCTATGCAGGTAATTATCCAACTATTATGAAATTCCTTGAAAATTTAAGTCTAAATTCATCTAACATCCAATCTAAAACTGTTTTAGTTGGTAATCAAAAAGAAGAAGAAAAACCCTTAGTTTTATCCACTATTCACCGAGCTAAAGGACTTGAATGGAGGGTAGTATTCATACCTATGTTATGTGAAGATTCATTTCCTTCCTCAAGAGTTAAAGGAGATCCCGAGGGTTTTGAGGAAGAACGTCGTGTATTTTATGTAGCCGTAACAAGGACTAAAGATTTGCTCTATTTGATTTCACCCGCTTTGATCCAAGGATTTGGGAGGGAGCAAATCGTAAGGATCTCCCCGTTTATTTCAGAATTGAATCCTGAAGTCTATCAAAAATCATCAGTACAATTTAGATCTCAGAAAAAAGTAAATTCTAATAAACCAAAACAACAACTAGAGTCGCTTTTTAAAACGGCTGATGAATTGCTACAAAAAAATAAAAAAAAGAAATAAAATAGTTTAAGATAAAACGCTTAATAAGAGATGAAAACGATTATGACGATTCGTAAGTCAATAAATAAGGCTCGATCAAAATTTTACAATAAAGTAACTAGTTACACTTTTATGAAATATAGTGCATTATTTGTGTTAATAGGTTACATTTTATTACTCATTGTTGGTGTTATCGTAGCAGCATTACTCGATCCTGATGGATATACTATATGGGATAACTGGATTTCAGATCTTGGAAGTTTAAATCACACACCAACACCCTTTTTATATGATATTGCATGTATTATAGCTGGTTCCATGACTTTACCGCTAACATTCTATATGGAGAATCTGCTTGCTCCTCTCCCTTACTACGACAAAAATTTATTGAATAAACAACACTATTCACGACTTCGGTTTAGATTAAGCAGTTTTGGTTTCTTGTTCAGCATTATAGGGAATTTTGGATACATTGGAGTGGGAATCTTTTCTGCAGATCGAAATTATCAATCCCTATCTATTTTAGGAGAAGGGCCACATAATATAATGTCATATTTAGCTTTTGGTGGATTTACTTTTGGGGCTTTCTTTATGGGTTGGTTGATAGTTTTATATAAGACAAAGATTCCAAAGATTCTAGGGATCTATGGAATTTTGGGTCCACTAATAACAGCGATTTTGAATTTAATATATAGTACCCCATTATTGGAATGGTTTTTATTATTTTCAATATTGCTTTGGATTATTCCGCTTTCTTTATTTGTGCTTTATAAGCCAGGTTTAATTCCTCGATAAAAATTTATCTAAAATTGAATATTATGCACAAATGTTAAATTCTTGCTTGTAATATCGTATAGTGCATTAACCCATTATACTAGAATGTTTAAAAACCCAATTTTATTCTAGTGAATCAATAAAAATATAACTATTTAAATTATTAAAAAATCCTATAAACCTCAAAGAGAATTAGAGAAAATGAGTATACAAATTCAAATTGGTTTAAAAAATGATGCGGAGGGTATATACTGCGTTTTAAATAGAAAGAAAGAGTTTTTTTTGGTGGTTCATAACCTTCAAAGCCAATATCTTTCTCAGGTTAGATTAGAGCTTACTGGACCTCCTGAAGTCAAGATAAGGACAAAGATAAGACAATATAATGGAATTAGGAATGGAAATCAAAAAAATCGACTTTTTTCTATCATTCCTAAAGCTGAGGGTATTTTTACTTTAACAGCCATACTCTCATCAAATAATATTGTTCTTTTAACATTACCTTTTGAAGTCAAAGTTGGAAATGTTCAAATTCTTAGAAGACTCGTTTCACCGCAAATACCGCTTAATCAAGAAAGGACCGGGATTAAATTTAGCATGGAGAGTAGTGCGGGGTGTTGTTTTTTGATTATTGGTTTTATTTTGGTTGCTTATTCTATTAGTTGGTTAGGAATGGAGCAACCTTTAGCGCAAGCAATGGGAGAAATGTCTTTAATTTCTTCAATAATATTATTATCAGCAGGAGTACTAATATGGGTATCAATCCTGCGTCGCGCTGAAGCAATAAGGAACGAAGAGATAGTAAGAAAGGGAATGTTGGAAAGAACAAAAAAAATTAAAGTATCAGAATCAACAGCAAAGACACTCCATTCAAAAAAAATTAAAGTATCAGAACCAACAGCAAAGACACTCTATTTACTTCGCGTAGAAAGGATGGAAGGAGTAATTAATTATCTTTGTGGGAACTGTAAAAATAAGGATTTCTTAAAAGTAATTAATGAAGATCTGGAGTTTTATCACTGCTTAAACTGTGGGGCTGATAACTACTTAAAGCAATAAAGTTAATTGAGATCATTGAGGCTCAATACAAGATTTAATATGTAAAAAATTTAATTCCTCGTTAAAGATATCAAATTAGACAAAAAT
>LAZR01001935.1_pt1 | contig 12516 bp, 15 predicted proteins | sample 329461 | NCBI WGS metagenome assembly LAZR01 (sample SAMN03002196, study PRJNA259156) | marine sediment metagenome | biome: sea floor; feature: Hydrothermal impacted sediments; material: marine sediment; isolation source: Loki non-amplified sample from Loki's castle hydrothermal vent sediment ...
AAAAAACAAATGAAACTTGCCAAGGCCAAAAGTCTCAGGCAGCTAATAAGCGACTTTACCGTAGAAATAGATGGACATCGTTTTGTGTTATTTAGTTTATTCGCAGAATATAAGAAACCACGGAACCGACCGAAAGACAAAGTAGATAAAAAAGCAATATCTAAGTTTTTTGCAGAAAAAAAGCATTTGTTGCCAGAATATAAGGGGCTATTTGAGTGATTAAGCTGCCATCCAATATAAATAAAATAGCGAAATCCTTTCCTACAAATAGTGATGCATTGTTGCATCCTAAGAGTTATTTTAGGTGTGTGTACTCGTATTTATCACAATCTAAACGATTCTTGGAAATTGGATACCGTAAAGGAATATTTGTTGAAATATGCAAATATTTAAACATATTCAGCATTCACGTAGATATTACTGACAAATTATTAAGGGCAATTCCTACCAAACAAAATGCTTGTTTTACTACCGATTCCCTTAAATATTTATCTAGTTGTCGTGACAGGTTTGATCTCATTTTTCAGGATGGTGCCAAGGTATATAAAACAAGAAAAAAAGAGTATGATTTAATAATGCAGAATAATATTTTGGCAGAAGGAGGTATTATTTTGGTGGATGATTTGCATTATCCCTCTTGTTTTAAGGCATTTAAATATGCTGTTAGCAGATATAAACTGGTACATAGTAAAAAGCTAGTATATGATAAAAACGAATACTATTTAGGAGTTTTGCGTGAGAAGTCTAATAGCCCATAATCAAAGGCAACTAATTCTTGACCAAATACCTGAACAGGGGAAAATGTTGGAATGGGGCTGTGGAGGTTCAACTATTTGGTTTTTATCACAAAGATCTGATTTTGCTCTAGTTTCAATTGAGCATAACAAAAAGTGGGCAAAGAAAGTTAATAAACAAGTTAAAAGACGAGGTTTCTTGAATAGACATAATTTGATTCTGCGTCAAGGTAGATATATTGGTAGTAATGGGATGCCTTTTGAGGAAAATCCATCTGGTTTGTCGGAGTACATTCTTCCACCTGTTAAAATGAGCGAATTTGATGTTATTCTTGTTGATGGTGTAGCTCGTGGATCTTGTCTGGCTGTCATGAGAAATAGCGTGAAATCAGGGACAAATGTTTTTCTCCATGATGCACAAAGAAAATGGTACCAATGGGCTCAGCATTTTTATCCTGTAGCCGAGATAATAAAACCAACAAAAGGTGATTACCCGGCTGATTTATGGAGATGCGTTGCGTGAAAAAACACAATCCAGGTAAGTTTATTAATCACGGAAGCCATATTCCAGTTTTGCGATCTTTGGCCAGACATGTTGATATAAAAACGGCCATAGAGTTTGGCTGCGGATTATTTAGTACTTTAACTCTACTTGATGAAAAATATTTTCCCAATTTAATGTCTCTGCATTCTTATGAAACTAAATCGGGTTGGGCCGATAGACTGAAAAAAATAGTTGGAGAGAACGAACGATGGACTCTTACTAGGATAGGCAAGAAGGTTTCTGATCTTAAGGTACTAAAATTGCAGCCAATAGATTTGTTATTTGTTGACGGAGAAGATGCTCAACGAGTTTATATAGTAAAACATTTTAGAAAATTTGCAAAGATTATGGTAGTTCATGATGTACATCAAAAGAGAATGAGGAAATACACGAGGGGACAATTTGTTTATCGCCCTCCAGTACCTAAAGGTTGGACAACTATTATTTCTTCTGTAATGCTAACCAAGAAAATCAAGTGGAATGTGAAGTGGGAGAAGGATTTTTACAAATGGAAGAGATTATATATGGAGAAAAAATGAAGCTGAAAATAAACGAAATGGATTTTAAATTCAGAACTGATATTATTTTCAGAATGTATGTTCTATTTACTAACGATAAAAAATCTTGGAAAGAATTTTGTAGTTTAAAGTCAAATCGCAAGGTTAGGTACAGTCCGTTGTTTAAGATGAGAGACTCTATAAGAAAAAAGGGACAGAGAACACCAATCAAAGCTGTGATCCATAAAGGGCAGTGGTACCCTGGTAGCGGTGCGACTAGACTATCTTGTCTTTGGGCTTTAGGTAAAAGAAAAGTAAAAGTAAAAACATTCTCATCAAAGTGCTCTTTAAAGTGGAATGATCATAAAGGATTAGTCTCCTCTCATCTTCGTTTAAAGGAGAGTACAATCGATAAATTTTTAATGTTTGTTCGAGACAATCGCCAGGATTTGCCAATTTTAGAATCGGAAATTATAGATCGTGTGGGGAAAATTTAATGACAGATGTTTGCATGATGTTCGCTTTTATTCAACCACCATGTAAAGGTGACCGACCATTTGAGAAAGATTACTATAAGATGACCAAAATGTGTATTACCTCTTTAATTCAAACAGGTTTTAATGCGTCTAGAATTTTATGTGTGACTGCTGAGGAATATCATGCTAATAAATTGAGTCGGAAATTTGGTATAATGACAAGGGTATGTCCTGATATCCCGCCAGAATTTCGGCGGTCTGTCAAGAAGAATCCAATGAATTATTTCTTCTTTAAGCCAATTGCATATTTTCATATGGTGCCTAAGTCTCTGAGTGAAAATACTGTTATGGCGTTTTGCGATGTGGATGCTTTATTTAAGAGGAATCCAGATAAGCTTTTAATGGAGCCCGAAAATGATATTTGGGCATTGCGTGGAACTTCTATGCCACGTGTGCCAAAAGATCCTACTATAAGGGCTAAATACAAGAGACAAAGTAAACCTCGAATGATTTATAAAGATCTAAAAAGGTTTTATCGACTCTTTGGCGAAGGAGCTATGGCTCATTTACAGTTAATATATAAATATCCCTTGCCAAAACTAGCTTTGTTTTCAGGTATGGTAGCCATTAAACCCCATATATACAGTAAATTGATTTCCACATGGTATGAAATGAGTTGTATTATAGCTCAACGAGACGATCTTAACGAGGGCGGAGACCAAGAAACTCTGTCAGCAGCAGCATGGCACTTAGGGTTATCTATGGGGCGTGGACGAAAAGCAGTCAAAGGCTATTGTAAACAATATGCATCTGGGAGAAAAAGTGAAATGATAAAAGATTATAAAAAGTTTCGTCCGATTATCAAAAGGCGTCGATTAAGAAGACAGCGGCAGGAGGAGCAAGTGAAATGATACATCCAACTGCTAATATTTATGAGAGTGCTATACTTGGTGAAAATGTCAAAGTGGGTGCATTTTCTGAGATTGGTAATAAAGTAAAAATAGGTGATAATTGCAATGTAGGTGCTAGTGTTTTCATTCCAGAAAATGTTATTCTGAAAAATAATGTTTTTGTAGGTCCACATGCAGTATTTACGAATGATAAATATGCACCGTCTAAAGGAAAATGGAGACAGGAACTGCCCACTATAGTTGAGGACGGTGTATCTATTGGGGCCAATGCTACTATACTTCCGAATTTAACTATTGGACAAAATGCGAAAATAGGAGCTGGAGCAGTTGTTACAAAAGATGTTCCGCCCGATGTCGTAGTTGCAGGTAATCCTGCTAGGATAATAATTTGAGATGTTTTTACATGTACTAGGAGCCAGACCTAATTTTATAAAGGCTTTCCCTCTTCTTGCAAGAATGAAAGAAGAAGGAATACCTTATCAAATTGTCCACACTGATCAACATTACCAATATACCATGTCTGAGATTTTTTTTAATGAACTAAATATGCCGCCGCCTGATTTTCACTTAGAAACAGGTAGCGGTTCTCATGCTTTTCAAACTAGTCAAGTTATGATGAAGTGTGAAGACTTGTTTCAGAAACTGAAACCTTCTGCAATTATAGTTTATGGAGATGTTAATTCAACATTAGGTGCTGCTCTTGCGGCTGCTAAAATGCAGATCACTATTATACATATTGAATCGGGTTCCCGCAGTTTCGATAAGACTATGCCCGAAGAAATTAATCGAATCATGGTAGATCATATTTCAGATGTGTTGTTTAGTATAGATAAACACGCTGTTGATAATTTACGAGCCGAGGGCATAAAGAATAATGTATATTTATCTGGGAATATAATGATTGATACGTTACATTATGTTTTGTCCCTAAAGCCGAAATATACAAGTTGTGCTGAATATATATTGACTCTACATCGTCCTACTAATGTAGATGATCCTAAGCGGTTAGATTCAATTTTAAAAGTTGTTAATTCGTTGAATCGTCAAGTCATATTCGTGCAGCATCCTCGAATTAAAAAAATAGGGAGATATAGTAATATAAAAACAATTTCTCCGTTAGGATATGTAGATTTTGTTCATTTACTACAGCAGAGTTGCGGAGTAATCACTGACTCAGGTGGAATACAATGCGAAGCCAGTGTTTTAAATAAAAGATGTATTACATTAAGGAATACAACAGAACATTTGTCCACGATTGAACTAGGAACAAATTCGTTGTGTTCTGACTTGTCTTTGTTGCCGGCTTTAATTAATACTGCCAAGCACATGAAGGAATTGCCAATGATTTGGGACGGACATGCGTCTGAGCGTATTGTTAAGGTAATTAAGGAACTACATGGTTAATTTTGGATTAATTGGTGATGGTGCTATTGCACAAAAACATCGTTATGCTATAAATAAACGGGGATATAACTTACATAAAATATATGATCCGATTAAGTATCCAGAAATTAACCTGGACAACGATTTCTTTGAGAATATTGATTGGGTGGCCATTTGTTCTCCTAGTTACTTACACTATGAACATGTTAAACTATGTCTTTCATTTGATAAGTTTATCATCTGTGAAAAACCACTTGTATTACCTTGGCAGCCAATTATTGACGATAACCGAATTAATGTAGTTCTTCAATATAGATGGGCTGATTTACCTACTAAAATAGAAACAATCACCACGAGAATGGTGAGAAATAAAGAATACTTTCTAAGTTGGAAAGGAGATCCATTAAAAACTGGAGGGTTATTCTATAATCTTTTTATTCATTATTTAGATTTGTCAATTTTGCATGGAGCTACGTTTGTTGGTGAAGTAGATTCATATGGAGACAATATTCGCCAAGCCGATGATATAGATTTATTTTCTTTTGATATGGATGTTTTATATACGAAAATGTATAAAGATGTAGTGGAAAAAAGAAAAGGCATTAAACCAGCGGACCTATATTACTTGTTTTGGTCTTTGGGTAGATATAGCGAATTGTATGGATTCGGATCTAACGCTTTAGGAAAAAAGATAATAATAGAGAATTTTTTGCTATGAACGATAATGTGATTGTTTATGTTTCTTCGCGTAATAATTATCGTATGCTTGCAGGTGAAGTATTAAATTTTGATTTTGGCGGATTTGAGTTTATTAACGTTGATGATGGTTCGTGTAAAAAAGAAAGACGCAGGGGTAGTCATCTTTGTCATGATCGGGAAATAGTATTCCTAAAAAATAAACAAAGAGGAGTTCAATGGTCTACTCAAACTCTGATAGATTTTATCAATGAAAACAGACCACAATGTAAGTGGATCATATGTTTTCAACACGATAATTATCCTCTCAGCGATAATCTGTTTGGTCGTGTAGGTTCTTTGATAAAGCAGGGTTTTCTGGATGATTTTGGGGCATTGGGATTTAATATCATAGACAGCGGGAGATATTCTAAAGACTCTTACAAAGAATGGCAGTTGGGACAAGAACCACTGGCAATGTTGGGACTGGCTCATCTCAGCATACTTCATGCTAATAAAAGATTGCTGTGTCCTGTAAAAAATGATTTGGCTAATCACCATTATAATGAATGGAAAAATCCCTTTATTATTGAAATACCATTTTGGAGTGTAGCTGGCATTAACGTGCAACAGTGGAATAAATGTATAGAACCGACAACGAACTATCAATTTCATTTATGGTTTCCAGACATTATGATGCAATTTAATAAGTACAATTGCCCATGTGTAATACTTCCACGATTATATTGTATGAATAATCAGCGATTGAAGAAAAAATATGGCATTCCTGTTAATTCGGCTCATGCTGCAAGAAAAGGAGACAAGTATCATTTTGGTGAATATGGTCCTCATTTGAAGTATTTCAAGAAGAGGTGGAAATGGGACTATGAAAAAGTTAAAACTTTTCATAAAGTAAAAGAACTTTATCAAGGAACGTTGTTGGCGGAATATTTTGAGCACGATATTCAGAAGGGACCACTTAAGTCCTATGATTTCGGGGAATATTGAATGCGAATACTTATAACGGGTGTAGCAGGATTATTGGGATCTCATTTGGCAGATGGTCTATTAATGAGAGGACATGATGTTTTTGGTATTGATAATTTGTCATTTGGATCAATGGATAACTTGCAATTTGCTTTACAGTATTCAGACTTTCATTTTATTAAGCAGAATGTAGAGAACGGAATTCCCTTCTCGGATATTGATGTAGTTTTTCATTTAGCAGCCCTAAAGAAAGCCCCTGAAGGGACATTAGATTTTTCCGATATTCTTGCAAGAAATTTTGAAATGGCATCTACTGTGGCCAATTTTGCGCGTCTTCAAAAGTCTGCTTTGATTTTTACTTCTACTTCGGATGTTTATGGTAATTCAGATGATTTTGAAGAGAACTCTTCTGTTCTGATTGGTCCTACTACTATCCCTCGTTTTAGTTATGCTATATCTAAGTTGTTCGATGAGCAATATTTTTTGAATTTAGTCCACGAGGATAAGATACGTTGCATCATCCTTCGCCTTTTTGGTTGTTTTAGCGAAAGGTCTAATCGTGGATGGTCGGGAGGACATATACCTATTTTTATTGCTAAGGCTTTAGCGAATGAAAATATAGAAATCCATGGTAGTGGATCACAAACTCGTAGTATGAGTTATGTATCAGATATTATTAGGGGATTAATGGCGGTCCTAAATCAAGTTGATAATTTGAATGGAGAGATTATTAACCTAGGTTCATGTGAAGAAATGAGCGTTCGTGAATGTGCTCATCTAATTATCAAGTTATCTGGATCTTCCTCTGATATCTCTTTCGTTGACAGTAAAATGGTTCATGGTGATTATCCTGAGGTTCTTAGACGCTTTGCTAATGTTAAAAAAGCGGAGAGGTTGTTGCGATATCGTACAACGTTGAGTACCGAAGACGGAATCAGAAAAGTGATAAAGAAATGGCAATCCCAACATTAGATTTATTTCGTGAGTTTCAAGTATTGCGAGATGATATAACAAAAGCAATAGAAAATGTTTGTCAGTCTTCACAGTTCATTAGGGGTGAAGAAGTAAGGAGTTTCGAGGACGAAATCTCTCAATATTTAGGTGGCGGCTATGCAATTGGGTGTGCTTCAGGAACTGATGCTTTACAATTAGCGCTAATGGCATTCAATATAGGACCTGGAGATGAGGTCATTACCACTCCTTTTACTTTTGTGGCTACTGCTGAAGTTATCAAATTATTAGGAGCTACACCGGTTTTTGTAGATATTGACAAGGATACATATAACATCGATCCCCAGTACATAGTTGATGCTATTACTAAAAAAACTAAAGCTATTATTCCAGTCCATTTATTCGGTCAATGTGCCCAGATGGATAAAATTAAAGACATTGCAAACGGATACGGGCTATTTATTGTGGAGGACTCGGCTCAATCTATGGGAGCGACTTATCAAGGGAAAATGTCTGGCACCATAGGAGATATTGGATGTTTTAGCTTTTTTCCTAGTAAAAATCTTGGATGTTACGGTGATGGAGGACTAGTATTTACAAAAGACCAGAAATTGTCAGAAAAAATTAGAACTATTTCCAATCATGGGTCAAGAACAAAATATCATTATGATTGTGTTGGAATTAATAGTAGACTAGACAGTATACAGGCTGCTATTTTGCGGGTTAAACTAAAGTATCTCGATGAATGGAATATAAATAGAAGGAAAGCTGCTACTTTTTATACGAATTTACTATCAGATACTGTTAAAACTCCTGTGGAATTGGCAGGAAATAAACATGTTTATCACCAATATACTATAGAAACAAATAATCGAGAACAAATGATCGCTCGATTTAAGAACGCGAACATTGGATGTGCAATTTATTATCCTTCTCTGTTAACTGATTTTCCTATTTATTCTGATGGTAAATTGCATCCAATTGCCCGTAGCGTATGTAAGAAAGTGCTATCTTTGCCAATGGGGCCGTTTTTGACAGAATCTGAGATTAAAAGAATATGTGAGGCTGTGGTTTGAAAAGAATAATTGTTATTACAACTGTTTATAGAACAGGCGAAAAAATATACCCTCTTATTCCTCAATTGTCTCGTCAATACGATGTTGATGTATTAAATTTGTATCAGATGAGCCAGAAAAGTCCTTGGAATAATGAAATAGATCCTCGTCAATCATTTTATCAGATGTGTCTAGAGAATGTATGTAACGTTTTTCACGGTCCACGTTATTCCAAAGGCGACAATAATCAATGTAACGAGTATCCTGAATATGTGAGTCGATTAGATAAAATTTTAACTCGTAATAAATACCATTTAGCTTTGATGGACAATAATGTAACTATTAAAGGTGGCTGTATGAGTGGGATATATCGTTGGTTTGCTGATCAGCATATTCCAGTAGTAGCATGTCCTCACGGGAATAGAGACATCAAAGGATACCGAGTGTTGGATCGTATTGGGCGACTTTATGATTATTCATTTTTATTTGGGACAAAAGAGAAGAAAAGATTGCTGTCTCACAGGAAAAAATATAAGAAATATAAAAATAGATTATTGTGCGGAGGTATACCGTCAAACGACAATTTATCCCAATATGATAGAACTAACAAATATATTTTAGTTATCACTAATTTGACCGAAAAGAAATATATGGGTGACAGAAAAATGACACCGTTTACAAAGAAGGAGTTTCATAGACTCGGATTATTAAAGTTGAGTGATCAGTATCAGCGTCCTATTGTAATTAAAGTAAAGAATAAACTTCATCAACCAAGCGAATTGCATAGATCCATAACTTCAGATCAAGTTCGGTTTGTCACAGAATGTAAAGATGACAATAAGCTGATTACTGATGCTGCATGTGTCATTAGCGCTCCTTCTACGATGGCTTTTAAATCTATACAGGCTGGAATACCTACGGCGATATTGAAAAAGCACGGTATGACTGGCAATTTTAGTGATTTCACTGGATTGGTCGATTGTGACTATAAGTCCGTTCATCAAACATTAAAAAGACAAGAGCAAGAAGGACGACCTGAGAAATTTATAAAAAAAACTTTAAGCGGAGGATGGGAATTTGATAGTAGCGGTTTGTATGTAAGTTTGTTGAAGGATTTGTTAAAGTGATTATTTTTTTGCACATACCAAAGACGGCAGGTAGATATTTTATTAAACATGTTCATCAATTGTCTGGACTCTTACAATTACCTGGTTATCCAACTCAATGTACCTTAAAAACGAAAATAAAAGAGAAGTCTCCTCAGATAATAGGTGGTCATTATCCTTTTGAGATACAAAATGTCATTGAGGCGAACTGCTTTATATACATATCCTTTTTTCGTCATCCTGTGGATCGCTGGCTATCTTGGTTCTATCATTGTAATATAGAACGAAAATCTTGGATACGTAGAACTATAAACAAATATAATAGAAATGAAAAAAAGGTTTTACGAGCATGTTATAAGAAACTTATGGCCCATAACGTTATGACAAGGCAAATTGGTGGTGAAAACTTAAGGAATATATCTCATCTTCATCGGGGAGGCGAACTTATAAATGCGTATGCTCCTAAATCTTGTATAGGTGGACATCTATACTCAGATTCTGAAATGGAGGAGATATTAGAAAGGGCGAAAAATAATATACGCCAATATTATCATTACATTGGATTCCAATCGACAGTAGATGAAGATATAGATCATATTTGTGAGAAATTTAAGTGGGATCGAAATGGATCTTCTTCTCAAATTAAAGGAATAGTAAAAAAGATTTATTTTGATAGAAAAGATAAAGATACAATAAAAAGAGTACAGAAAATGAACGAGTATGATTTAAAACTTTATGAGTTTGCTAAAGATATTAAGGACAAAATTAATGCTCGTCCTTTGCCAAATAACTACTTGTCTTGAGAGGGGGATTATTATGGAAATAGGAATTATTGGACACGGAATTGTAGGACAGGCCATCCATTTTGGCTTTACCAGTTTGGGACATCAAATTAAAGTACATGACATCAAGATGGATACTCAAATAGAGGATGTATTAGAAACTGAGATTTCTTATATATGTGTACCCACGAATTCTCTTCCAAGTGGTGAATGTGATGTTTCTATTGTATTAGAAGTAGTTGATGCTTTAATGCAACTTCAATATAAAGGTATTATAGCGATTAAGTCTACTGTAATACCGGGTACGGTAGATCAGTTGAGAAAAAAGTATAATTCGGAAAATATATGTTTCATTCCGGAATTTTTGAGAGAGCGTTGTGCTATTGCAGACTTTGCTGACAATCACGATCTTTGTGTAGTAGGAACTTATTCTGACAAGGTTTTCGAAACAGTGAAAGATTGTCATGGACATTACCCGCGACAATTTATAAAGTCAACACCAACAGAAGCAGAGCTTTGTAAATATTTTAATAACATATATAACGCATCTCTGATTACTTTTGCTAATGCGTTTTATGAAATATGTAAATTATTTAAGGCAGATTATACAAAGGTTAAAAACATTTGTATTAATCGTGATCACATTGTTGATAACTATTTGGATTGTAATGAGAATCTAAGATCTTTTGGCGGGGCATGTTTGAGCAAGGACCTTAGGGCTATTGCATATATAATGGCTCAACATGACTCTGATGTTGAGTTTTTTAAAGATATACTAAAAGAAAACGATAAGTATGAAACTACTGTATTTAGTGGGATGAGGCCGTGAAAACAGCTTGTGTAACAGGCAGTCAAGGATTTATAGGTTCTTATATTTGCCAAGAATTACTTAGTTGCGGCTATAAAGTTGTCGGGATTGATAATTTTTCTAAGTACGGGCAAGTAGCTCGTTTACATGATAATCATCCCAATTTTACCCTGTTTACACATGATATTATTGATATTCAGTCATTATCTTTACAACATTATCAATTTGATTATGTAATAGCTTGTGCTGCTATGATAGGCGGGATTCAATATTTTCATAAATTTGCTTATGATCTTTTGGCTACTAATGAGCGAATTCTTGCCGCTACATTTGATTGGGCTATTGAATTGTTTAAACATAATCATCTAAATCGGATTGTGATGCTTTCGAGCAGTATGGTATTTGAATGTACTTCTGTATATCCTACTCCGGAAGAAGAGCGATTTCATTGTCCGCCGCCCTTAAGTACTTATGGATTTCAAAAGCTTGCTTCTGAGTATTTCTGTAAAGGAGCATTTGAACAGTATGGACTTCCGTTTACTATTATTAGACCATTTAATTGTATAGGAGTTGGGGAAGGAGAGGCAACTAATGCCAATCAGGTATCTCACGGTAATGTTCGTATGTTAATGAGTCATGTGGTACCGGATTTAATATACAAGAGTTTAACAATTAAGCCAAGCGATAAGTTGCCCATACTAGGTAGTGGTAAACAAATTAGGCATTATACCCATGGTCGAGATATAGCAGAAGCAGTTAAAATAGCCATGGAATCACCCGAAGCTATTAACGAGGATTTTAATGTTTCATCTGATCGTCCCATATCTGTTGAAGAATTGGCTACAATGATTTGGAAAATGATTCACGGGGATGTTTTATGTAGATTAGAACACCTTGAGCCTTTTGAGTATGATGTGCAAATTAGATCTCCTGATGTAAGTAAAATGCGAGAGCGTTTAGGATTTGAATGCAAGAGGGACGTAGAACAGTCGTTACCTGAAATTATTGAATGGATTAGAAAGTACTATAACATATGACAAAAAAGTTTATAATAATCAGTGCTAAAACCCAACAGGGTTTCTTTGCTAATTTTTTGCACATTTTACAATGGTTAGAAGAGGCAGACAGATCTGGAAAAATTCCTATTGTCCATTGGGAGGGCGGCATCTATTCTACTGATAAGAAGAGATATAATGGGGTCAAAACCAAAAATGTTTGGGAATACTTTTTTGAGCCAGCATCCAAGTATTCCTTGAAACAAATATGTCCAAAATACACAATCAATAAGTATGGTATTGTTCAGCCAAGATTTAAATCACCAGACATTGAAGTCGTTTATAAGTATCACTTTAAGAGTCTATCCCATGAACCGCAAGGTTGCTGGGACAATGTTTTTCCACCTTTGATTGGAATTAACAATCCAGACAAGGCGTGTCGTGAATATATTAATTCTCTCATCTGTAAACATATTAAGATTAAACAAGTAGTACAAGATCAAATTGATACCTACTATAATCAACACATGAAAAATAATCACGTTTTGGGGGTTCAAATTCGCGGATGCAGTGATATGGGTCCTGCTCAAGGACAGAAACCGATCAAAAGAT
>LAZR01001937.1_pt1 | contig 12503 bp, 10 predicted proteins | sample 329461 | NCBI WGS metagenome assembly LAZR01 (sample SAMN03002196, study PRJNA259156) | marine sediment metagenome | biome: sea floor; feature: Hydrothermal impacted sediments; material: marine sediment; isolation source: Loki non-amplified sample from Loki's castle hydrothermal vent sediment ...
CATTTATGTTTATTATTCAATCTTAAACTTGTAATCAGTAATGCTTATAATTGCCATATAAAAATAACATAGGGTCAATAAGCACTGAGTGTAAAAGTACGATATCACGTGATTTCACTTCCCCATAAATGACGACGGAGCACTAAACATGTGTTTTAATCAAGCTGGTGCACTCATAAAAGCGACATATTGAGGCAATAAAGCTAAAGCAAACTATCGCCATTCATTGCAAAGGGCTGTAGGGCATTTACCCTAGAGCGTTAACTATAGAACTGAAAAAGGAGTGCTTTAAGAAGTTTGAGTTATAACGCTTACTCTAGCTATGAGTCATATACCGATATTACTATAAGCTTTTGATGTCTCTTTACGTAAAGATTGTAAACATGTATTAATTTCTAACATTTTATCTTTCGCAATATCTATATCAAAATCAGCTGGATTATCTGCTATGAGGCAGTAATAGTAATTAAGGCAACTACAAAGCTTATCAATTTCTAAGCTCAATTTGTCTAATCCAAGCATGTGAGAAAGCCCCTGTGCTTCACCCATTTTCGTGTAACCTTTCATGAGTTTTTCACTCTCTATTAGAACTTGCTCAGCACCACTAGGTAAACTGATCGAACGAGATTTATGGGAAAAGTCATTTATAATATTAGTCGATTCATTAACACAACTTACGATATCCTTGAGAACTGCCACCTTACTTTCAAAAATAGCTTTCTTATTTTCATGACTGAGCCGTAATTTAGTTACTTTGTATGTAGCTAACCCACTTGCAAGAGCACCTAAACCAACTTTTACTACTGTATCAGCAACATCAATCCAACTTAAATCAGCCATACCTATCCTTTGAACATGAGGAGGTTGTAGAATAACTACAACCAAACTTATTTAAAAACGAGTCCCTGAAATCACCGCTAAACGTTTTTAGAGCATCAGATAATGCATTTAGAGCTCATACTACAGCCTCAACGCATTACTAATGCTGAAACTAATAACTTCCTAAAATCGCAAAGCGATAGCCATCAATTAACTTTCTATTTAAACAACTTGCTTGACATTCATTTATTGGAACTTATCTCATAGATAATCCAATATTTTTCTAATCGCTAATATTAAACGTATCGCTTTCATGGCGTTCATAATTACTTTGTTAAATTGTTTAAATTTCATTTTTCGCAACCTCTTATTTATTAAGTAGCATAAGAGTAACGAGGTTTTTATTTAAAAAATAATTAGGACGTGTAATGCAAATACCTTTGCATTACACGTCCGGAAAATTAGCAATTTTACGCCTAAAGTCTCGAAGAAGATTTTCAATTGTCTCAACACTTACACTTAATTGTTTAGCCGCATCTTTTATAATTTCTTGAGCTTGATTTTCAAGCCACCTTTTCGACTCTATAGGTTCAATACCATTTTTATCTGCTTGCCATTCAAGTAAAGTTTCACCTGTAATCGTTTCTGCTGTTTTCAATGTATCAATCAAGCCTAAATTTATTGATAAAGACTCAGCTATACGCATTCTTTCATTTGCAGGGATCTTTAAATGCACGGCTGCTTTGGTTTTTTTTATTCTTGAGCCATCAATTATACTTCCTATTAATGGCTTAACTTCCTCAGGGATAACTTCTTTTATAACTAGCTCAGCGAGTAAAGTTCCATCGCAATAATCCCACGAATCGATTGCTACAATCCATTTCATTACATCTCTGATTTTAATCGCGCTTCTAGAAGATGAAATATAATCTTTGCTCATACTTAAACGCAACTCCAAAGATGTTAATTACTTACTGAACTGTAGTGACATAGTTAATTTGGCCACCAAAACAGCCTGCATTATATACCTTAATAATTCCACCAATAATTACCCTTGTAAACAAGTGATTAAGTTAGCAGAAATCACAATTGGTTATTTTGCATCAAAACAGCAATTATAATGTTACTGGACATAATCTCCCTTTTTTATGACACAAACTTATCCTCTGTAATGTTCGGTTACCATTGCAAGTTTGGCTACATACTATTTGTTAAGGTTTAATAGTTCACCTTTCCGCCACTTCATAGCTTGATAAGTTCCGCCCTCCCACAAATGTATTCAACCATTACGCTTTACGATATTATGCTCCTTTATATTTAAATTAACTTTCAGGGCATATAATGACAACGCACACACCGCCTTCCTACTCAGCCAACACAGCTGAAAACACTTCTCTTTTTTACGTGATTTTTATCTCTGCCGTGGCTGCTATTGGTGGCTTTTTATTTGGTTTTGACTCGGGCGTTATTAACGGCACGGTGTCGGCACTTGGTAATGCGTTTAATTCTAGCAGTGTGGCTACGGGCTTTAACGTAGCGTCTGTGTTACTTGGCTGTGCCCTAGGTGCACTTGCTGCGGGGCCGCTGGCTGATAAATTTGGCCGCCGTGCAATTATGATCATCACCGCGATTATTTTTGCCATTAGTGCGTTTGGCTCAGGCATTAGCGAAAGCTCTGCTGAGTTTATTTTTTATCGTTTATTTGGTGGCTTAGGTATTGGTGCTGCATCGGTATTAGCGCCAGCTTACATTGCAGAAGTTGCACCACCAGCACTTCGTGGTCGTTTAGCTACACTACAACAACTCGCTATTGTACTGGGTTTATTTGCTGCGTTTTTAAGTAACTATTTAATAGCTGATGCAGCAGGCAGCGCGCAAAATATTTTAATGCTTGATACAGCCGCTTGGCGCTGGATGTTTTGGGCTGAGCTTGTGCCTGCAATACTGTTTTTAGTGGGTGTGTTGTTTATTCCTGAGTCGCCTCGTTATTTAGTGGCGCAAGGTAAAGTAGCCGATGCCAAAACGGTATTTAGTAAAATTTCGAACGACAATGTTGATGCGCAAATAAGCGATGTTAAACGCTCATTGCATAGCGATACAAAGCCAAGTATTCGTGATTTATTTATTGATGGCAGTAAAAAAGTACACCCAATTGTTTGGGTGGGTGTTGCCCTGAGTGTATTTCAGCAATTTGTGGGTATTAATGTGGTGTTTTATTACGGCTCTGAGCTTTGGCAAGCCGCTGGGTTTGATGAGTCGCAATCGTTATTTATAAATGTATTAGCGGGCACCACTAATATTGTATCGACCTTTATTGCCATTGCCCTCGTTGATAAAGTTGGCCGTAAACCACTGCTGCTTGTAGGTAGTATTGGTATGTTTATTAGCTTAAGCGCACTTACCTATATATTTGGTAGCGCAGGCCTTGATGAAGCAGGCAAGCTAGCCCTTAGCGATAACATGGGTACTTTTGCACTTATTATGGCTAACTTATTTGTGGTATTTTTTGGCTTAAGTTGGGGCCCTGTTGTATGGGTATTATTAGGCGAAATGTTTAATAACCGCATTCGTGGTGCAGCCCTTGCTGTTGCAGCAAGCGCACAATGGATTGCTAACTTTGCAATTACCATGACCTTCCCTATTATGCTGGCTAACATTGGCCTTGCCGGCGCTTATGGCTTTTATGCGTTATCGGCACTTATAAGTATATTTTTTGTTGTTAAATACATTAAAGAAACACGCGGTAAAACGCTTGAATCTATGTGATTTTTAAAAGCGGTGATATTAATCACCGCTTTGCTTTTACATACAATGGCGTTATTTAAGAATGATTGTTTAGATGAGCTAAACGTTAATTAATAAATATATTTTAAACTGCTATTGATACGCAAACGCTGCTTTACCAGCAAACTTTTAATACCAAAGTGTATAGCTACCGATTGCATACTTAAATATCATTATAGCTCAATACGTTAGTGAATCTTTTAACTTAAGCTAAGGCTGAATAGCAATCTACGCTCATTTATTTAAACTTTATAACCATTGCCGTATTACCTTTTATTATAACTAATCTATTTAAATTCCTTTTTAGAATATCAAAAATTAGCTATTGTCCGCCCATTCCAACTTTATGTATTTACTAAAATGAAGAAACAGTTAATTTCAGGCTTAGCTTTAACGTGCGCGTTAGGTTCGTTCAGTGCATTTGCTACTAATGGTTATTTTACTCACGGCTATGGCATGACCCACAAAGGCATGGCTGGCGCAGGTGTAGCGCTGTCAGAAGAGTTAATGTCTGGCGCTAATAATCCAGCAACCTTTTTACCTAACGGAACAGAGCTATCTCTGGGCTTAGAGCTTTTTTCACCTGAACGAAAATATACTGCATCAAAAGTAGATACTTTTTACCCTGGCGCATTTTATCTTGAAGCAAAAACACAAAAAAGCGACAACACCGTATTTGCAATTCCAGAGTTTGCTATTGGCCATCAATTAAATGGAAAAGTAAATATTGGTTTATTAGTGTATGGCAACGGCGGTATGAATACCGAGTACGGCGCAGAATCCTCTACTGAGGGGACTTTTTACGCTGGTACGGCAGGCGTTGATTTAAAACAACTCTTTATTAGCCCAACAGTAAGCTATAAGTTGAATGAACAAACACGCCTTGGTGTATCCCCTATTTACGTGGTGCAACAGTTTGAAGCACAAGGGCTTGGAAGCTTTGCTCCTTTTTCGCAATCACCAGAAGCGCTTACAAATAATGGCACCGATACAAGTACAGGCCTAGGTATACAACTGGGTATTAGCCAAGATATAAATTCGTCATTAAGCTGGGGGGCAAGTTACCGCTCATCCGTGTCTATGCAAGAGTTTGATAGCTATAAAGGTTTGTTTGCAGAGCAAGGAGGATTTGATCTGCCAAGTTCGTTTCAACTTGGTGCTGCCTATAAGCTTACCCCAAGTAATCAGGTTGTATTTGATTGGCAAAAAATAAATTACAGCGAAGTAAAAAGTATTGCAAATCCAGTTAATAACTTGATGTCAGCGCCTTTAGGGGCTGATGCAGGAGCTGGGTTCGGCTGGAACGATATGACTATTTATAAGCTTGGCTATCAATGGCAGCGTACATCGCAACAAAAAATTCGTTTTGGGGTGTCTTACACCGAGCAACCGATTCCTTCTTCTCAAGTTATATTAAATATTTTAGCGCCGGGCGTTCAAGAGTGGCATTTTACAACTGGCTTTAGCCATTCTTTTACCAACAAGGTACAATTAAACGCTATGGCTTTTTATTCGCCAGCAAAAAAAGTAACGGGTGCTAACTATTTAGCGCCTAATCAACAATTATCAATCGAAATGAAACAAACCGGTTTAGGCGTTTCTATTGTTTGGGAAATTTAAAAATGATAACAGAATTCACCCCAGTATCGGCTGCAATAGGCGGTGCATTAATAGGTATAGCGTGTACGTTATTACTGGTTTTATACGGAAAAATTGCGGGCATATCAGGCATTGTTAAGTCTGTATTTGCTAAAGCAAATTCAGACTCTCGTTGGCAATTATACTTTATTTTAGGGTTGTTGTTGGCAGGTATAGCGGTAAGAGTATTTGCCCCTTCTTTATTAGAAGGCGAATTGCAATTACCGCCTTGGCTTATTGTTGTTGCAGGGCTTTTAGTTGGCGCTGGTACAACTTTAGCTAACGGGTGCACAAGTGGCCATGGCGTGTGCGGCATGTCGCGCTTTTCTGCTCGCTCTTGGGTTGCAACATGTACATTTATGCTTGTTGCCTTCATTACAGCAAACCTTGTAGGATAAATAATGAAAGCAATTATGATGGTTGTTATAGGCTTTATATTTGGCTTAGGGCTTATTATTAGCGGGATGACAAACCCTGCTAAAGTGATTAACTTTCTTACCTATGGAAACCAATGGGATGGAAGCTTAATTATAGTGATGGCTGTTGCCATGCTAATAATGATGCTTACATGGTTATGGGTTGCAAAAAAAGAGAAACCACTTATTTCAGGAACATTTAATTTAAGTAATTTAAAAAATATTGATGCGCGCTTAATTATCGGCTCAGTATTTTTTGGTTTAGGCTGGGGTTTAAGTGGCATTTGCCCAGGCCCTGGCTTGGTTCAATTGGTATCTCTTAAAATGGAATTTTTGTTATTTTTTGCAGCCGTCTTAGGCGGTATGTGGTTAGCTAAAAAAGTATAATATTTGCTGCCGACTAAAACTCGGCAGCTACTTTTCCAAACAAAGGTACATAACTTGCTGCAATATATATAAAACTATATTGAACAGGTTTAAGTTATGCTAAATAAAGCGCTGGAATTTTCCAACAGCACCCCCTGGTTAAGCGCGATTTCATCTCTCTTACTTATAGCTATACTACTGTTTTTAATTCGCTTTTTTGTAATGTACTGGCTAAAAAAATGGACTTCAAAAACCAAGTTTATATTCGATACTTTACTAATAGAGTCAATATCTAAACCGCTAACACTGTGCACAATTATTGTGCTACTCACCATTTTAGAGCACGACACCTTCATTATTAGTACTTCTATTTCTCAACAAATTCCTTTTAATAGCATTAATATTGTACTAGCTCTACTGGCACTTATTATGTTTTTAGACCGCTTTATTATTGGCACTATTAATTACTATGGTAAACAATCTGCCGTTGTTTTTAATTCAAAAAGCATAATTAAAGGCGTGATACGCGTTACATTATCATCCGTCGGAATACTAGTATTAATGGGCACGTTAGGTATTTCTATTACACCCATTATTGCCTCGTTAGGTATTACATCACTGGCTGTTGCCCTTGCTTTACAACCTACCCTCGAAAACTTTTTTTCTGGCGTGCAGCTAGTGATAGATAAACCCATAAGAGTGGGCGATTTTATTGAGCTGGAATCAAAAGAACAAGGCTTTGTAGATCACATAGGCTGGCGCTCTACATGGGTTAAAATGCTACCTAATAATATGATTATTATACCTAATAGCCAATTATCTAAATCGCGTATTATTAATTACTTTTATCCTGAAAGAGAGCTAAGCGTCCCTGTAGATATAAGCGTGCATTACGATTCGGATTTAGAATTTGTGGAGCAAGTAACACTTGAAGTGGCTCGTGAAATACTTATTTCACACGAATGGGGCGTTGATGATTACAATACCTTTGTGGTTTTTCATACCTTTGACAGATCAAGTATTAACTTTACGGTTATGCTGCGCGCAAAAGAATACTTTAATCGCTTTTGGGTTAAATCTGCTTTTATAAAAGCCCTGCATAAACGCTATAAAAAAGAAGGCATTGTAATTCCCTTCCCTATTACGGCTATTAACACTACACAAGAATCCGCTAAATTTAATAGTGATAAAAAGGTGCAAGGCGATACTTAAAACAAAGCGCGAGAGACTCTCGCGCTAATAAGTATTAAAACTTGTAGGTTATTTGCCCAACAATTTCACGCGGGCTACCCGGAAAGTGACCGTTACGCTGGCTAAATCCGCTTACAGCATATTCCTTATCAAACAGGTTGTTAATATTTACACTTAGTAATACGTCATCAAAGCGACTCGTCCAGCTCATATCAAATACGGTAAACGGTTTTACTTTTTGACCATCGGAGCTTACTTGCTCACTCACATAATTAGCGCCAAACGCAATAGAGGAATTAATCGAATCGAGCCCAAAGCGTGACCATAAACCCGCCTGATGGCGCGGCGCATTAGCAAAGCGCGAGCCATCACCAAATGTATCTGAAAGCGTATCACCCGTTACGCCGTCTACTACTTGCGTATCGTTGTATGCGTAGTTAGCCGTTATTGTCCAATGCTCGGATAAATCGCCTACTAAAGTTGTTTCAAATCCACGGCTTTCAACTTCACCTATATTTAAAAGTGCGGCAATACCATCACCCGCGCCCGTATCGTCAGGGTTGCTCATTACCACGTTTTCTTTATTAATTTGATAAACAGCAAATGTACTCATTATTTTGCCATCAAACCATCGGTTTTTCATGCCCAACTCGGTTTGCTTACCTGTTTCTGGGTCTAAGTTGCCCTCGCCTACCACATCTTCCTGATCGCCCGACGAGGTTGGGTTAAAGCTTTCAGAGTAGTTTATGTAAACAGAGGTGTTTTCTATTGGCTGGTACGTTACTGCAACGCGAGGAGTTACACCGTTATCAGAATAGCTAAAGCCTGTTTCCTTATTTAATTCTTTAAAATAATCGTAGCGCAAGCCTGCAATCACGGTCCATTGTTCGCCAATACTTATAACATCTTGAGCGTATACACCAAAGCGGTCGGTATCTACACCATCACGATCTAAATCGGTTAAGTTATAGGTGCTAGGGTCTGTTTCACCGTAATTAAGTGTATAAATATTTAAGTTTGCTACACCATCAGCCTCATATCGGGCACGCAAGTAATCGTACTGCGTTTCTACCACATGGTAATCGCCACCAAATAAAAATTGATGCTCTAAATTACCTTGCTCAACGTTATATACAAAATCAGTTGTTAAGCTTATTTCTTCGTTTGCTCGAAACTGTTTGCGGTATTCTCGTCTTATAGTTTCATCATCTATATTAGCAACGCCATCACCATTTACGTCAACCCAATTTTGCGACTCGTGATACGCTTGGTCGCGCTCATTATCAAGATATCGCACAGTAGAGCTAACAGAGAAGTCATTAGAAAAACTATGATTTAACTCAGCTTGAAGCACCAAAGCTTCCATATTTTGATAGTCAAATGATTCGTTCGCGTTATACGAAGGGTCTACCAGAAAGTTGCCGTTATCATCTACCGGTACTCCACGTAAGCGATTGCCATCTAAGTCTTGTTTTATGTAATCAATACTTGTTGTAAGCGTTGTTGAATCACTCAAATCAAATAACAATCCGCCTGTTAGCTCCGTATTAGCTGAATCGGCGTTGTTACGAAAGCTGTCTTGCTCCTCATAAAAACCACCCAATCTATAAGCCATCGTATCGCTTAAACCACCGGTCATATCGAGTGATGCGCCACGCGTGTTGTAGTTACCTAAGGTGAGCTTTAATTCGCGCTTTTCTAGGTAGCTTGGTTTTTTGGTTACGTAATTAATCATTCCACCAGGTTCGCCACCGCCATATAAAGCTGAGGCTGGGCCTTTTAATACTTCAACACGTTCAACATTAAACAACTGCGGTACACCAAAGCCTGAGTACGGGTCGCCGCGCACACCATCGTAAAATACATTGGCATCATCTCTAAAACCACGAAAAGTTACGCCTGAGTAGCTATATTCACTTACGCCAGCAATTGAGCGGTATAAGTCGGTAATGTCACGAGCCGCTTGGTCAATTATAAGTTGCTCTGTTAAAACCTGAGCCGATTGCGGAAGTTTAATAAGATCTAAATTAGTTTTAGTACCAATTTTACTCTCAGTTTCTAGGTAAAATTGCTGAGCACGGCCTGTTACTTCAATTGTTTCAATTTTGTCGCTTTGCTTGGCAAATGTCATTTGAGAAAAAGCAGATAAAGACACGGCAATACTTAATGCCAAGTAATTAGGGTTAAACATGATAGTTCCTGAGAGAAATGTAGGTAGTTAACAAGCTAAATGATAACTCTTATCATTACTATAATCAACGGAAATAAAAGTTTTACACTCCTTAATATTAGAATTAAAAGCACCTAAAACAGGGATTTACTTACGAATTAATCAAGCGGTGATTAATAAAATAAACAGCATAACTAGAATATTAAATTGATATAATATAACATACCTAAAATTGCAAATTAGTAAGTTCTCTGAATGATAAATAAACTGCCCGTCACAGTGTTATCAGGCTTTTTAGGAGCCGGTAAAACAACCGTACTTAGTCATATCCTTAATAATAGACAAGGTAAAAAAGTTGCCGTTATAGTTAACGATATGAGCGATATAAATATAGATGCTGCAACAATTAAAAGTGGTGTATCGCTAAGTCACAGCGATGAAAAGCTAGTTGAAATGAGTAACGGCTGCATTTGCTGCACCTTACGTGAAGACTTGCTGATTGAAGTAGGAAAACTGGCCAAAGAAGGTCGTTTTGATTATCTCGTTATTGAATCAACGGGTATATCTGAGCCCCTCCCAGTGGCCGAAACATTTACCTTTGCCGATGAAAACGGTAATTCGCTGGGTGATGTTGCCACTCTTGATACAATGGTAACGGTGGTTGATGCAGTCAACTTCTTAAACGATTACGAGCAAGCAAACGATCTACAACAAACGGGTGAATCACTTGGTGAAGACGATGATCGCAGTGTAGCCGACCTACTTGTTGATCAAGTTGAATTTGCCGACGTAATTTTAATAAGTAAAACTGATTTAATAACATCTGTTCAATTAAATAAACTTACTGCCATTTTAAATACACTTAATACTCAAGCCAAAATCATTCCTATTTCAAACGGCAATATTAATATAAATGAAGTACTCAACACCGGCCTATTTAACTTTGAGCGAGCTCAACAAGCTCCTGGTTGGCTTAAAGAAATGCGCGGTGAACATATCCCCGAAACCGAAGAATACGGAATTAGCAGCTTTAATTACACAGCTCGGCGCCCCTTTGATCCTGAAAAGTTTTATAACTTTCTTCACAGTACAGAGCAATTTGGCAAGCTCATCCGCTCAAAAGGTTATTTTTGGCTAGCAACACGTCCGTTATTTTGCGGGCAATGGAGCCAAGCAGGCGGTATTGCTCACTACGGATTTGCTGGTATGTTTTTTAAGGCCATCCCCCAACAAGAGTGGCCTACCGAGCCCGAACTGCTTGCTGATATTAATAATAAATGGGTAGAGCCTTTTGGTGATATGCGTCAAGAGCTTGTGTTTATTGGTCAATCGTTAGATCAACAAGCCATGATGAACGCGCTTAATAACTGCTTATTATCAGAAGATGCCGTACTCAAGGGTAAGGACTTTTGGAGAACCTATAACGACCCGTTTCCTATTTGGGAGGAAGAATAATGAACGCACTAGCCCCAATAACTGCGCAAATAAAACCGGCGGAACCTCTTCACCGAAGAGCAGCTAAAGAGTGTGATGCCAATGTATTGCCACAAATTTATAACCAAGACACTAACATTGTTATTTGGAAAAGAGACCTTGAGCAAACATTAACAAAAGCAGTTAATGCACTCATTGCCACCAGCGCGTTAAAGCCAATAGAACTTGCTGTATCGCCCAATGACGCTTTTGATCAGTTAATAACTGCGCTTAAGCCAGAAGATAATAATCGTGATGAAGTTAATACACTTTGTGAAGACATTGCCTTACTTGTTGAAATGTTTTGCTGCCTGTTTGATTTAAAGCGCGCTGGGTTAAGGCTTACCGTATTGGAGCGTCCCATGTGTCCGCGTTTTCATGTAGACAAAATTCCGTGCCGGTTGGTTACTACCTACCAAGGCGTTGCTACGCAGTGGTTAAATCACAGCGATGTAAACCGCTCAAAGCTAGGTACGGGTAATTTAGGTAAACCAGATGAAGAGTCTGGTTTATTTGAAAACTTAAGTAATATTAATCAACTACAACAAGGTGATGTGGCACTGCTTAAAGGAGAATACTGGGATGACAACGAGGGTGCAGGTTTAGTCCATCGCTCGCCACCAGTGGCTGCAAACGAGCAACGCTTATTACTTACTCTGGATTTTATTTAATGCGTTTAAATTAATAATATACCTAATGTAATGGCGTCTCTTTTCAATAATTGGCCAACCCTTTTTAACACTCAAGGCTAATACAAAAAACGCTCCATAAAGGAGCGTTAATCAAAGCATCTATCTATTAACTAAAATAGACCTTAAGCAGATAGTGGCATTGGAATATCTGTTGCGGATATTTTTTTCATGCTGCCTTCTTGCTCTAAGCGAATATGCCAGCTAAACGCTTCTTCAAGTAAATGAGGCGTATGCCCGCCACGCTCACAAGCGCGCTCGTAATAGTCTAACATTGCTTCGCGATAATCTGGGTGCACACAATGCTTAATAACTTGTACAGCACGCTCACGCGGTGCTAAGCCACGTAAATCAGCTAAACCTTGCTCGGTTACTAAAATATCAACATCGTGCTCATTATGATCAACATGGCTCGCCATAGGTACAACGCTTGAAATCGCGCCATTTTTAGCAATTGACTTAGTCACAAATATTGCTAAATGAGCATTACGAGCAAAATCACCCGAGCCGCCAATACCATTCATCATTCGTGTACCACACACATGCGTTGAATTTACATTGCCGTACATATCAAACTCAAGCGCAGTATTAATGGCAATAATACCTAAACGGCGCACTATTTCAGGGTGGTTCGAAATTTCTTGAGGGCGTAACACTAGTTTATCTTTGTATTGTTCTAAATTATTAAATACTTGCGCGTTACAACGCTCCGATAAAACAATTGAGCTGCCCGATGCAAAGCTCATCTTACCTGCATCAATTAAGTCAAACGTAGAATCTTGTAGTACCTCTGAATACATTGTTAAATCTTTAAAGTCAGAGTCGAGTAATCCCATCATTACCGCATTTGCAATGTTGCCAATGCCTGCTTGTAGCGGCCCTAAATTAGCTGGCAATTTCTTTTGAGCCACTTCTTCTTTAAAAAAGTTAACTAAATGGCGCGCGATAGATGCAGTG
>LAZR01001938.1_pt1 | contig 12498 bp, 10 predicted proteins | sample 329461 | NCBI WGS metagenome assembly LAZR01 (sample SAMN03002196, study PRJNA259156) | marine sediment metagenome | biome: sea floor; feature: Hydrothermal impacted sediments; material: marine sediment; isolation source: Loki non-amplified sample from Loki's castle hydrothermal vent sediment ...
AATGCGCTCATCATCAGCGGGACCAACAGCTACAGTAGTATAGGTTGGCACTCCGTGAAATTCAGTTCTGCCAGCATCCTGAATCAGACTACATACTAGATTAGCATTCAGGGCTTTTTGATAGATCGTCAATAGCTCTTCTTCACTATCGACTCTTACTACAACCTTCTTGAATATCCCATTTAGCCATTCTTTGACATCAGGATGATCCATATTTTCAAGAGTGGCTTTCATACAAGCGTGGCAACCTTGGGCGATTTCTTTACCTCGCCGCATCTTCAAGTCTTTGCGTATGACAATAACCTGTTTCATGATAACCTCCATTGTAATATGATTCACCTGGATGAAATGTTTCACAATACGATTTTATAGCATTGTCGCCTATTTGAATCGCTTCTTTTTTTGTATCTCCTACAAGAAAAAAGTAAGGAGATTCTTCTCTATAGGCTGCATAGCCATCTTCGAATTTACATACGTTATATGTTAGTTTTTTTGTCATGTCGTATACTCCTATAAGTTTGGGGTGACCGGAGGGGATCGAACCCTCTCATGACGGAGTCACAGTCCGCCGTGTTCCCATTTCACCACGACCACCATAAAATTGGAGGCCCGCCCCGGAATCGAACCGGGATAACGTGGGTTGCAACCACGCACATTATGCCATTCTGCCAACGGGCCATATAAATCGATCTGTCCCCGGGAGGAGGCCCTGGCTAGTCACTTGGACCTCCTCCCACGGATAAATTCGTAACAAGCATATGACGCTTGCTGTTCAGACTCTTAGCCTGAACACAGTATCGGTATCCGCCACAAAAGGCTTGTTCCCTCCACTGCTCCCCGCGCTTAATGGGTCCGGGTCCCCAAATACATAACGAAAAACCCCTGGCGTCTTATTGACACCAGGGGCTGTTCTTTTGAACTTTTTAGAAGATCTATTAGCCTAAGCCTGATCCTCCTGCACCCCTGGCGGTCATATTGGTCATAAACCAACCGCGCTTGGTATCGTCTGTGTGTTTTCCGACAGTGCCGTCCGTCACGACCACACGATCAACGCCACAGACGTTGGTAATATTTCGTGTTATATGTCGTTCACATCTAAACATTGTCATCTCCGTTTCTTGCCTAATCTCAACCTTCGTTGAACACAAACTACACCACTTGGTGCTTAAAGCAATTGTCTGCAGAAAGGTTAACTTCCTGACTGATACTATTTAGTAGTTCGATCTCAAAACATTAACTTTTCGCAGTATATACCATGAAAAGTCATTTGTCAAGTCTTTTTTTATTTTTTTACGTCGCGCTAGTTATCCGTGTTCATCGCGACTTGCGGGGTCCCTTGGGCATCCTGACAATACGTCTCAGATGTTACTTCCTGGGCTTGGTTAACGGCCCTCCATTCCGACAAAATACAATAGTTGAAGTTATCAGACGTCAGCCACAGATAGTAGACGTTTTTCACCCTACCCTATGACCAAGTTATCCGCGATGTCAAAATCCTGATAAACAGGATCATGCTACCGGCCTCACTCATCACGCTTGCTGGTCGTTGTCTTGAGGGCCGCCCCCCAGAACTTCTTACTATCCAGCTCTACCGAGTCTAAGTACCTATCGTCCGGTTTAAGGCTTTCGCCTATAGTGTCACCATTTTACAGGTGTCTGGTTCTTTTACAAAGCCTCATTAAGGTTCTTGGCAAATCCATGTCACCATGCTTAGCATCTACTAATCAGAAATTGGTTCAAAGCCATTTCTGGATTGCTGTAACCACTTCGACCAGATATATCTCAAGCAATTTACTCCCAGTCGGGCTTCTGACCCCGTCGGTCCTCATGCTACTCTACCTCACCACCCAGATGTTCGTGCCTCACTCAGCGCGATAATCCTCAACTGATACTAGTTATAACACATATTTCGGGGATGTCAACCATTTTTTTGTTAACAAAGTATTAAGTTAACAAATGGTTAAGGCGACAACGACTGAGTGTGCCACCGTCGCTGCCGCCTTGATAGTTTGCTTGAGAACTAGGAGACCGTTTCTCTTCATCAATGGTGCTAAAATACACCTCGGACGTTCTCTCACAAACTAACTTAGTATACTATGAGAACGCGATTTTGTCAAGCTTTCTTAGCGGTGCGTCTTTTCCTAGTCTTCTTAACTGGTGCAGTTTCTTCAACTTTTTCTGTGACTTTGATTTCTACATTTTCAGAAACTGTCATTCGGTTCTGTTCTCGTTCGCGCATCAAAACCGCAACTTGTCGTTCTAGTCCTTTTAATCGTCTTTCGATTTCTGCTGGTATTGCTTGTCCAAAAGCCATTATTATTTTTCCTTATTATATACTGTTTTTATTTATTGTTGTTTCTCCGGAGCAACAATCATAAGAATGTTGGGTCCGTTAAGGACTGGTTGTTTTTCCACAGTAATATTTTCAAGCGTATCAAGAATATTCTCCATCATTTCCATGCCAAGATGAGAATGTGTTCTTTCGCGTCCACGAAACTTCATATGGAAGCGCACTCGTTTTCCTTTATCAATAAAGCCCTGAGCCCTTTTAAGTTTTGTTTCAAGATCATGCTTGTCTGTCACAGGACGCAGTTGGATTTCTTTAGTTTCGACCACCGTCTGTTTTTTCTTCGCAGCATTAGCTTTCTTTTTAGCTTTATACATCTCTTTTCCGTGGTCGACTATCTTACATACTGGTGGATTTGCTCTTTCAGCAACTAAGACAAGATCAAGTTTTTGTAATTTTGCTTCTCTAAGGGCATCACGTGTATTCATAATGCCAAGCTGTGTTTCATCAGAATCAATAACACGCACTTGCTCGAAATGGATTCGATCATTAACTAGTTGCACATTTTTATCGGTCACTAAAATCTCCTAAAATTGGTTAATAATATCTCTTATATAATAGCATATTTTGCTAGATTGTCAAGTCCACATATAACCACGAATTGTAACCAGTCTAATAAGCATTTCCGTATCTTCCAGTTCATATTCACGATCTCTCACTTCTTTCTCGTCACAAGCATCACGCCAAGCTTTATAGCCAGGCTGTTTTCTTGCGTTAGCTCCAAAAATATCATTGATTCCAAAGTCTTCGGATGCTGGATATGAATCATCCCTATTGGGTCTATCTTTTGTCCACCAATCATAGAGTTTAGTTAACTCTTCGAAGATTTCTTGATGTTTAGGACTTCCGGTCCAGTCTACAGTATCTGCTTCTTCTTCCATAAAATCTACTAAGATTTGGAACGTCGCGTATAAAATTTGCCCATCGGAATCGAACCAATAGTAGTTTCTGAATGAGGATTTGCTATGGCTCATGAATCTATTAACATCAATCTTGATATGATGATGTTTGAGGATATATTTACATTTGAAATGATAAATGGGATCTATGATCCACCATCTCCAATTACAACTTATAAAAGTGGGAGCAGTGTCAAGGAGAAAATATATAATAGGATGGTTAGATCTGACTTTTTCGTCCCATCTTTTCCAACCATCAGAACTGGTGTGATCTGGGAGTCCTACTATCTTTATCAGAAGATCAAAAAAATATTCGGTCATTGAATCCTACAAGAAGCATAGTGAAGCACAAATTGCTCCACTATACTACTACATTTCGTCTCAGATGTCAATGTCATTTAAGATAACGTTGACCGCATCGCCTGGATTTTTCATGGCCTCGATAACATCAAAGATCTTATCGGACCAACCAGCAATCTGATACCATCCGTTGTTCACAGCAAGCGGTGTATTGTCATAACCCTGAAGATTAACGCTGATTTTCAACGTGTTAGCATCGGCAAGACCGTAATCTTCTGGATTCATAATGTTGTCGTAGGCACCCCAATAATCATTGTCGCCGCCAGTCATTTGCATGTCACTTAGGACAACAATAGTGCTTGGTGTTAAGCCTGCGTCTTTAGCAGCTTGCCACGCGGTATTGATTCGTGTAGAACCGCCAAGATTGGTGTTCATCATCTGTTTTGCAGCAGAAAGAGAACTGGTTCGCTTGCTCCAGTTGTAGACTTTACCTCTACAAGCAAATCCAGCAACCATAGCTTTCTTGCCAAGATTGACAACTTGATTATACCAAACAGCAGCACCAAGAACACCGCCGATTTCACAACACATTGCAGTGCTTCTGCCACTCACCTGACTCCACATAGAACCAGACTGGTCCACAATGATAAGAACGTCATCACCGAGGTCTGGAAGATTATTTACAGATAGATCAAACGCATCTTCAAGCGCACTTAAAAGCTGCGGGCTACCCATAGTTTTATCAGTATCGTCATGATACCAACGACTGGTAATCGTTTCGCCGCCCAACTCGCGATAAGCAGTGTAGAAACGGAACGGAAGCTGTTTGCTCTTCGCGACAGCAAGAGGATTGGTAAGATGATCAATAACGTTAGTTAGATCAACACCACTCTTCAAGTAGTTACGAAGATTACGAAGCTTAGCCATATAACCCTGTCTTGGATTGTTGGCGTGGTCTTGCCACATAGTTTTTGTTGCTTCAGCTTTATCTTCTTCGGTTTCGTATTCAGCATGTCCAAGAGCAGCACTCTGGGTTTCCCAAGTGTCAATAGCTGGAAGGGTTCCTTCCATGACTTGCTTGAAAAGTTCAGACTTTTCTTTGCTTTCTGGGGTTGGGTGAACAACACGCATTACGTCGCTAAACTTAACAGCGCCCTTGCCTCCGGAATATTTTTTAAATTGGTATCCGTCAAACTTATTGAAGGCATCGCCCATTCCTTTAAGCAACGCTTTTGGAGCAACACGCTTGAAAACTTTATTGTCTTTTGGATCACCGAATATTGCTTCAGCAGCAGCAAACATCTCACGAAGTTCGTCAGCACGCTGGATTACCCTCGCAGTTAGAGCACGAGTTTTCTCATACTTTGCGCCTTCAGTTTCACGAATAACTTTCGCAAGAGTTACTGTCAAGAAAACTGGAATAGAACGTAGATACATTCTTTCGCGGGTATAGACAGCAAGTTTTGCGACGAAATCTGCTTCTCCGTTTTCAACACAACGCTTTACAAGACGAGTAATTCTCTTAGCACGCTGATCGCCGCTCTCGTAGAATTTTCCTTCTCCGAAGAGAGTTGTGACCACTGCTTGATAAAGCTCAAGCTTGTAGTCCATCTTGAAAGATGGTGCTCCTTCGTTAGTAACAGTATTTGGAGTAGTAGTTACGCTAACTGGCGCAAGGCCAGCCTGATTAAATTTAGACATGTTTCGGTCTCCTTTATACGAAATTCTATTAGCGTGGTGGCAACCTACTAATAGAAGTTAAATTCTTATGTCGATAATAGATCCTCTTTCTCTGATTATTTCGCCATGTTCGTCGAAACAGTCTGGAAGAGATTGCCTCCGATCTGTGAACTGAGTAAAAAGCGAATTTAGTCTTTGGGTTTTCAATAAACGAAGTATCTAAACTCTACGCAACAGTTCGATCTGTGTGACCCGAGCAAAGAGCGAATTTAGTCTTTTTCCATGCGAAGTATCTAAAATCTACGCAACGGGTCGATCTGTTAGAGCACTGTGTAAAAAACGGTGTTAGTAAAAACCCGGTCTCTTGTCACCGCGTTGTTTTTTAAGCGGTCGAGTTCCTTATACTGTAGGACCTCCGAATTACCTTTGGCTACCTACACCACGAGAGCTTCTCATCTCTCAATTTTGTTCCAAGCTGCCCGTAGGCCCCGGAACTTTCATATACGAAGTATCTAACTCCTACGCAGCAGTGCTCGATCTTAGAAATATTTATAACCTGTTTTAATTTGCCTTGATATTAGGCACAAAAACAAGCATTTTCAACTCACAAAGACACTATACTATACCTTTAACGATATGTCAAGCATTTTTTCATTTTTTGTTAACTTTTTAAAAGTTATTCTAAATCAAGTCGTTCGAGCTCGAATTTTTGGTCATAAATCTCTTCATATGCCAGCAACGGCCAAACAGCGGCTTGAAGCACTGACTTTGTAAATCTATCAGGATCATGTTCAAATCTAACCAACACTAATCCCAAGAAAACAAAAAACGCGATAGTACCGTAAAATTCAACTATTTTTCTCAAAAAACACATTACACAATATCTCTCGGTTATAGGGGAGGGATATCCCTCCCCTATAATTTAATCACGTATTAACTTAACAGAGCCACAAACAATACCAGCTTGTTTCTTGCTCTGCTTCGACACCAAACTCACCATACTCTTGTGGCTGTGCTGCGTTGTCAGGAACTTGATAACCAGACTCCGCATTATATTCATCCGCACTTGTCGGAATCAATACACCAGTACCATCTGGAGTTTGAATAAGTGTGCCCGTTGCTATCACCTGAATGGTGCTTCCAGCCGGAACAGGAACCTGTTCAACCTCACCATCAGAACTCTTGATGATCAAAATCTGATTTGGTGCAACACCTTCCAGATAAGATCCCTGCGGAACAGCAACTACATCAGTTGGATCTTCTTGACCGTCAATATAATAGTTATTGACGACAGTTGTTCCACTAGATGTACGCTCATTGCCGAACAAGCTATGCAAAATCATAACGTCGACAATGTTCAATCCGCTACGAGTGTGTCCGTAACCATACATTCCCCATCCACGATGGAAAGTGTAGCCGGGATAATAACCATATCCCCAACCATAGCTATTATAGCTGCGATAGCGATAGTTTCTGTTATACTGTGCTCTACCGCGCCAGTAGTTTCTCTCAGAACGCATTGACCTAACTTGTGCGCGAGACCTAGAACGCATCTGTGTATTACGAGTAGTCTGTCTCGTTAGACGTGTCTTTCTCGCTTTCGGAGAAGTTAGGCGTGTAGTACGTGACTTAGACAGCTTAGTGCGCTTGGCCTTGGTAAGCTTAGGCTTGGGTGCCCGCACTGTCTTCGCCTTAGTGGGCGCCTTTGTCTTAGCCTTAGTAGTAGTCTTTGGCTTAGTCGTAGTCTTTGGCTTAGCTGACTTACCGAAAGGATCTTTTCCTTTCTTGTATGCCTTAGCCGGCTTACTTGGCTTGGTGGAAAAGCCTTTCTGCTTGCTCCTACTCTTACTCTTAGAGAAGCTCTTACTCTTACTCTTAGAGCGACTGGAACTTCTGGAGCGACTTGAACTCCTACTTTTTCCAGCGTAAGCTTCACTTTGCTCTACTTGAACTGAATTGGACCAGCTCTTGTCCAAAGAAACCTGAACACTAACTGGTGCCGAAACTAAAGGAATAGCGAGCAAAGCTGCCACTCCAAAAGCGATCAAAAACCTTTTCATGATAATATCTCCCTTACTAAATTTAGCAATAGAAACATTATAAAGTTGTGGAGATCAGATTGTCAATATTTTATTTTGCGGTATTGTTCGGCTTCGTATTTTGAAGCATCATCGGTGTTGTTTTGTTGTTAATAACGTCTGCATTAATTATAATTTTGGTTGTTCCTTGATCGGCTAAATCCGGAAGATCATATTGGATTTGTAAGAGTCTTTTTTCAAATATACTTCGAAGTCCTCTAGCTCCTGTTTTGTCTGTGATACACATTTTCGCAACTGCTTCAAGACTATCAGTAGTAAATTCTAACTCAACATTTTCTAAACCAAACATTTTGATGAACTGTTTTGAAATCGCGTTGTTTGGTTCGATAATAACTCTAACAAGCTCTTCTTCCGTCAGTTCTTTTAACGCAGCCCTAACAGGAATACGTCCAACAAGTTCTGGAATCAACCCAAATTTATGTAAATCTTTTGGTTCAACTTCTTGTAGAAGATGGCTTAAATCGTCACGATCATCAGCTTTTGCTTTGACATCAGCACCAAAACCCATCGATGCACCAGTATTTTTTCTTGCTTCGATAACCTTATCCAACCCAACGAATGCTCCACCAACGATAAACAAAATATTAGTGGTATCAACATCTACCATTTCCTGATTTGGGTGCTTTCGACCGCCTTGTGGAGGAACCCTACACACTGTTCCTTCGAGAACTTTTAGCAAAGCCTGTTGAACACCTTCTCCGCCAACGTCTCGAGTAATACTTGCGGAATCACCTCTACGAGCTAACTTGTCAATTTCGTCTACGTATACGATACCTTTTTGTGCCTTTTCAACATCACCATCTGCTGCTTGGACTAGCTTAACGATGATATTTTCAACGTCATCTCCAACATATCCTGCCTCTGTCAGTGATGTTGCGTCCGCAATAGCAAATGGAATATCCAACATACGAGCGATTGTTCTCGCAAGAAGAGTTTTCCCGCAGCCAGTCGGTCCCAAAAAGAGGACATTACTCTTTTCAAGCTCAACGTCATCAATCATAGGATTTTCAAGCCTTTTATAATGATTGTGGACCGCGACCGAAAGAACCATTTTAGCGTAATGCTGGCCAATTACGTATAAATCTAAAAATTCTTTGATTTTTTTAGGGCTTGGAATGCTGCCATCGGCTTTAACAGATGGCATGTTGTCTTCTACGATAATATCATAACATACACTAATACATTCATCACAGATGTATACATCATTTCCAGCAATTAACTTTTTGACTTCATCTTGTGTTTTTGTACAAAAAGAACATTCAACTTTTTTATCAGACGACATTATTGGCCATTCCTATTGTTTATTAAGTATTTATCATTAAAGTTTAGGCTGCCGCCTCGTCATCGAAATCCTTTGGTTTGGGTTTAACAAATCCGAATTCAGTTTCCGTTTTTACCGCGTTGTCGCTTGTTATTTTTCGTTTCCTCATGAAACTCAAGCGTTTCACGACTTTTTCAATTTTGATATTATAACAACGGTTTGAAATAATCATCTCTTTTAAGTGTGCTACGCTAAATCCATCAGAAAGCTTTACCCACTTTTCTAGTTCTTCGTTTTTTAATGTGGGGTCTTTTGTTTGCAGATACACTCTACGGGCGTCTGTTCCTGGCATTGGAATTAACTTAATGGTATCAAAACGACTTGGTCTATCGATAAATCTCTTATCAAGCTTCTCTGGATAGTTTGTAGTCGCTACAAAAACAACATTAGAAACTTGGCTTTCTCCGTCGAGCATCGCAAGATATTCAGATTCGCCGTGTTCATAAACCATTGCATCAAGATCTTCCATAATAACAATCATAGCACGTTCTGGCTCAATGCGCCTTATCATTTGTAAGCAGTTAGTAGTAACATGTGGGTGCCCAGCAAAAAGAGCAATATTGCCTTTTTCTATAATGCTTTTCAAAAGGAGCTGGATAGTAGCTGTTTTTCCACTTCCGGGGTCGCCCCAAAGGAGGATACCACGTTTATGAATAAAACCGTGGCTGTCAAACTGTTCTTTTAACTCCCAAAACTTTTCGATTTCTTGTAATACTTGTTCACTGGATGTATCAGGAAGAACAATTAGCTCATCAGTGTCAATAAGCTGTTTTTCAAGATAAAAGCCAATGTTATTGCTATGCATGGGCTTATATAAACCAGCGGGCAATATATCATATGTTGTTTTACAGGCCCAAAATCTTTCATTGTCTGATGCCCAACGTTTTTCTGAATCCTTCATAAAAGAATCGCCGCCATAGTCTTGGTCTCCTTCTACTGCATAATCCTCGACACAGGGAGCCGGAGCTGCGGGCTCGTTTCTAATCTTTGTCTCTCTTTTAGCTTCACCATCCTCAACTTTATCGAAAAATTCTTCTAAGCCATCACTCATATTATCGATTCCTTTTTGATCTGCTCCAAGAAAGTCTCATACATTCAACTGAATCGTTTGCAGATTCTGTTATAATATTTGCGCCAGATAACGCATAATGTATGCTGGTTACATATTTTCTTGAATAGTCTTCTTCTATTGAAAGATACAATTTTTCATTTTTCATGTATAACCCAAGCTCTAACAATGATATGGGAGATAACCCACCTCCTGCTGCAAGATGCATAAGTATAAAATCAGAATTCTGCAACATACATGCTTCCCACGCAACCTGTTCTTCTTCCATCTCTGGAGTAAAAATTTCTGCTCTACGTGGATTATAAACAGTTACATCACAATTTGTCCAAGTTTCTTTGATATACTTTATTATTTCGGCCTGCCAGTCGGGAGCTTCGCCCATATTGATACTTCCGGCGAGAAAAATCTTAGGTCCAGAGGTTGGGAAAAATAGGCTTGGCGGTGTGACGAGACTAAATGTTGAATTTACTTCGTTGTTCCATTCTTGATTCATTTATAAACTCTTCAATTTGTTATACTAAAATATTATATTATTAGAAGAAAAAATGCAATATCATTTAGCGACGTGCTAGAAAAATACTTCTATCGATTCCGTTTTTACCGCTGAACACAATTTTATCAACAACAAACGACCATCCCTGAAATGCTGGAAGTCCTGTTAGATGATCGTGTGTATCGGGTTGAACATAAGCAACAGTTGCATGTGGCTCATAATCAGGATAATCGGATGTAAAAGCACAACATTCTTTGAAAGCAGTATTAAGAGCATATAGATCAGGACAGTTAATATTTGCCTTAATAACGTCAAAAGGATTATTATTCTCATTGCCTTTAAATAAGGAAACATTTCCTAATGTGATTGTAAATTTTGGATATGTTTCCACAATATCCATCAGTTCCACAGATGGATGTTCAGCATGGATACCATACAAAACAGTAATATGCGGGGTATCTGTCAGACCATAAAATTGGTTATCCGGTTTAAATAGTTGTGATTTGCTAACTATTGTTTTTCCTTTTTCTAGAAATGCATCCATTACATCGGAACTCATTTCTACATGAGTGCTCGAAAAAGGATATTTTTTACCTGATGTCATTATTCACCCGTTTCGCTTACTTCAGCTACTACATGGCTTGGAGCTTTTGCATAACGCTTAAACTCCATCGTAAAATTGCCTCGTCCTTGAGTTGAACTTCTTAGGCCAGTAACATAGCCAAACATCTCTCCAAGCGGAACAGTAGCGATAATAGATACGCCAGTCCCTGCAATAACTTGTTCGTGTATCATTCCACGCTTTTTATTCAAATTGCCTATAACATCACCAACATAATCCAACGGAGTTGTCACTTCAACCTTCATTATTGGTTCTAATAATATTGGTCCAGCCAATTTTGCTGCCTCTTTAAAACAGTCAATAGCAGCAAGTTCAAACGCCATGGTGCTGGAATCAACTTCGTGTGTATCACCATCAATGAGAGTCACTTTGAAATCCATCAATGGAAAGCCAGCAAGGACACCACCAGCAGAAGCAGTTCTAAATCCTTTTTCAATTGCGGGAATATATTCCGTAGAAATACTTCCGCCTTTGATTTTGTTAACAAATACAAATCCTTCTCCGCGTTCTGCTGGTTCCATAATAATCTTCATCTTAGCATACTGTCCTGAACCGCCAGTTTGTTTTTCGCGTGCATGAAAATGTTCAATCGTCTTAGAAATTGTTTCGCGATATTTGACCTGCGGCTTACCAACAGAACACTCAACAGCATATTCTCTTTTAATCCTATCAATGATAATCTCAAGATGGAGCTCTCCAACACCACTTAAAATGGTTTGGCTAGTTTCGGCGTCAGATGTGAGTCTAAGACTCGGATCTTCTCTTGCCATTTTGCCAAGAGCAATAGACATTTTTTGTTGGTCTTCCATTGTTTTTGGTTCAACAGCCACATCAATAACTGGATCAGGAAATACCATTCTTTCAAGAATACATTTAGCATTGATACTACAAAGAGTATCTCCTGTAACTGTATCTTTTAGTCCTAGGAAAGCAATAATGTCTCCTGCACATATTTCGTCTATATCTTTACGCTCATCGGCGTGCATTTCCAGAATTCTACCAAATCGTTCTTTTTTTCCTCTACTTGTATTATAAACCGTGTCTCCTTTTTTCGCAGTTCCTGAATAGACACGAGCAAAAGTAAGAGTTCCAAATTTGTCCTCGATGATTTTAAATGCAAGAGCAGCAAATGGTTCATTATCTGACGATTTCCTTTCGCCACATATATTGCCTTCTTCATCAAGAGTATTGATGGCTTCAACATCAGCTGGAGTTGGAAGATAATCTACAACAGCATCAAGAAGTGGCTGTACGCCTTTATTCTTGAATGCTGAGCCGCAAAGAACCGGAACAAATTCGCCTTCAATTGTTCCTCTACGTATACAACGTATTAATGTTTCATAGCTAAGATCGTCATTTTCAAAATACTCTTCCATAGCATCTTCATCTACTGCGGCAGCATTTTCTACTAACTCTGCTCTTTTATCGCGTATAGTGTTAAGCAGATCTTGATCTTCCATATTGAGACCAAGTCGACTAACTTTTACGTTAAAAGCAATAGATGGAACTTCAATTTCTTCCCACGTTGCGCCTAAGTCATCACCTTCATAGAATAAAGCAACCATTTTGACAAGATCAACTACGCCAACAAATTTGTCATATGATCCTATTGGAAGTTGCGTTACTAATGGAGTGGCGGCGAGACGATCAGCAATCATCTCTACACAA
>LAZR01001939.1_pt1 | contig 12497 bp, 17 predicted proteins | sample 329461 | NCBI WGS metagenome assembly LAZR01 (sample SAMN03002196, study PRJNA259156) | marine sediment metagenome | biome: sea floor; feature: Hydrothermal impacted sediments; material: marine sediment; isolation source: Loki non-amplified sample from Loki's castle hydrothermal vent sediment ...
CGGCTACCTGGATCTGGGTAGTTTCCTCGGTGCGTTCGGCTGCAGTGGCGCTACGGCCAACCTGCTTCGCCGCTATCTTCCAACTATCCAGCGGGCCTTTCAGCTGGATCCGGCAGCGTTTGCTGTCAATCGTACTGGCATCGGTATTACGAACCTAATTCGTGTGGCCGAACAGGTCACGAAGAGGTGCCAGCCCGATGTCCAAACCCAAAGCAGAGTTCCGCCTCACCCCCCTGGTTGAAGAGTCCTGTCAAGATTGCCCCCTCCAAAAATCCGATGAAGTTGACCGCCAGGTCACTACCGAGTTTTACCCAAAATCAGAAGGACCAAACAGAGTCGACGTAATGTTCGTCGCCGAAGCGCCCGGCGCTACCGAGAACCAGCGCGGTCGTCCTGCGGTCGGTCGGACGGGCCGTTTGCTGCGCCGCGTGGTCCAACGAACATCTGGGGGCCAACAGGTTAGCGTGGCGTACGGCAACCTCGTGCGCTGTCGTCCCACCAAAGAAAATAAAACCTACGACGTTGTGGACCGCCCGCCTACACCTCGGGAAACCAAGTGTTGCCGTGGCAACATCCTACGCGACATTCAAAAGCTACGGCCCAAGGTGTTGGTGGTGCTGGGGGAGTCGGCTGCGCGCTCGTTGGTGCACAACCGTGACGGTACTGCATTGGATCAAAAGACTAAGATCAGTGCACTGCGTGGTAAGGACTTCATCGTCAAGCTGCCCGACGGTACTGAAGTCCCCTGCATCGTGACGTACCACTTCAGTCACGTCTACCGCACACCGGGTATCGCCAGTGTTTTTCGCGAGGACGTCGGCAAAGCTATTCGACGTGTGCGCGGTGAGCTGTCGGACTACAGTGTCCGTGGTAAGCCAACCAGGCTGATCGACACTGTACCGAAGGTCAAGAAGTTTCTCAGCCACATGATCAAGGATCTCACCAAAGACGATATCGTAGCGTTCGACTATGAAACCAAAGGGCTCGCTCGTTTTGACAACGATGTACTGTGTGTGAGCTTTGCCTACAGGGCCGACCAGGCTTATGTCATTCCACTCAAGCACCGAGAGACTCCGTTTAGCGGTGCCGAGATCCGGCAGGTCATGAAGCTATTGCGGAAGTTCTTTCGCGTCCGCAACCCCAGCTTCAAAGCCCTGGTGCCCCACAACCTCAAGTTTGAGGCCCTGTCGACGTTGGACCAGTTCGGTACCCACATCTTGATGCCAACGGCCGACACGTTCCAGCGGGCCCACGCGTTGAACGAAGACCGCAAAGACTCGGTCAACTTTCCGTACGGGCTCAAGACGCTGTCGGAAGATCAGCTGGGGTTCTACCATTATGATGCCCATGAGATTGTCCGTGTGCTGCGGTTAATGCGCGAGGGTCGTATCGCAGAAGCTTCTCTGGTCGACATCACCGAGTACAACGGTATGGACAGCTACGTGGGTTTTCGCCTCTACCGCTGGCAGGATGAGTGGGCCGTAGCAGAGGGTTACGATGAGTTTGAGATCATCAGCCACAAGCTCCATGGCCCGGTCGGACGTTTCCTGGCCGAGATGGAGCGCAACGGTCTGTTGGCCGACCGGGAGCGCGTCCAGGATCTGATGTCCGACGACAGTGAGATCAGGGCGCGCATGGACGCCATTTTGAAAGAACTCTATGGCCTTGAATCTGTCCAGGAGGCCAACCGGCAACTGCTGGGCCAAAAGAACATGAGCGGTGGCTTGTGGGCCGAACGTGATGCCTTGTGGGTCTTTAAGGTTGGGGCGACAGAGGCCAAGCGTATACTGTTCTTCGACGTCCTGGATCTCGATCCGGCGGAGTACTCAAAAAAAACTCGTGCACCTTCGGTTGGAAAAGCGCTGTTCGAGCGGTACAAAGGTGTGCTGGAGATCGACCTGTACCAGGAGTACACGCAGCTGCAGAAGATCATGTCGACGTACGTGAAATCGATTCACAAGTTCATCCACACGGACCCCGACATGATGCGAGATGGGAGAGTGCGGCCGCACTTCAAACCGACTGGAACCGTCACGGGGCGCATCTCCTCTGCGAACCCCAACATGCTCAACATTCCAAGCCGGTCCAAGACGGCCGCCGCCAAAGCGATCAAGCAGCTCTACATCGTACCAGAAGGCTACGTGTTGATTTGTGCCGACTACAGTCAGGCGGAGGTGCGCTGGCTCGCTGAGGCCACCAAAGACCCGCTCCTTGTCAAAGCCTTCGTCGATTCGTATGAAGCCAAGCGGATCTGCCGCATGGACCCTACGCCAGAGAATAGACGGCGTAGTTCTTTGGAGGGAGACTTCCATCGTCACACTGCCAGCATGATCAATAGTGTGGAATTATCGGAGGTTACGGACGATCAACGCACTGCGGCAAAAGCGATTATGTTCGGGCTCGTGTATGGTATGTCAATACAAGGACTTGCGTCCCGACTCAAAATATCAACCCTGCGGGCACAGGAGTTCATCGACATCTTCTTTGCGCAGTTCCCCATTGCAAAGCAGTGGCTGGACCAGATGGAAAAAGAGGGTTTCCGCAATGGTTACGTCCTGAGCCCCACGGGTCGACGCAAGCTCATCAACTCTTGGCTGTTCGTCGGCGATGAGGACTATAGCAATCTTCCGCGGTACTTGAGTCATATCCGTGGTCATATCAATCACGAAATGCGGGTCTGTCGAAATGCGCCCATCCAGGGTGTGGCCAGTGACACCAACCTGCTGGCATGCAATGATCTACTGATGCACATCTTGGACAACAAGCTCGATTGGAAGATCATCAACACCGTCTACGATTCGATCATGATCGAGGTGCCGTTCCCCGAAGCCAAGTTGTGTATCGAGACCGCCCAGACCATCATGGAGGATCCCGATTTGTTCTCGGAGTTTGGTCTAAAGCCCCAGGTACCATTTGCGGCTGATTTCTCCGTCGGTCTCAATTGGGGAGACCAGTTTGACGTCGCATACGACAAAGAGAAGTGGACGGTCCGGTGCGGTGAGTGTGGTGTCACCAGGACCGAGGACCACCGGCCAATCAATCGCCGCTGCGAAGAGTGCGGTTCTCCGCGGGTACGGCGCAGCATTGTCGAGGGTCCGTTGGATCAGCTGCTCCGACAGATCGATAAGGACCACCAACTTAGTTGCATGTGGGGTTAGGCGCGTGACCAACAGAATCGAGAAGAAAGTGCTCCAGCGTGGCTCTCGTCGGCTTAGGCTACTGATGCATCAAAATTAGCGCGTCCGCCGTGAAACATGGGATTTGACCGACTCCCACGTAGCAGAGATCCGGTTGGCCATCTTGGGACACGGTTTGTCTTGACAAGTGACTGCGTTGTCGCTACAGTCGACGACATGACCAACCCGGTACACTTGCAGATATGGGATACTCCAAAGGGCCCGGCGTGGCAAATGGTGGAGTGCGCATATCCCTATTCTTTTTCGTGGCACCGCTGTGTTGCGTCGGACATAGATCCAGTGCACCAACAGGTTGTGCTCGAAGTTGAACGCCCGCTTCGTATTGGGCTTGTACAGATAAGATCAATGGGTCTTCAGCCGCTGAACAAGTCGATGGGCAAATCTAGGGGCAGGTCTGGGAGCAAACCGGATGACTAACCGTGCCTACCGCATCGTCTTATCCGATGTGGCCCGGACGGTTCAGAACCGGGCTCAGATGTTTTCCGCGATCTCGCAATCCATGCACGACGCAGCAGAAGACCGTTTTGGTCAACTGGAGGACGACTTGTCGGAGTGGACTCGCCGGCTGCCCTGGCTGGTGCGACACAGTCTGAGGGGCTCTAAACGAGTCAGGCAGCAGTGGTGGCGCCAGCCCCGATCAATGGGTTCTCCCGTCGGCTAGAAGGCAAATCAAATGACCAACCAAGCAACAAGGCAAGTCCGACAGCTAGTTTGGGATCGAATTGATAAGCAAGCTTGGAACCAGGTCCGGCAGCAAGCCCGGCAACAAACCTGGAACCAAGTACAACAGCAAGTCGACAGGCCAGTTTGGGAGCAAATCGGGTGGCAAGTCCGGGACAAACCAAATGACGAATAATAAGCACCAAGCCATCAGGCGACGTCAATACCCCCAGACCATGAATCACGCCGACACGATGCGCCAATGGGCCAAACGGTTTGTCGCGCCCGAGGCCCGCTGGGTGATCGAACGCGTCTATTGGGACACGCACCTCACCATCTACCAGCATTTAAACGAGGGGCCCATGCACGCGTTGGTCCGATACTACTTGCCGCTGACATCGCGGGCACCCAGGTGGTGATGTTGTTGTCTTGACAAGTCGGCGTTGGCCTGATACGGTCCCAGCATGCCAAACGCAATGCCATGGCCCTACGCGGTCGAGTCGCTGGGATTCTATCCACCGGAAACCATCGTCCAAATTCCGATGAAGATCTTTGAGCGCCTCATCATCGAAGCTCCAAATGACCAGCGGCCTAATTGGTGGCAGGATGCGCTTGATTCAGGAGAGTCGTTTTTGGTCCTACAAGCCAAGACGTTCTACCAACTGCTCGGTAGTGGTTGCCACGAAGCTCCACAGTATATGCTGGACCACATCGAGGAAGAGCGAGCAATGGAGTAGCGCAATGACGACCCCCGTGCACAAAACAATTGAGGCCGTGTTTCCTCGCACACTACGTAGGCTGGCCACCAAAACTAACGCGGGCAGTCGGGGCGTAGCCGTAAGCCCCACGTACGGCCACATTCATCCGGCCCTTTGGCCCACGCGGACAGCGCTCCAGCTAGCACGGTACCGGCTGTGACGAACTTCTGTTCAGATGAGATTCAGTTTGGCCGTCAGGTGGATCCACGCTACGACTCCCTGTGGTCACCCCGGGCCGATGAAGACCAATGGGCCATGTTTTCACCGCATACGGGCCTTGCTTCCGTGTTTGCCGTACGCGACATGGTAGAGGCACACGATGAAGCCTTGTGGCACAATATCGCCGACGTGGTTTTTCAGGGAATAAGGCGGCAGCTATGACGCACAACTTCCGCGTTAGAACCAGGATGCGATCCATCTTGGGTCAGCGGATCCAACCAGGAGTAAAGCTTCGCTGGGCACATGAGGTACATGGACAAGTAGTTGCGGGCTGCAGCCAGTCGGTAGACCGCATCATTTCGCTGCCACGTCAAGGCGTGCGTCTCCACTGCATTGAGCTGTGGGAGGTTGCTGCGTGACGTCACCGCACTATCATGCAGGTTACACGGTACGTACGCTTTTGTCGAATCGAATGCGCCGCCAAGTTGACTATCTTGGCGGCCGCAAAGTGTCTCCAGCGTTAGTCGTGATGCTGGTGGTAGAGCGGGCTGTTATAACCACCGTGGGGCATCGGATCTGCGGGTCATTGCAGCAACGGCTGACGCGGCATGGGAGATTCAACGCATGACGAGATCCCGTTGGTTTAGAGTTCAGTTCGTACCGCGTAGCGCTATTTTGGGCGAGACGCCAGAAGTTTTCTCGCGGGAGAAGCCGTTCAACCAGGTGCTCTGTCAGACCAGCGAGGATGGTGATGAGTCAGTGCGGCTACCCGTAGAAGAGTATTTTGAGCGCCAGCTCAGCTGGACCCTGTGGGATGGAGCGCCTACAACGCTTCAACTGTACGGATACACGGATTTGGTATGACGAACCGCTGTACCGACGAGATCCGGTTCGGTCAACAGCCGGACCACGACTGGGACGACCCCATTTGGGGCGGCTGGAATAACTGGGAACGTCAGTACGATCTGTTGAACCGACAGATACGGTCTCGTGTCTGCCAACCGATGCTCGATTGGTCTACCGGCTACGACGAGCGTCTGTGGGCCGGTGTTACGTCCGTGGTCTACTGGGCCACGATGGAGCAGACCCAATGACGAACCACCGAGCGCGCCAGCTGTACGGCCTCCCGGCCCACTACTGTAACGTCTGGGTAACGCGCGTCCATCGCAGCCTCTATTACGGTGGCGCCGGCTCTATCGTTAGCTGCGCCGCCGATGAGGAGCTGCACGATCGGGTGCTTACAGATCTACATTGGCCCGTGAGCCACCAGGTACTGCAGCCAGTCGAAAATGCCCAGAACGCCTTTACTGCGGGTTTCGTGTCATGACTAACTACAGGACACGCGGCATTGCATTTGGTCGTTCATCACCTGTGGAGAACCAGTCATTATGGAAACCCCACTGTGATGAACAGCAGTGGCACACACTGCGGCGATGGTTCGGCGTGGACCACTACCCGCCCGATCTCGCTTTGCTGATGGCGGAACAACAGGATGACTTCGTGTGGGCCAGGCTTGCTGCCCTGATCCATCAAGGCACTACGCAGCAGTTGGGTGAAGATGACTAGCTGGCAGACCACCAAACTGCTGCAGCAGTACTGTATGTGGACCAGTATTCCGCCCAGCCCTTTGGACCGTCTGGTTTACTCACAAATAAAGCGTCGTGTGGCGCTGGAGCCGCGAGCACTAGCGCTACATTTTCTGCACAAGCGAGATCTATACTGGAACGTACAGTCCGTGGTCAAAGATGCACTGCGGGGATCAATGTGACCGGTTCTTTCGTTCGGCGGCCAGTGCGGTTTTTAAGGCTGTGGTCCTGCATGAGTCCCCCGTGTGGCTACGTCTACCACGATCAGTATCATGTCGTTGTGCGCCAAGTAGGGCTGAGTGTGCGCTTAGACGTAGCCGCAGTCACACCGCGTTCTGGGGTTGTCTTGTTGCCAATTAGTCGCACGCGGTTTGACACATGACCAACTACCGCGTCATTGGCGTTGGCCAGAGTACATTTCACCCAAGGACGCTGGATGCACCACACCCGTCGGCGGCGGTCCGTCGCAGTGTTCATAATGCTATTGAGCGGCGAGTGAGTGTTTTGAGTTTAAGACTGACCAGCGTAAGCGTTTTTGTCCTGGGGCCCGTCAAGGTCAATCTATCTAGGTTGTTGTGGTCATTACCGTTTTGGTGGTTACGATGATCTGCCGGATCACTCGGATCATTTTCAGTACGAAGTGGTGCGGCAGTGGCGAATCGCACATCCAGGTTTTAGTGGACTCGTTTACGCTAAGTGGAATCGTAACTTACTTCGTCCTTTCTGGTCAATACTGTCACCTTTCTATCCTCCGCCGCTGTAAAGTACCACCATGGCTAACTACTCAGCTGAATCGATCCAGATACTCAAAGGCCTAGAACATGTCCGACGCAGACCCGGCATGTACATCGGTGACGTGGGCCCCAAGGGCTACCACCATCTGCTGCGTGAAGTGATCGACAACGTGGTGGACGAGTTCCTCGACGGTCACGTGACGCGTCTCCACGTGCTGCTAAATACCAAGACGCAGCAGGCCGAGGTGCGGGACAACGGCCGCGGCATTCCGGTTTCGATTCACCCCCAGGCGGGCATCTCGACCCTTACGGCCGTCTTCACCAAGCTGCACGCGGGCGGTAAGTTTGGCCAGGGCGCCTACACGGCCGCGGTCGCTGGGCTCCACGGCATTGGTGTCAAGGCTGTCAATGCATTGAGCACGGATCTGCAGGTGTGGACCAAGCGCAAGCGCAAGACCTGGACACAGCAATTTAGGCGGGGAAAGCCGGTCGAAGACGTGGCGCCGGCGGAGCGTGAAATAAAAAAGGGCACAACGGTACGCTTCACTCCCGATGCCAAGATCTTTGGTAAAGCGAGGTGGCGTCCCAACATCGTGGTGGCCTGGTTGCAAGACCTTATGTACCTGTGTCCCGGGTTGAAGATTCGCCTGACCGTCGATGGGAAGCATCAAAATTTCCACTCCGCCGGTGGGCTCGAATCGATGTTGCAGGCCGCCACACAGGACAATGATCAGTTGTCGGATCCCATCCATCTGAAGACCGACGAGTTTGAGTTGGCGTTTTGCTGGACCGACCTGCAGGGCGAGTTCTGGCGTAGTTTTGTCAATACCGTACGGACCTCCGGTCATGGAACTCACGTACAGGGTTGTAAGCGGGCCCTGCTGGACGTACTGAACGAGGGGCAGGAGGGGAGCAATAGGTTCAGGGGGGAAGACCTTCGTGAGGGGCTTGTTGGCGTTGTGCATGTTCGAGTGTTGGAGCCGTTGTTCAAAGGCCAGACCAAGTCCAAGCTGGAGAATCCTGAGACCGAGGAGATGATCTACGAAGCTCTAAAGCAGTATCTCCAGCGGCATTTGGCCCAGAATCCCAGTCTGGCCAAGAAGCTACGAGAACGCGCTCAACGGCTACAGAAGGCACGAGACAAGTACCGGGCAGAGCAGCAGGCCATCAAGGGCTCTAAGGTCAAGAAGGGCGCCAGGGGGCTGCTGCCGGGTAAGTTGGTAGAGGCGCCCAACTGTACACCGGCCGAGCGAGAGCTATTTATCGTCGAGGGTGATTCGGCAGATCCAGGTCCGGCGCGCGTCACCAAGCGGACTAAACACAATAAGCCGTACCACTACCAAGAGGTCTACCCGCTGCGAGGCAAGAACTTCAACGCCGCCCGTAAAGACCTCGCGGCCGCAGCCAAAAACCAGACCATCAAGGATCTGTTCACCAGCATCGGTACTGGAGTCGGCGACGCCTTTGACATCCGTCGTTGTCGGTACCGCGCCATTTATCTGCTGGCCGACGCGGATCCCGACGGCCGCCACATCGTAGCGCTGCTGCTGAGTTTGTTCGTGCGCCACATGCCCGACCTGCTGCGCGCCGATATGCTGCGCGTTGTACAGAACCCCCTCTACATGGGCGTCGCGGCGCAGAAGCGCGTGTATGGCGATACGGCCGAAGAGGTACTGCAGCAGTTCAGCACACGAGAGAAGCCCACCATCCGTCGTTTCAAGGGCATCGGAGAATCGAATTCTGACGAGCTGCAGGAATATGCCATGGACCCACGTACCCGACGTGTGCTAAGAGTAGTGTGGGATGAAGAAGATGATGAGCGGTTAGTGTTGCTCTACATGGGCAAGGATTCGGCCGCCCGAAAAGAACTACTGAACCTGGTGGAGTGACAACATGCTAAGCAACTGGGAACTTTTTGACGAAGCAGACGCCTTACCGTTCTTTACCGTGGAGGAACGACTCCGTATCACGAGAGTCCATAACGAGATGCAGGACTTGTACGATCCCATTGCGTCCTACTGTCGCAAGAACCGACGTATTCCGCTTGCCTTTCGATCACAGGAAGAGCATTACGACGACATCAAGAAAATCCGAGACGCGGAAGATGCAGCCGGTTGGCCTCATAGCAACGCACACGGGTAGGTGACACATGCCGAGATACGATTACGACCATTTTACGTCAACGGACCTCAATTATGAGGAGGGCACTCAGCAGGCACCCGCGCTCGTCCAATACCTGCGCCAGAAGGGCACCGAGGGGTGGCACGTGGTTCACTTTGAGGGCGAAACTGACGGTGAGTTTTTTGTCCTCCTTGAGAAAAGGATCTTGGATGTCGGTTGACGAGAACTACTTCACCATGCCCGACGGCGCCAACGGGGCCTCCTTCACCAAAGAGGAGTGGGAGCGGGCGGACCGCGCGATACAGAAAATCAAAGACAGGCTGGCCGAGACCTGTAGGCATCTGATCCGGAGTCCTGGTGAACCAAAGCGTCGTAAGGTCGACTGGGATAAAATCAGGGCAGAGCGAGAGCGGTTGGCCGACAAGGAACGTGACGCGCTACGCGTGGCCGGCGGGTTTGAGTAATGACGAACTCGCAAAAACAGGAGATGGTCGAAGATCTGTTGGCGATCGTCTATACGTGCAACTGTCGCCTGTACGGACTCCGTAAATACGAAAAGAAGCTCAAGAAAGACTTGGCGGATGAGTAAGATCGGCCTCATCATCCGGAGCAAAGGGCTCAATCGAGCCAAGCACGCCGCCCTGAAGGAGCAAGCTAGGCGGCTGGGCCGGATCCGCGGCGAAGTGTGGCAGCAGTATGGTTCGGTCAACAGCGTACAGCTTAGCAGCAGAGGCATCCGTGATCAGTGGCTGAAGGAGAAACGGCAATTCGACGTCTTGGCGAACGCGTGGAAAGAGACACTCCGCGACGCCATCGACGACATCAAGGCCAACCGGGAAGCCGCTAAGGTGCTGGTGCGGCGGGCTATCAAACGGCACACCAAAGACGAACAAGAGCAGAAGCGGCTATACAGGCTACTGCGGTATGACGAATGGACGGAGGATCCATACCTGCGGCGCAGGATGCGCACCTGCTGGCGTCGTGGCCGCAACAGAACCCATGATCAAATTGTAGTGCGGTCGGATCACTACACTGCCTTTGTACGGAAGGGCCGCGCCTGGATCTTGGTTCCCGGCTTGGTTCGCCGCAGCAGAATAGCAATCCCACTTAACACCAACGTGGTGCCCACCAAGACGCTTCGGCTGATCGTACGTTCCACCGAGGTGGAGGTTCACTACAGCGTTGATGAAGTCGTCACGGATCATCACGGAGACCGGACCCTTGGAGTCGACAAGGGCTACACGGAGGTCTTGACCGACTCGGATGGTGACCGGCACGGTACCGGCCTAGGCGGGCTGCTCAGTCGGGAGTCCGACTACCTCAAGGTCAAGTACCGGCGGCGGAGCAGGATTCGCGCCGTCTGGGAGAAGGCTCTGCGGTGCGGTGACGACGTTAAGGCGGATCGTATCGCCCGCAACAATTTGGGTCGAAAAAAGCTGAATCGGCGAAGTCGACGTCAGCGGCAATTGATTCGGGATGTCGTCTTCAAGGCCGTCCATTCGGTCGTCGATAAAGCTGAGACGATCGCGGTCGAGGACTTGACCTGGAGCAACAAAACCAAAGGAAAACTACCCAAGAACGTCAACCGCCGGTTGGCCGCTTGGGTGAAGGGCTGCATAGCTGAAGCCCTAACGTCTGTATCTCGCCGTAGAAGTTCTACGGTGGTGCTCGTCAATGCAGCGTACACCTCGCAAGTTGATCCTCGAACCGGCTTGCTTACAGCGAGCCGACGAGGGGATCACCTTTACTGTCACGACGGGGTGGTGTACGCGGCAGACGAAGCAGCTGCGCTGAACGTTTTGAGTAGATTATCAGATGATGAGATCCATCTCTTCATGTCGGCCCGTCGGGTGCGGCAGATCCTCACAAAACGGACCCAGCGCCATCGGTCGGGACTGCTCGACCTGGACTCCAAGCGCGGAAATGTTTCTGCGTTGGAGAGCGAATTACCTTTGATCGATCATATTTGATCAAGAAGAAAGGAACAGTATGCATCAGATGGGTTATTATCCTACACCCTGTGGTTTCTACGAGGCATTATGGAAGGACACCTGACTCATGAAATAGTTCGTGACTGCATGTTCGAATACGGTACCTACGTGCTGGAGGACCGTGCTATCCCGGACGTCCGTGACGGGCTGAAGCCTGGCCAGCGTCGTATCCTGTGGGCTATGCACCAGATGGGGTTGCAGCCCGGGAAGGCATCGGTCAAGTGTGCGCGGGTAGTTGGTCGCACCATGGGGATGTATCACCCGCACGGTGACGCCGCCATCTACGATACACTGGTGCACATGACGCGGCTGCGGAGTCCGTTGGTCCACGGTGATGGTAGTTTCGGCAACCGTGATATGTTGATCGAGAAGCGCCCCGCTGCCTACCGGTATACCGAGTGCCGATTGCTGCCCCTGGGCGCCGCCTGCTTCGACGAAATCCACGTGGCAGCAATGCAGGCCAACTACGACGACTCCACCGAGGAGCCCGTCCGGTTGCCCGTCCCGATTCCTCTGGCGTTGGTCAACGGTGCTGCCGGTATCGCGGTTGGGTTGTCGACCCACATCCCGCCACACAACCTCGGTGAAGTCTTGGACGCGTTGCTGCACCTGTTGGATGAGCCCGATGCCACGACGGACGATCTGTTGCGGTTCATCAAGGGACCCGACTACGGCACCGGTGTACTGCTGTCCAACAAGGCAGAGTTGCTGGAGTTGTACGAAACCGGCCGAGGTAAGCTACAGTATCGCTCAACCTACGCGGTGGAGCAGCAGGGGAAGAGGCAGAAGTTGGTCATCACCGGCTTGGCGCCCAGCGTACAGAAGAAGAAATTTTACGACACCTGCACGGACCTGTACCGCAAGAAGTTGATCGAGAGCCCCGTAACGGACGAATCGACGCTGGACCGTAAACGCAAGCTGTTCCGTTATCGTGATACCATCCAGTATCGTGATCCACAGATCGTGCGCGACCGACTTTTGTCGATGCTGGACACCTCCATCACGTACCAGTGGTACTGCTTGGATCAAAATAAGCTACCGCGGTTGTATTGTCTGTTGGAGATGCTGCACGAGTTTTTGGACTATCGCCGGGAGATCGAAACCCTGGTGCTGCAGGACCGCAGTACGAAACTAAAGCGACGCTTGGGGATTGTGCAGGCAAAGTACCGGGCCGCCCGAAATATCGACGATGTAGCCAATATCCTCAAGACCGCTAAGACGACCACGGAAGCTATACAGCAATTACGTGAAGTTCTCAGTCTCAAGAACGATTGGCAGGCCGAGGCTATCC
>LAZR01001940.1_pt1 | contig 12492 bp, 12 predicted proteins | sample 329461 | NCBI WGS metagenome assembly LAZR01 (sample SAMN03002196, study PRJNA259156) | marine sediment metagenome | biome: sea floor; feature: Hydrothermal impacted sediments; material: marine sediment; isolation source: Loki non-amplified sample from Loki's castle hydrothermal vent sediment ...
ATTCTAATAATAGCATAGACATGAATCGGAGATTTTGTTTCATTTTTCTTTTAAATGTCTTGATTGCTATCACATAAAATAAGATTACTTTTGTGAAGAGTTATGTTGGAGTTTTTTGAATATTGTATTTGTTCAAGATTTAATATGGGAGAAATTACTGAAATAGAGGATTGAAGGAATGATAATTTTCAATGAAAAATATGTAGTAAATGAATTTTTTTATTTAGCTTTTGAATATGATGAGATTCATGTATATATTGGCGGTACGCTTGCCCCCTACATTTCAGGAGACCTTAATTTATCAGTGACCCTTGCTATAACAGAATATGGTAAGTTTGCTACTCGAAGGGATAGTTTAAATCTCTAGCAAGTGATTTTCTAAGAGATGATTCAAGACCAGTTCATGACTCTATTTTTGAGATAATCTATACATCTTATAGCTGGACCACTAAAACTTTCAGAGACCTAGGCAAGAAATATGGATTTAATTTTGATATTACGTATGACCAACTTAAGCAATTAAGAGTTGATATCGAAGGAGAAATAAGAGATTGGATAATACGTGCTAAATATAAACCTCCATTACTTGATAATAAGTTGCTTAGGTTAAGTGAACCTGTCGCTCCAGAATTTAATTTAGTTTTATCCCTTTGGTTTGCAGCAAGACGAAAAACTAATAATCCAGGATTAGATTTTGAGGGAATTTATCAAACACGATTATTTGGAGATTCTCCCCTACAATATAATTTAAGAGAGGGAAGTCTATTCTCACAAGAAAAAGTGAAGTTATTTAGAAAAATAATACAAGGCTGGATAATTCAAGAAGGTAATAGTCCTTCTAGAGATAGTCGCAAGATTACATCATATCAAATAGCATTAAGACAAATATCAACCTACGCTCAACTACGTGGGTTAGACCTTAGTGGTGGTATAAAAAAAAGAAGTAAAACCTCAAATAGGGGAAAGTTTAACACAGAACAAGCGAAGGTCTACAATGTAATATTAGGGCTCGGACGACATCTTGGTTTTGATCCTGGATTCTTTTCGCCTATAGAAGACCAGATGTTCGACATGAACCAAGATGTCAAAGACCAGTTTAAAGACCTTGGATTAAAACTTTATATTTTTATCCGACACCACTTCCGCAATAACCCTGACCGTGCATCTATTAAAATCCTTGACCAATTTCTTATAGACACCAGAACTCATTCTTACTGGGAAAAACTTATCAATGAAGATGATGCGCTCGTTTGTTCTCAAGTTCTTGAGACTCTCATCAAGTATAATAACGATGTCATCGAAGCTGATATAAGGCGTGAATTTGGGAAGTTTGGGAGTCAATACACATGGTTAGCGGAGAATTGGATTAATAATAGAGATTTTCAAGAAAATCTGGATAAATTTAATTATAGAAAGAATGATATAAAGACACTACCCCTTGATAAATTTATTAAAGAACATTATCCGAAAGCATATGCTAAGTTTTACAATACAATATTGAAAGAAACACGAGTCAGAGTTACTGAAATTATTAAGTCGCTCCATCCAAATGTTGACGTTTCTGACCTTGTTAATTTGGGAAAGAATGATGACCATATAGGACCGTTTACTTGGGTGTTTACTGAAATTATGAGAACATTTAATTATCCCGTATATTACTAAAGAAGCAAGGTTACTAATCTCGAGCACCCCAAAGATTTAAATAGGAACAGAGGTTTATGTTTTATATGAGAGACAAACGAGCCATTATTATAAAAGACAAAAAACTACGGAGAATTAGAGATTCTTTCCGTGATATATTTTTTCAAGCGATTAGGTTAGAAAGGAAGAAATTACGAGAACAAAGGAGGAAGCTCATGTTTACGATTGATGGAGTTCGTTTATCTGTTGATGATTTGTCCTTTGATAATCTTAGACAGTTTAGAGGACTTCAGGATCGGGAAGATTTGCTAAGTAACAAGGTTCGAAGGTCGATATTGATGTGTGTGACGTGCGGTAAGGGTGATCGGGACATGGTTTACAATAAGGCTTATGGTGCGTGGTACTGTACTGAATGCTATGGTTTGGAACGATTAACTGCTCTTGAACGAGCGAAACTTAAGGAAGTCTCGGAGTCGTGCGATGAGCAAGCAATAAGGGAGCACTCCAAAACTTTTCTGTGAGTCCATTGTTTTTTCTCTTGTTTTTTTTCTTACTTTTAATTTTCTTTAAATTAGGCAAGAGCTATAGAGTTGTTATAAGAATCTATCCATATGCATCTGTCCTATCTGTATTAGTTATGAGAAAGATATGATATGGGATGCCTATTCTGAAACATGGTATTGTGAAAGTTGTTATGCTCAAATATATGATAAAAAGAATAATTCTGATTGGTGAAGAGTAATAGATAAAATCACGATTAATAAGATTGTTTCAAAATTACAAATCAAAATAAAGACAAAAAGCATTGTTGAATCAGATGTTTATGAGTTTTTCTCGTTATTTGAGACCGATTACTTACTAAAGTATGAAAAGACTGATGAATTGTGGAGCGAATATACAACTATGCTTAAGTCTCAAGTTTTAAAAGTTAAGTTTTTCATGCCATTTATGGAGTATATATTTAGTGAGAATCAACGATTAAGAGAAGTTTTCTTTGAAGAATCTCATCGACGTATAAATAACAAGAGTGATTCATTTGCACTTGTTACAATTCTTGAAATTTTTTTATATAATGCAGGTACAGAAAAATTAATTCATCTCTTTAAAGGATATGAAGTGAAGGTTTTTAATTTGTTTTATCAATTATTAAAAAATATCGATCCCTACACGGAATTTCTTCCAGTTTACGAAGTATCTTCCAGTTTTTGGCCCTACGGATTAGCGGAAAAAATTGGAACCGTTTTATCATCGGTGGTGAAGAAAAAAGTCACAGAATCAATTATTAATGAACAATTTGATGAATTATTGTTCCTTTCACGTGAACAATTTCTCCATAGCCTATCTATAGTTGATTTCATTAGGATCACGCTCGATCCAATCTTAGATTTTATCAATTTTATTATTACAAAAACTACAGAATTAGAAAATAAAAATGAATTATATGAATATGGAATTGATCTTCCCTGTTCGGATAGAAACACCCAATTCATTAGTAAGAAACTTATAGAAATATTAAACGAAATAAATGACGAAAAAACCGATGCTGTAATAGGATTATGCTTACATTTATATATCCATCTTCGCGACTTCATGTTGTTGCCCCAAGAAATAAGGACCCACTTTTTTGTTATAGCTCATCTAAATAATCGAAATTATCACAATGGAGAACGGCAAAATCTTGACTGGCAATTAGGACTTTTAAAAAATTTTGAATCAGAATGTATTACCCAACATATCACTGATATAATTAAAAAAGGAGTTATTAAAGAAATTCAATCATTATTCATTGAGGATTGGTTTTCACTCCTTTCAACAGAAGATTTTATTTTTTTATGGGATGAATCCGAAATTAACTTGTATAAGGTCATATTGAATATTAACAAGGATATTAACAGAAGTATGTATGGGTATGGAATTCATTTTGGTCGTGATCAAATGGAATTATTAAAAGGGAGAATTAGCGAAAAAATAAATAGCACAATAACTTATGGGGATGAGGAAGAAATAAGAATCCTCTTTATGCTTGAATTTTTTGACTATTTAAGCGAAGATGAAGCAATTTTTTTCTTTGAGAAACTAAATTTTATGGATCTTTTTAAAAAATTAGATAAACATCGTTGGGAGCCACATGAAGAAAATGAAATTCATGAATTTTTCAAGAAATATGAACCATTTTAGCCTAAAGAAATCTATTTCGGTTAATATTTTTTCTGCTTTATATAATTTAATTTCTTAGTTGAAAAATTTAAATGGTTTATTGTATAAATGAATATTTTTTTTAAAACAATAAAAAAAAGGTTTAAAATAAAAAACTTTTGGTAGTTTTACCGATTTGCAAAATTGGTAAAGTAGATTGCTTGATTAGAAGCACCGGTGAATCACTTGCGGACCCATCTCTTTGTATTCTCTGCGTGTAACCCACATACGATGGAAGGTCTTGAGTGAGCTCAGAATTGAACCGCCAATCCATACGGAATACATACGCTCTGGAGGTGCGATAATCTTTACATCTACGCTCTCTGGGATCTGTTCCTTTATTTCCTTGGTTAATCTTTCTTTAATCCCCGGAAACATAGTAGAACCACCAGATAGGACAATGTTGCTATAGAGGTCTCTTCGAAGGTCAACATCGCATTCAGAAATAGCTCCAACGATAACATCATCTAAAGGTTCCAACTCTTTCCCGATGACACTTGGGTTGAAGAAGCACTCAGGGGCTAAGAATCGCTCTACGCCAACGTTAATGGTCTCTCCATCAGGGAGCATGTAGCTTTTCTCCATTCCGGCAACTTTTTTAGAGAGCATCATTTCTTTTTCAGGATCAATGGCGACATAACAGAGTTTTTCTTTTATATCCCTAACAATTTCCTTTTCAGCGGAAGTCGTAAATGAATATCCTTTTTGTCTCAATAATCTTTGTAGGTAAGTTGTAATATCCCGTCCTGCAAGATCAATTCTTTGAATTGCATGACTTAAGGCAAATCCTTCGAATATGGGGACGACGTGAGAAACACCATCACCAATATCTATAACACACCCGGTAGTACGACCAGAAGCATATAGAGATAAGACTGCTTGCATAGCCACGTAAAGAGCTGGTGTATTGAATGTCTCAAACATTATCTCCGCCATTTTCTCACGGTTTGGCCGTGGATTTAATGGCGCTTCGGTTAATAAGACGGGATGTTCGCTTGGATCAATTCTTAAATCAGTATAAAAGGTATAATGCCAGATCTTTTCCATTGCGGTCCAGTCTTCAATGATTCCGTGTTCTACAGGAAACATTAATTTGAGAACGCCCTTAAGCTGCATAGCTTCTTCACCAATGTAGTATTCTCTGGTATAGTGCTCAACGTCAGTCATGATGGATTCGTATTTTGGGTATCCAATCAAAGTTGGAAATACAGATCGTGGCTGATCTTCACCAGCGAATCCATTCTTAGAGATACCTGTACCGTTATCAACTACAAGGGCTTTAGCATTTAAAAAGCTTTCTTCTTCTGCCATAATTTAATATCAGCCTATATTTTTTTTTTTTAGGTGTATATTTTATTACTTGTGGTAAATTTGTTTTAAGTATTTTTATCAAAAATTTGTTTTTTTGATGTGTAAAATACAATTTTTAAATTATTAATAAAGTATGTATTTATAAATTTTTTTAAACCAGAAACAAAAAGTACCCTATTTTTAAAGGATTTATAAACAGAATTAGAATTTTCTTAATGTTTTTTTGATTCGCAAATAATTCTAACGCGACATTAACAAATTTCTGTTATAAAATGATTTTATAACAAATTGTGTTGAAAATTTTATGCAACTATCAAAATTGTTGTAAAAAAGGGAACCCAACACTTCAATATTTAAGGATCAAATTCCTAATAAAATCATAGTTCTTGAAACAGAAAATAAATAAATTTGTGAAAAAGTCTTTTATTAACAACTGAAATGGATTTAGATCCAGATTATAATACTGAAAATTTATCTGAATTTGGAATAAAAGGAGGTTTAACACTATTAAAAGAACTCATTAACAGTTCAAATAGTCCTTCCATTCGAAAAAGAGCACTGGAGAACTTTGGGAGGATTGATGATAAAAAAAATTTCAAATTTTTCGAGCAATTGTTTCTTTCTGATGAGGATTCAAATATACAACTAATAGCGGGGTGTATTTTAAGAAAAAATTATTCAACCTCCAAAAAAATATTAAGGCTTCTTGAATATGCTTTAAGAAATATCGATAATATTGAACAGAAAATCTTTTCTATAAAAACTCTAAACTCAATAAACAGTTCAAAATCTCATAAGGTTCTAGTTGACTTTTTGAAAGATTTTAACAATAAAGCCCCTAAAAACAGTATTAATGAATTTCCTAAGGAAATTTACAGCCACAGCATTAAAAATCCTATTCCTGGAGACATTATTAATATCTGTATTAACCTAATATTACATAATTATTATTTAAACCAGTGTAGATATCTACCTTCTCTAAGAAATGGAGAAATCGTCTCCTTAATATGCGAGAGCTCAAATTTGAACAGTATCACAGAAATAGAGGGGCTTTCCAATCTGTATAGTATAGAGCATCTCTCATTGCAAAGGAATTACATTAAGAAGATTACACTATTCCCTAGTTTAAAAAAATTAAAGTCTCTAACATTATCATACAATTTTTTGGAAAAAATTGAAAATTTAGAGGAGCTAGAGAATCTAGAAGAATTAAATTTATCTAACAATAAAATTGTGAAGATTGAGAACTTAAACTCCTTAACAAAACTAAAAAAACTATCAATAGATACAAATTTAATTAAAATTATTGAAAATCTAAGTTCTTTGCGGGAGTTAGAAGAGCTGAATTTAAGTCATAATCTTATTTCAGTAATCGATAATTTAGGGAACTTAGGAAAATTAAAAAGAATTAATCTCTCCTTTAATCAGATTAGGAAAATAACCGATCTTAAAGGACTCAAAGAATTAATGTGGATTTACCTAAATGATAATAAGATTTCTAAAATTGAAGGTTTGTTTACATTTGATAAATTACGAGGATTATATTTATCGAATAATTTAATCGAAAGAATTGAATCGCTAGATAATTTAATAAATCTAAGAAAGTTAGAACTTTCGAATAACAATATTAAAAATTTAGATGGATTAAGTAATTTAAAAGAATTAAGGGAATTATATTTAGACAATAATAATATAAATGAATTAAAGGGTTTAGATGAGTTAAAAAAATTAATTATTCTTCATATAGGGAGAAATAATATAATAGAATATAGGAGTAAAAGCATTAAAAATCTAAATAATTTGAATTTTTTATTTTTAAATGAAAATCCTTTAGATCAACAAAGTTGGGAGCAGTATAAGAAAAGATTTAGATTTTAATAAACGTTATAATAAGACTTTTATTAATTAAAATTGAAAGAAAAGTCTTTTCGTAAATTTTTACTAAAGCTCAGTCATTAATCTCAAGAGAGAAAACAAAAATTAAAGGATTTCATTTGAGAAGTTCTTTATTTTGGTTTAAATAATCGTCAATCCAGAGATCCATGAGAACTTCATCATAGTATTTAGAATCCATATAAAACTGTTTTTTACGGATGCCTATCAATTCAAAACCTAATTTCTCATAAAGATGTAAAGCTCTATCGTTTGTTGAAAAACAACTTAGGATGATTTTTTCTTTATTATTTAATTTTTTAGATTCCCTTATAGCAAGATCTATTAAAATGGTAGCAATCCCTAAATCTCGGTACTTTTCCGTAACAATAATTCCAAGATTCCCGACGTGTAATCCTGCATCCCAATCAGAATTGGATATTTCACACTGGCCAATGATATTATTTGGAGCTTTTATTTTTTTGGTTTCTGCTATAATGCAAATTTCTTTTTCTTTTTTGATTTGGTGATACCATGAATCTTTTTCTAACTGAGATCTAACAGGGAAAATAACGGGTAAATAAATACCTTCATCTATCACCTCATTGAAATTATTCCAAACACCCTCAACATCTGATTTTTGAAGGTGTCTTATTATTATTTTTTCCCCTGATTTTAACTCTAAAATGGTGCTCATTACTAAAATATAAACTTTTATAACTATATACCTTATGGTATTATTATGAAAAAGAATGAAGATGAGTCAACCAAAAAAGATGATGAGGAAGGAAAAACAAAGCCGAAAAAAACAGTTGCAAAAGATCTAGTAGAATTAAAGCATGTTGAGGTAAAAAAGCAAGAAATTAGTCCAGAAACAAGAGATCTTGCTCAGACTCTAAAAGAGCGCTTCATTGAACAAGATCAATTTGAAAGACTCACTAACGATGAGATCACAATCCTTGAAACTTTCATGGGAAAAAGGCTATTTCTAGAGCGAATTGCTATAATAGCAAACCAATCACGGATACCATTGGGGATTCCCGGTTTTAAAAAAGCTGAATTAGAGAAAATTTTAGAAAACCTTGAATCTAAGGGGTATATCGAGTTTGCTGTTGTAAATGAAAAGAACGTATATTTTCTTACCGAGAGAGGTAAATATAGAGTTCAATAAACCCTAGATTGTTCTTTACTCTTTTTTGAGAATTAATTTGCTAATCGGTATATCTTGAGATGCCCCACTGGGATTATCTCGCTTAATTGTTAATGGTAATATTCCGGCTCTTAACTCTAACTGAGCGATTTTTATTGGATCGATGACATCTTGTGGCTTGTCTACGAGTATAGGGGCTCCAAAAGAAATCTGTAGTGCTCTTGCCCCAACAATCCGAGCTTTTTCATATCTGGTTAGAAAAATAGGTCCAACTTTAACAACTTTTCTAACTTTTTTATAAAGGCTACGTAGTTCTCGAGATTCTAAAAAACTAGACATGGTTGTTATAACCAAAAAATCAGTAATTAGATTTCAAAAATGTTATATATCATATAATCTTTTCGGTTTTAGGGCTTAGAGGCAAAATTGATATATTCAGTTTATAAATTTATCAATTATGCTTTATTTGATTTTTCAGATTCTAAAAAACTAGACATGGTTAAAATAACCAGGAATGCTATATAAGATTTTAAAAATGTAAATGCATCATGTAACTTTTTCGTTTTTTTAGGTTCTAGATGCGCGAGAGGGGATTTTCGAAACCTTCCATTTGAATGGTTATGTCGAACCCCTGACCTATACGGTTTACTCCTATTTTATTATAGTGTGAGCGTATCGTTATAGCCACTAAACCACTCGCGCAAATTTTCATTAAAGAATAATGAGCTATAAGAATTAAATTTAACTTTTCACTAAAATTCAATCTTGATTATTAAAATATTAGTAATTCGATTTATGAACATAAGAATTTTTTAATTATCCTATATGGTCTTTTTATTTAAATAATATAATCACAATGTTAAATTCATACATATTATAAGTCTTTGTTCTGGTGATATAGGTTTCAGAAAATAAAGAATTCATTTCTCATCCATTAATTAAAAACAATTCCATTATACGTAGAGAATACCAAGAAGGGATTTTCATCAATTGCCTAAAATGTAATTGTTTAGTAGTAATCCCGACAGGTTTAGGAAAAACAATAATAGCATTAATGCTTGCTGTCCACAGATTAACAGAGATACCAAACTCAAAGGTAATCTTTTTAGCCCCTACAAAACCTTTGGTAGAACAACATTACAAATCGTTTATAAATCTCACAACCATCCCTCCTGAATCGTTACATTCTCTTACGGGTGATGTACTCCCTGGAAAGCGGAAAATTGCGTGGGATCAAACAAAAATAGCTTTTATGACACCCCAAGTACTCCAGAATGATATTATTTCCGGATTATACTCATTAAAAGACGTCTCATTGATCATTTTCGATGAATGTCATAGAGCTGTTGGTGATTATGCCTATTGTTTTATTGCTAAAAAATATCAGGAGGAAAGCAGATTTCATCAGATATTAGGGATTACAGCCAGTCCGGGTTCTACCTTAGAAAAAATAAATGAAGTTAAGAGAAATTTGTTTATTAACCATTTTGAAATCAGATCAGAAAACGATGTAGATGTGAAGTGTTATGTTCAGAATGTTGAAAATCAATGGATTAAAATAACTCTCCCCCCTGAATTCTTGGAGATCAAGAAAAAACTAGAAGAAATATTAAAGAATATCTATAAATGGCTAAAAGAAAAGAATTTCCTCAATTCATTTGATCTTAATAAAATCACCCGAAAAGATTTGCTCCAGTTAAATAAGGCAATTAACAACCGGATATCCAATTCTAAAGATGATGACGAAAAATTTAACATGTTTTATGCCAAAAAAATTCAAGCTAACGCTATAAGAATTTCCCACATGTTGGAACTACTCGAAACTCAAGGAATAAACGCATTGAAAGCCTATTTGGATAGAAATGAGGATAAGATCAAAAATAATACAGCTAATAAATCACTTAAGGAATTATTTGCCGATAAAAAATTTAAACAAGTGAAAGTTCTAACATTTAAAATCCAAGCGAAAGGAATTTTTCATCCAAAACTCGAAAAGTTAAAAGAATTATTAATTTCTCAATTACAGGAAAGTGTTGAATCAAGGATTTTAATCTTTTCGCATTTTCGAGATTCTGTTAACAATATAGTGAGATATTTTGAAAATGATGAAATTATCAGAGCTCACAAGTTTGTTGGGCAAGCACATAGGGGCTCTGACAAAGGGTTAACCCAAAAAACACAGATTAGACTTATTAAAGAATTTAAAGAAGGTGTTTATAATGTACTTGTGGGAACGAGTGTAGCGGAAGAAGGATTAGATATCGCTGAATGTGATTTAGTAATATTTTATGATGTGGTTCCAAGTGCTATTCGTTCAATTCAACGACGTGGTCGTACAGGTCGAAAAAAAGAAGGGAAAGTTTTCATCCTTATGGCGGTAGGCACAAGAGATGAGGGATATTATTGGGCTGAAAAAGCAAAGGAAAGAAATATGAAAGATAGTTTAAAAAAAATAAAAGCATCTGAAGGGAACGCGAAGAAAGAACAATCAGATCTTTTAAGTTTTGTTGAAAAAAAACAAGAAACAAAAGACTCGAGTAAACTGCATGAACATACTATGGGGAATTTTGAAATTGTTTGCGATAATCGGGAAACGGCGTCTCCTGTTGTAAGGAATTTATCATTGATAGGAATTAATCTAAGGTTAGAGCAGTTGGCTATAGGAGATTATGTTATTTCAAAACGAGTTGGGATTGAGAGAAAAAGCTCACAAGATTTCACAGATTCAATAAAGGACGGACGATTATTCAAGGAGTTAAAAGCTTTAAAGGAAAATTATGAGAGGGTAATTCTAATTTTAGAAGATGATCCGTTTAAAAATTCAAGTCTTAGTGAAAATGCTTTATACGGAGCAATCTCATCCATAATTCTCAATTTGGGTGTGACAATATACAAGACAAAGAATGCCAAGGAAACTGCAAAGTTCTTATCTCAATTGGCTAAAAAAGAGCAATCACAAGGAAATACAACGTTAAAACTGAGGTTTGACAAAGCACCAATAGAAACCTCAAGACTTTTAGAGTATTTGATCTCTGGAGTACCTGGTGTAAATGCGCTTCGAGCAAAAAATTTATTAAAAGAATTCCGGACCTTACAAAATATTTTCCTGGCAGATATACCTGACTTAACGAAAATTGAAAATATTGGCAAAAAAATCGCACAAGAAATATATAAAATTAGCAGATATAAGTACAAGAATACTCATTAGGTATAGATAAGAATAAAAACTCTTAATGAGGAAGATGATAAAAAAGATTTTTAACGTTTTTAATTATTATTAAATATATTATTCAAATAAGATAGATAAAAAATCAATTAGAACAAAAGGAATCATGATAAAATTTAAAGTCGTCGTAGCTGGGGCAAAAAATGTGGGTAAAACAAGTTTAATCCGAAGGTATGCTACGGGAAAATTTGAAACATCAACACTATCAACAATTGGGGTTGATTTTGAGACAAAAAAATTAGTTGTAGATGGAACTGAGATCCTTTTAAATATATGGGACTTCGCAGGTGAGAAAAAATTCCGTCTCTTATTTCCATCCTATATATCAGGGGCATCTGGAGCTTTATTATTATATGATATCACCAATAAAGATTCTTTTAACGATCTTTATGATTGGATTAATGTGATTTCTTCCATTCCAAACTCGCCAAAAACTAAAATTTTAATCGAAACGAAAACTGATTTAAAGAGAAAAGTGGCAAAGGAAGAAGCTATGGGATTCGTTGAAAAATATGATTTTCAAGGGGATATCATCGCCACTTCAGCTAAAACAGGAGAAAATGTGGAAGAAGCATTCATAACCCTGGGAAGAGAAATACTTAAAAACTCTCTACGAAAATGTACCAACTGTGAAAAGATGTATCCAATTGAGTTAAAATTTTGTCAGTATTGTGGATCGAAAGCTAGCTGATTTTCTTAATTTTTTATCAAATTATATCTAATGGTAGATATCGACTTAATTTTTGTTGTAATCGAATTTTTTAAACCTTCTCAAATTTTAAGGAAAAATTTATTTAAAAAACTGAATAAGAAAAGATATATTGATTTAAACATAGAGAGTATAAAAATTGAATTACGATTTCAATCAGGATATCGAAGAGATAATTGAGAAGCTTAAAGGAGATAATATTTCTTTTGAAGGAAAGACTATTTTAGTTACTGGTGGAGCTGGTTTTCTTGGTAGTTGGGTATGTGATGTGTTAGTTAAACAAAATGCGTATTGTATATGTTTAGATAACCTAACCTCCGGACAACCAAAAAATATTATACATCTCATGAAAAAAAGCAATTTTCGCTTCATTAATCATGATATTTC
>LAZR01001941.1_pt1 | contig 12488 bp, 10 predicted proteins | sample 329461 | NCBI WGS metagenome assembly LAZR01 (sample SAMN03002196, study PRJNA259156) | marine sediment metagenome | biome: sea floor; feature: Hydrothermal impacted sediments; material: marine sediment; isolation source: Loki non-amplified sample from Loki's castle hydrothermal vent sediment ...
CTAATTTATAAGCCCTTAAGGAGCAAAGAAAAATCTGGTTCTTTGAAAAATTCATTATAAATCTTAAGAAGTTCAACATTTACTAAATGAATTTTGTTACCAGCTTGATTTCTTGTAAGCTTCACAAGGTTTAGTTCTTTTAATTTTTTAAGATGATATAGAATTGTTCCGGGATAAATATCTAAGATTTCTCCCATGCTTGAAATTGTTGTCGATTCATCCTTAAATAATTCTTCGATAATTTTAGGTATTAATTGATTTAGAAAGATAATTTTTAATTTATCATAATCGGGGGGTACATCTCTAAGAAAATAATGTAGTGATTTTCCTATTTTTTTTGATCGTATTAATTTAAATCTTTCAAGAGTCATAATATGCTTTAGAAATGGAGTTCGTGTTATCCCTAAGTTAATTTTAATCTTTGGATCCCGTGCATGGATCCCGGGGTTTTCTTTAATGAAATCAAGTATTTTAACAAGCTTTTTATTTGTAAGTATCTCTAATTTTGTACGACGCTCTTTGGTGACAATCCAATTCTTCTCTTCTAGGCTTCGAATTGCAATAAATATTTCCTCCTTACTATAACCCTTTCTATAGGAAAGTTTCGCTATACATTTAGCATACAATTTCTCAATTATAGGATATTTTTGTATTTGAGTTTCTGATTCAATTTCAAAATCAGCTTCATAACGCTTTAATTTTAAAATATTCTTAGCAATTTCTAACACATCCTTTTCGATTACTGTTAATTCATCAACAATCTGCTCTGCTACTTCTTTTTTTTCTAATTTTTCTTCTCCTTCTTTTCGATCGAGCAAAGGAGTAAAATCAAGGCGTCTAAACTTACTGTCCTCTAGAGTGTCTTTTTCTTTTGTTTCTCTGGGTTTTCTTCTTCTTTCAAGCGACATTTTTATGCGTTTTCCTCTAAAAATTGAACGAATTGTGTTTGTTCCTCAACATCCATATACTTTAATTGATCAATGATTTTCTCATAATGCTTAGGTTTCACGTTAGGAAGCTTTCGAATCCTACTAGTCAGTTTTTTTGGTATCTCCTTATACAAAAGAACCAAAGCTTCAATATACTTGATTTGTTCTTCTTTTGCTAAGAATGCAAGTTCTTCCAATAATTCCTTCCTCTCTCTTTTTGGAATTTTTAAATCGATGATTTGTTTCCTTAAGTCTTTAGATAAGACTGCAAAGATTTTTGTAAAATATTCTTGAACTAGCTTTTTATCCTTTTCATCTTTCACAGGCAAGAGTGAGTCATGAAGTTGTAATTTAAGTTCCTTTGCTTTTTTCTCCTTTTCTCTTTTAACACTTTTTAGAGTGATTTTTTCTTCTTCTCCTTTAATTTCTCTAGGTTCTGGGATAGGAGTAAGTTCTGGTTGACTTATGGTCGGTTTAACTATTTCTTTCAATTCAGGTTCTCTTTCTGAAAAAATCCTGTTTTCCTGCTGTTTTAAGATTCTTTGAGAAGCGATATTATAAGGCGATTTTGTTTCAATTTGCCTCTGTTGAGGCGTTTTTGTTGGTTTAAATAAAATTAAAATAAACATTGTTATCGCCTTTAGTAATACAAATATCCCTGCAGCGAAAAAAGCACAACTAAAAACTCCAAGGAAAAATAAATATATCGAATCCCGATATTTTAACTTCTCCTTTTTATGTATTTTTGATCTTAATCGGAAATCTATCAATAACGCTGCTATTGAAATTAATAGGAACCCCATATAAATTAATCCCATTAAAGGAAATCCCCCAAAAAAGGGAAATTCCAGCATCATGAAATTAAAATTAAAAACATCAAAATAGACCTTTCCAAAATATAAATTATATATTCCAAGAAAGATGATTAAAAACCCTAACTGTGCTGAAAAATCGTTTAAAGAACCCTTGATAATTAAACCGTAATCATAAACTCTGAGATCTTTATTGTTAGGATTGAAAATTGTAAATATAACTATTAAGACTCCTTTAATTAAAATAAGCACTCCTAATCCAAAAAAAACACTCCCTACAATACCCCAGCAAAGTGAATGGAGGAATACTTCATTGTACTTTTTCTCTTTTATTTTGGGATAAATATAAACCCTGTCATATGATAAAAGAACTAAACTTATTATACCAAGTGAGGAGCGATCAATTAAAATATAGAACCAATTATACCCGTTAAAGGCAATCTCAGCAATTAATCCAAATGAAATGAAGCTAAATATTAAAAAAGGCAAAAATGATATTACATTTAAGAACTGTATCAATTTTTCTATTGAAGCTGTGGGTTTTTGGGACAATAGAGTAACTCGTTTGACTTTTTGTCTAATGGGGGTTGGTGCTGTTTTAAATTTTACCCCTTCCAAACTAAAAGGTGAACCACATCGTTCGCAATAAACTTGAATATTCTGTTCAATTAAGTGTGAAAGTTCATTAGGAAATGCGTAATTACATTCCCTACAAATATATATTGACATGCTATTTAATTACACCTATATAATATTGTTTTTATTTGTTTATTTTAATTTTTTATGCTTAAAGGATTTAAAAAAAAAAATTAAGCAATAGTGAATGATTCAAACGCATCAATTAATCTATATTCCTTTCCACAGTTCACACAAAATGTTTTTTTGGAATTATTTATTTGTTGGACCATTTTCTCTGTGAATTTTCTTCCACATTCACTACAGAATATTGTCTCATATATTTTTTCATCGGAAAAAGTTTGTTCAATATTTTTAACTTGACCTGAAACCAGATTGTAAAAACCTTCAAATAGTTTATAGAACGCAAATCCAATACCTTTAAGAAGATAATACACTCCCTTAATTATGTAATATCCCAAATAGACAATTCCTTTTACTATGTAATAAACGAGCGTAACCGTCAAAGCTAAAAGGGTTATAATCCCAATAATAATGAACAATTGAGCGAAAATTGGTTGTAGTAAATACCATTCAATAAATTCATTATACCACATTTTTATAATGTCAAAAAAATTTATCATATCCATTATTTTTCACAATTTTATTTTTTTATATCTTAATAAAAAATTGGCAAGGGTTGATTTTAAAAAAAATGGAGTCCAATATTTAAAAAAGATAAAATTTTTGATTAATTGGTATTATACAGTTTTAATCAATTTAGGCCAATCTAAAATTTTTACTGTATTGTGGAGAAAATGATCATCATTAACAATATTATAAGTAAGATTTGTAAAAAGTGTCTCAGCATAAGTTTTAGAATGTTTTATTGAAACTACATTATCATGTTTTCCGTGAAAAACTATAACAGGCATATCAATTGGTGAATATTTTTTAAGATCTAATTCTAAAGTTGATAGATAAGGAGCTAATAAAATTAATTTAGATATTTTCTCAGGATTCTGACAAGAGTAAATTGTGGCCATCAGTCCTCCAAAACTCGAGCCTATTATTACCCAAGGATGTTTCTCTTTTAAGATTACAATTAACTGCCCCATCCTTTTTTTTAATAATGATTTATTAGAAATTAAAGTATTATATTCTTCAAAATTCGGAGTAAGACATCCAGGTATCACTTTTTGAAATAATCGTCCCTTAAAACCTTGCCCAGAACTTTTAAGTCCATGAATAAAGATAATGTTTTGCATCTTTAAAACGTGAATTTATAAAGCTTCTTCATAAGAAAGCTCATCTAATTCTTCTTCTAATAGTCTCATTTCTTTTTTGTGTCCAAAATATGCTAATAAGAAAAATATTGAAAAATAAGCAATAAGAATTAGCACTGTATAAAAATATAAGTCATACGTAAAGCTCATAAAATGAAAAGCCAAGCCAACGATGAATCCGGTAAGTAATCTTGATTCAGTAGTAGACTTTCTTAGAAGTAGCCTTTGTGTTCCCCAATCAATAAACACTGGTAAAGGTAAGATGATAATTAATAGTAGAGCAATTCTTGCATCAATCACAATACCTAAGATTTTTTGGGTTAAATACGTAGTAAATAAAGCCATTAATCCACCGATAATTACACCTGAACATCTAGTACAGAAATAAATTTTTGTTCTACCAAATTTAAGGTAGAATGTGTGATCACTTGCCGAGATGGGGTGGTGTGTTAACCACATATAATATAAATCTTTTTCATCTTTAGCAAGTATTTTATCATATATAACCAGAATGATAGGAACTATAAATATGATTGAAATAAGAGAGTTAAGAAAATAATTAAAGCCGTAATTGAGAATTATATCTTCTATACTATAAGTGGTTTCATAAAACATTGATTGAAATAAAGTGATTAATCCAGAGATAATAAATGAAATTACGATAAAATACATAAATGTGAAGTAAACTTTTATCCCTTCGTGGTATTTTAGAGGTTTATATTTATAAAGACCGCATAGAAATCCCAGAATTGCAACGATAAAACACCAATCAAGAAATATTGAATTATAAAAAGCCAATTGGAAAAGCAATTCTCCTAAAAATCCAGCGATAAATCCATTCACTGATCCTGCTAATACCGAAAAAAAAGAAAAGATTAATAAAGTTATACCAAACTGAAGAGAAAACTCTTGATTATTTAAAAAAGGTGTAGATATTGAGCCAATTGGCTCAGAGATATACACGTAAGATATTGTTATAAAAGCGATAATTAATAAATTTAAGAAAATAACTCGTAAAAGATTGTGATGCTCCTGAATTTGAGCAGTTTCTGTCAAAATAGTTTCTTGTTTTTTTTTTTAATAATTTCAAGACCTAATTATGAGAGGTACTAATTAAAAATAGTATCAAGATTTTCAATTAAATTTTTCTTTGTGAGTTCGAACCCTGAACGTAAAACCTTTACAATAATATTTTTTCCTACAGGGACTTTTAATATTGTGTCATCCATTTCTACAATTTTAATTCCTTCATCATTAAAATCGAGCTGGCGTTTTAGTGCTTGATACGCAATTTCTTTTTCTCCAAAAGCGAGACGAGATAACTCTTTATAGTCTTTTATTTCTTCTTTTACCTTCAAGAATAAGATACATTCTTCAACCTGTGATATAAAACTCTTCTTAGTGCCATCTTTCAATAATTTGTAATTTTTGTGGCTTCGTTTAGTTTGAATATTAGTCTGATCATTATCAAGATATGTTGGAAAATTCTTTTCAATAATTTGATCAAATTTTTCCCTCGAAACAGATCCATTTTTCACTAACTCTTTTGCTGAATCAAGAGCCAATCTTATTTGTGCTTTTGTGCCTTTTTTTGCTCCCTTTGTCCAATGGTCATAAAATGACTTTACAATTGGTTTAATTATGATATTCAAGACTCCTGCATCTAATTCTGAATCAATTAGATCTCGTGCGTAATTAAGTGAAGTTTCCATTTGCTCAATCAATCGTTTCTCTACGATTTTATAGTTTCTTTCTATGTGGTCCATTTTCATACTCCGATAGTTTTTAACACAAATTGTCATTCAAGTTAAAATATTTAAAATGGGGAACATCTAAACTAAGTTGTGAAAATCATTTATAGAATTAATACTTTAATCTTATTTTTCATTATATGTGTCATTGAGCGCTTTAATAAATTCTTTTTTAGTTATTTCGAATCCACGCCTTAATGCTTTCAAAATAATCTTTCTCCCTACAGGAACTTTTAGGATTGATGGATCTTCTTCAACTATCCGAATTCCTCTTTCTGTAAAATTCAATTGTTTTAACAAATTTTGTTTAGCAATTTCTTTCGACTTAAAGGCTACCCTACTTAAATCAATATAATCCTTTACATCCTCTTTAACACTTAATAATACAACTACTTCTTTTAAGTAATTAATAAATGTCTCTTTTGCTACTTGTGTTATTCTCTCATAATTTTTATGATCTCTGTTACATTGTCTCGTAGTTTGGTCTGCCTCTAGATAAGACTGAAGATATCTATTTAAAATCTTATCAAAATTTGCTTGTGAATTTTCAATTTGTAGTAACTCTTTTCCCGAATTCAAAGTTAATTTTATTTGTTTAAGCGTCCCAGAGCGCACATCATGCGAACTCCAATAATCGTAGAAAGCTTTAACAATCGGTTTTATAAGAAAATTCAATATACCGGTATCTAATTCGGTATCAATAAGTTTTCGCCCTAAAACAATTGAGTTCTCCATCTGTTGAATCATACGTTGTGAAACAATATGATAATTCCTTTCAAAGTAATCCAATATTAAATCCCTATTTACTTCTAAAAAAAGTTAAAACTAAGTAAACTACATTATTTATACTTAAAAGAGTTTAATAGTTTTAAAATAATTTCATTAATTTTATACTATTAATTTTAGATGTTTAATAATTCTTGATGGCCGGTTTAGAATAAATAATAAAACAAAAATGAATAAAGATTTATTACAGAATTAATTAAAAAAAAAATAATTTCTTCTATGCGCTATATCTTTAAAATTTTAATTCTAGGAGACCCTGACGCAATACAATTTTATGCTTTACGAGCATTTGAAGAATCAGGGGAAGATAAAGGAACTTATTTAGAGTGGTATAAAGAAGTTAGAGTTCTAGAAGATGTATGCGATTTAGAAATTGACGTCATTTCGAGTATCTCAGCTGATTTAGATGATTTACTCCCTATGGTAGATGGTATAATCTATTTTTTAAATCCACAAGTAGAGGGTGAGTTAGAGCTTTTTGGAATGATTCTTCCAGATATATTTTCTGTAAAGCGAGATATTCCTACAATTGTAATATTTTATGATCAAAATGGGATGCTTCCAATTTCGGTAAATGAGCTACTTGAAAATGTTTGGGTTAATTATCCTAGTTTGGAAGCTTTTGTAAATCTCCTCCCTAAAGATTTTCATCAAGCGCTCCAATCATTAAGCTTAGCTATGATTAATGGGGATACACCGTTAAATATTGAAAATGCATGGATGAGATTTCCTATTTTTATCCAGATGGCAAATATTTATTACGATAATAAAAATTATTACTATGCAGCCCAAGCTGTTAAAAAGGCATCAATAATAGCAGAAATCTACAATAAAGAGGAGTATTTCATTATTTGTGAACAAGCAGCATTTCTTTATTCTAAAATTAATTTGTATTTAGAAGCTAGCAAAATTTTAGAAAAAAGTGATAAAACAAAATCGATAAATTTTAAAAATTTACACGCTGACGCCATGATAAGAGAGGGAAATCTTTTTTTTAATAGGAAAGAATATGAAAAAGCAGCTAGAAAGTATGAAACAACCGCACAATGGTCAAGTATTGAATCACTAGATACAAGATTGACAAACGATGCCTTTAAATTGGCAATTAATTCTTGGATTTCAGCATGTAATGTTGAAAATGCCTTCAAAATCCTTGATAATTTACGACATAAACTTGTTCTATCAATATTAAAAGAGATATGCGAAAAAATTCAAGCTGTCGCCGATTACTTAATAGAAATTAACAATTTTGAACAAGCAAGAGAACAATTGTATATTGCGGTAAATAAATTTCAACGAGAAGGACTTTTTGAGGAATTGAAAGATCTAACATCACAACTCACAAAGATTCTAATTCATATTTTTAAGCATTTTGTTCAAGATGAAAATATATTAGCTGCAAAAAATATTTATGATGAGCTTGAAATTATGTGGGGGTCTTATAAGGTTGAGAAAATTAATTTAGATTCCCATTTAGAGAAGTCAATTATATTATTACTTGAAGAAAAAAATTTCGGAATGGCATCAGTTTTAATAAATAAATTAAATTCCAGACAATTAAGGCAAAATTTGGCAAAAATAAGAGACGATTTTGATGATAAATTTACAGAATTAAAAAAGAACGAAATACTTGACTATAATAATACTGGGATTGATATCATAAGGGAATATGTTGAAGCTGAAAGAGATATTATCATCGAGATGAATACAATAAAGATAAATGAAGCAAAAGAATTGTCAAAAAATAATGAAATTAGAAAAGCAGCAACTCATTTGAAAATTCAGGCTGTTTATCTCAAGAATATTGGAAAGGAAGAGATTAGCAATCAAATATTAACAAAATCTTTAGATTTGTTATTGGAGGGTATAATTTTTGAAGAATTTTTTAAAATTTTCAATACCTTAGCAGATGAAATGAAGACTAAATATTTATCAAGAATTTACTCAAAATACACCCAAAAATTAAAAGAACTTAAAAAAAGTGATGATTATAAAAGAAAAGAAACAATTTTAGAGAATTCTAACAAAATCTTTAGAAATCAGGAGCTTTATGAAGAATCAAAAGAAATAAGTTTAATATTCATAGAGATAATTAAAGAAGAAATTCTAATAATTTTAGAAAATGAAGAAAATATAATTGGAATAAAAAAGGCAACAGGATTATTAAAAAAAGTCTCAAATATTTCAGAAGCTTATTTCGAAAAAGAAAAATCTAAGATTGAATTTGATGATATTTTTAAGAAAATAGCAGAAATTTACATTAATCTTGATGATTTACCGTCAGCTAATTCTTATACTGATAGAATTGAAAATAAAGAATTTAGAAATGAAATTCACAAAAGGATAGAAAAACTAGAAGCAGAAAAGAGTGCAAAGGCTTCTAAAAAAGCAGAGGACACTTTTAAAGTTGAGGTTTTAAAAGAACGTCTTTCAATCATACAAACTAGAGGAAGAGAAGCTTTGCTAGAACACGATAAAGAATTAAGGAAAAGAAAGGCTCTTAAGCGAAATTATTTTAAGGAGGCTTTAAGTAACATAGAACAACAGAAATATATGGAAGCTATGGAATTATATAAGAAAAGTATTGACTCCTTAAACAAAAGACAGGATTATAATTTAGCGGGGGTTTCATTAGCAATGGTTAGCTTATTACTTATAAAAGAAGATAAAATTAACGAAATTAAAAAAATCTTTACTGAAACTAAAAAGAAATTATCTAGCTTAGGGAAATTGTTTTCAGAAACTTACCCAGTACTGTTAATAAATTATATTATTGATTTGAAGGAATTTCATGATGAAGAGAAGATTAAAGAAGCGTTAGGAGGTTTTGACAATCTTCCTCTGTTTGAGGAAGAATTAATTTTGCTTTATGATTACTTGGGAAAAGATTATAGAGAGGAACGAGAAGTAGATGTAGATCAAGATATAGTTGGACTTTCAAGAGAAAAACTTGGAGATTTGTCAAAATTAAAAATAGATATGGATCAAAAGTATGGTAAAATTAAATCTTTAATGGTGGATATTAGAAGCGATCGTGATATAATTCTAAAGAATAGAAATGCAATGAGAAAAAGATACTATAGTGATATTTTAAAATTATTGGGATCACATAATTTTAAAGATGCTTCAGTAATGTATTACGATTTAGCAACGAGAATAGCTAAAAGAAAGGATTTTAAAACTAGTTCCCTTTTAATTCTTCTACATGGGCTAGTTTTAATAAAAGTTGGAGAACATATCAAATCAATTAAGAAAAACATTAATGAATTTTTAGATGGTTTAGGGCTTAACAAAAAATACGTAAAAGAAACTTACTACATACTGGTAATCCTCTTCATCATTGATGTAAAATTAAATAATCTCGATAGAGATCGGCTAAAAATTAACAAGATATTGGAAATTTTACCTTTATTTGAAGAAGAAAAAGAATTGATAGAGTTCGAATTATAAAAATTCGGAAAATGTTCAATCTACCATGTTGGCATATTTCTGTAAATCTTTAACACGCATTCTGAGAGTCACTTCAGTTACTCTAGCTAGTTTACTTATTTCTCTCTGTGTGCGATTTTCATTGCATATTTTGGAGCCTACGTAAATTGCCGCCGCCGCTATTCCTTTTGGGTCCTTTCCTGCAGAATTAAAACCACTCTCTTTGGCTTTTCCAATTAATTTGACAGCGATATTACGACATTTCATTGATAGCTTTAGTTCCTCATTGAATTTATCCACATACCTGTCAGCTGAAAAGTGCTGTACCTTCATGTTTAGCTTAGGCAATATTTCCATTAAAATAAGTCTGAAACTTTTTATTACCTTCTTTTTAGGGATCTGCGCTACTTTTGATATTTCCTCTGCTGTTCTTGGGATCCCATGAACTCTTAAAGCAGCAAATATTGACGCGGATAATAAAGTATCAATACTCCGTCCCATTGTAAGCTTTTTCTTTACAGTTTGTGTATAAATTCGAAGTGCATCTTCAGCTACAGCATCTGGAATTGCTAATCTTTTTTGAAGTCGTTGTAAATTTGGTAATGCAATCCATAAATTTCGTTCATAACTAGTTGTTAATGATCTGTGTATTTTGGCTAATCTATTAAACTTCGATTTATATTTTGGACTTAATAAAGTACCTCTTGCATCTCTAGATCCTCTAATGATTGTTCTCGGGCCAATAGGACTGTAAACTCTTTCAGTACTCTTTCTTTTTTGGATTTCTTCTTGAGTAAACGCCCTACGTGGACTATCGTCAAGAATACGTGAATAGACAAATCCACAGTTTAAACATACATAAAAACCAAATTCTTCTGAGATCTTAGGCGAATCGCAACAAGTCGGTCCACTTTCACTTTTTTCCTCAAAAAAGTCATTATCTTCAAAGTGAGCTGGCATAATTATTTATGATGCTATTGGATTTATGCTATTTTTATTCCTTTTTTTGTATGAAGAACATAATTATAAATATATTTAAGTGTGCTCCCCTATTAAAAATTAATGAAAAATTAAATCTCAGTCCTTTTAACTAGTATCTTAAAAGTTTAATATATTAACAATTAAAATTAAATCATAAATAAAGAAAATACGAGGATACGATGTCTTCAGAAATTTCTACTATACTAGATGTAGTTTCTAAATTTTTCGACCTCAAATCAACGAAGATTAACAAAATAGAAAAGATTCAAGATATTTTAAAACTTCCTATCCTCTCCTTTAAGTTTATAGATAAGGAGGAATCAACTATAATTAAAAATTTGTTTGAAATTTCCAAGATAAAGGAAATCGTAAAGTTAAATAAAGAGGATCCTTTCGAAATTTTGACAAAAATAGAAGAATCAGAAGAGAGTTTAGAACTAACAGAAAACCTAAAGGAGAAAATTGAAGAGCTTAAAGTCAAATACCCTGATCTAGAGACTAAATTAAAAAAGGCAATTACTATTAGCAAACTAATAAATAGCCTCTTTGAAGAAAAGGAAGGGTTCGAACCTAAAGGTATAAATCAGAAGGTTTTAGTAGCGGGATTGGACGCTGCTGGTAAGACTTCTCTATTATCTAAGTTCGGAGGGCGTTTAGGAATGAGCGATATGATCTCAACACATCCTACAAAAGGGGTAGTTCGAATGAAATTTGAAGACTCAAAATTGAATTTGTTTATTTGGGATCTTGGAGGCCAAATTGAGTATAGGGAAAGATATTTAACCAATCCAGAACAGTATTTCCTTCAGTTAGATCTTCTTATTTACGTAATTGACGTGCAAGATCCTAAAAGGTTTGATGAATCATTTGATTATTTTGAGAAGATTGTAGATTCAGTTATTCTATTAGAAGAATCTCCGTTTATTTTAATTTTCTTACACAAGTTTGATCCTGATTTAAAGAAAGATCCAAAAATTCTTTTAAATATAGAACTTTTGAAAGACATTATTAATGAGCTTTTAAAAAAGAAGGTATATAATCTAGAAATAGAAATTTATTTAACATCTATCTATTCCTTAATTTCTCGAGAACCCCAATTTGCAAAATATATAAAAAATCTTATGAGCTCCACACATTCATTGACAGATCCCACCGTGAGGAAGGTGGATGGACTTGGGAAGACTTTAGAAGAAACTCTAAATGCCGTAATTCGGTTATCTGAAAGCATTTCAACCCAATTAAATGATATTGATAGACGTCTTCGAGCTATAGAGTCAGGAGCATTCCAAGTAGCACAAAGTGGAATTCCCATCGAAATAGCAAATCCAAATATGGAATCTGCCAGACCCCAAGAAAATGCCAGACTAACAGTTCTAAATGAATTAAAAGATTTGTTTGGTAAGAGAAAAAGGCTAGAACTATAATTTTTTTAGTTATTCCTTTGCATTTTCTTTTTAATTGTCTTGGAAAATGCCAAGAAAAGTATAATAGAAAAAATAATAAGGCATAAAAAAAAATAGTACCCATTTTTATATACCCATGAGTTTATCTGACGGTATTGAATTTCAAAATTCACTAAAGTTTCAAAATATTTAAACAATTCGATTATTAAGGGGCCAATTAATAAAACTGCGATTAAAAATCCTATTCCTCCAAAAATAGCTCCAAATATTACATCACGGGGGTAATGCACTCCTAATTGAATTCGTGAAAACGATATTATAACACTAAACATTAAAAATAACACGGTTAATACTGGAGATTTACAAAAAAACGTTCCTATTAATAAACCTTGAGAAAAAATATTATAAGAATGCCAAGAAGGAAAGCTTCTTGAAGTAGGTTTGTGACCAAAAACAATTATTTTAGGATTTCTCTCGAAAGGTCTAGATCTAATCC
>LAZR01001942.1_pt1 | contig 12488 bp, 10 predicted proteins | sample 329461 | NCBI WGS metagenome assembly LAZR01 (sample SAMN03002196, study PRJNA259156) | marine sediment metagenome | biome: sea floor; feature: Hydrothermal impacted sediments; material: marine sediment; isolation source: Loki non-amplified sample from Loki's castle hydrothermal vent sediment ...
GTTCATTATTGGAGCGCTGAAAGCCTTTCCCGAATATAAGTTTGAGGACCTTTTTTATATTTCAGGGGATTAGCTAGTGAACAATTCTTGTAAAGGCCGGCAGGGTGCTCGGGAAATCAGGGCAAAAGAGTTTCTTCTTCTTCCCGTCTCGTGTGGTGCCTTGACTGTAATCGGGGTCAGCACCCTGCCACTCAAAGGAGGTGTGTGCATGTGAAACAAGACTTAGATGAAGATATAGTCCTAGGAATAATACCAAGATAAGGAGGAAAAACTGGTGAAAAAAAGAATTTTATGGTTAGGTTTGAGCTTCCTACTGGTGGCATCTTTAGTGCTGGCCTCTTGCGGTCCAGGGGAGGAAGAGGAGGAGGAGGAGGAGGAAGAAGAGGAGGAGGAGGAAGAGGAGGAAGAGACAGCAGTTGGTGGACCACAATATGGCGGGACGCTTACCGTCGGGCTGGCGTTTCTTTTCAGTCAGACCGACCCGCCAAGCCCGGACATAGCTGACGGTGGTAGGCTACAACTCGATTGGCTTTACCCCATTCAAGAATCGCCACTGAGTGGCGACTTTGTGACGTATGGGCCCAGGGGCACCGGTGAATTTGCCTGGCAGCTGCGTGGTAATAACCCCAGAAAGTTCATGAAAGGCCAGTTGCTCGAAAGTTGGGAGATTTCTGAAGAGAAAGTGGTCTGGCACGTACGACAGGGAATTTACTGGCAAGGCAGAGACGTAATGGAATCCAGAGAACTTGTCGCCGATGATTTTGTAGCTTGGCTACTCTATTTCAGGGAAGCCCCAGGGGGAGTGAGTTTCAAGTCATATACCGGGGACATATACGCCACGGATAGATACACTCTTGAGATTGAATTCAGTGACGGCTACAATGTTATGTTGATGTATGAAGTTACCTTCGAAGATCGCGCGCATATATTCCCACCTGAAATACAAGGTTCTTCTAGGTGGGAAGATCAGGTTGGCACCGGACCGTTTATGTTCAAGGAGTATGTGGTTGGTTCCCACATGGCCTACGAAAGGAACCCTATTTGGTGGGACACGGCGATCATCGACGGTGTGGAATATGAACTGCCGTTTGTAAACAAGGTGGTAGTACCCATTATACCCGACGTAGCTACCCAAATAGCGGCCCTGCGGACGGGGAAGATTGACTGGCATGAGCAGATACCTGCCGTATACTGGCCGTCCTTACTCGAAACAGCTCCTGGGATACTATCAGCCAAAGGTGTTGCGGCAGGCGGAGCTTCAGTAATACTCAACAATACCATAGCACCTTTCAACGATGTAGACGTTCGGCGAGCTATGATGATTGGCACCGACATAGAAAAGTTCATTCAACTGATCGGCGTTAATATACCACTACCAATCGACTGGAACCCATATTACCCGCCGGATACCTCTTGGTACAAACCGCTGGTAGAATGGCCTGAGGACGTCCAACTACTATATGAGTATAACCCGACGCTAGCTAAGCAGATGCTGAAAGACGCTGGTTACCCCGATGGCTTTTCTATTGACCTTGTTAGTCAGACCCTGCCCGCTGCTTTAGATCGAAGCGCTATGATTAAAGACCAGTGGGCTAAGATTGGCGTTGAGGTTAACATAAGAGCAGTCGATGGAGCTACCTTTTCGGAGCTTACCTATAATCAAACGTACGGGGAAGCCTTGATGAGAGGCATCGAGACGGCTGATCCAGTTGTTTTACTTGTCCGCTGGCTTCGGACGGATGCTATCCTTAACTGGCCTATGTACTCGAACCCGGAGGTAGATGAGCTGGCAGACTTGGCGCTGGTAGAGAAGGATTTCGATGAGCAAATGCGCCTGACTAAGGAGGCAATGCTAATTATGATGCCTGAGGCTCCTCTAGTATCTCTCGACCCTAATATAGATGGGCACTTTTGGTGGCCATGGCTGAAGAATTACTATGGTGAGCGTAACGTTGGAGACTACACCAACCCGTGGCCCATCCTAGCTCACATCTGGATTGACCAAGACCTGAAGCTGGACATGGGATATTAGGTAGCAGTAGTCTCTGCCGAAAGGGCTTCGACAACTCCCGATATGGGGTTAGTTGCCCAAGAAGCAAAAAGGGGGCAGGGGATTAACGCTGCCCCCTAAAAATATACAACACTAATAGATAAATAACGAAGGAGGTTAGTTACCATGAGCTTGAGAGAAAGCACCATACGCATCGGAATCGCTGGTATAGCCCACGAGTCAAACAGCTTTTCCAGCCAGCCGACAACCCTGGAGCGNTTCAAGGAGCAGGGTATCTTCCGCGGTGAGGAAATCATCGCACAATACCGCGACTCGCAGAGTAAAATCGCCGGCTACCTGGCCGGGGCTGAGCAGTTCGGCTATACGGCAGTCCCGTTGTTTGTGGCCACTGCCATGCCTATGGGTCCGCTTACATCCGACACCTTCGAGACCCTGGTAAGCGAGATGCTCGAGGCGATACGAAGTGATGGCCACCTAGATGGGCTCTTTCTAACCATACACGGAGCAATGGTATCGGAGGAGTATCCTGACGGCGACGGCGAGATATGTGCTCGGGTACGCCAGCTCCTGGACAACGACATCCCTATAATGACCACGCCCGACATCCACGGTAACATCTCTCAGAAGATGATCGACAACACCACAGCCACCGTCGTCTACCGGATGAACCCTCATCTCGACACCCGGGAGCGGGGTCTAGAGACGGCCAGCCTCATGGCTAGAACCCTGCGCAGTGAGATACACCCCGTGCAGGCACTGGAGATGCCGCCTATGGTTATCAATATCCTCAAGCAGCACACGCTTGAGGAACCCGCCATCAGGCTGATAGCGGATGCCGAGGCGGTAATGAAGCGGCCCGGGATACTTGCTGCCAGCGCTGTTTTAGGCTACCAGTACGCCGATGTCGCCGAGATGGGGGCATCGTTTATCGCCGTGGCCGATGGTGATCCAAAGGCCGCCAGAGACGCCGCCTGCTGGATGGCCGAACGTGCCTGGTCCCGCCGCCAGGAGTTTACCGGTAATGCCGTCTCTCCTCAGGAAGCTTTGCGGCAGGCAGCGGCCTATCCTGAGAAGCCGGTGGTACTGATGGATGTCGGCGACAACGTGGGTGGCGGCAGCGCTGCCGATTCGACAGTTCTCCTCGAGGAGGCCCTCCGCCTGGGTATCAGCGACCTGCTGATAGTGCTCAAGGACCCTGAGGCCGTCCAGTCGTGCGCACAGGCCGGAATAGGCGCCCGGGTCTCACTGAAGGTAGGAGGCAAGACCGATGACATGCATGGGTCACCCGTACCCATCCAAGGGCACCTGCGGACTCTAACGGATGGACATTTCATCGAGACCCGCGCCATCCATGGCGGAGGCCGCTTCTTCTACCAGGGTCTTACCGCCGTGGTAGAGACAGAACAGAAGCACACCATCGTCCTCACCAGCCTGCCCATGGTGCCGGCGAGCATAGCGCAGGTGCGAAGTGCGGGCATAATGCCGGAGCACAAGCAGATAATCGTGGCCAAAGGCGTAGTAGCTCCAAGAGGGGCCTACGAGCCCATCTCCGCCAAGATTATCCTGGTGAACACGCCGGGAGCTACTGATGCCGACCTCTCCCGATGGCAGTACCAGCACCGCCGGCGTCCCCTCTTCCCCTTTGAAACCGACGCCTCCTACCAACAGCAGTGATAAATGAGGGGTTTCATGAAGGAATAGCATTGACGCCTTCGCTGGCAATCGTCCCCTGGGAGTATTGCTTGCCAGAAGGAACTAAAGTGCCAAGTAATTAATAGAACTACCATTGAAAGGAAGGTGGCGAAAATTGGGTAAGTTTGTTAATGAACAGGAAATGTTTGACACGATGCGCGATAAGTTGAACGCCGCTGTAATCTCAGATATACTAGACCGTTTGGGTGTTCGTGAACAGGCTATGAGAGCTGATATACGGCCTGTTTACCAAGGGGCAATTGTGGTTGGCAGAGCCTACACTGTCCTAACTACCGATATATTCCAGGCTATTGATGACCCATATAAGGGAGAAATCGAAGCCGTTGATTCTCTAAAGTCCAACGACATAATGGTAGTATGCACCAACCGTTCCACACGCACCTGTCTCTGGGGTGAGTTACTTTCCACAGCCGCCCGAGCACGTGGTGCTCGTGGGATTGTAATCGATGGCTATACTAGGGATGTAGCTCAAATCAAGGCCATGCAATTCTCCACTTTTGCTACCGCGACGAGTGTGGTCGACTCAGCAGGCAGGAGTACAGTTGTCGATCACGGCTGCCCAGTGAATTGCGGAGACGTGCTTGTGAATACTGGGGACATAATATTCGGCGATATCGATGGTGTGGTTGTCATTCCCAAAGAACTGGAGGAGGAAGTCATTCCTCTAGCTCTGGAAAAGGTGGATAAGGAGAATCTGACTCGCAATGAGTTGCTCAAGGGAACAATGTTGAAGACTGTCTATGCTAAGTATGGAGTGCTCTGAGATCTTGCTTACCCAGGAATTGATGAACTAAATTCCGTGAGGTATAGAGCTAAGGATAAGATAGTTGGTATACAAAGGGGGGCAAGCACAAGGTTACCGGCCACCTACTCCTCAGGCTAGAATACCGGTAACTCTAACTTAAGAACTGGTATCCTTTTTGGGGGCAGGTCATGCGTGCTTATGTAATCAAAAGATTATTGATATTAATACCCACCTTGCTCTTGGTGACTTTCCTAATTTTCCTCGTGATACACCTCATGCCAGGCGATATAATAGACGCGATGCTGGCAGCTAATCCTGATGTTGAAATCGATAGGCCTGCCCTTGAGCGCCGGTTAGGGTTGGATGCACCACTACCCGTCCAGTATGGACGCTGGATGGGAGTTGTTCCCCAGATGGATGGCAGTTTCAGTGGTATTCTTCAAGGTGACTTGGGGGTTTCCGGGTGGCAAAGGATGCCCGTGGTCGAACTAATAGCCCTCAAATGGCCAGTAACCCTTGAGCTTGGCCTCATGGCGTTAATAGTAAGCCTACTAATAGCCTTACCTGTAGGTATATATTCAGCGCTACGGCAGGATAAATGGGGTGACTATATAGCCCGTAGCTTTGCCATAGCCTGTATCTCCATCCCTGGCTTCTGGCTAGGGACGCTGGTAATAGTCTTGCCCTCAATATGGTGGGGCTACATGCCACCCATAATGCTCGTTAAGTTTGCTGAGGACCCAATACGTAATCTGGGAATGTTCATAGTACCGGCTATTATTCTGGGCATGGCTATGGCGGGGATAACCATGAGAATGACCCGAACCATGATCCTGGAGGTGCTGAGGCAAGATTATATCAGGACGGCCTGGGCAAAGGGGCTCAGGGAGAGGGTGGTTGTCATAAGGCATGCCTTGAAGAATGCGCTAATCCCGGTAATCACCATAATAGGAATTCAGGTGCCGCTTGTGATTGGGGGCACGGTTATTATAGAGGAGATATTTAGCCTGCCTGGGATGGGCCGCCTAATATTCAGTGCTGTTACTAATAGAGACGAGCCGCTAGTTAGCGGAGCACTGCTCCTTTTTGCAGTCGTCTTGGTGCTAACCAATCTAACGATTGACCTAATCTACGCCTATCTAGACCCCAGAGTTCGCTATAAATAATAAGGATAAATCAAGAAAAATGGGTAATAGCGTAACCGCTAGTTCTTCAGGGAGAGTAACCGAGACAAAGAAACACTCGTGGCTAGTCGCTTTCTTGATAAGGCTGGTGAAGGAGAAGCCACTGGGTACGGTCGGTTTGCTTATAACTCTGCTCCTGCTTCTCACCGGCATTTTTGCTGATTTCCTGGCCCCCTATGGCATGAATGAAACCTGGGTGGGAGATTCCATAATTCCACCATCAGCCAAATTCTGGCTGGGCACAGATAACGTGGGGCGAGATATACTCTCTCGTGTCATCTTCGGGGCTCGTGTCTCGGTGCTTGTGGGCTTGGCTGGCGCTACTCTAGCTACGATTATCTCTATAATTATAGGTACTGTGTCCGGGTACATCGGTGGTAAACTTGACCTGATAGTGCAGAGAGGCGTTGATGCCACTATGTGCATTCCCGCTTTAATTCTTATGATGGTCTTCATCACTATCATCGGAGCAGGCGTGTGGCAGATAATCGTTGTTATAGGGCTAATGTGGGGTGTCATCGGGTCCAGGATAATAAGAGGTGCTGTTATCGGCATTAAAGAGAATGCATATGTAGAGGCGGCGAAGGCTATTGGCTGCCCCACCACCGGGATAATTACCCGACACATCCTGCCCAATGTTATGGCTCCGGCAATTATCCTGTTTACCACACGGGTGCCGAACGTGATTCTGGTTGAGGCCAGCCTGAGCTTTCTCGGCTTTGGCATCCCTCCCCCGGCTCCGAGCTGGGGGGCTATGCTTAGTGGCAGTGGGCGCGCCTATATGTACCAAGCGCCCTGGATGGTTATATGGCCCGGCCTTGCCCTCGCTATCGTGGTCTATGGTGTAAATATGTTTGGCGATGCGGTGAGAGACTTATTGGACCCAAGAATGAGAGGTGGTGTCGGGCGCTATGGGGTGAGAGCGAAAAAGCCAACGAAAAAGTAGTTCAAGTCACTTTGACACACTTTGCGACAATTTAAGACACAAAAAAGGGGGCGGGATTTGTGATCCCGGCCCCCCTCTAAGCTGTAGGGTGCGCTTACTTAAGTTGTACCTCAACACGTTCACTATAAGGAGAGAAAATTTGATGACGTGTCCACAATGTAGAGGAAAAATGATTAGGTGGCAGGATAAGCAAAGGCGGTGGTATCATCGTTGTTTGGATTCCGGAGCCCAATTTCCAATTGACTGGGGGCGACAGGTGATTGATAAGAAGGAGGCTGTCGATGTCTAGCCGTCCCAGCGAAAAAAAAGCAAGCCTCGGGGGGCTTGACAAAAAGGTTAACCTCAGTATACTATCGATATACAGCAGTTATACAAGACTAAGTTTGAGAAGCGAGGGGATTTAGCGGGAGTGAGAAGTTTTTGTAAAGCCGGGCAGGCTGTTCGGGAGATCATGGCTGGGTTGATTCGCCTACTCATTTCCCGTCCAGTGTGGTGCCATGACTGTAATCTGGGTCAGCACCCTGCCCCTAAAAGGAGGTCGGTCATGTGAAACAAGAGTTAAATAAAGAAGTAGTGGAACAATAATACCAAAATAAGGAGGAAAGACTAGTGAAAAGGAAATTTTTATGGTCAGGTTTGAGCTTCTTATTGGTGGCAGCTTTAGTGCTGGCTTCTTGTGGTGATGGAGTAGGGGAGCAAGAGGAGGAGGAAGAAGAGGAAGAAGAGGAAGAGGAAGAAGAGGAAGAGGAAGAGGAGGAAGAGGAGGAGGAAGAGGAAGAGGAGGAGCCGGTAGTAGGTGCGCCACAATATGGCGGAACCCTCACTCCTTGGTCAAGCCATCAATTTTTTGATCCACCTGGCCCAGCGGTAGCGCACGGTAATTGGGCTTCTCTCTACTGGCTTGACTATATTCAAGAGGGGTTAATTATTGGCGACACAGAGACGTATGGAGTCAGAGGCACCGGCGAATATAGGTTTCAAACTAGTGACTATCTACCTACAGCATACACGACCGGTCATTTGGCTGAGAGTTGGGAGTTGAGTCTAGAAAAGCTAGTGTGGCACATACGGCCGGGGATTATGTGGCAGGGCACAAACGCAGTAAAAACAGTAATGGAAAATAGGGAATTTACTGCCGACGACGTCGTCCAGGACATAATCGCCTACATGGAATCCCCGTGGAAAGGGAGATTTGTAGGCTTCATAGATATTGATGACCCAGCTTCCTCGGTATATGCCACGGACAGGTACACCGTTGTTATTGAATTTGAGAAGTATACTCCTGCGTTGTGGAAGTTCTTTACCTACGACGTCCGCGCCAAAATAAGCCCACCTGAAATGATAGCCGCCGGTGCTGATAAGTGGGAAAATCAGGTTGGCACCGGACCATTTGTGTTCGAAGAGTATGTCACTGGTTCTCATATGAGCTGGGTAAAGAACCCTGATTATTGGAAAACGATGACCATCAACGGCGTAGAATATCAAATGCCATTTGTAGACCGGGTGGTAGCGCCTATTCTGCCTGATGTGGCTACCCAAATGGCTGCCCTGCAGACGGGGAAGATTGACTTCTTTACATATGCGCCGTTGGGTTACTGGGATGTGCTAGATGGAGTTAAAGGTCTACAAATGACCGACCAAATGCACGGAGGTGGCGCCATAATATGGATGAGGTCCGACCAGCCACCATTTGATGATGTAAAGGTTAGGCAAGCGGTGAGGATTGGCACTGACCAGATGGAGTTTGTGAAGATGGCGAAGGCAGAAGGCCTGCCACTGGACTGGTGGCCAAGCAACCCCGGTAATCCCGCCGTTTACGTCCCGCTGGAAGAACGGCCTGCGGACATCCAATTGCTATATGACTATAACCCGGAACTGGCAATGGAGATGCTGGCAGACGCTGGTTACCCTGAAGGCTTTGCGACAAGGTTTCTGGTTACAAATACACCAACGGACCTTGATATAGCTGCTCTGCTCAAGTTCCAGTGGGCCAAGATTGGTATTGACATTGAAATAGACGGCGTAGACAGCGCTACATATGTTGCTGCGAAATACCCCTACCCGACACCAACCTACGACGGCCTCGTCTCAGATGGAGCGCCGGTGGGAGACCCATTCTTCGTTGCCACCCAGTACTTGTATTCCCTGGTGGGTAGCTTTAACTATTCGCAGTATAGTAGCCCGGAGCTTAATGCCCTGACCGACACGGCGGTTTATGAGACGGACCCTGCCGAGCGAGCCCTCTTACTTAAGGAAATGAACCTTATGATTGATCGCGACTCTCCTGCTATACCTCTTCAGTATTTTCCCAACAGAAACTACTGGTGGCCATGGGCAAAGAATTACAATGGTGAAGCGGCCGTTATAAACGTTGGTCGTAACAGTTCCATCACAATGCGCATATGGATTGACCAGGAGCTGAAGGCAGATATGGGGTATTAGCTAGCAACCGGCCATTGCCGAAAGAGCTTCCTTCGGGGGAGCAATGGTAGGCGATGGCCGGTAACTTCTGGTAATGGGTTAATTTCAATTCTAATAAAATTTGACAGGGCGCCATTTAATTGTATACTTTGACTAATACAATTAATTGGAGGTAAGTTCATGCCAAACATATTTAAAGCTTTAGCCTCAATAACTGCATGGATCCTGTTTATCGGTGGGTGCTTTTCATTCGTGGTAGCGACGATAACCTGGGTTACACAGACAGACCTCTTTGAAGCTAACATCGCACTTGCCATAGATTTTCTGGTTATCGTTGTCTGGTTCCTGGCTGGCGTAGTGGTTATGAGATTGAGGCAGAAGATGGAGTAATTGGGTAGTTAGTCACTTCAAATTGACCCACTACCTAACTTCTTGGAAGATTGACTCAGGGATCTCAGGTTACGGTAACCATAAGTACTAAGCAGGGGAGAATGAACATGAAGATCACGGATGTCAAAGTGCTGCAAATGAGTGCAGGCCATAAGCAGGCGAATTGGACTTTTGTCAAGATCATTACCGATGCGGGAATTTACGGGGTGGGTGAGGCAAGCCTTCAGTATAAGGATCGTTCTCTCAAAGCAGAACTGGAGGATTTCGCAGGTTTTCTAAAGGGGCGCAATCCGTTCGAAATTGAATACATCTGGAACGCTCTGCATCGGAGGGTCACGTGGACTGGAGGGCCGGTGACCATGAGTGCGATAAGCGCTATCGATTTGGCGCTGTGGGACATCAAAGGCAAGGCTTTGGGGGTACCGGTTTACGAGCTCCTGGGGGGGAAACTACGAAACCGAGTGATGGCGTATGCGAACGGGTGGTCGGCAGACGCCACTAGTCCGGCGGAATACGCTCGGAGAGCACAAGAGGTTGTAGATGCCGGCTATCAGGCGCTCAAGTTTTATCCTTTCCGCGGAGCCCAGTTGGTCACAAAGGAAGAACAAGATGAGACTACAGCGTTAGTTGCAGCGGTTCGGGAACAAGTGGGTGACGGGTTTCTCATCGCCTTGGACGCGCGAACCAGATTTAACGTCTGGGGTGCCATGCGCATGGCAGAGAAAGTCGAGCCTTACGATATCGCATGGTTTGAGGAACCTATCCTTTTTGACAACCCTGATGTACTTGCCCAATTGGCTAGGGCGATTCGGATACCAGTGGCCACCGGGGAACAGCTGTATACACGGTGGGAGTTCAGGGCCATACTAGAAAAAGGAGCGGCGCAAATCATCCAGCCGGATATTTGCCACGCCGGAGGTATCTCTGAGTTGAGGAAGATCGCTACGATGGCTGAAACATATTATGTTCCTATCGCCCCTCACAACTCGAACGGTCCAATATCTACCGTCGCATGCTGCCACTTAGACGCTTGTACTCCCAACTTTTTCATGCAGGAAGTATTCGTCAACTTCTTACCGCTATACAATGAGGTTCTTACGGAGCCAATTGTGATCGAAGAAGGGTATCTGAAGGTCCCAGAGGGACCCGGTTGGGGCACCGACATCAAGGAAGAAGTGATTCAAGCCCACCCTGCAGGGGCGTATTCGCCTGTGCCAGCCGATCAACGCTATTTTTAGAAGAGGCAGGAGGTCTGGTTGTCAGAACTGGTGTTTTTGTGATGCTGGAATTCGCTAAACGGTCTATGGTGGCGATATGTGAGCAATACAATTTGATGGCTCGCTACAATCATGATAGCCGGTGGAAGGGTCGAATGCAGTGATGAGCTCTGTAAAGAACAAGATACATATATGGGCTGGCTTGACCAAACCCCCGGTCAACCCTAACATAGACGGCTTCATCCTGTTGACAAGGAAGCAATGCTTAATAGCTATCAAGGCGGACAAGTAGGATGCGTGCTTATATAATCAGAAGATTATTCATAATGATACCTACCTTACTCCTATTGACTATCCTAATTTTCTTCCTAGTACACTTGATGCCAGGCGAGATAGCAGACGCAATGATTGGCACAATGGGAGTCGAAGACCTTGATAAAGAAGCTATTATGGCCCGCCTGGGGTTAGATGCACCACTAGTTGTCCAGTATGGACGCTGGATGGGAGTTGTTCCCCAGAAGGATGGCGATTTGAGCGGTCTTTTCCAAGGCAGCCTTGGGGGTTCCTGGTGGAGTGGGAGCAGTGTGAGCGACCTACTGGCCGTTAGATGGCCAGTAACCCTTGAGCTTGGCCTCATGGGGTTAATAATAGCCCAACTAATAGCCTTACCTATAGGTATATTTTCGGCGCTGCGGCAGGATAAATGGGGTGACTATATAGGCCGTTCCTTTGCCATGGTGTGTATCTCCATCCCCGGCTTCTGGCTGGCGACACTGGTAATAATCTTCCCCGCAATATGGTGGAGTTACATGCCACCCATAATGCTTATCCATTTTACTGAGGACCCAATAGGTAATCTGCAAATGTTCATAGTACCGGCTATCATTCTGGGTATGGCTATGTCGGGAATGACCATGAGAATGACCCGTAGCATGATGCTGGAGGTGCTGAGGCAGGATTACATCAGGACGGCCTGGGCAAAGGGGCTCAGGGAGAGGGTAGTTATCCTAAGGCATGCCTTGAAGAATGCGCTAATCCCGGTAATCACCATAATAGGACTTCAGCTGCCGATTATGATTGGGGGCACGGTTATTATAGAGCAGATATTTTCTCTGCCCGGGATGGGTCGCCTACTAATATTTGCTGCCCAGCATAGAGACCAGCCGCTAATTAGCGGAATATCCCTTATTTTTTCAGCCAGCTTGGTGCTAATCAATCTAATGGTTGACTTAACCTACGGCTTTCTAGACCCCAGGGTTCATTACAAATAATAAGGATCAATCAAAAAAATGGGTAATAGTGTGACCGATAGTTCATCAGGGAGAGTAGCCGAGCCAAAAAGACGCTCTGGGCTTGTCAACTTCTTTATAAGGCTGGTAAAGGAGAAGCCGCTGGGCACTGTAGGTGGGATTATAACCCTGGTTCTGCTGGTGACTGGCATTTTTGCTGACTTCATCGCCCCCTATGGCATGAATGAAGCTTGGGTGGGAGGTTACCTAACTCCACCATCAGCCCAGTTCTGGTTGGGCACAGATAACATCGGGCGAGACATACTCTCTCGTGTCATCTTCGGGACCCGTGTCTCGGTGATTATCGGTTTGGTTGGTTCTACTCTAGCTACGATTATCTCTTTAATTATAGGTATTGTCTCCGGCTACATCGGTGGTAAACTTGACCTGATAGCGCAGAGGTTTGTTGATACCATTATGTGCCTACCCTGGCTAATCCTGATGATAATCCTGATATCCATCCTCGGGGCGGGTCTGTGGTCGGTAATTATTGTTTTAGGGCTAGTGGCGGGTATCGTCGGGTCTAGAATAATAAGAAGTGCTGTTATCAGCGTTAAAGAGAATGTATATGT
>LAZR01001944.1_pt1 | contig 12465 bp, 13 predicted proteins | sample 329461 | NCBI WGS metagenome assembly LAZR01 (sample SAMN03002196, study PRJNA259156) | marine sediment metagenome | biome: sea floor; feature: Hydrothermal impacted sediments; material: marine sediment; isolation source: Loki non-amplified sample from Loki's castle hydrothermal vent sediment ...
TTTTTTTGAAAAAAAATAAGAAAAAAAAATAATAACCATATATACTAATATAATTAATTTTTTTATTTTTTTTATATTATATTTTATATTTTTTTTATTCTTATATATCCTTATGATTTTTATTTTAATGGTGTCTATATTATATTATTATTATTATATTGAATTTATATTGAATTCTAAAAATAATAGATATATATAGAGAAATTAAAAATATACATATAATAATAATAATATAATATATATCCAAATTTAATTATTATATATATGTGTATATTTTCTTTTTTCGAGTTTTTTTTGAAGAAAAAAAACAATGGTTTGAGCATTTAAAATACTTCTAATTTTAAAAAAGTAGCGATTTGAACAGGTGCCCAAACGAGAAACACAGGGGACCGAAATAAAAAACTGGAGCCTAATGCTTAAAAACATGTTCTATAAGTTTTTTGTTTTCAGAATAAATTATAATATGGATTAAATTATTTATAGTTAATTGGTGAAAAGTCTATAGGAGTTTGGTATTAATGCCCTATGAGGTTTATATATAAAGGATCAATAACCGTTTTTATAATCATCATTAATTTGGGTAAAATTACCCAAATTAATGATTTGTTGTTGATTTTTCCGATTCGGAAATTTTACAGATTTTAAGAAATTTCTTATTCTCTTTAATTTTTCTTATAAGAATTATAACAAAATAGCAAAAACGGAATCCATTTTTGCTATTTCATTTTTACTAAGAGTTTCTTATATGTTGAATAAGTTTTATAAGAATTATAAAAATTTTATAACGTCTTGAGATCTGTAAACGTTTTATAAATCTTATAAAATAATTCAAGATTTCTATATACAAATCTCGAATTATTTTAACTAAAAAGCTCTTTTCATATTTTTCAATAATCTTTTACTGTTTTAATTTAAACATATTGAAAAATACGATTTTTGAAATTAGAGAATAAAAAACCTATAGTTGAATTTAAATTTCAAACACGCCACAAAAATTTTGTGTAGCGTTATCTGAAAAATGGGTTTGAGTGAAATTTTTAATATATATCTTAAAATTTTGAGATACCCAATGGAAATGTTGGTTAAAACTTAGTGTTTCACTAATTAAGTTATTTTGTGTTTCACTAATTAAGTTAATGAAAGTTTAACTAACATTAATGGTTTTTTCATTAGTGTTATTATCAAAAAAAGATCATAAAAAATAATTTGATGCCTTTTGAAATTAAAATATTGTTATTTTTTTGTAAAAAAAAACAGTTTTATTTAGTATTTTCTAAAAACCATTTTTTAAAGGTTATCCATTGATTACTTTTAGCATCCCATTTCTTAAATACTGAACTGATTGATTTATCCAAATTATCAAATAAACCCTTAATACTATCTGGAACTATTAATTTTTTTGTTTTTATAATTTTTTGGGTTTGTTTAATTATTTCAGGTTTTTCATCTAATTTATTAAACATATCTGCAAGCTTACTCATTTTCAACCATCTCCCCTGCTATATTTACAAATCTTAATTCAAGGTTATTTAATTTTATTTTAGCATCCATTTTAGTTATCATTATCAGGTATAATCTATATACTAACGCTTCGGGTGTTATTGATGTATAAATATATGGTCTTTTAATGTTTATTTTTATTATTCTATTCTGTTTTTTTAATATACTAATATGGGACCATAATTTTTCTTTTTTTAAACCCATTTTTCCTGCTATCTGTTCTGTCGTTAATTCATCTGTTTTTAATAATTTTAATATTTTGTTAAATATAGTCATTTTAATCCCTCCTACATTCTGGATTTGTACAATACCAAAAGGGTATATCATCTGAAACAATATCAACATCAGGAACCCCCGCCGCATATTCTTCATTATTATTAATTAATTCTGTTCTACAATCCTCACACGACATTTTAATCATCCACCACAAAATCTTTTAATTTTATTTCTAACTTCTTTTGAATGTCGTTTAATATATTTTCAAATGATTCCCAGTCCAACTCACCAATAAGTACCTTACTCATCCACTCATCTCGTAAATTAAATAACTTTATCATAGCACTTTCCCTTTTATTCAATTCGGTACGTATTACTGCTATTTTTGCCAGCCGTATTTGTACTGGATCATCTTCCCAATTATATTCTTTACTCATTTTTTTATCAACCCCTTTATTTTTTTTATCTAATAAAAATTTACATATTAAAAGAGACGATACAATTAAACTTGTAAATCTTACACTCATTAAAACATTAAAAATTATTTTCTTAATTTTAATACCATCTCCTTTTATTAATTTTTATTACTAATTATATAATATTTAACCTTCTTTATAAACTTTATGATTTTTTAAAGTTTCTTAAATTATCTTAATATTATTATTAAGTTTAGTTTTTAACTTAAACATTTTTATAAGTTTAATTTTATCAAATGTAGGGTTTGATTAGTCAAACTAATTTATAATTTATTTCAAAAACTAAATATTTTTAAATTATTAATTGTTTAAATATAATAAATATAAATAATGTGAATAATATGAGACATAGATATAGAAAATTTACAGATAATCCGGTTAATATTATTGTGGTTTTATTAATGATATTAATAATTGTTGTGGTTTAATATATTTTTTACCAAACTCAACTACCACCATTTATAATTATGGTGATGATTCTGATACCGATAAAAATTATTATACTTATAATGATATAATTTATGATGATGCCGTTTATGTCCATAAAGATGGGAATAATTCAACAGGAGATAATTGGGAGGGAGCTTATATAAATATAAACGGTGCTATATTTGAATCATCCGACGATCTTGATGATAATACTATTATTTTTGTAGGACTTGGGAATTTTGATGTTAATGTTGTTGAACAGTTAGATATTAATAAAAATATTCATATAGTAGGTTCTGGAAGACATGGCACTATTTTTAGTAATTCTCATATTAATGCTGATTTTGTTTTTAATGTTACAAGACATTTTGGAATTGAATCTTCTACTATATTTTTTAATCAAAGTTCAGGTGGAATTAATGTCTATGGAAATAATACAGAAGTTATTATAACATATGTAGGATTTGAAACTGATGATGATAATACTGGAACTACAGAAGCTTTACGAATCGATTATGGAAAACATGGGTTATATACAGATGTTCGTTTTCATGGTGTTAATACAACCACAACCGCTATTAATATTTCAAATAGTGGTTATAATCATTTTGGTAATATAGAAATAAATAATTTTAATGATACTGGAATTCAGATTTGTAATAATTCTAATGGTAATATTTTTAATAATGTATATATTACAGGAACTGCTCTTGGACTTGATATTGATTCTGGAATTGGTCAATATTTTGATAATGTTGAACTTTTTAATTGTACGGTGAATATTGAGGATGAAGTTGGAAATTCTTATTGGTATAATATTGTAACAGAAGATATGATTGCTGGGGTTGTTCCTAATAATTTAGTTGGAATTACAATTAATACTGGTGTTGGAGTGGATACATATGGTGCAGATGTACTTGTTTATGATGGGAGTGCAATTGATAGTCCATATTATATTATTGCGTTAATATTTGAAACAAGTGCAGGAGAGAGATATGGACTTAGAGCATGGTATTCTTTTAGTTCAGAATATATCTATGAAACTATAATTGAGGCCAAATTTCCAAATCAAATTGAAAGACTTGAAGCAACGTTTCCAAGGCTTTTTAATGCGCACTCACAAATTTATATTTCTGTAAAATCAGAAACTGGTAATGATGATATGGATGTCTGGTTGGCGATTATTACAATATAAATTTATTCAAAAACTAAATATTTATAAATGGTGGGTTTATATAATAATGTAATAGTAAATAAAAATTTACATAAATAACTATAACAAATTAATAGAAATGCCCTATAAATAGGCTTAAAGGCCGGGTAGAACAAAAAAACAAAGGTGATTTTTTTTTATGAATGGACGAAAAAAGAGAAATACAAGAACAATACTAATTATATCACTTGTTTTATTGACAAGTCTTGGTATTGGAATTTGGTTTATTAATGCTGATCCAATGTCATTATTTGGTGTTGATGCTGTTATTCCTTCAACTAAAGCTACTTCTACCTTTACTTTAATTGATTATAATACTGGAGAAGATGTTTCATCGTGGGTTGAAATTTCAGTTTGGATACCTGATGAAGATGATTTACCGTTTAACGATGAAGACCCTTATAGAATAGGTAATTTTGATGAAGATATAAGTTCTGTTGATGCGGATGATGTAACTATTGATCTTAGATCTGAATCTATGGCCTGGTTGCAAATTGATCCTGATTATGAATCTGATTTTGGTGGATATAATGGTGTGTTTGCTGCACCAACAGTTGATGACTTTAGGTTGTTATCCGGTGGGGCGAATTATGACTATTATGTTTATGTATATCATGAGCCTTCTGATGTTGATATTGTAATTTTGGATAAAGATCGTGGTATGGATTATTGGAACGTTTCACGTGCTATATCTTTACTTAGTGTACAATCAGATGATATTAACGGAACAGTTGTAATGAGTATGCCATGGAATAGTACTGCTGGATATCATGCTGGAACAACTGGTGGAGATGAGTGGAACTTAGATGAGGACGATTTAGATATTATAGAAGCTGATGTTGATCCTATTACATTAGAATGGGGTATAGAGATGCAATGGTTGAGGGATCAAGGAAACTTTAGAACAATTGCACCATACTATGATATGACTGATGATACTTTGAAAGATTATGCTAGTGACTTAGAACAAATTACAAACGCATTTGCAGTGAGATTTGCTTTTAATGCTACATTAAATATGACAGATTACTTTAATCCTACTACACCCGGTTTAGCAGCTGATACACAAGTTAACTTTACATTATATGAACAAGATTATGTTGCAGAACATATAGATGTTGTATATAATGTTAATGAGATATTTTTAATTTTTAGTGAACCTATAATTTTCAATGGTGTATACTCATTTGATTTTAGAATCGATCTTGGACCTAATGTTAATTGTACTGCAGTTCAAACTGGTAGATTAGTTGTACCACAAGATCAGAATAACTTAGGGGCTTTTACAGCATATAGCACAATGAGATTTAGGAATTTCTTAGGATACTTAACATAACCTAGGTGATACCAAAATTGATAAAAACTAAAACTAAAAAAGTTTTTTTTTTATTTTCTATTTTTTTAAAATTAAAATTATTGAAAGGTGGATGTCAATATGAGGGGTAAAAAGAAGAGGATTTCAAATAAAAGATTATTAATAATATTATTAATTTTGACAATTCCCATAATTGCAATTGTATCAATAAATGCATTTTCGGGAATTACGGATACTACTATTTCAACTGATTTTTTATCTGTTTCAACTGGTGATTTTATAGATAATACTCCTAATGATGGAAGTGGTATGTTAAAAGTGACTACTGGTGGTGGAGATCTTCATTCGTTTGAGAATAAAGGAGTTCTTAGTTATTCAGAAGATAGAAAAACTGTATTATTTAGTGCTGATGCTGTATTTGGTTTTGAAATGACTACTCATACTGAAGCTACATGGATGGATATATTTCCACAAGGTTATGTTAAAAATTGGAAATTATGGTATTTTAGATATGCTACACAATCCACTACAGTTTATTTATGGATTTTTCCTGTAACCAGAAGAACTGGTGATTCATATTGGCATATAAAATTTGATAGTATTGTTTTTGGTCCACAAGTAAGACATGATTATAATGGAGATATTCCGATTACTGTTACTATAGATCCAGGACTTAAATATACTAATGATATTACTATTGGTGAAAATACATTTATTGTTCCAAAGGTTATTCCCGATATTTCAAAAATAAAAGTTGTGAATTATAGAGCTGGTATTGTTGGTGAATATGAAGATATATATGTGGATTCAACAGTAGAACCTGATAAGGCTATTGAACTTGTTGTTTTATCGGAAAAAACATCAACTGAAACTCAAAAATATACTGATTTTATTAATAGTGCAAATATAGGAGATATGACATTTGGAACAATGGTAAAGGATGATATACAACAACAAGCTATATCTGGGGACCAAGTAGGTACAGAATATTCTACTGCAGGAATTTCAAATATAGTAGATTTTAATTATCAAATGCATTTACAGCCTGGAGTGTATAAGGTTCATCAAGATAATGCAATAAATGCTGGACAATTTGGTTATGATACAGCTACTGATTATGTAGTTTTTGCTATAGATTATCCTGATTTTCCATGGAGTAGAGATGTATCAGTTCATGTGGATAATGCATATATACATACTGATTTTATAGTAAAGGTTAATTTAGTTATGACTGCTGAATTTGATGCTGCATTATCTGAAAGTACACTTAATGATCCAAATTTTGAACTTTCCAATATAATATGGGATAAAACAGTTGGTATTGAAAGTGGTAGAATTGCAATACCCCCACCAGAACCAAAATGGTATGATGAATATTTAATTTTAATTATAACATTAATTGTTGTAATAGTTGGTTTATATATATTTATTAAACTTGTTATTCCATATCTTAGAAAACGAATCAATAGATCATCTAAAAGGGGATAGATATTATGAGATTACAAAAAAAGTTATTAACATTAATTGTTATTTTAAGTGTATTTACAATATTTATTTTTAATGTTAATGCTGAGGGTGAAGCAACAGCACCAGACGCACCAATTCTTAACCCAATAATTCCAAATGTTATTTTAGATGGTGAAATAAATTTAAAATGGAATGAGCCGGAATGGACTTCAGGTTATGAAGTTTATTATAAGAGATCATGGAATGATGAATGGATACTTATAGAAACTATTACAAGTGGACGGCGAACATTTTATAGTTATAATACAATATTTGATGGATTATATGAATTTTCAGTAATAGCTACTGGTTATGCGATGTTTGGAAATTCACCAAGATCAAATATAGTTGAATGTAATGTGGTAATTTTAGAACCTGTTATTCCTGACCCCGATCCAATTCCGTTAATTTATCCGTCAAATCCCTCAATACTTATAAATAATGGAAATGAATCAACCAGTTTATTAGATTTGAGTCTTAACCTTGCTTGTGATGATGCTGATGAGATGCAATTTCAAATATCATTAGATATGTGGACCAATTGGACATCATATTCAACATCATATATATTAACAGTGACTGAATCTAATTTAAACCAAAGAGACGAGTTTAAAATTGAGGTTGTGTTTAGAAATGAAAATGGAACAACAAAGGATGCTGGATTGGGTGTTATATCTGATGATATTAAATATATTGATTTAAACGGAGATGATGAAGATGTACCTGGTGATGGGGATGGAGATAATGGATTATCTAATGATGTTATTATAGGTATTTTAGTGGGTGTAATTGGACTTTTAATTTTAATTTCGATTTTTGTAAAATATAGAAAAAGAAAAAATAAAAAATAAATAATTAAATGTTGTTGAGAATCGACTTTAAAATTTTTTAAAATTCTCAAATATTTAAAATAAATAAAATAGGTGTAAAAAAATATGAAGAAAAAATTGTGTATAAGTTTAGGAATGGCTTGTTTGTTAGGTATTCTTTTTTCTATGGGTACAGTTTCAGGAGATTCAATGATTAATAATCCAAAAATATCAGCTGTACCAGCACTTCAACCTATTGTTCCCTCTCCAAATATAGATGGAGTAGTTCAACTAAATTGGCTTCTTGTTTATAATGTTGTAGGATATTCAATTTATAAAACAGATCCAAATGGAGTTACTGTTAGATTAGAAAGAGTTTGGAGAGGTAGTACATATAGAGTATCTGGTCTTACTAATGGAATATGGCAATTTCAAATCAGGAATGTTTACAATCAGAATTTTGGAGAGTTTTCAAATATCGTAAGTATTGAAGTAATTATTGGTGGTATTATTGTAGATCCTCCAGATACTAAAGATCCTGTAAGTAGTTTACCAATTGAAGTAATAATCATTCTCTTGATTATTGGTGCTGGTGCTATAGCAATAGGAATATTAGCTTTTACAAAGAAAGGAAAGAAAAAATAAATAATTAAATGTCGTATATAGGAACGACTTAAAAATTTTTTTAATTCCTATAAATTTATATTTATATAATTGTTTATATAATTGGTAAATAAAACTTATAATAAAATAAATGTGGGTAATATGAAAAAAATGAAAATTAGTAAAAAGAAACTATTATTATTTGGTGTTTTGATAATAATTACAGTGCCAATAGTAATGAGTCTTTATCATGCTAATAAACCTATTTTTTCATATAATTATTTAGAAGATACATTTGAAGACCAAATTCCAGGATTATTTCCAGCAGGTTGGATTTCTTTGGTGAATCCTTGGAATGTTAGAGTTGTTTATGATAATGAAAATAAAGTTATGGAAGTAAAAAGTTCAACAATTGATGTAACAGAGGTGACAAAACGATTTAAAAAAACGTCAAGTGGAGTTGTTGAATGTAAGGTAAAAATGTTAGATATTAATGGGAGATTTGTAATACATATGACGCAGTTAGACAGAGAGTATGATCCTTATGATGATATAATTATAGCTTTTTTAGATGGTGGAGTTCATGTGATTGGAGAAGATAATATTATTGCATCAGTGGATGGTAATTCATGGGCTATGGATGAACAGGGTTTGGAGAATTCAGTTCCTCTGATGATGTATACAATAAATGTTTGGTATACGATAAAAATTGATTTTGATAGAGAAAATTTTCATTTGAGTATAAATGGTAATTCTTTAGGAGTATTTAACTATCCTAAGTATGATTCCTCATATTTCGCTGCAATATATTTTGTTTCATTCATGACTCCAAGTGTTTTTCGATTTTATGTGGATAACGTAAAGATAACATTATTAAATCCAGTTGATTACATACATCCTGCTAATATAATCCTTTTAGTAATAATTCCAGTTTCTGTTATTGTTTTTTATATTTTATACAAAAGAAAAAAAGGTAAATAAAAATGATAAATAAATTATATGAAGATAAAAATTGGCTTAATAACCAATATAATGTTTTAGAAAAATCCATAGCAAAAATAAAAGAATTATGTAATGGTGGAGATATATATTATTGGCTAAAGAAACATAAAATTCCTGTTAGATCTTATTCGGAAACTCTTTCAGGAGAAAAAAATCCAATGCGTGATATAGATCATTCAGGAGAAAAAAATCCATTTTATGGTAAACATCATACCGAAAAACATAAAAGAAAAATGAGTGAAGTTCTTTCAGGAGAAAAGTCACCTATGTATGGTAGAACAGGAGCAAATCATCCTAATTATAATGGAAATGATGTATGTATTCAAACATTTCATGACAGAGTAAAACAAATAAAATTAATTCCAGAAGTATGTGATATCTGCTACCAAAAAGTAGATAAAAATGGAACTATAAAATTAGAACTTTCTAATATTAAAAATCATCAACATACTGATAATCCAGAGGATTATCAATGGGTTCATCGTAGTTGTCATAAAAGGTATGATTATAAAAAAAGAAGAGGTAAAAAACATGAAAAATAAAAAAATAATTAGTTTAGTTGGTTTTATATTTGTACTATTATTTCTTAGTGGTGTGGCAAGTCCAATAACTTTAACGCAAGACAATATACCTGAAATGTCACAAGGAGAGGTTAATCCAGATGGATTAATTCTTGTTAATTTCTCAGTTATGATTGGCGACCATGGTATTTATGGTAATTATCCTAATTGGAGTTATTATGTGGATAATTATTCTTGGGCGACTGGAAACGGGACTGAAAAAGATCCGTATATTATAGAAGGGATTCATGTGACCAATGAAAATAAAACAGCTCATATTTCAATTGAAACAACTGAACATTTCATTATTAGAAACGTGATGGTCAGTAATTATGCAAAACCCGCTGGACATTATATATATGCAGGAATATACATTGGAAAGGGGGAGTTTGGGTTAATCGACAATGTTACAATTATAAATACTTCTATTGGAATTAGTCTTTATGAAGCAAAAGATTCATTAAAAATAACTAATAGTAGGTTCATTGGAAGTCATAATGATTCTAAAACAGGAATGGGATCAGCTATATTAATCCATGAAGCTAAAGGTGTTAATATCTCTTATAATGATATTTATAATTTCTACAATGGAATTGTGGTATATGATGCTGAGGAAGTTTATATTGAGAATAATCGAATTGAAACCAATTTTGGTTATATTTCTGATACAGGATTGTATTTTTATAATGTAAATGACTCTACAATAATAAATAATGATTTTTATGGGAGTAATTTTACAGGACATAAATATGATGAACCAAAAACATCATCTCTGAATGATTTTCCATTTATCTTAGAAAATAGTTATAATATTACCATATATGGAAATATGTTCTATGATAAATATACCAATTTAAAAGATGAACCTGATATTCCTGATATTCCTGATGATCTAAATAATGATGATATTAATATTCCAGATATTATTATTCCAAATATTTTATCAAGTTATATAATATTTATTTTGATTAGTGTTGTTGGGAGTTTAATTAGTGTAAGTTTATTTTTAAAATTAAGGAAAAAGGAAAAATAAATGAAGTTAAAATATTATAAAAAACGGAAATTTGGAACATTTGTTACACTTTTAATTATTTTAAGTTTTATTATTGGTCCTATCCTTCTTTTTGGTGTTTTTAGTTCTGCTGTAGATATTCAGGAAGGTGATATGTTTCCAGAGGAAGGAGAGTTAATATATTTAAATGTTCCATACCTTTATCAAGGCACGTTTTATGATGCTGATGCAGTTACATTTGCGTTTTCTACTGCACAAATAGAATTTGTATATGATCCAACTGCGTATAGTCCATTATTGTATAATTATCCTGTAACATCAGATTTCACTAATTCGGAATCTCAACAACCATTTGATGAAACTAATGTCACTATGACTAATGGTGAGTATTTTAATACGACTGAAATGCAAGTAGATGATGATATTTATGCTGGATATAATTATACAGGTATTGGAGAATATCGTGCTACATATAGTTTTACTGATGAGTTAGATGGTGTAATTAATAATGATATAGAAGGTTTAACGGGTTTTTCTGGAACAGATACAAATGCTGTTGTAACTATTGTAGGTTCACAAGGAAATCATAAGAAAGTAATTAAGGTTTCTGGAGATGGAGATAATGGAGCACAAACGACAATTTATACAGAATCAGTAACACAAACATCTGGAACTATAGAATATTGGACTAAATATATTGATAATGGAGTGGGGACTTTAGCATTTTATTTTTATTCTACTGCAAACCAAATAATGCTCTATAGTTATCTTGACTGTTCAAATAATAGATATACTGTCCAATATGGAAATGGTGCTGGAGGTGTTACAAGTGTTCATACAGCATTAGCCTCAGATACTTGGTTGCATGTTAGATGGGAATTTGATAGTACGACAGATACAAATAGCATGTGGTTAGATGGTGTTAATATATTTGCAAATGAGGAATTTTATAATGATTTAGATGCAACTTCTTTTAAGAGAATTTGGTTTAGAACAAGAAATAATGCGGGTGTGAATGCTGTAGAATATTATATTGACGCAATTGGCTATTCTTGGGACAATGATTATATGATTGGTTGGAATCGAGAAGAATATGCTTTCTTTGGAGATTATAATAGTACTTATAGTTTTGAAGATGATTTAATAGGAGCAAATCCAAGTGGTTGGGTTGTGGATGAGGGTGGAGGAACTGTAAATGTTATTGGTTCTGTTGGTAATCATAAAAAGGTTGTAGAGTTAGATGATACAGATGGAGGTGATAATGTTAGAATTACTCAGACTTTTATTGGTGGTGCTCAAACAAGTGGGATTGTAGAACTCTGGTTAAGAAGTGATGATGTATCTGATTATATATATTTGTATTTATATGCAGGTGGTCCCTATGTACTTTATATGCAAGCTGTTGCTGCAGGATGGCGAGTTTATTATGGTGGAGGTTGGAATGTTCTTGCCACTTCTGCTGATAATGTATGGTATCATATTAGAGTTTATTGGCGTGATGATGCGGGCACAACCAAAATCACTGTTTGGTTAGATGGAATTGAAATTGTTTCTGATGAACCGGCTCCAAATAATGGTTCTATAACATCTATGGCGGTTTCAAGTTTAGCAGGAGGAACAAATACAATATATGTAGATGCAATTGACTATTCATGGAGTCCTGGTTATTCTAATGGACGAAATAGATTAACTGAGAATGATGATATATTAGGTCATTATCCTGCTACTCATAGTTTCCCTTTTGATAATGTTGGAGAAGCACCAGAAGGATGGGATAGTGCAGCTTATACTGTAATAGGTTCTGCTTGGCAAGAACATAGAAAA
>LAZR01001945.1_pt1 | contig 12462 bp, 31 predicted proteins | sample 329461 | NCBI WGS metagenome assembly LAZR01 (sample SAMN03002196, study PRJNA259156) | marine sediment metagenome | biome: sea floor; feature: Hydrothermal impacted sediments; material: marine sediment; isolation source: Loki non-amplified sample from Loki's castle hydrothermal vent sediment ...
CATGAAAAAACTACCCACTGGAGGTGAGTATAAAACTCGTACTCCCCACCAAAAATGGGAATTCTCCCAATTAAGAATTTTTTGATCGCATTTTTGGAATTTTCCAGAAAAGTGATCAGAGTATTCTTTTAATACTTATCAAAGTAATTAATCAATGTATAAATTAATAACTTTTATTATTTTACTTATATTTATTTCTAATGCCTTAATTTCAATTTCTTTTATAACTATACATGCTCCTGAGTCAATTATACGTTTTTCGTCTCTTTTTATTTGTCCTTCAAAAAACTCTATTTCGTCTCTTTTGTTTGTTATTTCTTCCTCTAATTTTTCTTCTTTTCTATCCAATAAATACTTCGTAATATTGAAGCCTTTTACTGAACGGTAAATTTTCCAATACAATTCTTTTAGTTTTTCTTTTTTCATTTATTTTTTAGCCTCTTTATATTATTAACATATTATTAGTTTCATGCAGAATAACTTTATTTATCTGATGAATATACATTTCCCTTTTATTATATCCGTTATGTCTTTTATCCCATAAGAGTTTACTGAGATAGTAGTCTATTTGTTTTTGTGCTATTCCTCTTAAGAGTTTGATATTACAAGAAAGTATTTTATTACAAGGAATTTCGTCAGTTTCGATTTTTTGCCATTTTATATGTTTTTTGTAAATAGCACTTGATGGTCTATGATTTCTTTTGCACTTACCGCACAAATAAGGACTATTCAAGAGTTATCAACTTATTTATTTTTTTAGCTATAAGTATAGTTCTTTTTTGATAGCCTTTCGTTTGACAATCATCATATATTTTTATAACTTCACTAATACCATGTTTTACTACAAACTCAGCAATGCTTAAACACCGACAGCACCACTTCCACTCGTTAGGAAAGTTTTTCGGAAACTGAAAGAAAAAAGTTTTATCATGTTTTCTACCACAAATATAACAATTATATTCTCCTTTCATTTAAAACACTGTTATCAACTTATTTACTTTTTGATAATACTGTATAGAAAGCCTTGTATTTGGAAAATTCGTAGGATTTTTTATAATATGTTTAATAACATATTCTAAACCATACATTCCCAAAAATTCAGCATCACCCCTACAAAAACAGCATAATTTAAATTCGTCTGGGAAATCTTTAGGAAAGCTATATCTATTTTCTTGTGAATGGAGTCTACCACAAATTACACAGTTATTTTTTCCTGGTATCTTTTGACCTAGTCGTTCTTGAAATGTTGTCATTTATCTCCTCAGATTTATCAGTTTTTCTATATCATCAAGATTTTTTATAACCCTTTCAAGTTTATAAGGGAAATCTTTATAAGTCTTTTCTACCATTCTTCTATTAGCATAAACAAGGTGACAAGCAAAATTTAGGCAAAAACAGCACATTTTCCATTTATCTGGAAATCCTTCTGGAAACACCTTTGTATGTTTGCGACCACAAATCACACAATTTCCTGATGATACTATTATGTAGAAAGTAGCATCAAAGGTAATATTTTTGCTTTCCATTTATCCCACCAGAGTTATATGTTTATATATTTTATCAATTAATTTACTATATTTATTAAATTGATCATATTTAGAACACATATCTTTAATAAGTTTTACTCCTTTTATAATAATATTTTCTCCAAAAGTTTTACACGAACAGCATATCTTCCATTCGTCTGGGAATCCAGATGGGAATTTTGCAGTTAATTTAAACCCACAAATTACACATTTCTCACCAGTAGGTGTATCAAATATTATTGTTATGAATTCTCCCATTATCCCACCAGGTTTATAAGTTTTTTTATTTTATTTATTTTTAACTCTCCCCAGCCATGAAATGTAACTTCATGCTTTTGTGTGAAAACTTTAGCTATTCTAAGACAAAAACAACATATTCTCCACTCTGTAGGAAAATCTTCTGGAAATTTCTCAGTAAGTAACAACTTGCAAATAGAACATCGTCCTGTAAATCCAGGAGGAATATGACTACATCGTGCTTGTCCTGTATATCCAACAAAATAATCTCTTAAGTATCCACGTTCTATTGCATGTTCGTCTAACCTTGCAGGAAAGTCCTCCACAATCGGTAAGTGAAATTCACCAACTTGAGAATTATTACGAACTTTTCTCATTAGTCTATCCCAAAACTTATTTCTTTTTTCAAAAAGCTCTGATATATTCATAGGTTCTTTTACATCTATCAAAGTTATTTTTTTGTCCTTTTTACTGGTTCGCTTTCCCATATTTTAATCACTCCTCTTTTTCTCATAATCTGTGTGTAAATCCCATAATCCCTTAATCTTTCCCTAAATGACTTCTTAAGAAAAATCTTACCACATTTTTTCATTAAACAAGATTCAGTAACATAATCTTTGAATTCTCCCCAATTAAACCAAAAGAGTTTCATTTTCTCTTCTTTGAAGATTTTTTTCATCAATTTAACAAATTCGACAGCGTAAGCTTCAACTGGTCCATAAGTACTCCTTAAATCGAAAAGTTTAAGCTTTGTTCTCTCTATTAATTTCTTTAGAGCCCCTTTTTCCTCGAGTTCATTAATTTCCTTTCTTTTCTTCTCTTCGTTCAGGAGCTCTTTGAATTTCTTCAATTGATTGTCTGAAACGTACGGCATCTTCGTTTTTCTTTATTCTTTCATAAAATACAGGTTTACATCCATCACATACTGCTGTAGTGCCATATCTTCCTTCAGCTGGTCCACCACACATAACACAAATCATAGGCATTGTTCTAACTCCTTTATTAGATTTCTATCCATATCACACATTCCACCCTTTACGTTAAAGTCTTCAACTTTACTAAAAATTTCCACTTGTTCTTTTAACGCATTTAATATCGAACATTTTTCACTCTCAGTAAAGAAATAGAATTTATTAAAATCCCATGAATATGTTTCTCCTTTTTTAAAGAGTTTCATTTTTAAAACCTCTTTGTTTTATCAAAAAACTCGCATTTTTCAAAATCGTCTACTGTCTTTTCCATTTTGCCTTTATTTTCCATATTATTACAGTAGTAAAGATCTTTACCATTAATCCTATGTTTAAAGGCTGTTTTTTTTAACCAACCACAGTCACTACAATTTTCTTTACTCATTTAATCACTAAACATTTTATTTAATACTGCTATTAACCATATTACAAAATAAGTTGTGCCAAAAAGACAGGCTAATCCTATAAGAAAGTTAATTCCTTCTATCCATAATTCTATCATTTAATCACCTTTGTTTTTTACCTGGTTTTATATGCTTAACCGCACCGTCGACTATGACAATTTTTTTATATTTTGTGTTTTTAGAATACAGTTCTTTCTTCTAATTTTTCAAAAGCCCAATCACCTGCATCATCAACCACTTTGAGCAAACGATCTTCAGCTTTAGAAAGTTTTTCATGAAGAAAAGTAAAAAAGTTTTTAATAGATTTTTTTACATTACCAATAACCTTTTTGACGCTTCTCGCTAATTTCATCTTGAAATTCTTAACTGAAAAACTAAATAATCTTCCGTATGTTATTTTTTCTGACATTTTTTTAACCTTTTTTTAATTTTTGAATTTTTTGTGTAATAAATAAGCACGTTTTCAGCACCTATTTATATCTCCGATCATCTTTCCTTACTATAAAAGGAAAGTGATCAATGACCTTGAATAAATCTGGGAAGTTAAGTTTCCATCCCGAATGTTTGAATTTATTACTTCTTAATCTTTTTCTAGCTATAGTCTTTTCTTTATGTGAAAGTGCTCTTGAACGTAATCTTTTACCTTTTCCTCTATGTCCCATCTACAATTCACTCCATTCCCAAGTAATACTAATTAAATTTACAGTTTTTTTATTGTTATAACATTTACAGCACATTATTTTAAAATCCTCTGGTAATAATCCTGCTTTATCAAGCAAAAATATGATCATAAAATAACCAAAATCTATTATCCACCCACATTTGCAGCGATTACTATCGTTAAAATATTTAGTAAATCTCTTATTAAAACCAATACAATCAAAACACTTATCTGATAAAGGTGTATAATTAGCACAGGGATGAGTTAATGTTTTTCCTGTATCCCTGCAGTTATAAGCGAAAAATGATCTCTTTAAACTCTGTATTTTTATATCTGGTACATTTCCTTCGAATTCTTCACTCATGAAATTTTCTCATCTGCCCATTTAGGCATGTATCCTATGTTCATCATGACTGCAGTTGTATTCCCTAACCATAAAGCTATTAGAGTTTCCGTTCTCCCATTGAATACATAATTACCACATTTTTGACACCAAGCTTCTATTGAGTACCCATCGGCAGTAGGTTTGAACCTAACAATATCATTACAGCATCTTGATTTTATGTGGTCAGTTTCAAATCCTTCTTTTTTATTTCCCATAAAATTTCACTTCACAAACAGTATAAGCAACTCCTCCAACTGGTAAACAGAATCCGTCTTTACAAGCTTCTATACCAATATCATCATAAACAAAACCAACTACTCTGGTTTCTTTTGTTGTACTATCAATACTTAATTCTAAAATTGTTTTATCTTCACTCAATCTTCAAATGACTCCAAATATTTTATTGCTTTTTGTAGAATACCTATATCCTCCCTTAATAATCCTATTCCTCTATTACAATCCTCGCACAATAATCCTCTTACTTCTCCTGTTTCATGGTTATGATCTACTGCAAAATTCTTTTTCCTTCTTCCTCTTTTTACTAATATACCGCAAATAGCACATTTATTATTCTGACTTTGTAATAATTCTTCATATTCCTCTATTCTAATTCCATAAGTTCTAAGAAGAAATCTATTTCTCAATTCTTTCTTGTTCTTAATTAATTTTGGTTTATTACGTTTCTTTACTGCTATTTTCTGAGTTTCTGAATTTGTTCTTTTGGAAATATTAAAGAATACTAACCACTTACTAATTATATAATGATTAACAGAGCATTCTTTGGCTATTTCTCTCATAGATTTTTTCTGATTCCAATATTGATCAAACAACCAATCTCTATCCTTATAACCCATACTACTCCTCCGAGATATACTTAAATGCTGTTTTGAATTGCTCTAAGATATATCTATCACATACTATTCTTTCCACTTTTAAAGCTTCAACAATTTTAACGTGATATTGATAATCTTCTCTCTTAGCATCTTTGAATTGCTCATAAACTTGAGCCAAATTAGCTCGAACACTATCTTCTTTTGGATATTTAACCATAGAATTCGGTGGTAAGAGATGTTGATAGATATTATTTTTATTATATCCTATATACTCCCAATCATTTACATCAATAAGCCAGCTGTTGTATTCATTACCATAATTAAGATGACCACTATGATTAGGCATAATCGTAGGAAGCCCACACAACATAGCTTCTGTACAAGGACCTCCCCAACCTTCACCAAAATCAGTGCATATATACGCATTTACACTTCTAAGTAAATCAGCCATGTGTTGAACTCTGTTTGGCACCCAAAATATATTTTTTGTTGGTTTTTGATCCATCAACCATTTAGGAACACAAGTATATCCTTCCCCATTTAACTTCAATAATAAACAAACATCTTTACTATCCCCAAATTCTTCTTTGAAACATCTAATTAGTGTATCAATATTTTTTCTTACGTCTATTCTTCCTACAAACAAAAATTTGAACTTATAATGGTCTGGAATATCAAATTTCACAGTTGGACCGATTGGACCATATAATCTCCTATGAAATGGAAAATTTACTGGAAATACTTTCTCTGGTTCATCTAAACATTCTTTATATATTTTAGTACACCAATCTCCCAAAGCTAACACAAATTTAGCTTGGTTTAAGTTATAAATTTGATCGTCTGGTGGTCTCCTTAATTCCGTACATGAACAAAACCCCTCCCCTTCACTTAATTTATAATTAGGAATAAAATTATGAACAACATAAGGTTTTTCTACTTCTATTTCCTGTAAAGGACGAAGTGGATCATTATGAGGCATTGGAAAAGGACACTTTATCTTTACTAAGAAATCATTAGAGCTTTGAATTGCGTTTACAGTTCCTCTTCCCCATACACCATATCCTGTTGTTTTATTAAACGAACTAACCCACAAAATTTCTTTATAATCTTTTTCACTCATCTATTTCTCCAACTCTTTAAATCACTAAATCGTGTCAATATTAAAAATTCTTCAAATGGTACAGGATCTGGTTTGTCTGGTAATTCAGATTCTTTATAAGCGGTTTCAAGCTCATTAAGTAAACTAATTATATCTTCTATGGTTCTAGCTCCTCGTGGATTTTCAAAATCTAAAACACCATCTCGTAAGAGCTTTATTCCAAAATCCAATGTTCTCGCACAAGTATTAAGGATTTTCCAATATTTCTTATCTTTTGGTTCTAATCTTGGTATTTTGTTATTTGTTATAACATATAACGTATTTCCACACATACATAACTTTTTTTCTACTTTTGTTCCAAACCAATGTCTTAAGTTATGAATTGCGAATCCTCGAATGCTATGAACAGTAGCTTTACTTAAATTTGTTGCTACAATCCCACGTAAATTAAAAAATGTAGGATCAATATTAGTGCAAACTAAATCAAATTTAGGTGACATAACTCCCCATAAGAAATTCACATTTCCTTTGAGTAGCTGTTTTATAACATGCCCAATTTCACAGGAATCTTTTTCCCAATTATCTCCTTTAGTTTTCTCACATCCATCGTGTCTATCTCCAAGCATAAAACTCCTTGTATCAAATATATGACACTCAAACATATCTTTATCTGATTGGGAATGATGCTGAGCCCACATGTGGGACCCGACGATAGTTCTGAATAAAATTGTCTTCTTTTTAAACTTCATTTAACCATCTTTTCATATTTCTTTATTAATTTTTTTATAGCAACTTCTTTATTTATTTCAAAAAGTTTTATATCTACCCAATTTAAATCGGTAAGGAACTTATTGATCAAATTCTCTTCTATAAGATTTTTAAAATTCCATATATCTTGATCTGTTGTTTCTTTCTTATAAAAAATCTTTTCTATTAATCGTGATTCTTTATCACCTAAAGTTGTTGGTTCTGGTCTACACATTATCCTATAATCCTCGCCTTTGGTATGTCGATTTTTTTTAATAATCTTTTCCATTTTCGAGTAATTACTGGAACAGAGCAATTCTTTAGAACCCAAGCTCTTCCCTTTTTACCCATATCTTTCCTTAAACTCTCATCGTCTAAGAGAATTTCGATTTTTTCAACAAAATCGCTAATATCAACGAAGGGTCTTTGAACATTATGATCTCTAACTTGTTGAGCAACATTTGCTCCAAATCCTCTAACCCATTCCCCATCTTCATCTTGATAGAATTCTGGTGTAGTAGTACAATCTGTCATAACTCCTGGTACTTCTGTTGCCATTGCTTCTGCTGCAGGTAATCCAAACCCCTCTCCACCATGAGTAGAGACATAAACATCAGCTACATTATACAACAAACTCATCATTCGCTTTGGTATGCCTGAATGCCATTTAAAACCAACAAAGCGACAAATTAAATGTGAAGGTATACCATATGAATATAATAACTTATAAATGTTAAATTCAGCACAAGGATCATCAAAATCCATATGTAAGAAAAGTGCTACGTCATTTCTTTTATCTGATAATTTCTTAAAAGCCCCTATCAAGAATTCTACATTCTTTCTCCATCCAGGTCTTCCCACAAATAATAATATTTTCTTGTCTTCTAACCCATTGGATCTTTTGAACTTTACTACTTCTTTTATTTGATTTGGTTTTGTAAATTTACGATAGCTTTCTGTATCTATAAAAGGATAAATATATTTATCTATTTTTACATTATGCTGTTTAGCCAAATCATACCCAAACTTACTCATACACACAGAAATATCAGAAGCATTAATTATTCCTTCTGAAGTGTGTAGAACATTAATATCATGATTATCTATTGGAAAATATTGAATCCAGGGTAAGTCTTTTTCCTTATAGGAATGAACATTACCAACACTATCAAGATCGTCAATTGTTATCAAAGCACTAGGTTTTATCATTCCTATAAGATCTGGCATAATCTGAGAGTTTCTTTCTATTTTAGATCTCCCACCATGCCATTCCCAGTAATGTCCCATATCCTTTGGTTGACCATAGCTACGTTCATTAATAGAAATATGAAATTCATAGTTCTGTCGAAGGTTTCTCATAATGAAATCGGCGATGATGCCGTAACTTTGGTTACTTTTTGGATCTGATGTCATCATCAATATACGTTTAGGCATTTAATCAAACCCCCAATATCCTAAAGAATTTCCATCACCAGCAAGGAAAGTCCAACACTCACAGCATAATACTGGCTTATATATACCGATCATATTATCAGTACTCTTAGATTGAAAATAGGCTTTCACTTTACTCCCACATCTAGAACATTTTTTCATTTGTAATAAATCACCAAATCTACTGGTTTTAATTCATGATTAACCCTTTTACAAGATTTACAATGATACCCTCCTAAAGCATAAGTATTATATTTATACTTTTCTTTGGGTTCATTTAATCTCATATTATACACAACTGTTCCTACTTTAAAAACATTCAAACTATCACAGTAAGGACATGCTCCATCAGCATGAAATTCTTTCATTTCCTTCTTTAAGAACCTATTAAGTTCTTTTATATTTCTAATAGAATTGTAGTGAATTTGTGCAATTTTACTTTTTGTTCCTTTAGAGAAATTACCTTTTATTTTTACAATATAATGCTCAAGTATTTCTACTCTCATTATCTTGAAATAATCGTAATACTCCCCACTTTTAATATCTATTCTCATTCCTGTCATTTTTAACCCCATATAATAATTGTAAAAACAATAAGGAATATTAATAATACCCATAATCCCCATATTGTAGTTATATATTTCCATTCTTTCTTAAATCTTTTCCATATTTTTCCCATTATTTCCATTCTCGTTGTTAAATGTTATTTTTCTTAATATTTCCATTAACGCTATCGAAATAGCTAAAATTATTATTGATACTATAAACACCGTTTTAAGATCTCCAATAGTTATAATTGCACATATAATAGCTCCTATATCAACAAACAGTACATCTGTTAACGAATTAGCGAAGCTATCTATTCGGTTATCGAATTTATACCCTTTCCTTTGTAAGTAGAAATTTTCAAAAAATTCCCACCATATCCCTATATTAATAGATATAACAACAAATATCCCAGGATTATTTGGTAATCCAAATACAAGAGAGAATAATATATAAACTATTAATTGGGTTATATAACCAAATATAAAATGCCCAACTGTATAAAAATCTATAAATACGAAGTCTACATCCTTTTCCTTAAAACTAATCAGTTTTGGTATTCAAATAACCTCTCTTTTTGTAATTGTAATAACTTCCTAAATTTGTATTAAAATACCCCACACTTCGCTTACGTGTATTAACATAATTATTTTTATCTTTATTACCATATAATTCTTTAACTATATGATAGCATAAACAACCTATAAAAGCTGTTGGATCTATCCCAATAGTTTTATTCATTATAAATAAATATTGTTTTCTTACTCTTTTATAAATAGTTGTTTTTTCTATATCAGTAAGAAAATCTAATTTAGATAATAACTGCCAAATATACCACTCATAGTTTCTTTGGATATATTTATAACCTTCAAATGATCTTTTAGCTATTCCCTTTGTTGTTGTTTGTAAATTATTTATAACTCTTAAAAGAGCTTTATTTGTAATAGGAATCTCAAATTTAATAATCGTGAGTATAAAATAATCAAAAACATCTTTAACGTTATTTGGATTAAGTTTTTTAACATGATTAAGAATTAACTGTTTCTGTACTATAGATATATCAATTTCTTTTAAAACATCCAAAAACCCATTAAGAAGATAATTTTTCTTAATTTTATTTTTAATACTTTTATCTAACCTAAGAGCTCTTCGTGTGAGAGAACCTACTTTAAAAGTCTTTGTTTTTAAATCTTCAAATTGCTTAAAACTCCTTACTAATTGAAGATCTTCATCATTTACTAATCCACATCCATGACAGACCGCACAACCTCTCTCATATTTCCAATAATGTTCTTTGCATCCATATTTACTCATTAACTCACCTTAAATTATCTGGGCGGTAGAAGAGATCTCCTCTTTAAGCTCGAACTCTTATAGCAGTATGCTATAATATACTTTATATGTACTTTCGAGAGCTTATCCGATATTCCACGTTAGAGCAGATATAGCACGTGGCGAGGTAAATTAGATTTTACGCAACAACTCCAGCTCTACTCTATTGTAGTGAGCCTTTATCTAAGCTGTTGACAACCTCCTAAATTCCGCTTTCCAGATTAATACTCTTTCATTAATGTCTTTGTAATATAATTATTGAAGCATTCAAGATTACAAAAGTCTAACTTTTTACGATCAAAATACTTAAAACCATAAGCATACTTAATAGCAAACCTAAACTCTCCAGTAATAGTAATATACATTTCATCTTCTTTTTTTTCTTCTTTACAAAAATCACAAACTTTTTTCTTTATATCCATTAATACCACTCCTTATCGCATTCTTGACATTTATAGAATAAATTTGCAAATACCATCATTTTTACTATTTCTCCCATGTTATTCATACCTCTTGAACAAGATTGCATGACTATAACATTAGTACTCTCACACTCTGGACATTTCCAATCAAATATAGTTTTTTCACTCATTATAATCACTCTTATTTATAATATAAAAATAGGGTAAAATCCTATCCAAAATGAACTTTAACCCTTTCACTTCTTAATTCTTCTAATTTTTTATGTTCTCTTTCTATTCTTTCTTCCTGTTCTATTTGTCTTATTATCCACTTATGTACTTTAAGCCAGTGTTTATCTGGGTATTCACTCATTACCATTTTCATTTCTAATTCTAATACCCCCATTCTCGTCTTTAACCCAGTAATTACTTTAGACAATTCTTTATGATGTCTGTGGAAATTACAGGAATTTGTACCATTTTCTTTAGCACCATTTTCTTACTATAACATTCATTAAATCTAAGAAAACAGTCTCTTTTTCTTCTTTTGAAAAAGTCATTGGTGGTCTCCTTCTATCAAGAGAAACATTTTCTAACGGTTGATATTCTTTTGGAACGTCTAATTTTGGTAAATTCTCTTCTACTTCTTTTACTTTTCTCATTTTTTATCACTTTACTAGTGGACCTGAAGGGATTTGAACCCCTGACAACTCGGATGCAAACCGAATGCTCTTTAGTGGTTGTTAGGAATTGAGGAATCAATCCATAATTACCTGTGTGTATTCCTATATCTAGAATTCGAGGTCATCACGTGAAGTGCGATAAACCATCCCCCATGTTTTCTGCGTGTCTATTCCTATGGTTAACACAGCCAGCAGAAAAACTGTGTCCAACTTCCACTGAGCTACAAGCCCATATTTACTTCTTAAAATGATTCGTAAAACACCAACAGCAAAAAATTTTTACAATATCACTGTTCCATATATTTTCTGCTGTTTCTTCGTCTACTATCTCTAACAGTCTCGCCATAACAAGTATATAATCAATATTATGATGACACATTGGTCTAGAACAAATTCTTTCACTACTTAACGAAGGACTTTCAGATCTTAATGCTCTCATATGTATTTCAGAGTTTTTTGACATATTTTCTGATATACTACGAATAATAACTTGAAAATAAACCGTAAGATATTTCTTGACGTTATTCCATGATTTATCATAAAATTTAATTCTGTTTATGATTGTCCCAGCTTCCCCAAATTTAACTAATAATGGTGGTATTTTTTCAAAATAAACTGTAAACTCTATTCCAGGTCGTATACACCATACAAAAGTTAAACTTGAAAATTCAAACTCAAATTGACCATCGTTAATTTCCATAATCATAATAATTACCTCCTATCGGGAGAAGGGGAATTGAACCCAACCCTTGAGAGCCACAATCTCAAATGCTACCACTACACTATCTCCCGTTTTCTGTATTGTTTAAAAACATTGATAGTGATGTTTATTTAAGAAAATTTTAACACTCATTTTATCTTTAAAATAAACGTATATAAAATCATACCCTTCAGTAAATTCTCTTCCTATACCATAACGGAGTGCTATTAAATTCTGTTCTGTTATGTAATGTACTTTACTCTTCCATTCTTCTGGAATTTCTTCCATTTCTCTCATAATTTCTTTCTGTAGTTCTTCCATTTTTTTCGCTTTTTCACTCATATTAAATCATCTAATAAATCTCTTAGTTTAAAATATTTTTTCATATCCCTGTAATGATATTCTCTCGTTATTTTCATTTCTTTTTCACTAAAACCAGCATCCACTTCTATATAACCATCACCAGCTTCATTCAAAACCCATTTTGTATTCTTTACAGTGCAAAGTTT
>LAZR01001946.1_pt1 | contig 12451 bp, 9 predicted proteins | sample 329461 | NCBI WGS metagenome assembly LAZR01 (sample SAMN03002196, study PRJNA259156) | marine sediment metagenome | biome: sea floor; feature: Hydrothermal impacted sediments; material: marine sediment; isolation source: Loki non-amplified sample from Loki's castle hydrothermal vent sediment ...
GAGTGGGAGATAATGTTGTGACTGTGAACACAAAGCAACCGTTGCTCCCTGGTCAATCAGTAGTACTGGAAAAAACCAGTGATAATGGTGTTCCTGCACTGAAGCTGACACCTATTTCTCCAATAGTAGTGGAGAATCCTAAGCTTGAATTAGCTATGCTGAAGGTCGGTCAGCGATTCGTTGCCGAAGTCGTACAAATTATGGCAGAAAATAAATTACTAATCTCCACTCAAACCTTAAATCTTAACGCTAATCAATCCATACAAAACCTCGCCATTAACGGCAATACTGTTTTACCGAAACTGATACAACTCGATGTCTCTGCCTTACCTCAACGTTTTAATGTGGGAAAAAATGTTGATGTCGAAATACTCAAGCTAGATCCACTTCAAGTTAAGCTGAGAGGAGCATCAGAACCACAAACGCGTGAACAAAGTATTCAACAATTCCAGCGTCAGATGGCACCATTATTGGACAGTTCGACAGCATCTATCAGTAGACTTAATAACTTAGTCACATCAGAATCACTTCCCGAACCAGTCAAGCTAGCCTTGCAACAGCTTATTCAAAATGTCACTGAGAAATCTGCTCTTCAGCAAGTCGAAAAACTGCAGCAGGTTATAGGCAATAGTGGTTTATTTATGGAGGCTAAATTAAAACAAGGCACCGGCGAAATGGGCGGGCTTCCGCAAGATTTCAAAGCTAACTTATTGCGTTTAAGTGAGGCTATTCAGCGTGAAATACAGCAACCCTTTCTGGCAAAGCTGATCGATAATCCTGTATTACTGAAACAGCTACCTACTTCTGTGCAGCAGGCTCTAAATAATATAGTGACTGCTCCTCAAGATATGCGTACTTTACCATCTCAGGTGGCATCAGCAATTGCAATGAGCAGTGGCAAAACCCCCATTCAGCTATTAGTCAGTCTTATTGCTGGGTTAAGTTCCACGGTGGAAAGGGTGCCCAATTCGTCCTCAGTTACACAATCAACTATTCCCCCCCAAGTTGGGATGCTGACACCACAGCAGCCGAACATAAATGCCGATCTAACGCTAACAAGGAATAGTGATTTCCAAATGTTACGGGATTTTTTTCAAGATGTTGAGTCGGTTAAAGCTCGCGTTCAATTTAATCAGCTGTCTATGGCCAGTGATAGTAATAATCCTAATAATGCCAATGTCTGGTTGTTTGATCTACCGGTTAAAGATAAACAGCAATTGGATATGTTGCAGTTTAAGTTAGAACAGCATCAGCACGGTGGTCATTCAACTGGGAAGGACGATACTATTTGGCAAGTACAATTAAATTTAGAAACTCAAAATTTGGGACCAATGCAAGTACGAATTTCATTACATAACCAGGATGCAAAAATAGTCATGCTGGCTGAAAAGCAACATAGTGCTGATTTGCTGAACGAACATTTAGATACATTAAATAATCGATTGAGCACCTTAGGCATCAATGTTTCTCATCTCAGTTGTAGACAGTCAAAGGTAGAACCTTTGACTGTTAATATTGAATCACATAGAGATACACATCTCTTGGACATTTCAGTATGAGTTCAGACAATCCTATCTTGCAAGCTATTGCATTAGAATATGATGGTGAAAATGCCCCTATAGTAACGGCTTCAGGGCAGGGTGATATTGCAGAAGAAATTATTCGGATTGCCAAGGAAAATAATATTCCTCTTCGAGAGGATAGTTTATTAACAGAATTATTAGCCGACCTAGAATTGGGTGAAGAGATACCCCCAACACTTTATCGAGTGATTGCCGAAGTTATCGCTTATGCTTACCTTGTTTCAGGAAAAGTTCCTGTTAATAAAGGGGAAAATTAAAAATCCGTTAAAAGTATTCCTCTAGAAAGTTTATAATTCGCTTTATAAAAATGATATTAAGTGTTGATTTTTATATATAAAGCCGATATTGTCAGTGACATGTTTATCAAATGGCTTACATCTGTAACCCCCATACTTAATGAAAAATAAATCCAATGACATTTTGGAGATCAGTAATGCATCGAGCAAACGGGCAGGTGAGCCACTTTCGAATGCATCGGTTTCAGAGCTGCTAGATGCCAAAATAATCATTGGTGGTACACGCCTTGCCGAGACGGAATTCACCAAAACTCTATTGGAAATCAGTGGTTTTAAACAATTGCAAAGTACATCTGATTTTGCAGGAGTGATGACATTATTGAGGCAAGGTATTAGAGATGATATCTGTGATATTGATTTATTAATCCTTGATCAAGACTTGCCAAATCTAAAAATCGATCAGCTTAGAATTATCATGGATCAGTTCGATGAATGGCGCTTGATTCCCATCATTGCGCTATGTAAAGAGTCACAATGGGATCATGCTCAAATATTGACTGATCTTGGGCATGGCGTTACATCCATGCTCTACCATCCTCATACGGCGGAATCTTTGCCTGCAGCTGTCACCACAGCATTAGCTGTTAAACAGGAGCGCGACCTAACTTTCAGACGCCAGCTAGAACTAGAAGATGAGTTAGCAAATCTTAAAGTGATGGAGGCTAGATTACAGTTTTCAGTCAATCATGATGATTTAACCGGTTTAGCTAATAGACGACGTTTGGAACACGCACTTGAGTTAACCTTGAGCCATGTTAGAAACTTCATGAGCACGAGTGCTGTGTTTTACATTGATCTGGATAGCTTCAAGGTATTAAATGATGCTGAGGGTCACGAAGCGGGTGACACTCTGTTAGTGCAAGTTGCTAACACTCTGCGACGCTATTTTAATGTCAATGATATTTTAGTCAGAATTGGGTCAGATGAGTTTGCAGTATTAGTTAACAACACGAGTAAAATTCAGGCACTCAAGCTTGCTGAAGATTTAAGAACGTTATTTGATGGTTATGATTTTGAGCATCACGCTCATCATTATCATTTATCTGCCAGTATTGGTTTGAAAATTATTGATTCTGAAAATGCCACCACCGTTGGTGAGGTATTATCACACTCAAATCAAGCCTGTTACACTGCTAAAAAACGCGGCCGTAATCGGGTTCATTTATATAGCCCAAATGATCGAGAAATGCATACGCTTAGGCATAGTGTCGAGTGGGCTCCTCGCATTCGTTCTGCATTGAAAGAAGAACTTTTTTTCCTCGTTTATCAGCCAATCTATTCAATAAAATCAAAAAAAGTATCCCACTATGAATGCCTGATACGAATGAAAGGTGAGGGTAATATAACCTTTTATCCAAACGAATTTATCCCTGTTGCTGAAGCCATGGGCTTAATTCATCAGATTGATTTTTGGGTTGTTTCTAAAGTATTTGAAACGATAGATACCATGCCTAAAGATTTATCATTTGCTATTAATTTATCTGGAAACGTATTTCTAGATGAAAATTTATTCAATCTGGTTAGAGATAAGTTACTCGAAACAAAAATAGAGCCAAGTCGTATTGTGTTTGAAATAACTGAAACGTATGCGATATCAAATTTTGAACAAACCAGAAAAATGGTGTCTGATCTTAGAGGTTTAGGTTGCCGATTTGCGTTAGATGATTTTGGTGCAGGTTTTAATTCTTATAGTTATTTGAAACATTTTCCCGTCGATATTCTCAAAATTGACGGTGGTTTTATCACGGATCTCGATAATGATCCGGTTGATCAACAATTAGTAAAATCAATGATTGATATTGCCCATAGTTTAGGCAAAAAAACAGTCGCTGAATTTGTTGAACGACAGAGCACGTATGATCTCCTTGAAAGCTATGGCGTCGACATGGTTCAGGGCTACCTGATAGGTAAACCGGCCAACAAGGTTGCTTAGAAACATCACTGCTTCTAGTGTAGGCTCTTCGAGTTACCATGAAGGGTGGCAATCAGATGCGCTTCCTCATTACTCAAATTACAATTAGTCATCAGTTGTTCTATATCAGCTCCTTTCTTTGCTAAGCGAATAGCGTGATCATAACCTGGTTGATGATTAGCCGATAGATCCATACTATTTTGATGGTCTTTAAGTTTTGAAAGGGTCTGTTCAAATTTTAAAATTCGCTCGTCTGTTCCTGCTGCCCCAGCAGTCAGTGCAGCAAGTTGATTTTGTAAAAGATGGATTCGCTGAGTTTGGCTCTGATAGAGTTTCAACAGGCGCATTGAGGCAAGACCTAAGACTATGAATACTGCTGTCATTACGGTTGTAACAATATAAATGGCCATTTGCTTTATCCTCCAGTCTTTAACACATCAATGCTGAGCATTAAAAACCTGAAATATCTGATATTTCTTCATCATTCAACAGCTTATTCACATCAACCAAAATTAATAAATACTTTTCACGTTTACAAACGCCTTGGATGAAGCGAGAGCTATCATCACTCACATTTGGAGCGGTATCAATTTCTGACTGTCGTAAATAAACTACCTCTGCAACACTATCCACTAACATTCCGATAACATGTCCTGATACTTCGGCAATGATGATTCGTGCTCTGTCATCTGCTTCAATTGCGCCCAAACCAAACCGCATCCTCGAGTCTATAACGGTAACCACATTACCGCGAAGATTGATGATGCCAAGGACATATGGCGGTGCACCAGGAACAGGCGCGATCTCAGTCAGGCGTAACACTTCCTGTACTTGCATAACATTGATACCGTAATATTCTTCTTCAAGCTGGTAGGTAACCCACTGTAAGATAGGATCATCAGTATTATTGTCAATCTCACTCATATTTTTGACCTTCTTCTGGTGCTGCCAATTTTATGGCAGTATGCAAATAATTCATAAGCAGACATCATGCCAATTAACTTTTTTGAATGGCATTGATGAGTGTTCTTATGTCGATAACACTGTGCATTGATTCACTGACAACACCAATGAACCAAGATCGTTGTGATATATTTTGGCGCCAATTTATCTCACTACTATTTTTATTAATGATCTGCTGAATATTATCGCAGGCGATACCTAATTGACGATCCTGTGTTAATAAAATGTAGCTTGCAGAAAGCGGTCTTTCTTTTTCTGGGGCTTCAATTAATGTCCTTGGATCTACTACATTAGTATTATGTTGCTGATCACTATATATGCCAACTTCCCATGAGCGCCGACCTGGAATTTGGTTCAGTCCATGTTCTGGCCAGCGAATAATATTGTCGAGTTCATCGACATTCAGCGCGACCTTCATTCCCCCAATTTCACACAATAGTAGTTTAAGGCTGATATTTTCTTGAACGATAACAGGCTCAGTATCCAGAGCTTTAGTTTCTAATTCAATGTGCTCTTTTTCTACAATATCTGGTTCTGATACTTCTTCGTCTAGGTTCTGTTCGTTATTATTTTCAAAATACGTTAGCGTTGCAGAAGTCAGTTTAGGAGCTGGGTAAGCAGGATCTGGCTTAAGTTGTGATTGATGATTTCCTGAAGAAGGTAATTCAAGGTCGCTTTCTATAACCACGTTTGAGCTTACTGGAGGAGGTATTTCATCATTGATGACTGGTTCAGCAGGTACAATTGACTCAAGGTTAATTTCAGTCTCCTCGATGGATTCAGTGTTTGTTTCAGACTCTGATGCAGTAAATAGCTCACTCTCGTTATCAAGGTTATCCTCAGCCGACACAATTGACTCAAGATCAATTTCAGTCTCTTCAGTGGATTCAGTGTTTGATTCAGACTCTGATGCAGTAAATAGCTCACTCTCGTCATCAAGGTTATCCTCAGCCGACACAATTGACTCAAGGTCAATTTCAGTCTCTTCAGTGGATTCAGTGATTGATTCAGACTCTGATACAGTAACTAGTTCACTTTCGTCATCAAGGTTATCCTCAGGCGACACAATTGATTCAAGGTCAATGTCAGTCTCCTCGATGGATTCAGTGTTTGATTCAGACTTTAATGCAGTAACTAATTCGCTCTCTTCCTCAAGGTCTGGTTCTGATGAGATTATTGGAACATCGTCAATTTCATGATTTATAGTAGAGTCAGTATCAGTTTCAGATGCTTTTGATGGTTCACGGTCAGGATCAATTTCTACTTTAGCCGACAAGGTAGGTTCATTGTCGAGCTTTGGCATTGACTCTCTATCAGTCGCTGAAACAGCCTCAGGCTCAGTTAGCATATCCCTAAGATATACAGCTAACGCATCGCTTTGTTCATGTATATTGGATTTAGCCATGCAGTATGTTCACTTGCTCTGGCTCTGCTAATGTGTCTAATAATTGCTTATAAGCTATTGTGCCAGCTGAATCGGGTGACATTTCAGGTAACGTTAACCCAAGTTTACTGGCCTCTCTAAAACCCACATCTACAGGAATGTGGGATTTCCATACCGTATCACTATACTGAGACTTGAGTTGAGCTAAACAATCAATGGCTGCTTTGGAGCGACTATCATGCATTGTAGGTACAATCAGATAAGGTAAAGATGTTTGCCGAGAATGATTGATCATCGAGACGGTGTGAAGCATATGCTCCAGCCCTTTCATTGACAAAAACTCCGTTTGCACAGGAATAATTAGTTTGTCACAAGCCGCTAATGCATTGATCATCAGAACACCGAGCATAGGTGGACAATCAATGATGACATGCTGAAACCGATTTTTGAAGAAGCTAAGTGTTTTGCGAATCACTAACCCTTTTCCCTGTTGAGCGCCAAGCTGTCTATCCAATGTTGCCATTGCCGTTGAGGCCGGTAATAAAAAAACTTTTTCATGAGGTGTCTTTTTTAGGCTTTTGAAAATCGCTTCTTTTGGTGTGTTTTCCAGTTTTTGGAACAGCGTGTATATGCTGGTCTCAATCTCATCAGGATTAAAACCAAAATAGGTGGTTAATGAGCCATGGGGGTCGAGATCTAATATGAGCACAGACTCACCACGCTGAGCAATTAAGCTCGCTAACGAAACAACGGTGGTGGTCTTTGCTACACCACCTTTTTGATTTGATACTGCCCAGACTGCCATTATTGACCACCAATGTTGGGAGATGACAAAGGACTTAGTGATGAACTGTGGTCAATTTCTGTTGTTTTTTTAAACACATCTACATCTCGACGACTGGTTTGATTACCTAATATTACTAACACGACTCGGCGATTTTTTTGGCGTCCTTCTTCAGTATCATTACTCGCTATTGGTTTATATTCACCGTAGCCAATGGCAGACATTCTATTCGGTTGTATACCAAAACGATCCAGTAAATGTACTACACTTGCTGCTCTCGCTGCTGATAACTCCCAATTAGATGGAAACCGTGTGGTGTTAATAGGATTATCGTCAGTAAAGCCCTCTACTTGAATCGGATTAGCAGAAGTCTGAAGAATATCTGCTACCTCTCCAATAACTGGAATAGCTGGACGAGCCAATCTTGACTCTCCGCTGGCAAACAATACGCGTGACTTAATCTCTAGTTCTAGCCAATCATCACCTTTTTTGATATTGACATCATCTGAAGCAATCCAGTTAGATAAGGCGGCATTAAATTGTTTTGATAAATCGTTTATCGTGCGGATATCGTCTTCGTTTGATGTGTTTTCTGGTTGTTTTTCAAGTGTCTCACGGCGGTTATCTGGAAATATCTCAGTGGTGTCAGGCGCCAATTTTGGTGCTAATATTTCTGGCACTACATCACCTTGGTCTCGATTGATTTCACCTACTTGTATCGGTGCCTTGCTTCGAACAGGATCGGAAAAAACGGCTTCCAATGTATCAGAAAGAACACGATATTTACCTTCATTGACAGAGGAGATGGAGTACATGACAACAAAAAAAGCAAACAACAAGGTTATAAAATCAGCATATGACACTAACCAACGTTCGTGGTTTTCAGGCTCTTCTTGTCTTTTTTTCCGTGCCATATCGGGTTAACTCAAATAGGCCTGAAGACGACTTTCAATATTTCGTGGGTTGTCACCATCAGCTACGGCGATTAATCCCTCAACCTGCATCATTTGTATTTTGCTACGTCTTGTGATGATGGCTTTTAATTTATTTCCTATGGGAAGAAATAGTAGGTTTGCCAGACCAACACCATAGATGGTCGCAACAAATGCAACGGCTATTCCAGAGCCTAATGAGCCGGGGTCTGCTAGGTTACCCATGACATGAATTAGCCCCATTACGGCACCAATGATACCGATAGTCGGCGAGTAGCCTCCCATGGCTTCAAAGACTTTTGCTGCCTGAATATCATCTATCTCTTGGATATCAATATCATTCTCTAATACTTCACGTAATAATTCTGGATCCGTCCCATCTGCAATTAATTGCAAGCCTTTTTGAGCAAAAAGATCTTCTTCTCCCAAGGCCATGCTTTCTAATCGAATCAGACCTTCTCGTCTTGCAACTTGATTCCATTCAAGAATCTTTTCTAGGTTATCAGCGGCGGATAGTTTTGGCGGGATGAAAATCCAAAGGGACATTCTCATTGCCCTAATAAAGGTGTTCAAGGGGGTTTGGAGCATAACGGCACCGAGTGTGCCACCCATGACGATCAACAAAGCAACAGCATTGAGAATCGTGTCAATGTGACCGCCTTCGAGGTATTGGCCTCCCAAAATGGCGCCAAAACCAATAATGAGTCCAATGATGCTTAGGATGTCCATACTAATTAAGTACCGACAATTTCCGGCCGACTTCTTCTATATCGAGGACCATGTCTGCAAGCCCCGCTTTGGCAACAGCCATAGGCATGCCATAAATAGTGCTGCTAGCTTGATCTTGAGCCCATACACGACCACCTTTCTTTTTTATGGCGTTACAGCCATCACAGCCATCACTGCCCATGCCAGTCAGAATAACTGCTAATGTTTTGGCTCCACAAATAGCTGCGACGGAGTGGAAGGTCAGGTCAACACAGGGTTTGTAAGTTTGTTCAAGTGTGCCCGGCTCAATACTTATGTATAAGTGCTGTGAACGACCTTTCACTAACATTTGCTGGCCGCCTGGGGCTAAATAGGCTGTTCCCGCTTTAAGTGATTCACCATCCTCAGCTTGCTTTACCCTGATAGCACATTGACTGTTCAACCGTTCAGCAAAAGAGGGGGTAAATGTCGCTGGCATATGCTGAATCAGTAAAATAGGGCAGGGGAAGTTTTCTGGTATTTGTACTAATACTTTTTGCAATGCTACTGGTCCACCTGTCGATGTACCAATGACAACAATTTCAGGTGTACTGTGAGACACATGGCGTCTATCGTTATCAGTCGTTGATACAGGTGTGGAACTAATTCCAGCAAGCGAGGTGTTTTGACTACTTGCTTGGAAGCCATTTGCTAATTGATAGAGAACAATTTTGCTTGCAATCTCTACTTCAGTGCCCAATAGCGTTTGTTTGTCACGAATTAGCTTAGTTTGAAATGAATCAAAGTTTTGTTGCTGATTTTTATTCTCTAAATAATAAGAGCTCAGCATCAAGCTAATCAAAAGTAGCATTAAGGGCAATATAGCTAATAACAACAGTTTGTTTTTTAAGCTTAAATTACTCATTTTTTCTCCGGGTAAATAAAGACGTAGATGCAGCAACAACTAAAACCTAGCAAAAACAATATAGTTTGCAGTTTTACTTATTTGCCCAAAAATAACTTCACTCATTTATATCGCTTTTAACTTATATAAGAAAAGCATAAATAAAAACAGGTAGGACCAAGTTTGTAAGAGGTCAGCTTAGCCACATTATAGTCCCAACTCGACCTTTTAGACACCAATAGCACAGAGACCTTAGTCTTAATCAAAAAATAATTTACCCAACATTTGTCCGTTATTTAAAACACTATCTATAGAATAGTATTCATGTAGGTTTACTGCCTGTATTTTAGGTTAATTAGTATTATTTGTAGCAAGTTAGAGTATTTAGCAAGTGAGTATAAATATTGACCACAAGGTAAAGTCAATATGTAGAGATTAATTTTTTATTAACATATAATAACCCTATCTTCCTAAGACCAAATAACCAGGTATATTAAAACATATTGTTTTGAGCCACTGTTATGAATTAATAAAAATGAATTACTAATGAAATATATTTTATACCTCGTGCTTTTAATCTCTAGTCAAGTATTTGCAAAGCCTGTAAATAATAGTATTGCATTTTACTATTCGTACCCGATGCCTCTAGCCGAAATGACTTTTTATTCTCGCGTTGTAGTTCAGCCCGAACACGTCACTGAGCACGAACTTAATTGGTTTAAACAACGTAATATTGCTGTTTATGCTTATTTAAGTGTTGGCGAGTCCTTTAATAAAAATAAGTCATCACTTAGTATAAACCCCAACTGGGATAGTCATATTGCCGATTTAGCATCAGCACATTGGCAACAACATATTAAAAGTAGCGCTGCGGAATTAAAAGCACGCGGCTTTAATGGCTTATTTTTAGATACCCTAGATAGCTATCAGCTATTAGATGCTAAACACAGTAAACCAGATCAACAAACTGGGTTAGTCACCATAATAAGTTCACTCTCTGAGACTTTTGATAAGCACCTTATCCTCAACCGGGGCTTTGAGCTATTGCCTAAACTCGCTAATTTAGCCAACGACTTAGTTGCTGAGGGTTTGTATAGCCACTTCAACCCTAACGACAATAGCTATACACTGACTAACAAAAACGACCAAAATTGGCTAAGCGCACAATTAAAAAAAGCACAAAACTTAGGCCTCAACGTCCAAATTATTGATTATGCAAAGCCCGATAACCGCCTCGCTATGGCACAAAAGATTATAGACGCAGGTTTTAATCCATGGGTGACAGATGGCCACTTGCAAACATGGGGTACATCATCAATAAAACCGATCCCTAGGCGCATTTTAATCCCTTATAACAGTAACGTAAAACCACTCATATACACTACCGTACACTTAAAGCTTGCGACCATGATTGAGTATTTGGGGTACATACCTGATTACATAGATATGGCAAAACGCGACTTACCTTTGGTTGACCCTAGCTTACATGCCGGTATTATTTCGTGGACCTCAAGCGATGCATTTTACACCCCAACACTTACCAATTGGCTTGAAGCTAATTTAGGTGTTGTGCCAGAACTTATTTTAGGCGAGTTACCACAGTCAACTAAATTACTATTTAACATGGGTATTGAGTCGTTAAACACACTACCTGAAGGTCCATATAAACAAGATAGCTTTGCACCTTGGCTCAAAGGAGAATCCACAACACCTCCCCCTATCGTTAAACCATATTTACTAAAATTAGCAACTGAAGCGACTCCTTTAATTACAATAAAATCAGCTGATAACACGATAATTGTACAAGCGGCTAAAACTAAATATGGTGCAGTCGTGGTTGCTCCTTGGCTAATTGATACATTTCCGATGGAAGGCAGCAAATGGGTTATTGATCCACGTACACTACTAACTCAGGCTATGGAACTACCACCTATATTAGTGCCAGATACAACCACCGAAAGCGGCAGGCGAATGCTTACGCTGCATATAGATGGAGATGGATTTACAAGTGTTGCCCACTATGCGGGTAGGCCTTATTCAGCAGAAGTAATTCGAGATGAAATAATTAAACACTACAAACTACCGTTAACGTCCTCAGTGATCCAAGCTGACATTGAAGAAGGCGGTATTCACTCTAAACAAAGTGCCAAACTTGAAGGCATTGCACGTAGTATTTTTAAGCTGCCTTACGTAGAAGTTGCTTCACACACCTATAGCCACCCCTATTTTTGGACTGCTCTATCTGGGCGAAAAAAAATAGATGAAGACGACACTGATTACGGTTTTCATCTAGATGTACCTGGCTACAACACCATCAGCCTTAAAAAAGAAATTACAGATTCGATAAAATATATTGATGAAAAACTCACACCTAAAAATAAAAAAACAGTGATGATGTTATGGTCAGGCGATGCAACACCTGGTCCTAAAGCGCTTGAACTTGCTCGTGACGCAGGTGTGTTAAATGTCAACGGTGGCAACACTGATGTAAATTCCGATAACCCTAGCCTTACACATATATCACCTATTGGACGACCTGAAGGTGACTTGTTATACCAAATTTATGCACCCATTATTAACGAGAACGTATACACCAACTTGTGGCATGGGCCTTATTATGGTTTTAAGCGCCTAATCGAAACATTTGAAATTACAGAAAAACCATACAGATTAAAACCCTATAGTATTTACTTTCATTTTTATTCTGGTGAACTACCTGCTGGACTTGATGCCCTGAAATATAATATAGACTACGTACTTGCAAGACCGAATACGCCAGTACATTTAAGCCAGTATGCAAAAATAGCTAAAGACTTTTATTTTTCAGCTCTTGCTAAAAACAGCAATAACGAATGGTTATTTAGCTCAAAGTACATTCGTACTCTACGGATACCTACCGATTTTGATGTGCCAAACATAGCTCAAAGTGAAGGTGTATCTGGTGTAACTGAAAAAGGTGACTACATACATATTATAAATAACATAGCTCGCCTTAGCTTTGATCAT
>LAZR01001948.1_pt1 | contig 12443 bp, 21 predicted proteins | sample 329461 | NCBI WGS metagenome assembly LAZR01 (sample SAMN03002196, study PRJNA259156) | marine sediment metagenome | biome: sea floor; feature: Hydrothermal impacted sediments; material: marine sediment; isolation source: Loki non-amplified sample from Loki's castle hydrothermal vent sediment ...
AGGGTATTTTTTGCCCAGCTCTAACAAGTCATGCGGGTTGTCTGTGTGTGTTTGTTTTGTCATGATTTTAAGATTGGTTTAATTGATTGTCTATCTCTGCATTTAGTTCGATTTGAACAAATAGGATTTCCCCCTCGTTGCAACCTGTTTAGTTCTGCATAAAATAAACGAGGTTTATACATTGATTGATCTAATTTATCTTGTGCTATTTTATAACAATGTCGCAAATGATCTGATTTTTTATCATTATCTGGTGTTTTGCAAAGAATACATTTATCCATTTCTTTTGTTTCTTTTGTGTGTTGCGTGGTCATTGTGCTAAGTTTAGTTTCTCGGTTTGCCGAGCCATTTTTTGTTGTCCTTATTTCCTTATACGTATTTTTTAAAGGGTTTAGTCGTTCATTAAATATTGATTCCTTATATTTTTCCACATAATATCTTTCTACATTTCTTATTGCTGGATTAATAGATATAGGAGGTCGCCCACCGACAATAGACGGTTCTTCATAACATTTTAAAACCATAATCGGTTCTATTTCTGGGACTTCCCCGATTGTTTTTAATTTCTCTATCCATTCCCATTTATGCGTATTTGATTTATCTCGTAAATGCTGAGCCAATCTTTCGTTTAAGGAATAAGCAGTTAACCCAACCCAACGAACAACCTCTCTGTTATTATGAAAATCTATCAATTTATATACTGTGTAAATTCTCATTATTTTTTATCCTTTTTTGTAAAGTTTTTTGGTGGAAATTTATTAATGTCAATAAATTTATGAATCCCTATTTTTACTATTTCTATTTGGGGTTCTTTAATAAGCTGGGAGATATAAGACGGCTCATGTCCTGTTAATTCCGCAAATTCTTTGAGCGATACAAGTTCTTTTTTCATAATGATAGGTTTTATTCTTTATACGTTAATTGCTTAAAAAGGTTACAAATAAGTTTACGCAACAAAATAACATAACCTATTTATAGCATCCTAATTATTTTTAATAATAATGTAGTATTTTATACTTATTGTGCTTAAAATGTCAAATTTGAGGAATAAAAAAACCCTGCTTATAGAAATAAACAGGGGCAAAACAATGAATTAGCCGTTTTGGTTAGCTGGGCTTCTTTATTTTCTCTTTCCAGTTCTCAATATCTGCCTGAGTAACCTTGTCTTTGTTTTCTTCGGATATTCTTTTCATCCGTTCCTGTGAAAGCAGATAGTTGCCGAAGCTAACTATGTCTTTCCGGTTAAAATATGTTACCATGATTTTTCAGTTTCAATCTTGGTTAATAAATCAGTTAGTTGGTGCAAAGATACAAATTATTAAATAACCAAGAAGATTATTTAATCCTTTGTTGCCTGAAATGGGTAATAATCTACCAAATGTGGGCAATCTTTTTTTATACGGCTTATCAATCTCCCACTTTCATCAAAGCAATGAAACTCATCTATTGTTTCGGTAATTTTCTTAACTATGCTACCACCAACATTGGTAATGTGAGGAACGTAAAACGTAGAAAAGTCATTAGCTACGATGGCAAGCCGGGCAATTTCAGAATGCCCTTCGAGGGTTTCTTTTTCATTCATAATAATAAGGATTAAGATTAATAATTAAGATAATTGATGCAAATATACAACTAATTATTAAATAGCCAAATAAAAGCCCGCCATTTCTGACGGGCAACCCGAAATTTATCCGAGGGGGTGCAATCCCTTGTGGGATTAAAGTAGAAATTATCTTTTTAAGGGTAGCAGTTTTATCTTGGCTCCGGCAGTAATCGACTTGTCGGGGATGTTATATCCTACGGAATAGCTGGTATTTTTCATCATTAGGGACAGTTCCGGTTTGAAATATCCGAAACTATCCTTATTACCCCCTACATCTAATCCTAAATAAAGAACCGTGTAGCGTTTTTTTGCCGGTTCGGACACTTCTATCCTATATATGTCCGTCTGTGTAATAGAGAACGGCTTACGCAAGCGATAACCTACTTTTATGGCATCTAAATATCCCCGCACTTTTGCACGGTAATAAACCGCTACGGTGTCGAAATAAATAGTATCTATGTAGATAGCGGGATATTTCAATATAAAGCTCTCATCAAAGTCCTCGCCTCTTACAAATGCATTCCTGCCCCTCTCGATCAGTTCCAGTATTTCAGGCGGGTACATCGTATCAAAATAAGGTACGGGAACGGGTTTTGAATCCCAATGGACTATCGTAGTATCATGCCAATTAGTATCATTAACGGTTGTCGTGATAGTTGTGTCTTTGATCTCAAGGCATACTTCACCGGACGGTCTTTTACAGGTTCCCAAAAGAACTGCTATTATTATAGCGACTCCAAGTAATCCGCCCAATACCTTATGTCCTTTATCCCAAGTTTTTATATCCATCGGTTATCGTTAATTTGAATCTCTTTGGTAAGAGCTTGTTCAATTTCTTTAAAGCATTTATAGAATTCGTTACGTCTCTATGGCCATCCCCGTCAATATCAGTATGTGAATGCCCAACAGCTATACATCCAAGTAATTGTCTGAAATAATTTGCAGCATGTATGAGAATGTAGGTGCGACCATAAACGTCTTTTAAAATGAAATGGGAACCATATTTTTTTGACCACCTTTTCTCAACCCAATATTCACCGGCAAGGATGCAACTGATTCTGTTCTGATTATCCTTATCTGGAAGCTCAAGTGTACGAAGTTCGTAAAATGGAAAGTTGAGATCATCATATACCGTTAATATTCCAAGCGTTTGTTTATCGCTTCCGAATATCCGGTTTATTTTGACGCTTCTTTTTTCTTTTTCGCCTGCCATTTTCTGATTTCAGTTATTATTCTAACCATGTTCAAACCTGCAATACTCAGCCCGACAATGGTTCCAATTAAAACAGGTAGATAGTCCATCATTGATGCCATTATCCAACCGAATGAAGCTATATTGAGCGTAATAAATTCAATTTGCCGGTACATTATCTTATTTTTTTGCCGTTTGTGCTGTCCCAAATATTGCACTGCCAACTATTACTACATAAGTGCAGATTTCTTTTATGGTTTCGGATAATTCCAGTTGTCCGGCTGCGGACGCTCCAAGTAATGCGCCTGCAATTACAATCAATACACCCGCTATCCACTTTATTTTATTAAAGAAATCCGGTGTCGGGCTTTTTATTCTGTTAATTAATTCCATTGTTTCAGTTGTTAGTTAATAATTCAGGTTTATTTGTCTTTCGTAAAAATGGGTTTATCCTTAGCAACCTTTCCCGGATAGATTGTTTCCAGGTATGGCAGCCAAAATAGGTTTATTAGTGAATCGGGATGCAATCCGGCTTCTTTAGAAGTAATTGTAAACACCTTTACAGTACCATTCGACCTTGACCCTATCAAATCATCGTTTGGCAATAACCGATGACCCAACGAATCTTCTGTAAAGTATTGTGGCTCGAAACTCCAAGTTGAATCATTCTGCCTTTTAATGAAGAGAGAATTCAATTTAATATAGTTAGGTGAAGGCGAAACTATCCCGTTTGCATATTTGACAGGAGCATCTATTTTGAAGTCCTGTCCCGACACGTTCAATCCAATCAAGATGAACGCTAATAAAATTACTTTTTTCATAATTGTTTTAATTTTAAATTATTGTGCTAATTGTGATAGCATTTGTAAATTTGTTCCATCATAAATAAGGTGTAATATTTGTCCGGCTTCAACATCTCCCGTAATTAAATCTTGGTCATGTAGTTTTTTTATCGTTAAAGGTGCCAAAGCATTGAATTGAAATGTAGCTGCACCAGTGTTTGCCACTCCCACATTAACATAAAAACTCATGCCGGTTGTATAAGCAGTAATTAATGGTTCAATAGCACCATAAGTATCGTTCACTGAACTTGTATCGGTGAAATAATTGAAAGTTTTATGGGCAATGACATCGCCATTATTTTCAACGCTAAACAAATCAACGCCTGAACTATCTTGAATTTTTAATGCAAACGTGTCTATTGAGGTATTTATTCCCTTCACAAGAAGCCTTGCAGAAATTCCTGTATTTAATCCTATTCCTACATTTCCTGAACCATTCAAATAACTATCTACCGTTTTAGCAAATAAGAATGATGGAGTAACTGATTGAAAAGCCAGCATTAAACTATTTGATACATTATTTTCCACAGTAGCAGAATGAATACCTAAAGCAATAGATCCCTGAGCAGACGCTTTCATACTAAATCCTATTGCCATAGCATTGTTACCTACAGTAGAAGCTCCAATACCGATTGCCATACTTTCATTACCACCGGGCACAGAAGCCGAAGGGCCAATCGCAATCGCATTTCTTCCACTTGCTATTACTTCTGTGCCAATTCCGATAGAGGAAATCCCCCCAGAAGTAATATCATGCCCAATAGCAATGCTTGTTAACCCTGTTGCTTGTGCAATGTTGCCGACCGCAATTGCATCTAATCCAGATGCTAAACTTGTAACACCTATTGCTAAACATTCATTAGCTGGTCCCGCCAGAGCACCTGAACCAATAGCGATAGCGTTCCTTCCCGTAGATTTGGCATTATTCCCAAGTGCGAATGGCTCACCAGTTCCAGAAGCCAAAGCATTTTCTCCTAATGCAAATATTCCATCATCTCTTAAATAAAATAATGAATCTAAAGCACTATTATCTATTTTTAATCCAAAAGTAGTCCCATTATCATTTTCTGCTTTTATGTGAACTCTTGCAAGGGGGGTGGATAGTCCTATCCCTACATTCCCATCATTCCTAACATTAAATAATTCAGTTCCTACATTGTCCTGAACTTTCAATGCGAAATTTCCGCTTGTGGCATCTATGCCTTTCAGCGTACTTAACCCTAAATTAACGGTGAATGATTTGTCGGCTTGCAAGTGCTCTTGATGTATAGTAGAATCGACAACTTGAATATTTGTATTGTTGAATGCCTTGAAAGTGTCTGTTTGTAACACAACAAATGACGAATCACCCGCTGATAAACCAACAATTTGTGAAGCGTCAATATCACCATTTAAAGTATCTGCATTATTTACTATCGAATCATTGTTGGAATCATAAGCAGACTTTAACATATCTCCCCCGGTAAATCCAACGCCTAACCAGCCCAACATGTCTGCAAAATATTCGAGTTGATTAGTAGTAGTATTAAATATCAAAAGCCCCACCGTAGGAGAAGCAACCACATCCCTCTGTACGGTGGTCAATTTCGGTATGAGAATGCCTTGAGTAGTATCGGTCAACGTGAGAATTGCCGATGCATCCAATGTACCCCCTATTCCAACGGGTTTTTCAAAACTTGCACTGTCCTTTACGTCTATAATTCCGCCATTTAAGGCATTTATGCTATCTACATAAAGCTGCCTGTGTTTTTTAACCGCCTGTGGATAAGCAAATAAAGGAAGCAGTAATATGAATAATAAGGTTTTTAATCGCATCTTTTTAATATTTTTGTTACCCTAATTCAGTGTTCATTATCTGAATAATCTTATTTATCTATCCTGTTTAATACTAAACAGGCATTTACGATTGTGGCATTATTGTTGTTTGCTGTATTTCTAAGCATCATCTTCACCGATTGGGATGCAGTGAAATCATATAGACCACTGAAAGACATATCCCCAACGTCATTGTTTGATGTTTTCCTGGTTACCTTATGCTCGTTATTAATAACATTATCAATAGCAATCACCCCTTCGTAAATATCATTGGCATTTCCATTAATGGAAAGATGCACGTCAACCCTGTACAGTCCCGCTATTCCCGTTATGAGAGAATCTCCGCCTGCTGTTATGTTTTTTATATGGCCAGACGTGAGTAATGTATTACTTGCGTTGGTGATATGTGCATAGTTATTCTGCGTCATTGTCAATACGACACTTGAATCGGAAGCGTGTAAATCTGCATGAGATCGCTGATTTATCGCTGCCTCTGATATAATTATAGTATCTGTACCACTGAAGATTGTATCGACAGTTAAATTATTATATATTGGAGAACTACCGATTGTTACGTCTTGATCTATAAAAGTGTGATTACTTCCGTCTGAACTTCTATGGGTGGTATTTGCCGTTACGTTTGTATTGGTGGTAACGCTATCCTGAAATCCTGCAATATCATTCGTGCTGTCAAGACCTGCATGGTTTACCCTGCCCAAATAGAACGCAGGTGCTTGGTTTCCTAAAGAGTCAGCGTTTGCAACCGAAGCCCCGGAAAGTCCGCCAACGGTTACGGTTGTTCCCTGCGAATAACAAGCGAGGGTGATTATTGTTAATAAAAATGTTAGTATTTTTCTCATCGTGTGGCTGCTATGTCAATCCTAATAGTTCCCGATGTTACTGAATTGACGGTTAATACTGCTTTATATCTTGCGTTTTTAGCGTTTTCAACTTCAATGAAATTCGTATTTGTTCCTGAATTAAATGTTAATGTTGCCCCAACTATATCAAGATATTGATTGTCATTATTGGTTTTTTGAATCTGAATAACAGCATCGGCAGCATCTAAGCTCGTTGTTATTAACTCAAAAGATAATCTTGAAAATCCGAGAAGGTTTTTTGTGGTTAAGGTAGTATTCCCCAATGACAAGTCATAGGTTAATGTTTCCTGCGTATGGTCGCCTATGGGCTGGCTAAAACTGTTCAATGTAAACAGTAATAAGAATAAAGTAAGTAGTTTTTTCATAATTAATGTTGAGTTTGTCGAAATATTAATTTGTTAAAATCGCTAAATAAATAATATCCCCGGCTGTTAATCCGGTTATTTTAAATCCTGTTGCTAATTTGTTGGTGATATTCTCCCATCCTATTCCGTTTGTATCAAAGATTATTATCTCATAATTAACAGACGGCAAAGCAGAACTGAAAGTGATTTGCGTAGGTGTGCTTCCGATTGTTTTTGTTGCCACCCTGTAAACATTCGTAACTATACTAAGTGCATCCGTTGACTTATTGACCATGCTGTCAATGATATTATTGAGCATGGCATTATGTAAAGCCCCGGTAATAGCATTAACACCATTAGTATTTATATTGGAATTCGCTTCCGATTTTAGTTGTGCTGTTGTTTTTAGAGCCATTTAGTTATAATCATTTCCGTAATCTGCATTATAATCACCACCCAATAATGGCGGCTCTTTCTCCCCCTGATCGTTATTCAATGTGATATTTTGCAAAGTTATAAAATTTTTTATATTCTCATCACCTACATTAATTTTATTTATCACCAATTCCTGTCCGCTTATCAACTTTGCATTTACGGCTAAATTGTTATCATTGAGTAAGACAAATAATTGCTCTAATGTCCCAAAGTTTTCGGTTGCTATGTCAAAAATATTTTGCCCTTCCTGTACTAAACTCATTTCAGTCGTGTTGCGTCAATAGAAGTTATTAGATGGTCTATGTCTCCGCCTACTTCTACTTTGTTTATACGGTAATTATCACTTTCAAGGTTCTGTTTTATTTTTTGTCTCAGGGCTTGCTTGCTTATGCTGCCCTTTATTTCATCCACCACGCCTACTCCCAAAGTGGGAAATTGATAAAAATGCCCTGGCTTTGCCCTTAATATATGTTCGATATGCTGGGCATCGCTTTCTCCAACGACAATATCACCGTTTTTTGTAGAAATATCATCATTAATTAGTATGTCTTTTACAAGTGCCATTAGCTTAAAGAACCAGTTGTTGAAGTCCCTGTTACCGGGCCACCACCCGTAGGTGCGACCAACCCAGTTCCGGGAACTGTTACTGTTGCAGATTTTACAAATGTATCAATAGCATCTGATAAATCGGTTTTAAATTTAGTAATTGCATCTGCCTGTGTTTGCCCGCTACTTCCATCAAATGCCAATAAAGCATTTAAAAGGGTGTCAATATCACTTTGCAGTCCGGGTTTGTTCAGTGCCATCAGAAAAATAGTTTATTAATCCGAATATCTATCGCATCAAATAATACCTGCGTTGGCGGTGCTACGCTTCCCGGCCCTGCAGGAGTTGATATAATAGCGTTTTTTATCTCTTTTATCAAATCATTCAGTATTGCTTTCAAGTTCTCTCCACCTGCCTCAAAATGTATCTTGTCTATCTCGCTGGTCAAAGATACAAAACCTGTACTTCTATTCAAAAAAGTTACTATAATATCTGAGTTTTCTTTTGGAATAAGTACGAATCCTTTGCTTTCGCTTATAACCGACTGTAATCGTATTCCTTCCCGTTTTGCTTCATCTGCTATCGGTTCAAAATTGCACGTCCTTTTTGTCTCATTGACATCTACTGCTTTGCCTATCTGTGAATAAAACTTCTCTTTTGCAAATTCATTCTCTATAAATTGTTCAAATATTTCCCTTATTTCCATTATAATACTCTATTTTGAAGTTCAATAGTTTGCCTGCCTCCATTAATTCCAAATCCTGTGGTTACTTTTTTAATCAAATACCTACCTTCCCTCTCTCGGTGTTTAAGGTCTGTAAACTCAATCCTGTCCGAATGCTCAACAGACGGCTCTAAAAAGGTTGTAAAATCGCCTATATATCCCTCGTAGATATACTTGTCAATGTTGTCTTTTATAAATTCCTCGATCTGCGCTGCGTTAAGATTCAGAACATTTAAAGATTTTGTCGTCTGCCCGGTGCGTTGTACTACACTTACCACCGTTTCGCCCTTTACTTTAAACCCATATCTTATTATACGGGTGTTGGTGTCTAAGTCAATGGATTCAACTTTTATAACCAAATTCACATCGTCATCTCTCTGATAAACGAGATTGTCTTGGATGACATTATTCTGAAAGCTCATTTTGTGAATCGGGTTATCTAAAGCAAGCACTGACCGCATTCTCCTTACCTGTAATATTTCATTCTCAAAATAAATAAAATAACCAAACTGTTTTTTTAGCACCTCGAAAACCGTAACGGCATTTACAAATCCCTTATTATCTACTTGGAAATCGCCTATTTCGGTATCGGGATTGTCATATTCAATCGTAAGATCGGGCAAAGAAGCTGTTGCGTATTCAATTACATCGCTTATTTTTGCCCTTGTAAACAGTTTAGATACAAGATTTTCCTGTTTCAGAAGCCACATTGTATCTTCGCACTCAAATACAAGTGGGCTTTCAGGGCGAATATTCGCCAGGAATCCCTTGAATTTTGTCTGTAAGTTAGGAAAATATCCTATTTTAATCTTAACCGGATCACGTCTTTGAAAAGTATTGTCGCCCCCGACTACGATTGTCTTGTTATCTTTTCGGAATTTGTTGGGAATAACAATGCTTGCGGTATCTGTGAACGTATCCCAACTGCTCTCTATGGAGAAATTGGTTACGTAATCAAATCTAAAGTTTCCGATTGTTATTTCTGAAATTAATATTTTCATTCAGTTGTCAATTCTTCAAGGTCAATAGGTACATCAGACAACATACTTATCTGAAATGGTTGCATATCTCTCGATGCTTCCCTTTGCGGAATATTATAGTCAGTTATTACTACTTCATTAATACCAAAAACATCATTTAAAAATGCACTTGTTAGTGTTAGCACATCCGGTACTTTGCAAATAGTAACAAGTTTTTTTACATCGTCAGTAGGATAAACATTGCCTATATCCTTTACCTCTCCACCTTCGTTTCTGCCTATTATAACTCCTGTCAAGGTAATAGCGAAGTCCCCATCACTCACAAACTCCTTTACTGTGCCGTTTCTGCCTTGTATGGCTGTGGTTATGATGTTTTTCGATTGAGATACCTCTATTATTACTGCGGGGATTATAAGCCCATTTCCCTCTGCCCCGTCTGCGTCAGGATAAGGAATAGGATTTTCCTTATTTATGTCATCAAGCTCAAAAAAACTGCCACCTTTTATTATAATGGGATCAAAAATGGGTGTCCCCAGGTAGCTTGTTGCATCTTCTTCCTCTGCCTCAATTTTCTCAATCCTGAATAATTTGGCTTTCAGGGCTTGTATCCCAATCCCTTTTAGTAATATTTCAGGCGATGTCGCTCTTAATCCTGATGCTATACCGAAAAAAAATTCTGCCATTATCTTGAAATTTGCGTAAAAATATATAATAAATTACTCATATCAAAATATTCGGCTCGCAAACGGTTCCTGATTAAAATATAGGGATTTCTTTTTCAGAAATCACGGGATTTTAAGCAGGAATGAAAGGAAAATGCACTGCTACGATTCCTGCTTGAGCGGCTATTTAACATAACGACTAATTATAGGGCTATTTTGTCTTATAATATGCGTTATGTTAATATAGCTTGGCGTTAGCGGGGGCGTGTTCAGAAGATAGATTATGGCAATGTCGTTGGTTTGTGGTAATTTATTTTCACCAATGAGTTTTTACGTTCTCAATGTCAATTTTGTCTATCAATAATGTATTAATTGCTTCGATTATTTCGTCATCTCCAAATTTGTTCTTGAATTTCTTTTTCAGTTCTCGCTTTAAGAAGTTTATAACGTATTTTGTATATAATAATCCTGCAATGTTGGTGGCCTCAAGTGCTAAATACTTATTCCAAAGTATATCTAATCTTTTTTTGAGGACGGAATCCCTATGAAGATATTGTAAAATTTTAACCTGAGAATTTAATTGCCGGGTTTCGTTTAAATCAATCGCAAATACTCGCTTTGATTCAATTGGTTTATTGAAAAGGATTTTGTAAAACTCAAAAGTTCTCCCGTTTGTTAGTAATACCCATTCAATGCCTTCATTTACTCCATAATTAATTGCTTGTCGTAGATGCTTGTCAGAAAGATTGATTGACAATGCTTTTACTTCAACTAAAAAGTATCGTTTCCCTTCTATTTGTATCATGTAATCCGCATAAGTCCCTCTAATCATATATTCTGTTTTAATTTCCTCTATTGAAATGAAACCAAGCACTTCTGTCAGAAATGTATTTACCATTAATCTTGTCCCTGATTCATCAAGATTTACGAATTTTTTTCCTAAATATTTTTTGCGATAATCTTTAAGCGCAATAGTCAGTTTTCTTTTTTTAGTTGGTGTCAGCATGATTAAAATATGTGTCTTTTTGTTATTAATATTGGTAATTATGTATTTACCAATGGGTTTTTTCTGGTTTGGGTTCTTGAATAGGCGTCTCTTCCTCAACTTCCTTTTCTCCTGCTATCTTCTTTAACAACCTGATTTGCTCTTTAGCGTCCTTTCTTGTATTTCCTACATTCACGCACAATACTATATACATAATAAGTAATACTATTCCTGATACGACAGAAACAAAATTAATTAAGTTCATTTGGGGTTGAGTATTGTGTACCAAAAGCCCCGTTAGTACGTTATATAAATGAAAAAGCGTGGGCTTGAGAATTTAATCTCCGCAATCTACCCATAACAGGTACTGGAAATACCCACAGGAAAGTAAACTACACCCACGCATAGCGTGTGTTGAGTTTATCTTTCCCATTTACAAATTTTCCAGTTTTGTTATGAGATAAACTAACGCTTCTTCTTACTTATGCAAGATTATGATAAAGAACGAGGGGGCTAATATAGGAAATTATTGGGAGATGGGTATATTTGGGGCATGAATTACCTCAAACAATTAGATGATGTATTAGGGTTTATAGACGATGGGGATCGCCCCTCTATGTCGTTTTTGAGTGTTCAAAGAGAATTTACAGATATTTTGGAAATTCACGTAGAACGAATATTAGATAAATTATGCAATGATGGATATGTCGGGAAAATAGACGGAGCAGTTCCTAAATATTGGATAACTTATGATGGATTAATGTTTTTAAGCTCTGGGGGATATATTGCTCAAAATAGAAACAATAGAATGTCTAATATACGGGCTTCCGTGAGCGAATACGCTTTAATAATTGGCGGTGTAGGGGCTGCACTTGCTGGTCTTTATTCTCTTGGGAAAATAATTCAGGTGATATATACATTTTTTCGTCATTACTCTTGCTAAACAAACCTCTTAATTTTTCTTTCAAGTTTGCGAGCCCAAGAGCAAAATGAAAATTCCGGGAATCCGAGGTACGAGGATGGAGGAATTTGCAGCGTACTCGCTCATTTTGCTCTTTCATTCGACAAAGATATGTAAATCTTTATCAATATTGCAAATTATTTCTGTGATTATTTCTGACTTTAGCCGGTGGTCCCGTGGCACGTTTATCTTACAAGCGCTTGCGTATCTGAAAGAGCTGACAACAATGCCTCCACAACTATCTTTTTACTATCGTTCATTCCTTCTTTCAGGTTGGTTACATTGTTGTTAATTGTTTCGACAAGTTTTTCTATATTGATATTAAAGGTTTTGGGGGCTGCGGATACTATTTTTGTTACGCCCACAGGGGTTACTCCGGGGATAGGTTTTATTAATTCTTTTCTTTTTTTATCAGCAAGAGCTTCCGTTGCAATTTCATTTTCTGTTGATTTAATTACCAAACGAGTTAATAA
>LAZR01001949.1_pt1 | contig 12439 bp, 1 predicted proteins | sample 329461 | NCBI WGS metagenome assembly LAZR01 (sample SAMN03002196, study PRJNA259156) | marine sediment metagenome | biome: sea floor; feature: Hydrothermal impacted sediments; material: marine sediment; isolation source: Loki non-amplified sample from Loki's castle hydrothermal vent sediment ...
CTTAAAGAACTTAAGCTTTCTCTACCATTTTCGAAGAGCATATTTAAGATTTGTTTATCTATCTTGTCTAACTGCATATATTTCATTTATAAATAGATTTTATTTATATACATATAATTAGATTTTTTACTATAAAAACGAATTCCTTTTAATAACTTAATAGTTAAAAAATGAATACTTAAAATAATTTTTGGCTTCAATAGTTTTTTAAATAAGTTAAATTTGTGTGAAATTTAAATTTTTTATATATTTTATTTTTATTTTTTTTTGAAAGAGTTAAAATTTTCAAAAATTTGATCAATTTTTAGAATTGAAAAATATAACAGAAAGACAAAAGAAATGAATTATATCGAAGATTTCTTTGACTTAAGAACTTGAAAAGAATAAAAAAATAAAAGATTTGTAAATTACTGTTGTGTTCCCCACAATTTTTTAAGTGGTTTTGCATAATAAATTCCCATAGACCTTATATTTAAATTTGTGAGTTATCTATAATTATAGTAAGGATGGATGGAAAGGAAAAGGAAAAATCATTTAAGATTAATGAATATTTGACTGTGAAATTGGAAGGGGGGCAAACAGTAATCTATATAGCTGATAGACCAATCCGAAAATGCAAATTCTTACTGATAAACATTCCCGTTGATGAATTTCGTAGTTTTGATGAGATACAGTCAATTGACGAAGTAGCTGAGAATCTAGACCGCTCTCTTGAACCCTTACGTGAACGCAAACAGTTTAAATATTCAATCCCTCCAGATGTCGAGTTTTGGGGGCATTCCTCAAATCTCCAAGTTTGGTATGAAAATGGGTATAATACTAAGCTTCTTCATTCAAACTTGGCGTTTCCTTTGTTAAGAGAGCTGACAAGGGCAGGAGATACTCAAGCGAGGAAGAATTTTAAGGAGGAAATCGCCAAACGATATAATAATGGAGGTGAAAATTTGCAAAAATTCCTTCGAAGTGAACATTATTTGGACCACCTTTCAATAGAAGAGTTTTTAGGTTTGATTGATAATGAAAATGATTTTGAAGTTATTGCGCAACTAAGAGAATTATACCCCCGCTTTGAAAAAAAAGATATTGGGGGTATGGTGCTTAAACTTAATATAGATATAAAAAAGGGTCGAGTGTCAAGATTAAGTCTTAGCGGTCTTGAATTCGACCGAATCCCAGAGTGCGTTCGAGAATTAAGCTCGCTTGAGCATTTAAGCGTTTCCTTTGATTGTTTAAAATCACTCCCAGAATGGATTGGAGAATTTAAAGAATTAAAAACCCTTAAAATAGGAAATAATTTGTTAAAAACGGTACCACAAGAAATTGGGGGCTTGTCTAAACTTGAAGAGCTATATGCTCGTGGGAATCAGCTGGAAATCCTCCCTGAGTCAATCGGGAACTTAAAATCGCTTAGAATTCTTGAACTTTATGAAAATCGTCTTAAAATTATTCCTGATACAATTAGCAAATTAGTTAATTTGGAATTGTTGGATCTTCATGAAAACAGTATTACAGTGCTACCGGATACTATAGGGAATCTCAAAAATCTTAAAGACTTAAGACTTGATAAAAACCAATTACATATCTTACCACCGGAGATGGCAGAACTTAGAAAATTACAAAAACTTACTTTAAGTAATAATGAACTCAAGTCAATACCTGAATTAATAGGCGGACTAGTTAATTTAGAGTTACTAGATGTGTCTGATAACCCTTTGTATAGAATAAATAAGGCAATATACAATCTATACAAATTAAAAGACGTTTGGCTATTAAATGTCCCTTTAAGAGAACACCATGTAGAAGATTTAAAGTTTGAAGGTCAATTATTAAGGATTCATTACCAAAAAATAAAAAAATAGAAATAGTTATTTTCTATCTTAAGTCAAATAACTCAGAACCGCGACTTGGTAATTTTCCATTCAATACGAAATATGAATTTATTTTATCCATTATATAATCAATTATATTGTCGAATCCATTGTCTATCTCGTGGTTATGAAATCCTGTGAAATGTAAGATATCCCCATATTGAAATATGGCATTAAACTCACTTTGAAGCTCTTCAAACTTGGTGACTGTGAAGCCTGGTTTATTCCCCCAGACGAATGTCCCTTGAATCCGATTTGTAATATCTCCTGAATCAATATGGCTTTGATCAAATAAGTTATAAATATCTAAGTAAAGAAAATTATCTGCACCCCATTTAATCACAGAAAAAATATTAGGCTCTAACATCATCCAAGAAAGCATACTAATAATTGCTTCTGAAGGATTATTAAGGTCAATATCAAACTCATTTACCATGAAACCTGTGCTAATCCCACCAGGTTTCCCGCTGATTTTTACCTTTCTATCTATTCCGTTTTCAGTTCGAGCATAAAATTCGACTTTAACTATTTCGGATGAGGTCTTAGGGATCATACCGAGTGCATCGGAAATAACTCTATAAGCTTCACTTAGCTTAAATCCTAATTGGTGGAGATCCCAAACTATATCGAAATCGTTAAAATAACTAGATGTGGCTCTATCGTGCATTGAATTATATGAATATGTCCATGTAGTCAAGAAATTTTCAGTTAATTTACGATTGAAAAACGATTCCCTAAGGGTGTTATAATCTATTTCAAAATCAAAAGTGGATAGACGATCCATCGAATTGACCAGTTTAATTGAAGTTGAGGTGCCAGATTTATCCAGATTGAATAATAAATGAACAACATCGTGTACTTTATTAAATGGATTCATAACATCTTTAATTAACTCATTTACCCAGAAAGATTCTTGACCTGAATGCTTTTGGGTAATCTTGCCAAAAGCAGGCTTAAAAGCCTCATACAATAAACTGAAAGCTTCTTTCCTTCCTTTAAGACCTTTTTTATTCACTTCACGTATTTCTTTACTCAGCCCCATATAATCTGAAAACATTGCATCTAATAATCTATGGGATGCATAAATATAATCACTGAAGCCTTTGGGCTCAAATCTAATGAAATAGTTGTTAATTAAAGTATTGGTTGCTGGGGTTATCACTCTCTCTCTCCTAAATCCAATGGCAAACAAACTTAGCCAGTATCTAGCTCGCATACCCTTCATACTAGAAAGGAAAGTATTCGCTAAATCTTTGGGATGAGTATCATAAACACCTCTACCAACGAAATTTCGCAAGAGCTTAGACTGTAGCTCATAAGGATGGTTCCAAAAATCTATTGCGTATCCCAGACTTCGAGTCGAGTCCTCTGCAAAAGTCATTATTCCTGCTAATAAACTCACAAATGCAGGATATCCGAATATGTCTTGAAGTGCCGCATCAATCATTGCGATTTCTTTGTCGGTGCCCTGAAAAGGTAATGGAATTAAATCTAATCCGGGGTGAGCACCAAAAACGAGAGGACCACCTTGCCTATTAAGGTCACCTTTTATAATACTTAACCAATTAGTATAAAAACTAAGCTTAGTGATGCTGTTTACATGAAATTTGGAACCAGCTTCAAAATAGCCTCTTGTAATTTGAGCAAAATCAGAATCCTTAAGTCCTAATTTATATAAAATATTCTTAAACTTGTTGATAGAATATTTGCGGGGCTGTTCGGTATCTGAATTTAGAAATTCGTTAGAAACCCCGAGTAAGTAGGTCCCTTGATCCTTACCCCTTCTTTTAATATAACCAGATAGTTGATTTACTACAGAGGCCGTAGCCGCACCCTTTAGTAATATTTCCGGCTTGATCTCGGTTTTATGACGTAGAATAATCTGTGGATTTCTGGCTCCTCTCTTTCTAGGAGTAGAAAATTGCAGATTGGGCAAAGGTTCTCGTGTGGGCTCAATATGTTCTAAGTTCAAATTTATCTCTCTTAGTCCTGAAATAACTTGACTTCCAGTTATAAATGTGGAGGCTGCATAAAAAGTGGTCATAAAAGCGGAAATTCCGTCTGAGAGAAAAAGATCTTGGTCTGGTTCAAAATTTTGAGTAAATCTTTCGTTATCTGCCCAAGATGGTCTTTTATGAATTCTATATCCTTCCCCTGAAAAAACAAATTTACTCGCAAGTTTAAATCCTTCGTTGTCGGCAACATAAATGTTTGTGTGTACAACTCCCGCTTCGTCTTGGTAACCAGGATAAATCTTCAATTCTTGACCTTTGTACATGACATACATGTCCTCCTTTATCAAGTTTGCCGGTACTAAATAAATCCCGAGGTCACCTCGACCAGGAAGATGGTAAATTGCTATGGACCCTAAATACTTATTTATATATTCCTCTAATTCGGAATCCGAAGCTAATGGATTAACCCTTCCGTAGACATTAATTTGGCCTCCAAGAAAATCAGTAACACTTAGTTTTGAAGGCAGTTTGAAATGAGGTCCGTAGTCATGTCTTAATCCTAACCGTAAAGTATCACCATATATGTGATCACCCCCGATTTTTGCTATGTAATCGTAATTATATATTAAATCCTGCTTATTAAGCATTAAAAAATTAAATAACTCGTCAAATCCTTCACCATCATTTAACTTATCTATAAAATAATAAGCGTTAAACTCCTTTCTGGCAAATTGTATCACATTGGATCTAAATAGATCCTCATCAAATAATTCCTTGAGAAATCTCTCCAGATTACTTTGGCTAATGAAATCCTTGGTATCACTCAATTCTTTGATATTATGGTCAGCAATCCTTGAATTTATTAAATCGATGGTCTTCATTAAAAATAATTCGTGGTCTTGTAGTTTGTTGTTCAGCCCATAAACATCTAAACTAAAGTATATCTTCAAAAACTCTATTATGTTACTCAAAGTACTAAAAGTATCATCTCCTAAGAATGAAGTGTATAAGCTTATATACGCTGTACTATCAAGAGATGTGATTTTATCAACTAATATTGAAATTATTGAGGTTGAAATACCATCATGTGATAAGGCAGTAACAAGATCGTGAATATACCTTCCTGCGAATACGTTTTTAAACATTGTACTTTTAATTTCAGTCATCATTGTTTCGCCTAATGTTGTGAATTCAATGATACCTAATCCATCGATACTTCTCCCAACTTTCGTAGGTCGGCCATAAAATCTTATTGGAGCGTATTTCAAGTCAAATGACTTTACTGAATCACCGCTTTTAGGATTATAAGAAACTCTATCATAAACTCTTATATTTTCTAAATCTCTGTAATTTAGTTTTGGATCCGCTTCGATTTTTTCAATTAGATGGTCCCATTTATTGGAAATCTTTATTGATAACCTATTTAAGATAACAGATACTTCCCTAAGATAACCAAATTGTGGTATTGATGTTAACTTTATTAATTTGAGATTGTTTGGTGAGACCAAAAAACTTGCAAAGAAGGAATTGAGAATTATCTGCTTTCCTTCATCAGATTTAAATATGTTTTCTATCTCTTCTATGTTTGTTGGAGTCATAAACTGTCTTAGCTTCCCGGGGAACCCTCCTGTTAATAGGTCGGGCTCAGTAATGCCTGCTTTATTCATGATAGTAGATAATACGGCAAATTTTGCTTGATGAGATAGAATCTCCATAACTTCGCTTGTTTCTTTAGTATTACTGAACCGTGAATAAGTAAAAGTTGCATATAATGTATCTATTAATGCTTTATATGCATTTACAACTATACTATTCATCCCTGTTAAATCTTTTTTGAAATATGATTCAAAATGACTTCTGAGTATTGAACTAGAGTGCTCTTTAAACTCGTCTAAGGTTCGAGTTTTAGCAAAAATATATTCATTTATGATAGATTTCTCAATATTTAGAACTGGAGACCAAAGTCTTCTAGAAACAACTTTTGAAATGAGCTCAAATGCACTCTCAAATACTTTTACATCTTCTGGAGTTTGCAAAACTTCATCAAATTGTTTTTTAAACTGGAAGTCAAACTCCTTATAGTAAAAATTTCTCGCTTCTTGATTGGTGAAATAAATAGCTTTAGAATTAGTTGAAACTATAGGAGGTTGGTAAATTTGACTTATATATTTTTGATATTCTTCACTGGCAAATATCTGACTAAGCGGAACTAATTTAAACTCTGGTTCAAATTCACTGAGTCCCATTTCCTCGATTATTTTGAATAAAGGTTGATTTCTTATGGTCTTAATCCTTCCGTCAGCAGTAATATAAGTTGCACCAGGATAAAAAACTGTGTTAACAACTTCGACATCAGATAAAGCAAAAGGAACAGAAAGTTCCCATATTAAAGCCATCTTTATTCCTGGATAAAGCCCTCTTTGTCTAGCAAAATGTGCTTTTCCGCTGTTAATGACTTCGAGAGTTGTCGGTTGCGAAGTTGTGGAACTGATTGATACTTCGGTATTACTCTGCCACCATTTGATGATACCTTTTGTCTCAGGGATTTTCCCAGACTCTTCTGTTGTGAGTGAAGCCTTTATGCTATCGGCATACGCAGCAAAAGCTTGTGCAGCGGAGCTGACAAAAGAATCTAATGCACGTTTTTTCTTTAGTTCTTCACTAATAATTTCTCTCATGTCTTCTTGACCAGAAGGTTGTCTTTCTCCGCCTTGGTACTCGATATTCGGGCCATATTTTGAAAATCTGTTTGGGGAGAAATATTCGTTTTCAACCCAGACTCTTTCATATCCAAAATTGGGGTTGAAAATTCGGCTAATATCAATAGCGGTCATAGGTACCAAGTTTTTAGTTGTATATTCTTTATCAAGATCCGATTTGTGTATGCCTAATTTTGGTTTTTTCACCTTCTCGGGTTTTATAATTAAATTTCTTAAGTTATCTCCTTTATAGTTGCCACCAGTTATTCTTGCTAGGTGCATTTGCGCTCCGGTTTTCGCAATGATCTCTCCAAATAGACCCTCAATCTGGCTGGTAATTCCCATAATACTCATAAAGTTGCCAAGGAACATTCCTCCTGTAAAGATTGCGGGTATCAGGGAAGTCACTGCTCCAAAAAGCCCTGAAACTGCGATGTGTTTCCATGATTTAATTTTGTCTATTTTGTTTTTGATTTTACCTTTTTTATTGGTATTTGCTTCATTTACCAGATCGATTAATTTGTTTTGCAAAGCGGTGTCTGAGTTCTGGTTTATCCCGAAATGTTTATTTACCCCATCTCGAAGACTTGTTCCAATTTTAGTTCTTCCAAGTCCTTTTTGGATGACACTACGTAAGCCACCTAAACTCTCTCTGGTGGATGTAAGGAGTGATGTGAACCAAAACGCTACTTCGTCATTATGCCCAAAACTTTTTATCCATTTCTCACCCCATGTCTCGAGAATGGCGTCTGTGATTATTTCCTCAAACATTTCTTTAATTGAACCCACAACGGTAGTATAAGCAAATTGTCCCGCCATAAATAAAACTTGTTTGGAAAGTGAGACACCCGCTTGAGTGAATGCACCTGATAGCCCTTGTACTGCCCATGAGCCAAGAATCATCGACCCAGCGGAGATTGCGCTGGAAACTAATGTAAGCGTTTCAGTATAGGCAATTTCAGCGATCATGTCAGCGGTGGTTTTCGCAAACGTGTATTGATTCATGTAGTCCATTATAGAATAGGCTGTTGCCTGAGTTAAGGCCATTCTCTGATGCTCTACTGAACTGGGGTCAGCCGGAATTATCAAATCAAACACAAGTGTGACTTTATAATATTTTGTGGTTCCGGATGATAGTAAACCGTCGCTTATCATACCATTATATTCGGTATCATCAGCGATAATCATGGTGTCGATATTATCAGTGAAGTATAAGTTTCCCAACTCTGTTTTAAACATGCTTGAATCCTTTGCAAATGTAACAGACTCGACCGCTCTTGGTTCATTGGTTATAATGTTTTCTTCGATAAGTTCTATCTTAATCAATGATATTGGGTATTCAAAGCTGTGTGATGATAAAGGAATTTTTGAAGGATAAATGCTCTTTTCTGGATAACTAGTTTGATGGTCAATACCTTTTGTATTAGCACCAAAAACTGTTTTGATGTTAACTGTAATCGTACCTTCATTAGATACACTCTCATCGGGGCTAACTATAATTGGTTGATATAGAGTTGATGCGGGCATAGTAAGTTGATTAAAATCACTAGTTCCATCAACAAAAATATATTGTGGTACCCCACCAATTATGATTGGCTTTATTACGGAAAGTTTTGAGCCTGATGCTTTTGCGACTTCTTGCTGTAAATAACCAAGGCTATTGTGTCTGTATTGGTTGTATAAACCCCCGTAGGCGCTGGAAGCGAATGTGTAATCAGGATTATCGTTAAGGGACGAAAGTTCGCTTGTAAGAAGGAAATAATCTAAGTTAATATTATCAAAATCGAGACCAATCATCAAATCTGGATTTGAATCGCCGGGATTCCACATATTATCCCATATAAAATCAAGAAATCCTTTGCTATTTTTAGCAAGATTATCACGTAATAGATTGTGAGGGGATACGATTGCTTGTGCCGTATATATTTGATTCTCGACTTCCCCTTGGACAGTAGTGTAATATGCTCCAGGATGTCCCATCAACGCTGCGATAGTAGACTCCTCCCAGAATGCGTGGACAGGGGATCTTTCGTTTAATGTTTTAGGTTTCATCTCATCAAGGCTAACTGGAGTAAATGTGAAAGCTTTTTGCATAGCATCAGCTTTATGGCGTTTTAAGTCTATTGAGAACTTTGTCATTAAGGTGTAAACACCGATATAGGCTAATGTTCCTAATACTTGCCCTGCGATGGGGATCGCTTGGAGGGGAGCACTCGCAGCAGAAGCCGTAAGAGTCATGAACACTTGTTCGGCAGTGTCTTGGGCTAGTTGGCTAGAGTAAATTGACCATGCATCCGAATATGTTTGGTGTCTAACTTCATAAAATAGTTTTGGAAATTTTGAGTTGAATTCACTTGGCTCTGCTAGCTTATAGACTTCGAAAATATGGTCTTTGGCTTCATATCCATCAAAGGGATCGTCGGGGAACAATAAGCTATTATCTCTTAGCTTCCGGAAATTGACAATCCAGTAAGCTCCGAACCTCTTTGGAGTCTCAGAAGCTAATTGTTCAAAATCGGTCTGTGTTATAATTTCCCTATTAACATGTTTATACGGGGCGAATTCGTGCGACCCATCATAATTGTATCCAATTGATTTTACATGATAAACTGTCGTACTTAAACCGGACCTTTCATTGTATTCTGTTACCGGCTCTCCAAGGATGTAAACTGTTTCATAAAAATTATTGTTGTCGCTATCAAAATATAGATAGTTTCCTGGAGTTTTTGCGTTGCCATCTTTGAATAGTTCCTTATCTGATGTATAATACACAAATCCGTCTTGGGGCGTGGCTAAAACTCCTGTGACTCTAAATCGCGAATTCTTTATAGCCATGTCTGGATTATTTTCATAAATATCGTTGTATAAATTGAATCTTCCGGGAATTACTATGGTATAATCCTCTTCATGAACATTTCCGGTTGTAATAGTGCCATCGTTAAAAATTGTTGTGATCGCGTCAAACTTTTGGTGTATATTTTCTTCCCATGTCTCAAGATCCCATCCCTCATCTTCAGGAGTTGTCATTGCTCGGACATTATCCGGCATGGATTCCTCTTGACCATTTTCTGTATTTCTAATTGTAAATGAAGAGGATGATGGGGCGATTATGCTTTCGTCAAAAAGATCTTGATATACCCTAGTCTGTTCAATTTCTCCTTCAACCCAATCTGTGACTGTTATTTTTTCTTGAGAGAATTCACTTGTTTGGGTTATAGTAGTGTCTTTTGTAAATTTTCGGTATGTGGCTTCAAGCATACTTGCAGTTGAGTCACTATATCTTGAGAAGTCTCTGGCATCTAATTTTTCTTCTGTAAGGTGTTTATTAAAAACATTATCATCAGTAGGTTTGCCACTAAAAGCATCAATACTTTTAGCAATATAATCACCTAAATATTGAAAAACGTTTTGAGGTTTGGCAGCAATGATGGTTTTTTCGTAATCATTACTTACATATTCAACAACTGTGTCGGTTTTTTCGTAAGTGATTTGTGTATCTATGAATCCATCTAGGTTATCATCCCGCCTAATACTGTAATAGTGAGATTTGGTATATTTAGTTTCGGTTGCTGTTTGGGTAATTGATTTTTGTGCCCAATAATCAACATCAGGGAGTATCATTGTCGAGAGGGTATATAGTAAGAGTGGCATAGCCAATATCGATGCTAGTAAAAGTAATACGTTAAATCCATAATCAGAAAATACAGCATCGTTAATGTCAAACCATTCAGTTAGTTTTTCTTCTTCTATTGATTTGTCTACAGTGACTTCTTCGGTATAAACATCTTGGATTATTGAATACCATATGATATCTTCTGGATTTTCAGCATCTTCGACTCCATATTTAATTATGTCGAATATACCGTCTTTATCTATATCTATCTCTTGTTTGTAATCTTTCCTCCCATCCATATCCAAATCTGCTTCATAAATAACATTAAACGGATCTGAAAACATTTCAAATTCAATATACAATTCAGAATTTTGGTCGTTCAAGGTATTGTCTGTGCTTACAAAGGGATTTCTATTGAATGGGATATATTTGAATGATGTTGCTCCTGAAGTTATTACATCTGAATTTTGATCAAGGAGATTTTCTCCTGAGAGTGCTGAATAACTGTATGAGATTGCTATATGATCGTAGAAGGTCGCTTCAGAGTCGCTTATATATGTATCGTGGAAAGATTGATTAAGTTGTATTTCTGAAAATGAAGATATTGGTCCATAAGAGTAGCTTAATATTACAGTGATTAAATCAAAATCGTTTAAGTCACCGTTTTGACCATCGGAATCGGTTATTTGTATTTGTTGAGTGCTGATAAAGAAGCTAACAGTGTTGTCTCCATCGGTAATAATTTCTACTGTCTCCATTGTGGGTTTAAGACCAATGACCTTGAATAGTTGAAGATTTGTAAAATCATCTATGAATGAATAATCGCTTGGATCAAATATGTGTGTGTAATCACTACCTTCTGAGGCGGAATAAACAGTAAATGACTCTGAATAATACTGTACTGCCTGATAATCGTATACTGTATTTTCGTAAACAGTATCTCCCCAGAATTCATAACGAGGTATAAGATAATTTTCATAATCAAACATTATCTCCAATGAACCTAAGTCTATATCTGCTTCATCTAACAAAATTGGGTTTTGCCAAGAGTCTTGGGACACGTAAGTGAAGGATAACTGGCTATTGGGTTCTACAATTAATGGAAGTTTCATTTGATATCCATAATAATCTTGGAATTGATCAAAATTGCTATTCCATTCAAAGTAGTCTGAACCGGAAACGAAATGTAGTTGATGATTAACTTCAGAGGGCGGAGTGGCTATAGCTTCATAGTAATTATAACTATCATCATAGATCATAATATAGTCTAGCCATTTATTATCACCCCAGAATAGAGGATCTTTAACTCGTTGTAGTGTATATGTATCACCAACACCATCAGAGGGATCATCGTCTGAAATGAAGGTTTCAAGTTCTGTAAATTGCCATACTCTTTCATAAAAAGTTGTGGAAATGTCAATAGTTTCATCAGAAATACTTCTAATTAAAACATCATTTATAGTTAATTCGTAATTTGGATATGGACTTGAAAAAATAATGTCGGAAAAGTCGATAAGATTATCTACTATATATTGTGGATCAATTTGTCCGTCTAATAAATCTATATCAATTTCGATATTTTTAAATGAGTTTGTAAATTCTGTGTCGAATGGAGTGAGCTCTAATGGAATTTGATAATTATAGGGATCGGTATAGGTCGAATAGTCGTCATAATCGTCTATATTAAGTAATAAAGCCTCAGCGCTTGGCAATGTGGGGCTATATCCCGCTGGTTTCTTTTGGAAGTACATTTTCCCAATAGCAATGCCAATTCCTTTTCTCATAGGAGTGTTATATCTAAGAACGATAGAATCGCCATCTTTAAAGGTGAGCTCCTCGGTTGGGTTATTGGGATTTAGATATTTATTAGGGATCATTAATGTGTACTCATCAAGTTGCGTGTAGGCATTTGGATATGTTTCCCAGCTAAAACTTACTCCTGCTGGTTGCTCTAGATACTGTAATCGTTCATTGAATAAGTAAGCGAATGGGGGATTATCAATTTTTAAGACTTTTTCTAGAGGGAATGCCATGAATTTCTCCCCATTTTCGAAAATAGTTAATTCTTCATCCCAGTTTAGGTATTCAAAATTTTCAACTCCTATTGCGTTTGGCTGTCCCTCCTGATTGTCAGGATGATAAATCCCGTCTTGTCTGAAGGTAGGAATGATTTCAATATAAGCAAGACCACTCATATCCGCTGAAGAGACATCAACCTTAATTTCGAACCCGTTCATCTCCAAATCATCAATAAGAATCGGATCGTTTCCTACGATTAAAGCTTTATTTGTGTCAAGCAGATTA
>LAZR01001950.1_pt1 | contig 12434 bp, 15 predicted proteins | sample 329461 | NCBI WGS metagenome assembly LAZR01 (sample SAMN03002196, study PRJNA259156) | marine sediment metagenome | biome: sea floor; feature: Hydrothermal impacted sediments; material: marine sediment; isolation source: Loki non-amplified sample from Loki's castle hydrothermal vent sediment ...
TGGTTACACAACGGTATATCCCATTGAAAGATTACTTCGTGATTCAAGACTTGGAGAAATTTGGACTGGAACCTCAGAAATTATGAGTTTAATTATCCAACATGAGTATTATAAAGAATTATTAAGTGAAAAATGGCTTGATCGAGATGTAGAAAAGGATGCTATTGATGCTGACCATGAGGAAGAAAAGCACTATGGATAAAAATCGAATAAAAATAATTGATTATGAATTTAAGTAAATAGAATAGAAACTGACTACGAGAAAGAAAATTCAGATTTTTGTTATATTAAGTGAGGTTTTTAAAGCTGCAGATACAAAAACAGAAATTCCAACTATATTGGGGTTAAATTTTTCAATTTTTTTTTTTATTTGATAAGTGGATAAGTTTCTCACTTTTGTATCTAGAATTTCTACATCTACATCAATTAAATAGCTAGCTATATATGTCAAATTAATTGGAGGAAAATCCATGTTATAATAATCCTAACCAATTGTTCTATAATTCGGTTTAATTAGTAGAATTTTTTTCCAATGGAGATTCTGATATTTTAAAATTTCATACTCCATTATTTACTTCATAAGTTTGATTAATTCACTTTTTATGCCTTCCATTTGTTTTAGGTTACCTGATCTCATTTGTCTTATCTTTCGCATTTTGATTCCGTCTAAGTTTTTAAGGACAATTTTCTTCCACTTGAGATAAGCTGCAACTGATCGGTAAATTCTTGCAGGGTGTAGTACATATAAATAGCCTCTTGAACCGACAGTTCTACGAAATAAAGTGATCTTATTTCTTAAATTTCCAGCATAGAATCCAACTGCATAAAATGCAAGAAAGAGTAGCATTCTTAGAACTTCGGGTGTGAAGTTATTAGTTTTGATAACAGCATTCAACCAATTAAATTGGCTGTATTCTTCTGTGAGGAGTAGGCCATTTTTTTTCATTTCTTCGTAAAAGCCTGTTGATGGGAACGGTGTTAACAGTGTAAAACTTGGTAAATCTAAAGTTAATCCTCCAGTTATATTAATACAAGTAAAAATGTCATCCAATGTATCATTTATATTAACTCCTAGAATAACATTTCCCATAACTATGATTCCATTTTTATGCAAAATCTTTATACCTGCCTCAATTTGATCCATTTTACACCCTTTATTAATAGCTTTCAATCTTTTGTCATCAGTAGCTTCAATACCTACTAAAACAAGCCAAAAACCAGCTTCAGCCATCAATTTAATAATTCGTGGGCGTCTTGCCATTGAATCCAAGCGCCCTTGAAAAAAGAAACGCAAGTTGTTTCTAATTCTTCCCGTTCTTTTACCTTTAATAATTTCAATACATAATCTCCCAACGCGTCTCATATTAACAAGAATATTATCATCTACAAAAAACACGTCTGTAATTTTTTTATTTTTTGATACTATTTCTAATTCTTTAATAACACTTTCAATTGGCCTAGCCCTCCACGTTCGACCATATACTACATTTGTGCTACAAAACTTGCATGCTTGGGGGCACCCGCGTGATGTCTCTATTGCATCACAGTTCATGTTAAATATTTTATAATTATATTTTTTAACCAAATGACGAGAAGGCATTTTTAGCTCATTTAAATTACTCATAAATGGTCTATCTGGATTGTGAATTATATTTCCATCCTTTTTATATGATAATCCGTCTACATTCTCTGGAGAACCCTTTTCAATAAGTTCACGGAATGTAAATTCTCCTTCTCCTTTAACCAATATATCAATCCATGGAGAAGATAAGGTCTGTTCAACTGCTAAAGTAGGATGCCATCCTCCTATTACTGTTGTAGCTCCATATAATTTTGCAATTTTTGCATGATTGAGAACAATATCTATCGCACTTGTAACTGGAACTGATAAGCCTACTAAATCAGGTTTAAACTTTTCAATTTTTTTTTTTACTTGAAGAAGGTTTAAATTAGCAGCTTTAGAATCTAAGATCATTACATCTACCAAATCTTCAACATATGCGGCAATATATTCAAGAGCTAAGGGAGGAAAGGCAGAATCATAGAAATCATAACCAGTAGTACTGAAATTAGAAACTAATAATAAAATTTTTTTCCATTTCATTTTTTTTATTTGAATTGATTTAATTAAATAAAGGTTTGTTTTTCTTACTATTTTATAATAGTGAAAATTTCTTATTTTAAAGATTTATAAAAAAAAATAGATATAATAGTAAATATTTTGTAAGAAAGATATAGGAAAGGATAAGATTTATTTTTTTTTTGATAAATAGCGGACCTTTAGCAATAAAGCACGTAATTCCATTTTATCGTTTTCCGGCGTAATAAATTTTTTTTTTACTCCTTCAGAAAGCGGTATAGTTTCAATTTTATTACCTTGAAGAGAGACCATATTTCCAAATTTACCTTCTAAGACTAGTTTCATAGCTGCTAATCCAAATCTTAACCCCAAAATTCGATCAAAAGAATTAGGGGTTCCAGCTCGCATAGTATGTCCAAGTACTACACTCCTACATTCAAAATCTACTCCATTTTTCTGAAAATCATGTTTTAAATCATCTCTCAAATTCAGTTCCTCAACTATTATTTGAGATATGTTCAATTTTGCTAATAACGGATTCCCAAATGTATCCTTAGGTAATTTATCAATTGTCTCCTTAGATATAGTTTTAAAATCTCGGTTTAAAGATTCTAAATTTGGATAAGCTCCTTCTGAAGTAGCTATTATATGATATTTATAGCCGGCATTAACTCTTTTTTTCAAAACTTCCACTATATCTTTTTCTAGATCGAATGGTGTTTCTGGAATTAATATAATATCAGCTCCAGCAGAAATTCCAGCATACATAGTTAAAAAACCAGCGTTCCTTCCCATAACTTCAACAACAAATACCCTCTGATGAGAACGCGCAGTAGTAGTAAGATTATCAATGGTATTAGATGCTAATTGTACAGCACTCCAGAACCCAAATGTATAATGTGTTCCACTTAGATCATTATCAATTGTTTTCGGGCAGCCAACAACTTTAGCTTTAGCATATTTGTACATTGCATCTGCAACACCTAACGTATCGTCTTCAGTTTAAAATAGAAACTATTTTAAAACTCCACCGATAGCAATTAAAGCATCAATGCTAAGCGTATCAAATAATTTTTTTAATTCTTTTGCTTTTTCCTGTTTCGAATCAACTCCCTTAAATGGATTGGTCCTGCTTGTATATAAGATAGTTCCACCAACAGTATGTAGATCATCGTGTTCTGCAATATCAAGTGGAATAGTTTTATTTTCCAAAAATCCTTTCCATCCTTTCAATATTCCAACACATTCTATACCAGGATCGTAGGCTTTTAACATTATACCATAAATTACAGAATTTAATCCCGGACAATCTCCTCCTCCGGTTAAAATCCCTACTCTTTTTATTTGATTTCCCATTTATTCTCACATTACTATTAAATTGCTGTTAAATTATTAATGATTTATTATAGTGAATTATGATTCTCTTATATTTTATTCTTCACTTTTCTCAATCTTCTGGAAAGTATATTTCGATTTATCTTGGGGAATTATATAACTTCCTCCTTGTGTATCGGTTAATTTTAAAGTGAAATTAAATTTTCCTTCCATGGCTTTTTTTAAATTATTTAATATTTCATCAATCTCTTTTATTTCTGGATCATCTTCTTCTAGACTCCTTCTGTATATTGATACAGCATTTTCAAACCTATAGAGAATACCTTCTACATTTGTATAATAGAAATCAGCTCTAGGACCAGGTTCTACTATTAACTCTAATTCAGGTATTTCTAATCTTCCCTTTGGTGAACGGTAAATTTTTGATTTAAGATCCTCCTCTTCGGATACCTTAAGAGTAATAATTCCCGCCTCCATATTAGTAGTTAAAGGAATCACGTCATTTTTAAGAAAATTACATTTATCACATTCAAATTTCAAAATAAGCATTTTATCACCATCGGGAAGATCATAGATAGTTTTAAGGATCTCAATTTCTCCCTTCTGACATAAAGGGCATTTAAACGAATATATAATTTCACTATTTCTATTCTCTTTAGACATATTGATAAGATATAATCTCTCTCAATGTTATTGACCAAATTTATTATAGAAAAGATTTTAAAATAAGTTTAATATCGAATCTTCTTAAAAATCAATTAATTATTATAATCAATATAATTATAAACTCTATACTATTGATTAATATTGCAGTTATATTAGTTAAATCAGTAGTGCATTCATTCAATGTGTCCTTGCGGATATAAGTAAAATCTTAGGAAAACAAAAAAATTAGTTGAGGGAATTTGTCAGACGAGGAAAAAATTGTTGAAATATCAATGCATTGTAGAGGGGGTCAAACATGTATTACTGCTAGCCAGCTGTTAGGAGAAATGGCATTTGAGAAAGGTTTTAAGGATATAATTGCTATTCCGATAATCGGTGCTGAGAGGAGGGGTGCTCCTATTCAGGCCTTTACTAAAGTCTCAAGATCTAGATCCATTAAAACGTATGATAGTGTAGTAAATCCAGATTTTATTTTAATGTTCGATATTTCTTTACTTGAGATACCAAAGATTAGAGACACTATTAAAGTTGGAGTAAATCTTATAATTAATAGTCCAAATCCTATTGATAAGGAAGGACTTCCTGAGGATATTAGAATATTTATTGTTGACGCAACAGGAATATGCATTAAAAGAGAATTTATGCATGCCAGTGGCCCAATATTAAACATCCCTATGCTTGGTGCTTTTGGTAAAATTTCTGGATTTTACGACCTTGAAACAATGGAAAAAGTAATTAAAAAGAAATTTGGAGAAGAGAAAATAATAAAAAATATGAGCACTGCTGAAGACGCATATCACTCAGTTAAGGAGATTTAAATATGTCCAAGCCTAAAAAATGGAAAAAGATTAATAAATCTGTAAAAGACCGTCCTAAGGTGCAGGAATATAAAAATTGGAAGGAATTACCTCCTATTCCAATTTCATTACCTATTGATGGAAGCATGGGCACTACAGGGGATTGGAGAACATTTCGACCAGTAATTAGAGAAGGATGTAATAAATGTGGGATTTGCTGGATGTATTGCCCTGAAGGTGTAATAACCAGGATGGATGACGGTTCATTTAAGATAGATTTAAAATATTGTAAAGGATGCGGAATATGTAAAACCGAATGTCCGACAAAATGCATTGAAATGGTAAGAGAGAGTGAGATAAAAGATGGTTGAGTCCCAAGAAGATTTTATTCAAGAAAAAGAAACTATAATTATTAAGGGAAATGTAGCAGCAGCATATGCTGCTAAATCAGCACGTGTACAAGTAATTAGTGCTTATCCAATTACACCACAAACAACAGTAGTTGAAAAACTCTCTGAGTTTGTTGATAAAGGAGAGATGCCAGGAACCCAATATATAAAAGTTGAGTCGGAACACAGTGTTTTTGCTTCAGTAATCGGTGCTAGCAAAGCAGGTACTCGAACATTTACTGCAACTGCTGGTCAAGGGATTTTTTATGCCCATGAAATGATTCATTGGGCCGCTGGAGCAAGACTTCCAATAGTAGTGTCAATTGCTTCTCGTGGAGCAGCTCCACCGTGGAATATATGGGCTGATTTTACCGATGTACTAAGCCAACGCGATACAGGATGGTTAATTTCGTTTTGTGCTACCCATCAAGAAATTTATGATGAAATTTTAATGGCCTATAAAATCTGTGAGGATACTGAGGTATTACTTCCAAAGTTTGTTGCTTATGGTGGTTTCATTCTTTCTCATACCTCGAAACCAGTAATTATTGAGGAACAACATCTTGTTGATAAATTTTTACCCCCCCTACCTAGTGAGGAAGGTTGGCCGCATATTTGGATGGATCCAAATAGACCAATGATGTTTGGTAATCTTATAATGCCTTCCGGGTTCTATTACGAATTTAGAATGAAAATACATGATGCACATATGATTGCTAAAGAGAAAATCAAAAGTGTGGCTAAAAAGTTTGAGATTATTTTCGGTAGAAACTATGGAAATGGTTTAATTCAAGAATATAAAATGAATGATGCAGAAGTAGGAGTTCTAACTTACGGCGACCTTGCTTTACAAATGGAACAAGCTGTCGATGATTTGAGAGAAGATGGTTTTAAAGTTGGAATGGTAAAGCTTCGCCATTTTAGACCGTTTCCCATAGAAGATATTGTTGAAATTGCTAAAAAAGTGAAATTGCTTGGAGTAATTGATAGAGCTACAGCATTTGGGTCTCAAACTGGAGGACCTGTAAGTTGTGAGGTCAAATCTGCTTTACATAATACCCAAGGAACAGCAGACATATTACCAATAATAAATGGATTAGGGGGAAGAGAGGTCACTCTTGACCTTCAAAAAAATCAACTGAAAATGTTAGTAAAATTATATGAAACTGGAGAACTTCCAAAAGACATAATTCATGGAACCCTCTGGGATGGATTGTTAGAGGTTGAATAACAATGGTGAAATTAAAAGAAGCGTTGGATTCTTGTCAAGAAGAATATTTTCTTCCAGGAAATTCTTGTTGTGCAGGATGTGGCTTAGAAATTGCTCTTAGATGGGCAATGAAAGCATTAGGTCCTAAAACTGTACTTGTAACTCCGGCTTCTTGCTTAAATGTGGTTGTGGGATTATGGCCTAAAACAGCATCAACTTTTCCTTTTATAAATATGGCTTTTGCAGCAGGAGCAGCGGCAGCTACAGGTGTTTCAGCAGCTTTTAAAGCCAAAGATTATAGATTTCCAGGTAAAGGATGGGATGAAATTACAACAATAACTTTTGCTGGTGATGGTGGTACAGCAGATATAGGCCTTCAAGGCTTGAGTGGAGCAGCTGAAAGAAATTCTGATCAAATTTATGTGTGTTATGACAACGAAGCTTATATGAATACAGGAATCCAACGGTCTTCTTCAACCCCTCACGGGGCTATAACCACTACCACAACCTTGGGCAAAGAAAGATTTAAGAAAAATCTCCCCGCAATTATGGCAGCGCATGATATACCTTATATTGCTACGTGTAGTATTAGCGAACCTCTTGACCTGTATGATAAATTTAAGAAGGCAAAAGCAATTAAGGGTTGTAGATACATACATATTCTTGCACCCTGTCCTCCAGGGTGGGGGTATCAAAGTGAGGAGTCAATTGAACTAGCTCGTTTAGCTGTAAAAACAGGCTCATGGATATTATATGAAGTTGAAGATGGTTTAATGAAACTCTCAAAGAAAAGTAATATTCTTTTGGACCCGACAAAAAGAGCTTCTTTAATTGATTACCTTTCAAAACAAAAGAGGTTTTCGAAATTGTCGGAAAAGGACTTAATAAAACTTCAAGAAAGAATAGATCATAATTGGGACCAGATAAATATTGAATTGAATTGTCAAGAAAATTACACTAAATAATTTTGGATTTCTATATACCTCATTTTTTTAAAATGCTTAAAATTAAATCAGGATTGATATGGGTTTTTTAATAAAACTTGCTGGAAAAGAATTAAAGGAAATTAGCTTATATTTACAGATTGCGGCTGAAAATATTATTGATGGAAAGTTAATTGCTTTCCCTACTAATTCAGTTTATGGGATTGGGGGAGACCCACAAAACATAAATGTTATTAATAGAATTTTTGATATTAAATTTCGTGATAGGACAAAGGGTTTTTTGTTATTAGTATCGGATTATGAAGAGGCATTAGAAATTGCTGAATTTAATGGAATTGCTAAAAAACTCGCGAAAAAATATTGGCCGGGTCAATTAACGCTTATTTTAAAAAAGAAAGAACCAAGTGTTATTCTTCCCGAAGTTACAGCATTTAAAAATACAATTGGACTTCGAGTTCCTGAGAATGAAATTATTTTAAATATTTTAAACCGCTTAAAGGAAAAAGGGCATCTAGGATGTATAATTGGTACATCTGCTAATTATAGTGGAGAACCTCCCTCCGTTAGTGGAGAACAGGTTACAAAAAAAATTTTAAGCCCTATAGATTTAATTATTGATGGAGGTAAGTCAAAATCAGAGTTACCTACTACTATAGTAGACTGTAACTCTCAAAAGATTAAGTTTTTACGCATTGGAGTGCTGACAAAAGAAGAAATACTAGAATTTTTATCAAATAATAATCAGCAGGTTGGGGATGATATTAATTAGGAATTTTAATCTCCTTGTCTCAACTTCTATATACAACGAAAGGAATGCATCAGCTGAATTATGGTTTACTCTATTGATGTGTGGGGATGCTTACCCTATTATATTAAATACTCAGTATCCGGGGTTGATTAATGTATTAACTAATTTGAATGCGAAAAATGTGATTTCGCAAATTAAAACAATATTAGAAGAAAATCCGCGTTTCTATAATTTTATTTTAAAAATCCTTCCAATTGATTATACTTGTGAAACTGATACCAAAATTATAAGTTCAGTTATTCAACAGCACTATCAAGAGTTCATTAATGATGGAGATTCTTTTAAAATCACCCTAAAACGCAGACAAAATGAAAACATAGAGCGAAACAATTTTATAGAAATAGTATCTAAACACATTGAAAATAATGTTAATTTAGAAAATCCCGATAAAGTAATCAGAATTGAAGTTTTAGGCAATATTTGTGGCATTTCCTTTTTAAATAAAGATGAAATTATTACCAAAAAGAATTGAAAGATCTATATTTACGCTTTCTAAGTATTTTCGAGGCTTAAAAGAACCATTTTTTCACAGATCAAATCAAGTAAAGCGGAATATTTGAAATTTAATTTAAGATTACCTATATTAGAATCAATTCCATATGATTTTAAAACACATTTAATTTGATTCTCAGAAATTTCATAAAATTCTTTAATTAAATTAAATTTTTCGTCTGAAACAATGTTGATTGTCAGTGGCTCCTCTTTAGCTTTTAAATTCTGTAATATATTATCATTTATGGCGTTTAAATTATTAGAGGAGGATATAATACAATATAATAGCTTCCCTTTACTTAAATCAGATGAGTCTATTCCAAAAGTTTGAATACTCTTACTTATCTGTCTATAAGTAGACATGTATAATAATAATTCAATTTCTTTTTTACTGGAAATATTTAATTTTTTATTAAATGCTCTTTCTACATAATAACATGCTGTAAATATATGATCTTGATTTAAAATATATATATCCTTCATAAACTGAATAGAAGAATAATGATATTGATCGTGGTTCTTGTTAATTGTTTTGAAAAATTGATCTAAAAGGGATTTTTCTTTAAAGTTGGCCTTATTATGTATAGATTGATCAGATTTAAATTTAATTTGGCTAATCCCTACAAAATACTTTAAATTAATCTCTTTTATATTAAATTTTTTCTCTATCAAAGAGGGAAACTCCACATTAAGATTTCTGGCATTGAATAAATATTAATTCGCACAATGATTAAAAATACTAAAACAAGAACTAAATAAATAGAAAAGATCCAATCCTTTAATGAAAATTTTATTGTATAATAATAAGAACGATTTTTTATACTGCCAAAGGCTCTTGATTCTAGAGCTTCTGCAACATTGAAGGCTCTTCTGATAGAACAAATTATTAATGGAATTAATAATGGAAATAAGTTTTTTATTTGTTTAATTAGCCCCTTCTTTTGGATTTCATATCCTCTGCTTTGTTGAGCGTCCATTATGTTTTGAGCTTCTATTGCTATAGTCGGAACAAATCTAAAGGCTAAAGAAAAGGAAAAGGCAATTTCATATGGTATTTTCATTGAAATCAATGAAAGAGCTAAATCATTTGGATCAACTGTAAGAAAGAAGATAGAAAAAGCAGATATCATGATTAAAATTCTAAAAATCATTGCAATAGCAAAATTTAATGATAAAAATAATGTATTTAAAATGATTATAAAGAGAATCAGAAAGGACAAACCACGTATGCTTTTTATCCATTGTTTAAATAATTTCCCAATTAAAATTATTGGAATTAAACTTAGAAAGATAATTAATAGAGGGACAATTTGAGTAAATAATAGAGCAAGAATCGTGTAGATTATCGCAAATAACAATTTTGATCGAGGATCTAACTTATGTAAAAAGGTATCTTTTTTCATAAATTTAAAAGCATTGAGAAATTCTAACGACATGTATTTTTTTACCTCTTAAGCTTTTGTTAAGTTACTTCTTAAAAAATCCTGTAAATAATTAATCAATTTATCTCTAGAATTTAAATTATTAACTTCTTGAAAACCAATCTGCTCCATTGCTATACAGAGTTGCCGAATCTGGGGTAAGACTAGAGATGCTGCTAATATTAGTGGCTCGTTCTCAAATATCCTTTGAGTTGGACCATCTGCGATTATATCTCCATCTGCCATTAATATAGTTCTTGGTAAGTGCTCGTAAGCAAATTCAGTATTATGAGTTATTATGATAATTGTTTTTCCTTTATTCTTTTCTCTGTTAATTATATTGATGAAAAATTCCATTTCTTTTCCATCCTGCCCTAAAGTCGGTTCATCAAAAATTAATACCTCAGGATTTCTACATACAATTGAAGCAATAGCTAATTTTTTTGACTCTCCTCCAGAGATGTTAAGAGGAGATCTTTTTCGATATTTTTCAAGATTAAATTCCTCTAATATCTTATCTATTCTATTTTGGGTTTCTTCCTGAGGTAGTTTAAAACTCCTCAGTGAAAACTTAATTTCCTCTTCTATTGAATTTGCAAATAACTGATGATTCGGATTTTGAAATACTATTCCAACCTTTTTTGATATTGTCGCAATTGTTTTTTCATTAATATTTTCATTTTCAATATAGATATTACCTTTAGTAGGTCTTATTAAGCCATTAAGGGTGCGAATAAGAGTTGTCTTGCCTGCACCGTTTTTTCCCATAATCCCTATCAACTCACCCTTATAAATATTTATATTAATATCTTTTAAGGCTTCTGTGCCATTTGGATATGTATAACTCATTTCACTTATCATAATCAATGGTAAGTCTTTAATAATAAATATCACCCATTAAAATCGCGTTTTGACTTCAAATATTTCACTACATCTGAAATGGAGGTAGGTATCTTACTATCAAATAAATTTTTATTTTTGAGATCAGAGAAGATTGAATAAATAATGGGTTTATTTAATCTTAAGTCTTTGAAAATGACTCCATTAATAACATTATCTTTATCTCCAAACTCAACAACTCTTCCTTTCTTCATTAAAATCATGGATTCTGAGTATGAGAGCACAAGATCAAGCCGATGCTCACTAATTATAATTGTAATCTTTTTTTCCTTCTGTATTTCTTTTATTAGACTGATTATTTTATTTGCCATGAATGGATCCAATAAAGCTGTTGGTTCATCTAATATTAATATCCTAGGTTGTAATACTAAAATAGAAGCTATCGCAACTCTTTGTTGTTCTCCACCACTCAATTCAAATGGAGCCTTATCTAAAATATGTTCAATTTCAGTTAATGACGCACTTTCCTGAATTCTTCTTGAAATTTCTTTTGGTTTAACACCTAAATTTTCTAGTCCAAATGCGATTTCATGCTCTACATTCATGGCAATTAATTGGTTCTCCGGGTTCTGAAAAACAATTCCAGCCTCAGTTGAAAGTGAAGATATAGGTGTCTCACTTGTATCTTTTCCACACACGCTTACAGAACCTTTATAAAATCCTGCGTAGAATTGTGGAATTAGACCATTCAAACATCTAATTAATGTGGTTTTCCCACTTCCGGTTTCTCCACAAAGTAAAATAAATTTATTCTCTTCTAACTCTAAATTGATATTATTCAAAGCGTATTCTTCATTTCCTTTATACCGAAAATAGAAATTTTGAAAACTTACTAGAGCCATTTTAAAAATAAAACAAAAATAAATTCTTTTATGTATTAAAGTTTTAATTGTAAATATGATTTTACCTTCTTTATGATTTTATCAATTATGATAGATGCTTCTATCTCAGAGTTTATCGATGCTGCTCCATCATGTCCCCCTCCACTTCCTCTAAATTCATTCGCTATTTCACCTAGAATTTTGCCTAAGTGCAAACCTGTCTTTAAACATACGCTTCTTTTAGCTCTCGCATTTATACGAGATCCATTTTTTTCTTCAGAATAAACAAAACTAATATCAAATCCAACTTTCATTAACATTGAGGAGATTGTCGCTCCATAGCTACTAACATTTGTAATCCCAATTAAATAATCTCCCTCGCGAATTAGTTGTACCCTTTGAAGTCCCTTAATTTTAGCAATTTTTTCTGAAACATCAATTTCATAATCAAGGAGTCTTAATATATCTTGAAAATTAATTTCGTCATTTAATAATTTACTAACATTTCTTATAGTGTTGTTATCACCATGTTTGAAAAAACCAGAATCTGTTAGAATGGCAGCAATCATTA
>LAZR01001951.1_pt1 | contig 12431 bp, 15 predicted proteins | sample 329461 | NCBI WGS metagenome assembly LAZR01 (sample SAMN03002196, study PRJNA259156) | marine sediment metagenome | biome: sea floor; feature: Hydrothermal impacted sediments; material: marine sediment; isolation source: Loki non-amplified sample from Loki's castle hydrothermal vent sediment ...
AATCTTTGGGATTTTGCTTATTAGCGGAATAAAAAAAGAAAAGCAAAAGATTTGGCTTTGTGCGCTACGGAAAGCAGAGGGCAATTTGCCTCGGTACTGTTCATAGCTCAGCCTTTACAAAAGTTCAAATAAAGGAAACATTAAAGGAGCGCAAGTTTAATGATTGTATCAGCTAATAAGCACGAATTCAACATGACCGACTACAAATCCATTTTCGAAGAAGCCGAAAAGACCCTCAAGAAGCAGTCTTGGTTTTCGGAAATGGAATTTGACGGCCAGTATGGACATTTCAAAAAAATTGAAAACAAAAAACGGACGAATCAAGAAATATTCGAGCTGTTGGTAATGATAATTTTCTATTCTGGTTTCCGAGCAACCACAATCGAGCAAAAAGAAAAGGTCATACTTGGCCACTTATCAGACTATACTAGGGTTGCGCTATTCAACGACAACGATTTGAGTCGAATTCTTGGAGACACCAGAATGGTCAGGAATAAGAGAAAAATAGGGAGCTGCATATTCAATGCTAAAACATTCAAAAAGATTGTTGAGGAACATGGCAGTTTCCAAATCTACTTGGACAGTTTTGCAGCAAATTCTTCCTTTGAAAACTTTGTATTGTTAAAAGAAGAACTTCAATATCGTTTTGATTACTTAGGTGGAACAACGGTTTATCATTTTTTAACGGAACTTGGTTTTCAAGCTCTTAAGCCGGATAGAGTTATACTTAGAATATTTAAACGACTTGGATTGATAGAAAGTGAAAAGCAATTATTAAAATCCGTTATACTGGGAAGAAAATTCTCAAAAGCCACTGAACATCCTATAAGGTATATAGATATAATTTTGGTTAAGTATGGGCAGAAAGGGAGAAGTAAAAAATTCGGACTTGCAGATGGAATTTGTGTTGAGAAAAACCCTCGATGCAAAGTGTGTGGACTTAGCAAACATTGCGATTACTATCGTATGAGCTTTAATATGTTAAATGGTTAATATCAATTCTGTTGAAAGTTTAAATAAACGAAGCTATTCCAACAATCACTGAATTATGTAAGCGACTTGAGATTTTAAAGGCTATTTACTATTAGTATTTGAGATTTCGCGGACTTTATAGAAAATTAGGAACTTATAGAAAACAAAGTAATATTCGCAAATGAGTAACATTGAAAATCCAATAGGATCTGTTTGGCATAGATGGGACCCTCACATTCATACACCCGACACATTACTTGCTAACAATTTCAAAGGCGAGGAGGTGTTTGCACAATATATTAAGTTAATTAATGAATCGGTACCTCCCATTCGAGCCTTGGGTATTACTGACTATTATTCATTGGATAGTTATCAGAAGATACTTAAACTACACGAAGAAGGAAAGTTTACTAATCTGGAGTTTTTATTTCCAAATGTTGAACTACGGTTCGCTATTAATTCCGGTAAGGGAAAACCAATTAATGTCCATTTTCTAATTAATCCAAAGGATCGGAAGCATATAGAAAAAAGTAGAAGATTCCTTAATGACTTAAAATTTAATTATAAAGGAGAGAAATATGGTTGTACTAAAGAAGAATTAATTAGGCTTGGGAAATCTTTTAGTACTCATGATGTTGATGAACATCAAGCTTTAAAAAAAGGAGTTGAACAATGTAAAATTTCCCCACAGGCATTGACTGACACTTTAAAGGATCACAAATGGGCTAGAGAAAATATCCTAATAGGAATCGCTGCAAATCAAAAGGACGGTTTGTCTCAGCTACAAGAAGAGGGTTTAAAAGCCTTAAGAGAAGAACTGCAACGTACTGCTCATTTCATTTTTTCCGGAAGACCGGGAGACAGAGATTATTGGTGTGGTAAAGGAGCTGATGACAAAAAATTTATTATTAATGAATATCGCAGTCTCAAACCCTGCCTACACGGAAGTGATGCTCATGAGCTTGAAAAAGTTGGAAACCCTGACGAAAACAGATATTGTTGGATAAAGGGTGATCTTAATTTCGAGACCTTAAAACAGATTTGCTTTGAGCCTGAACATCGAGTTTTCGTGGGTAAAGATGTTCCAAATGTCAATCAACCATCACAAGTAATTACTCAAATAGACGCATCTAATTCATCATGGTTAAAAACATCTTCCATGAAAATTAATTCTGGCCTAGTTGCCATAATTGGCGCAAGAGGTTCTGGAAAAACAGCTTTGGTGGAGTTACTAGCTGCCGGTTCGAATAGCGTTGATAAAAAGCATACAAACAATTCTTTTCTTGAGCGAGCAAAGGAATACTTAATAGACGGGGTTAGCGGTGTTACATGGGGTAATAATGAAAAAACAAGTTCCACTACTCATGTAAGTGAGTTGCCAACAGAGTTTGAGGATCCAAGAGTTAGGTATCTTTCACAACAATTTGTAGATCAACTTTGTTCATCTGATGGTCTTGCAGACGAACTTATATCAGAAATCGAAAGAGTTATTTATGATGCCCATCCATCTGATAAGCGAATGGGTGCTAGAAGTTTTGATGAACTAAGGAGTGTTCACACGGAAGCGGTAGAACGGCGCATGGTTAATCAGCGGGAGTTATTAAAAACAATAGGAAACGATTTATCTATTTTAAATGACCTAAGGCGAAACCTTGAAGAGCTAACAAATAAGAGAAAAATTGAATACAATGCTATTGAAAGATTGAAAAAAGATAGAAAATTAATTACTCCAAGTAAGAACATTACTCTTTTAAATAGATTGGAACAGGTTAGAACTGCTGCAGAGTTAAAGTCAAATGTTATTGCTGCTGCTGAAAGAAAACAGTTAAAGCTAAACGGATTAAAAGAGGAAGCAAAACAATTTTGTGAAAATGGTTCTGAGATAGAACTTGCACAGCTAAAATCGGAGTACCAAGAAACAGAGTTAACTAAAGAACAGTGGGACGAATTTTCTCTTGTTTATAAGGGGGATATAGATTTAGTAATAGCTGCTGAATTAGCATTGGTTGAGGATAAAATAATTATAAATACGGGACCTTCAAAAAATGAATCTTTAGAATTAGCCGATAAAATAAAAAGCCCTCCTTATTTTGAAGAGGAAGCTGATATGAATGGCATTACCCATTCTTTGCTACTAAAGGAGCAAAGGCGATTAGAGGCGAGTATTGGCATGAGTGACGCTCGAAATAAACAATACAATGAACTTTCAAACAAAATAGTTAGGGCAGAAGCATCCTTAGCGCAAACAGATAAAGAGATCGCTGCTTCCTCAGCTGCTCCCAAACAAATTGAAATACTCTTGGCACAGCGGCAGAAAACCTATGCAAGCTTAATTAATGAATTTCAAAAGAAAGCAGACTTACTTAAAATGCTCTATGGTCCGTTACAAGATCGTTTAGATTTAAAAATAGGCACCTTAGGGAAGCTTACATTTTCGGTAAACAGAGATGTTGATATAGAATCATGGGCTGAAGCTGGAGAAAGACTTATCGATAAATCAAGATCAGGAGCATTTAAAGGAGTAGGTTCCCTTACCCAAATTATTAAAGACGAGTTAGGCGCGATATGGAGCCAGGGTAAACCAGAGGAAATTGCAGAAGCAATGTCCAAATTTAGAAATACCTATAGCGATGATTTTTGGAAACATGCCTTTGAAGATGCTTTAAATAATCGAGATTCGAAAAAGGATTGGTTTGATAAGGTGGTAAGTTGGCTATATAGTACCAACCATGTTCAGATTAATTATGGCCTTCAGTATGAAGGAGTGGATATTCAACAGTTATCGCCAGGAACAAGAGGTATAGTTTTACTTCTACTATACTTGAGTATTGATATTGATGACGAACGACCACTTATAATTGATCAGCCCGAAGAAAATCTTGATCCAGAATCAATCTATCTAGAGTTGGTAGATCAATTTAAACAGGCAAAATCTAGAAGACAAATTATTATTGTTACACATAATGCTAATTTGGTAGTTAATACGGATGCTGATCAAGTCATAATTGCATCTCGGGGGAAGCACAAACCTGGTAATTTACCCGATATTAGTTATACAAGTGGAGGGCTTGAGAACCAAGCAATTCGTACAGCCGTTTGTAATATTCTTGAAGGTGGTGAGACAGCTTTCTTGGAAAGATCCAAAAGGTTGAGAATACCATTAGTTGAATGATTAATTATTATTTGTATGAACGTTATTACTAAAGTTTCAATATAGTATAGGTTGAGATTATATATTTTGGTTTAGTAGAATCCTGCAGCTAAGTTCAAATAAACGATTAAGAAATGAAGATTATAATATTACTGATTCTGGTTGTTAATACGGCCTATAGCCAGATTGAAGCTGACAACGGTCAAATTGCTTGGAGAACCGTCAAACAGTATGAAGGTAACTCCAAGTCCTTAATGAAACAGCTAAAATCCTCAGGAAAGTTCTCTACCCTTGAATTATTAGACGATACAATTATTGGAAAGTTTACTGATACCCCTATAAACTTCCAAGGGACAGCTAGTATGTACCTCATGGCCTAAAATATGATGGGAAGTTTTATAATTCAATTTAAGGAAAGTCAATATCGGATCACTGCCAAAAGTCTTCAGTTCAAAAGAAAGACCAGCGTTGGCGTTTTTGATGAGGGCAGTATCGAATCTATAGAGCAGTATGCCCTTAATAGAGATGGAGAGTTTAGGAAGCGTTTCAAATCGAAAGACCTCCCAATAATCGAAAATAATTTATCTAAGCTCTTTGAACTTTCCCAGAAAAATGATTGGTAAAACTTAAAAAAAACGATTCTTAAAATTAAGTGACAATGTAAGCTTCCCCTGTTTCGAACCGTCTGTTAGTCCAAAATTATGGTTTTTTCCGTTCCAAAATGAATCGGCTTTCTTTTCATGATGTTCTTCAAAAGCCGATCTATTTTGGAACGCGCCCAGCGGCAGCGGCACGCTTCTTTTGTGCGTATTTTACCGGTGGTATCCTTCCAAGGCCGTCGTGCGGCCTGTGGTGGTTGTAATCCTCCATCCATATCCGTGTCCGTTCCCTGACCTGGTCCAAGTCCTCGAAGATATACTTGTTCAGCACACCTCTTCTATAAGAACCGTTGAAGCGTTCCACGAACGCGTTCTGGGTCGGTTTTCCCGGCTGTATGTATTTGAACTCTATACCGTGCATTTCGCTCCAATCCTTCGTAATCTTGGCGATAAGCTCCGGGCCGTTGTCCATCCTGACCTTATTGGGTCTTCCTTTTTTATTGACCAGATGGTTCAGCACCCAGACGATACGGTTACTGGGCAAAGAAAAATCGACCTCGATATGGAGCGCCTCACGGTTGAAGTCGTCTATGATGTTGAACGACCTGAAACGCCGTTTGTTCTCCAGTACATCGTTCACGAAATCGATGCTCCAGGTATGGTTGATCTCGGCAGGGACCTCCAATGGTTCCTTTACCCTTGCCGGCAGGCGTTTCTTTACTTTCCTTCTCAAGGTTAGCCCTAATGACCTGTAGACACGGTGGACCCGTTTATGGTTCCATGGCCTTCCCTCGTTGCGCAAACGGTCGTAGGCCTTCCAAAAACCTTCCTCCGAATGTTCCCTTGCCTTTTGTTGCAAAGCCTCTTCTATCTCGCTATCGTCCTTCGGCAATGGTCTGTAATAATAGACACTCTTACTCATATTGAGAACACGGCACGCCCTGCTGATGCCGTAATGAATAAGTTCTTTGGTTATACTGCGCTTACGGCAGGGCTTCAGAGCTTTTTTTCGATGATCTCCTTTGCCATCTGATGGTCCAGCGCTAGACTGGCGTACATCTGCTTGAGCCTTCGGTTTTCATCCTCCAGGTCCTTTAAACGTTTGAGCTCCTTGGAACTCATCCCTGCATATCTGCTTCGCCACTTATAAAAGGCAGAAACGCTGACCCCATGTTCACGACTGATTTCCTCGACTCCCTTGCCGTTGTCGAACTCCTTCAGGATCTTGGCGATCTGCGTTGGTGAAAATTTGCTCTTTCTCATACTGTCTAAAATTAAGGTTAATATTCTACTTTTAAACAGTTCGGTTTTAGGGGGAGCTTACAACAATTGTTGTGATTAATTTTGAAAAAACAAACCAAATGCAAAAAACATTCCTCGTAGCACTTACTGTTTTATTTACAAATTGGACTTTTGGACAAGGAATTGACCAATTGAAATTAACACCATTAGGTGTAGAAGCCATTGTGGTGGAATTGGATAGTTCAAAAGCTTCTGATATTTATAAAAAATCTCTCGTTTGGCTTCAGGAAACCTATAAAAACCCCGATGAAGTTTTAAAGGCGAATATTGAAAACGAAAAAATTCGAATTAACGGATTTGCCAATAATGCTTGGTCATTCAAAGCCCTTGGAATGGAGCAGTTTATGGACATGGAATATTCCGTAGAAATTTCATTCAAGGACGGGAAATATAGATTTGACTATACTATTGGCCAATTTTATACGAATGCTGGCACAAAAGCACTATATACGTACTCTTCTTTTTACAAAAAAAACGGAGAAGTCAGAAAAATGTATCAAGATGCAGTACCAACTTTAGAACTCACAATGAATAGTTTATCACAATCATTTTATAATTATGCAAGTGGAATAACCACCGAAAAAGATGATGACTGGTAGAAAAACTAATGACATCAAAGATTTGACCTAAAGCAAAATTCAAATAAAGGGTTCTATTCAAACCAAAAATTATGAGAACATTACTAATGGCAATTATCTTGACTATTTCCCTAAATGTCATTAATGCACAAGACCAAATCCTCAAATTAAATGGCGAAACGGTAACCTGTAAGGTATTAGAAATTACAGATGGTAGTATTAAGTACAAGCACCTCGGTGAAGATTTATTAAATAATATTTCAAAAAACCTGATTGAAGAAATAGTGTTTGAATCCGGGAGAGTTGAAAAGTTCAATAAACGTATTGTAGTTAATGGAAAAGATGATTGGGAAAAAGTCCAGATTACAAATCTAGAATCTGATATCCAAGGGTTAATAAGAGGAGAAGAAATGATGGCCAAGGCTGCAAGTGGATGGAGTACCACTGGTCAAGGAAAAATGCAAAAGAAAGCTATAGATAAATTAAAGAAACAGGCAGCTGAGAAAGGCTATCATGTAGTTTTGTTAATTACGACCACGGGAAAAGGAGGGCATTTTGGTATTAGTGGAGGTGCAAAATCTAGTGTAATTGGGGTTGGTTACAAATATGAATAGATAAAAACTCAAAATAAATTATTTCTTTAATAGTATGGCGGGCCAACGGGCAAATTGATGAAATGAAAAGATAAAGTTCAAATAAAGTATGAAGGTTTTTGTCAAGATTGTAGTATTAAATCTTTGGATAGGCTCTTGGTTGCCATTTTTTTATGTAGCACTTGAAATAACTAAACTAAAGAACTACGACTTAGAATGGTATGTAATCTTATTGTATTACATAGTCGCATTTTTAGTTTGGGCAATTGCAATTGGATCGTCAATATTTCTCAGTAAAATACAAACGCACGAGTGGCTAAATCACCTCAAATGAAATTAAAGTTCAGATAAACGATTAAATCTATAATGAATAAATGATTATTGATTGTATTCATACAGTGTAGCCAAGACAAAATTCAATGCACAGAGAATTTGAATCAGAGAGATTATTGATAAGGCCGACTTTAGAAGTAGATGCTGAATTAATTTATCAATTAATGAATACTCCAAAGTTCATAAAATATGTAGGAGATCGGGAAATTAATTCAATTGAAGATGCTGAAAAGTATATTCAAGTTAAAATGCTCCCACAATTAAATACTCTTGGATATTCGAGCTATTCTATAATTACAAGGGTTGAAGGTCTAAAAGTTGGCACTTGTGCACTTTATAACAGAGATGGTGTAGATGGAATCGATATCGGATTTGGCCTTTTACCTCAATATGAAGGATTGGGATATGCTTATGAGTCAGCACATAGATTATTGGATGCTGCATTTGATGAATTTGAAATTGAGGAAATTAGAGCCATTACATCCAAAGAGAATATTTCTTCTCAACGTCTTTTGGAGAAATTAGGGCTAGAAATGATAGGTACGACAAAACTACCAAATGAAAATCATGAACTGTTGCTTTACTTAAAAAAGAAAACTAGCCACACCAAAAATAAACGCCATTAAAAAGTCTGTTTATCCAAAATATTGAAAGTTCAAATAAAGGATTGATTACTGATGGATTCGATCTAAACCTCCATCTTGTATTAGAGCTATGCATGATACATGTACTACTTGTAGGACGTGTACGACATCATCGCAGATGGTTCCATTTGGCTTTTTGACCGTCCGTCGTTGTTCCAATAGGGCCTTCATAAGCAATAATTTATTCTGGATATTTCCTATCTTCATTTTAAAAATAAGTTCAATAAAGGATTTAATTAAACCTACTATGATAAATAAACTAAAACTTATGCCTTTTTTATTCCTTTTTTTAACAGGATGTTCAAAGGATGACGGTTCGATAGATGAAGTAGAGCTCGGTGCTGTGACCAATGAAGTAGTACTATTTCGATTTACTCCCGATACAGGAAGCAACAGCTCAAGGTTGGAATATGAAATTAGATTTGACAATCCGAATAGCATTAAAGTCAACGGATACCATGAAGTAACCCTCAATGTGGATGGTACAGTAAGTACCAACTTGGCGACAAATTTTTCACCTTGCTACGAAATTGGGGCCAACTCCAGTTGTACTATTAGTTATGACGAACAGGAATCGTTTGAAACGAATATCACCACTTCCGTTGAATTGGTGTCCGTGGATTATGTTTTAGAGGTACAAAACTAAAAAGTTCAAATAAAGGATTAGATAGTTGGATAAGGATAGAATAGTAAAGGTCGAAATTGATGCTGCCGGCAGCTTACATATTAGTCCCGAATTAAAAAAGTTCATTCTAATATATCGCACCGCGACACAAGTTCATTGGAACACAGAAAAACAAACTCTCTATTCCCCAAAACCCTCAGATTGGAGTTATTCAGATTGGTACAATCACATATTAAAAGTTGCTAAAGAAGAATGCTTTTGTGAGTTGTATTTGACAGATGAAACAAAGTGGGTAAACATTCCGGAGAATTTAAAGAATGTAATAACAAAAGTTCAATAAAACGATAAACAAATATGCTCATCCGACATTATGACTCAAAGGTCAATTCTGATATATAAATTTCGAGACATGAAACCTTACCTAAACAGGATTGAAAAGTATGAAACTGAAATCGTAGCCTTGACCAAAAAATCGAATATTCTAGCAAGCCTGAGACTTTTTGTTTTTGTCGCATCGATTATAGTCTTCATTATTCTGATCAGAAACGCGCTGTTCGTTCCTGTCTCGATATTTCTTTTCTTCTTTATAACTGCATTTATCCTTCTGGTAAAGCGAAATAGGGAAATAGATTTCGCTAGACTTCATACAACGAACCTGAAAGAGATAAACGAATCGGAAATCCTAAGGGAAAGGCGCTCTTTGGAAAAATTCGATGCCGGCCAGCAATACATCGATCACGACCATCCATATTCATCCGATCTGGACATATTCGGGGCACACTCCTTATTCCAACTGGTCAACAGGACTACCACGGAGTCGGGAAACGAGCTCTTGGGGAAATGGCTAACGGAACTTCCGGCCAGCGGTGAGATCATTGAAAGGCAGGAAATGATAAGGGACCTATCCCAAAAATTGGATTGGAGACAGCGTTTCCAGGCCACAGGACTACGTTTTATCAATAAGAGAAGTGATTACAAAAAGTTAATGGCTTGGACCTCTGCACCTACGTCGATTCTAGGACATCGTACGCTTTATTCGATCGCAGCGGTAACCCTTTCAGTTTTATCGTTGTCGGCACTGGTCTTCTTTGTCAACAGTATGATCTCCCTAAATTTCTTGACGGGCCTATTGCCTTTGGCCTTAATTCTATTCGTCAACAACAAGATCATAAAAAGACTAAGACCTTTAACAGAGGATATCGTTGAAATCGCGAACAATGACCTCATGACGTTAAAAGGCTACGGGGCACTCATAGATCTAGTGGAAAAAGAAAATTTCGAATCAGAAGGACTGAACCACCTCAAGTCGAAACTGACGGTAAATACCTATTCTGCAGGTAAAAGAATCAAAGAGCTATTCAGGATTCTGGAATTTTCCCAACAACGGGTCTCGAACAACGTACCGATCGGCGGGAATTTATTTTACTCCATCTTCAACGGTTTTCTGCTTCTGGATATCCATATGATCATAGAGACGGAAAAATGGAAATCAAAAAATAGATCTAACCTCAATATTTGGGCCAGGACAATAAACGAGTTTGAGGTTCTGAACAGTTTTGCCGGATTTTATTACTCGAACCCGGAATTTGTTTTTCCGGATATAAGCGATGATTCGGATATCGTGGAATTAGAGGCGTTGGGACATCCACTAATAGACGCGGATGCAAGAGTCTGTAACGACTATTGTTCACGGCGGCCCACAGAGATCGCATTGATTACCGGCTCCAACATGGCGGGTAAAACGACTTTCTTGAGGGCGGTGGGCATCAACCTTGTACTGGCACAGATAGGTGCGCCCTGCTGTGCAGTTCGGGCAAATGTTTCACATATGAGAATTTTTACCAGTATGCGAACTCAGGATAGTTTGAGGGAGGGTGTATCATCATTCAGGGCAGAACTGAAAAGGATGGAGAAATTGTTGAATCTTATGGAACGGAACAACAACGTTTTTTTCCTTTTGGACGAAATATTCAAGGGTACCAACTCCGAGGACAGGCATATAGGCGGTTTCTCCCTGATAGATCAAATCAAGGGGCTCAGTACCTCCGGAATAATTGCGACCCATGATATCGAATTGGCCAAATTGGCAGGCAACGCAGGGTTAGTGGCAAATTACAGTTTTAACAGTGATATAAAGTCGGATGAGATGACCTTCAGCTATAGACTCAATCCCGGGATATGTAAAGATTTCAATGCAAGCGAACTGATGAAATTAAGCGGTATAAAAATTTTATCCAATTGGAGGAATGTACGACCAAACGCCCATTAGGGGAGTCAGCGCGCGATGATTGATTCGCAATGATGAATCATTAAATCTTGATTATATTCTCCCGAACCCGACCTTCCCCCGTTGGACCGGGTCAGCGTATAATTCAAAATCCTTAATTTTCCCAATGAACGATTGAAAACTACAACTCTTTTTAAGTAGTGTAGTTCCGCAAATTGAAAGTTTAAATAAAGGATTGTAAACATCAGCTATCTTCGATTGCTATCAAAGATATTTTAAATCACGTAAAGAGATAGGGAATGGAAAATGAAATTGAAAAGTTGATTCCGCATAGATTTCCCTTCTTGTTTGTAGATAAGATTATAAGTGCGGACGAAAATGAGATTATAGGAATTAAGAGCTTTGACAAATCGAATGACCGGATGCTCACAGGTAGTTTTCCCGGTTTTGATTTTATTCCCGGAATGATAATAATTGAATCTATGGCTCAATGCGGAGGAGCCGGCGTAAAAAAAGCTGGACTTGCCGAAGGCTTTTTTGGATTGGTTAAAATGGAAAGTGTACAATTCTTAAAAGGGGCAACTTATAATGAAGAGATTAAATACATTATAAAGAATATCAGGGTTAGTAACAGAATAATAAAACAAACCGGAATTGCCTATGTGCAGAATGAACCCATTGCCGAAGCAACCTGGGTTTGTGCAAGAATTGATAAACCTTGAATTAAATAAGTGCGCAAGAATCCGAACACCATGCATATAATCTGATGTGCTAAAGTTCAAACAAAGGATAATAGAAATGAAGATAATTAATGACGAAACCTACGATTTGGCAGCTGCTGAGTGGCAGTATCAAATGATTTTAATTTTAAAGTGCACTCTTGAAAAACACGGAGTTGAAAAATCTAAATTAAAGGATATCTGTGGGGATTTCGCGTTTGATTTAGCCATGTTGCAAGATCAGGGGGAAATACAGTTAGACGGTAAAGAACTTAGGCCTGTTATCTGCTTTGAGGATTCGGAAGGGTCACTGAAATACAATTCTACGAATCAAAGTCAAATTCATGATTATGCCTTCGGGAATGTTAGCGAGGCATTTGGCAAATAAGTATTTATTCTAACAAACCGCTTTTAAAGTTCAATTAAAGGATTAATAATTTACATGGCATTGTGGCTGAATGGCTAGGCAAGATTTCACAAGAAGCTTAATAATGGTTCGATTCCATTCTTTGCCTCTAAGTAATTTTAAAAAAATAACGTATAGTTAAGGATGGAAGGAATGTCGGAGCTAGGATTAAGAAATGGACGGAGTTACAGATTTGTTGACCAATACGAAACCATAGAAACAAAGATATCATATGCAAAAACCCTTGATGGTGTTCATGCCTTTAAAATCTGGATAAATGGT
>LAZR01001952.1_pt1 | contig 12430 bp, 7 predicted proteins | sample 329461 | NCBI WGS metagenome assembly LAZR01 (sample SAMN03002196, study PRJNA259156) | marine sediment metagenome | biome: sea floor; feature: Hydrothermal impacted sediments; material: marine sediment; isolation source: Loki non-amplified sample from Loki's castle hydrothermal vent sediment ...
GTTTGTAGCAGGGCGCTGGCAACCCTCGCCGCGCCACGCGCCTCTGGTGTTGGGGATTATTTTGTTGGGCGTTGTGATGGCGCTGCTGACTGGCCTGGGCAGTAACGAGTTTACCGCCAACCTCCTGATTGTTGATCCTCGATCCTACAACTGGGGCAGTACTAATCTGGCTGAGCGCCTGGGAGCGCTCTCCTCCACGCTAGCCAGTGGACAAATATGGCGGTTGTTCACACCGGACTTTTTGCATTTCAGTTGGACGCACATCATTTTTAATTCTGTGATGCTGTGGTTTCTGGGCAGCCAGATTGAATGGTTTGACGGGCGCCGCCGGCTGATACTTATTTTTGTATGCACCAGTGTTTTATCCAACGTGCTGCAGTACGCGGTTTCCGGACCCTTTTTTGGCGGTCTTTCGGGGTTTGTGTACGGCATTCTCGGATATTGCTGGCTCAGCCAGCGCACGTTACCGCGGTTTCAGTTCCCACCTGCACTTGTAACCTTTGCGGTGGTGTGGATGGTGGTCGGGTTTACGCCCTTGCCTGAAATGCTGGGTTTAGGACGCATGGCAAATGAGGCGCACCTGGGCGGATTTGTGGGTGGTCTGGTGTTGGCAGCGCTTTTACCGGCCCGCAAAAAACCGCAGACATAAAAAAACCCCACCAAACAGTGGGGTATAAAGGAAGCGATTTGCTTCTGATGAGAGAGACCAAACGACACGACCGTGGTCATTTGGTGAAGTAATGATAATCATTATCGTTTATATCTGTCAAACCATTTCTCTACTTTATAAATGAACGTTTTTTCAGGAGAACCGGATGACCTACGAAGAGCTTATCGAGCGCCTGGACCCTAACGTTTACCAGAGCTTGCGCCAGTCTATTGAGCTCGGTAAATGGCCTGATGGCCGAAAAATTACGCCGGAACAGCGTGCGACCAGCCTGGAAGCCGTCATTTACTATGAAAACCTGCACAATATTCCGGAGCAGGAGCGGGTCGGTTTTCTTGATCGGGGCCGCAAGGCGGGCACGGCCTGTGATCCATCCGTGCGTCGCAATCAGTCAGATAGCAACCAGTCAGATAGCAACGGGGTTGATCCGAACCAGTTTGTTGAGGTCAAGTCTTGAGTAACCTGGCTGATGTAACCGGGCGGCTGAGGAAAATGCCGGCGGAGGCGGGCGATCCGGTGTCTTATGTTTTGACCGTGGGCGATACCCGGATTCCCCTGAACGAGCTGATCGGCAAACCGCTGCGCTTCGACTTTGCCGGCGTGATTCGCTGCATTAACTGCGACCGAACCACGAAAAAGAGCTTTAGTCAGGGGTTTTGTTATCCTTGCTTCCGAAAGTTGGCCGCGTGCGACAGTTGTATCATGAGCCCGGAAAAGTGCCATTATCATCTGGGTACCTGTCGGGAGCCAGAGTGGGGCGAGATCCATTGCATGGTTGAGCATGTGGTGTATCTGGCGAACTCTTCTGGCCTGAAAGTCGGCATTACCCGGGGCTCGCAGGTGCCCACGCGCTGGATTGATCAGGGCGCGGTTGATGCGATTCCCATGCTCAGAGTGGCTACCCGGTATCTTTCTGGCCTGGTTGAAGTGGCCTGTAAAGCCCACGTCGCCGACCGTACCAACTGGCGCGCCATGCTAAAGGGAGATGTACCGGAGCTGGATCTTGTTCAGGAACGCCAGCGTATACTGGCATTGATCGCCGACGATATTGCCGCACTGCGCGACGAGCACGGCCCTGACGCCATTCGCGAAGTGGACGAACAGGGGCTTGGGCTGAGCTATCCGGTGCACACGTGGCCAGAGAAAATCAAAACACATAATCTTGATAAAACTCCGGAAGTAGAAGGGGTGCTAGAAGGTATCAAGGGCCAGTATCTTATGTTGAGCACCGGTGTGATCAACATTCGCAAGTTCACTGGCTACGAAGTCCGATTCCGGGTAATGGGTGACTAGTTCGTCCGTTCCCGACCGATATGACAATGCCTTTGCGGCCGGCTTTGATCTGGCTGCAGGCTGAGACATCTGGAGAGAAGCAATGCGCACCAATCAGCCAAAAACCATCCATCTGAGCGAATACAAAGTCCCCGCATACCTGGTCGATACGGTCGACCTTCGATTCGAACTTTTTGACGAGGGCGCAAGGGTGCACAGCACGCTGTCCGTGCGTCGCAACCCTGAATCAGCCGAGGGATCGGCTCCGTTGGCGCTGGACGGAGACAGTCTCAAGCTGGAGCGCGTTGCGGTGAATGGCGACGACCTTGCAGTCGGCGACTACGAAGAAACCGGTGGGCAACTGATCATTGCCAAGGTGCCGGCGCAGTTTGAGCTGGCGATAGTGACCTGGGTCGAACCCCAGAACAACACTCGCCTCGAGGGGTTGTACAAGTCGTCTGGTATGTTCTGCACACAGTGTGAAGCTGAAGGCTTTCGCTGCATTACCTATTTCCCGGACAGGCCAGACGTTATGGCCCGTTATCGCACGCGTATTGAAGCCGACAAGAGTGCCTGCCCGGTGTTGTTGTCCAATGGCAACGACGTAGAAAAAGGCGATCTCGATAACGGCCGCCACTTTGTCACCTGGGAAGATCCGTTCCCCAAGCCCAGTTACCTGTTTGCGCTGGTGGCGGGCGATCTGGTCGAAAAACAGGACACCTTCAAAACCTGTTCCGGCCGCGATATTGATTTGCGCATCTACGTTGAGCCCCGTAACGCAACAAAGTGCGACCACGCGATGGATTCGCTCAAGCTCGCCATGCGCTGGGACGAAGACACCTACGGTCGTGAGTACGATCTCGATATTTTCATGATCGTGGCCGTGGACGACTTCAATATGGGCGCCATGGAAAACAAGGGACTGAATATTTTCAATTCGTCCTGCGTGCTGGCCACCCAACAAACCGCGACCGATCTCGCGTTCCAGCGCATTGAATCCATTGTTGCCCATGAGTATTTCCATAACTGGTCCGGCAACCGGGTAACGTGCCGTGACTGGTTCCAGTTGAGCTTGAAAGAAGGCTTTACCGTATTCCGCGACTCCACTTTCTCGGCAGACGTTGGCTCGCCAACCGTGAAGCGCATAGAAAACGTGACACTGCTCAGAACCGCGCAGTTTGCGGAGGATGCAGGCCCCATGGCGCACCCGGTGCGCCCGGCGTCTTACATGGAGATTACCAACTTTTATACCCTCACCATCTACGAGAAGGGTGCAGAGGTAGTTCGCATGATTCACACACTGCTTGGACCGGATCTGTTCCGCAAAGGCAGTGATCTGTATTTTGAGCGCCACGACGGTCAGGCAGTCACCACCGACGACTTTGTAAAAGCGATGGAAGATGCATCCGGCCGTGATCTGACACAGTTCCGGTTGTGGTACGAGCAGGCCGGTACGCCCGTGCTGAAGGTTTCGGATGCCTACGATGCCGAGCAGAATATCTATCGCCTGACGATTCAACAGTCGATTCCGGACACCCCGGGACAGACCGACAAAAAACCGCAACACATTCCTTTTGCGTTGGGCCTGCTGGGTGCGAATGGCGAGGCTCTGCCGCTCTGCCTTGAGCCCGGTCAGGATGTCCGGAATGCGCCCACCGAGCGCGTCCTTGAATTGACCGAAGCGAGTCATACTTTTGAGTTTCACGGAGTGGCTCAGGCGCCGGTGCCGTCGTTGTTGCGCCACTTCTCGGCGCCCGTGCGAGTGGCTTATCCCTGGACTCGCGAACAGCTGGTGTTTTTGATGAGCCACGATCCTGACGGCTTCAACCGCTGGGATGCCGGGCAGCGTCTTGCCGTTGATGTGATTCAGTCGCAGGTTGGCTCGTCTGACGCCACCGACATTGAGCCGCGTCTGGTAGAGGCATATCGAGCTCTGCTTAACGACACCGGGGTTGATCAGGCGTTGGTGGCAAAAATGCTGCAGCTGCCGTCTGAGGCCTATTTGATCGAGCTGGCGGACAGCCCTGATGTAGCCGCCATTCATCGCACACGGGAACAGGTGCTGCACCACCTGGCAACGTCGTTGCGTGAGGAACTCGTTGCTTGTTATCACCGCAATTCCGGCGGCGGCACCTATGAGCTTACATCGGAGTCTATTGCCCGCAGAAGCCTGAAAAATAACGCGCTGGCGTGGTTGCTGATGACCAATGATGAAACCGGGCGTGACCTGGCACTGGCCCAGCTTCGCGATGCCGACAACATGACCGATCGCATGGGTGCGCTGCGCGCCCTCGTTAACTCCGATTACGCAGCCGAGCGGAGCCAGGCTCTTGCCGACTTCTATGATCAGTTCCAGGATGACCCGCAAGTCGTGGAACAGTGGTTCTCGGTTCAGTCGTCCAGTGATCGTGCCGGTCAATTGCCGCAAATTCACGCTCTGCTCACACACCCGGCGTTTGACTGGAAAAACCCTAACAAAATCCGCTCCGTTGTGGGCGTGTTTGCAGGCCAGAACCTGGCGGCGTTCCATAATCCAGACGGCTCAGGCTATGCATTTCTGGCTGACCAGGTGTATCGCCTCGACGACAGCAATCCGCAGATTGCGGCCAGGCTGGTATCGCCTTTGACGCGCTGGAAAAAGTTCGCGCCGGCCTACAGTTCACTGATGCGGACAGCACTTGAGCGGATTCGGGATAAGCCGGGGCTTTCTGATGATTTGTATGAGGTGGTGTATAAGAGCCTCGAAGGCTGATAGCGGGTAGCGTATCCGGCCATCGTCGTAAATCCTTGGTAACGGCCGGATACAAAATCGCACTTTCGGTTGATAGACAACCTTGACGAATCGACTAACCTGTCGGAACGCGTGACGTTCCATCAGGTACAAATAAAAGCCTTATAAAAGGCTTCCAGTCGAATCCAGGGTTTTATAATGAATTATAAACAGAGTGCGATACTCGGGGGCTTGCTCGCTCTCTCGATGGCATCCGCTTCCTCATTGGCAGCGGTTTCTGCCAGCGAAGCTTCACGTCTCGGTCAGGATCTCACGCCGTTCGGTTCGATTAAGGCTGGAAACGCCGCAGGTACCATTCCTGCCTGGACCGGAGGCCTTACAGAGCCTCCCGAGGGTTATGAGGGGTCGGGACAACATCACATTGACCCGTTTCCGACGGACAAAGTGCTGTTCACCATCAATGCCTCGAATAAAGATCAGTATGCTGAACACCTCTCCAATGGTGTTCTCGCGATGTTTAACACCTACCCCACAACCTTTCGTGTACCGGTTTACAAATCCCGCCGCACGCACGCAGTGCCTGACTGGGTAGCCAAAAACATTCGTGAGAATGCGATAAACGCCGAATTGGTAGGCGAAGGTGAAGGTTTGAAAGGTGCCTTCGGCGGCTACCCTTTCCCGATTCTTCACGGGGACAATGAACACAAAGCATGGCAGGTGATCTGGAACCATCTGGTGCGCTGGCGTGGTGTGTCGGTTACCCGCCGATCAAGTGAAGTGGCGGTGCAGACCGATGGTGATTATTCGCTGGTTACCTCCCAGCAAGAGGTGTTTTTTAATTTTTACAACCCTGAGGGTAGTGAAGACGAACTGGATAACATCATTTTCTACTACCTCTCGTTTACCCAGTCCCCGCCGCGCCTTGCGGGCGGTGCCATACTTATTCATGAAACCCTGAATCAGATCATCAATCCGAGAAATGGCTGGGGCTATAACGCCGGGCAGCGCCGCGTGCGCAGGGCGCCAAACCTGGGTTACGATTCACCGATTGCGGCCGCAGAGAATCTCCGGACGGCAGACGACACCGACATCTTCAACGGTGCCCTGGACCGTTATAACTGGTCTTATGAAGGCCTGAAAGAAATCTACATTCCTTATAACAATTACCGCATCGGCGAAAAAGGCACGCCGTATTCCGAAATTCTGGGTGTTTCTCACCTGAACCCGGAGCTTACCCGTTGGGAACTCCATCGGGTACACGTGGTTGAAGCTACGCTGAAAGAGGGCGCGCGGCATATCTACCATAAACGCCGTTTTTACGTGGACGAAGACAGCTGGAACACCGTTCTGGTTGATCAGTACGACGGCCGCGGTGAGTTGTGGCGAGTTACCATGGGCATAGCCAAGAATTATTACGAACTTCCGGGTGTGTGGAACGTGCTGGACGTTTATCATGATCTTCAGGCCCGCCGTTATCACGTACTTGGATTGGACACGGAAGAGCCGAACACCCGGATCTTCACCGAAGATATTCCAAACAAGCGCTATTTTTCTCCGGCTTCGTTGCGCCGAAGAAGCGTCCGCTAAACCGGTCAGCTTTTGCAGCGACAAAAGATAGACAGTTCAAACAACACAATAGGCAATCTGAATGGCTAAAAGGTTGATGTGCAAAACTCTGGGGGCAGCGTGCCTCGGGCTTTCCATGATCTGGTCCACCCCGGCGGCGTTTGCGCTTGCGGATATCATCGATACGCCGGCCCGGCAAACGGACCTGGCTCCCGTTAAGCTGCTGAATGACGCAGTGCGGGCAGGTGACCGTATAGTTGCTGTCGGAGAACGAGGGCACATTATTTACTCCGACGATGAGGGGCAAACCTGGGTGCAGGGCAGTGTTCCGGTTTCCGTGACGCTAACGGCCGTCGATTTCGGCTCCGAGACGCACGGTTGGGCCGTTGGGCACAGTGGCGTGGTGCTTCACACCGAAGACGCCGGAGAAACCTGGCGCCTGCAGCTAACCGGTGTTGATGCGGCCAAGTTGGCTATCGCGAGCAAGGAAGAACAGATTGCCGCGATGGAAGCACAGATCGAAGTGGCGCCGGAATCGGAAAAAGGCGATCTGGAGTGGGCGTTGGACGATGTGGTTTTTACCATGGAAAACATGCAGTCAGACCTTGATATCGGCCCGGTCAATCCGCTTTTGGGTGTTTGGTTTGAGAATGATCAGCGCGGATTTGTGGTGGGCGCCTACGGGATGATCCTGCGCACCGAAGACGGTGGTGATACCTGGAGCGACTGGGCGCCGAAGATCGATAATGACCGGAACTTCCATCTTAATAATATTGCTCCCATGGCCGGCGGAGCGCTTGTAATTGTTGGCGAGGCCGGGCAAGTCCACGTCTCAACAGATGACGGGGACACTTGGGAGCGGCGCGAAAGCCCTTATCCTGGCTCTCTTTTCGGGGTGACCGGAACGGGCAAAGCCAACGAGATTCTGGCGTTCGGCCTGCGCGGAAATATGTTGTTTTCCGCCGACCTTGGTGAAAGCTGGCGCATGGTTCCAAACAATGCGGGCGCGACGCTTAACAATGGCGCTGTTACCGACGACGGCCGTATAACCCTTGTGGGCAATGGCGGAACGGTGCTCATGAGCGACAATGGCGCAGAGTCATTCAAGGAGTATTTCCGTGATGACCGGGCCGGCGTGATGAGCGTGGTTCCGGTTTCGGGAGCCAATCTTCTGATCGTAGGTGAAGCGGGCGTAAAGATGACCGACGCTCGCGGAAAGAACCTTCAATAACGCCCTGATGTGGCAACAACTGAAAAATAATAGAGGGGCTTTTGAATGTCCAACCCGAACCATGACAAGGGTGAGCACTACTTGACAACGCCCAAGGCAGAGCCATTTCTGGAGCGCCTGATTTTCAACAATCGGGCCGTTATCCTGATCGGATTCCTCCTTTTGACTGCCTTTCTGGGTTACAACGCTATAAAAATCCAGCCGGATGCCAGTTTTGAACGCATGATTCCGCTTGAGCATCCTTATGTTATCAATATGCTTGAGCATCGGAGCGATCTGGAAAATCTTGGAAACTTTGTTCGCATTGCGGTAGAGGTTAAAGACGGCGATATTTTCTCGCCAGAGTACATGGAGACTCTGAAGCAGATCACCGATGAGGTTTTTTATCTTGATGGTGTTGATCGTTCTGGCCTGAAAACCCTTTGGACGTCAAACGTTCGTTGGGTGGAAGTGACCGAACAGGGCTTTCAGGGTGGCACCGTCATTCCGGATAATTATGATGGCTCGCCCGCCAGTCTGGAGAAGCTGCGCCAGAACATTTTGCGCTCCAACGAAGTGGGTCGGCTGGTTTCTGACAACTTCAAGTCCACGATTGTGTATGCCCCTCTGTATGAAAAGAATCCGGAAACCGGCAAGCCGTTGGACTACGCAACGTTTTCGCGGCAACTTGAGGAAAAAATCCGGGACAAGTACAAAGCGCAAAACCCGAATATCGACATTCACATTGTCGGCTTTGCCAAGAAAGTCGGTGACCTGATCGAGGGCATTGGCTCGATTGCCTGGTTTGCGGGTATCACGATTCTGCTGACAACCCTGTTGCTGTTTTGGTACTCCCGATGCATTACCGGCACGCTGGTGCCTGTGTTTACCTCTATTGTTGCGGTCTTCCTGCAGTTGGGCGCATTGAGACTGTTGGGCTATGGCCTGGACCCATACTCGGTATTGGTGCCGTTCCTGGTGTTCGCTATTGGTATCAGCCACGGCGTTCAGATCGTAAACGCCATGGCGGTTGAAGCGGGCAAAGGCTTTGACGCCGAGACCGCGGCTCGGCTTGCGTTTCGCGCGCTCTATATTCCGGGCATGTTGGCGCTGGTTTCCGACGCTTTTGGTTTTCTCACGCTGTTCTTCATCGAGATCGATGTTATTCGTGATCTGGCCGTAGCGGCTGGTCTGGGCGTGGCGTTCGTTATCCTCACCAATCTGGTGCTGCACGTACTGATCATGTCCTACCTTGGTATTTCCAAAGGTGGTATTCGTCACGTACAGAATCATGGCGAGAAAGAAGATCGCAAATGGCGCTTGATGTCGTACTTCGCCCATCCCGGGGTTGCACCGATTTCGTTGCTCATTGCCGCGATTGGTCTGGGGCTTGGTGTTTACTACAAGCAGGGCCTGGAGGTAGGAGATCTTGATCAAGGTGCGCCAGAACTGCGTGCCGACTCCCGGTATAACGTCGATAACGCTTACATCATCAACAACTATTCCACCAGTGCGGATGTGTTGGTTGTCATGGTGAAAACTCCGATAGAGCAATGTACCCAGTACAGTGTTTTGCGGGCAATGGATTCCCTGCAGTGGGAGCTACAGAACACGCCGGGCGTTCAGTCGTCGGCTTCGCTTGCCGACGTTTCCAAAATTGTCACCAAGGCTCTGAACGAGGGGAACTGGAAGTGGTATGAGATTTCCCGCAACCAGACCATCATCAACGCATCTATCCGTGAGGCGCCATCCGGGTTGATAAACACCAACTGCAGTCTGACGCCTGTTCTGGTGTTCCTGGAAGACCACAAAGCAGAAACGCTGAAAACGGTGGTGAGCGCAGTTGAAGTGTTTGCCAAGGCCAACAGCGATGAAAATCACACCTTCTTACTGGGGGCGGGTAATGCGGGTGTTGAAGCGGCTACCAATGAGGTCATCGCGAATGCCAAGGATATGATGCTTATCCTGGTATACAGTGTGGTAAGTTTGCTGTGCTTTGCTACCTTCCGGTCCATAAGAGCTGTGCTGTGTATCGTGATTCCGCTGGGCCTGACCTCGGTTCTCGGCGAAGCGATCATGGCGGTATCGGACATTGGTATCAAAGTAGCAACTCTTCCGGTCATTGCGCTTGGTGTGGGTATTGGTGTGGATTACGGCATCTATATTTACAGCAAGCTTGAAAAATACCTGCTGGAAGGCAAGCCGCTGCAGGAAGCCTATTTCGAGACTCTGCGCTCAACCGGTAAGGCTGTTATGTTTACCGGAGTAACGCTTGGGCTCGGTGTGGTGACCTGGATATTCTCGCCAATCAAGTTCCAGGCGGACATGGGCTTTCTGCTGTTCTTCATGTTCCTCTGGAATATGATTGGCGCAATCTGGCTCTTGCCGGCACTGGCACGGTTCCTGTTGCGACCGGATCAGATGATTGCCAAAGCGCGCGCTGTAAAATAGGAGTTTCAGTCAGTTGCAAAAAGCCCGCATAGCGGGTTTTTTGTTGCATATTCAATCGGTTAGCTATCTAATTCGTGCTTTATTTCTCTTGACATATAGTCTATGTTCTAACGTGAGTGCGATGTTTGCCACCCAGGCTCAGGCGGGCAGTTGATGATAACGATGACGATAAGGAATAATTCACATGACACTGAAACTTAAAGCTTCCGCATTCGCCATGGCGGCGGTTGTCAGTTTGGGAGCTGCGTCCACTGCCGTTTCCGCACAGGAACAACGCTTTGTAACGATTGGAACCGGTGGTGTTACAGGTGTTTATTATCCGGCTGGCGGTGCCATTTGCCGCTTGGTCAACATGGACCGTAAAGAACATGGTATCCGTTGCTCGGTAGAGAGCACCGGCGGCTCTGTATATAACCTGAACGCAATCCGTCAGGGTGAGCTTGATCTCGCGGTCGCCCAATCTGACTGGCAATATCACGCCTACAACGGCACCAGTCAGTTCAAAGACGACGGCCCCAACGAAAAGCTGCGGTCTGTATTCTCCCTGCACCCCGAGCCGTTTACTGTTGTAGCCAGCAAAGGCTCAGGTATCAAGAACTTTGAAGATCTTGCCGGCAAGCGGGTTTCTGTCGGTAACCCGGGTTCTGGCCAGCGCGCCACAGCCGAAGTGCTCATGGATGAAATGGGCTGGACCATGGACAAGTTCTCTCTGGCGGCCGAGCTAAAGGCCGCTGAGCAATCGCAAGCGTTGTGTGATGGCAACATTGATGCCTTCTTCTACACAGTGGGCCACCCGTCCGGTGCTATCAAAGAAGCAACCACCTCGTGTGACAGCGTTCTGGTTAACGTAGACAACAAAGCGGCTAAAAAGCTGATTAATGACAACCCATACTACCGCAAAGCGATTATCCCCGGTGGTATGTACCGTGGTTCGGATGACGACGTAACCACGTTCGGTGTGGCAGCGACGTTTGTATCGTCTACCGATGTGCCCAACGAGGTCGTTTACGAAGTGGTCAAGGCCGTGTTTGAGAACTTTGACAGCTTCAAGCGTCTGCACCCTGCATTCGCTAACCTAAAGAAGGACGAGATGGTATCTGATGCTCTGAGTGCGCCACTGCACCCTGGCGCAGCCAAGTACTATAAGGAAGTTGGCCTGATCAATTAATTCGGTTCCTCGCGTTGAAAAAAAGCTGCGGGCAAGCTCTTGCCCGCAGCTTTCATTTATCCCACCGTTTTTTTGACAGGACTCTGCTATGACCAATAGCGACCCGAGAGCTGGGGAATGTATTGATAAAAAAGGGGGGCTTGACAAAAAAGAGGGTGTCAATAAACAGAAAGTTGCGGAGTTCCTTCAAACCGAATCCGGTGGAAGAGCTGCAACCGGGTCTACTGCGATCATACTTTTTGTTGTTCCTCTGCTCTGGTCACTTTTCCAGATTTGGATCGCCTCGCCCCTGCCGTATATTTTTGAATTTGGTGTGCTTAACTCGACGGAGTCGCGCTCAATCCATCTCGCATTCGCCTCGTTTCTGGCGTTCGCAGCGTTTCCCGTAATTCGTGGCAGGCACACGAATAACGTGCCGGTTTATGATTGGATTCTGGCGCTTGCAGCGGCGTTTACCGCGTCGTATCTCTACTTTTTTTACGATCAATTAGCCACTCGCCCAGGCGCTCCTAACCTGCAGGATCTTATTGTTGCGATGGCTGGGCTGGCGCTGTTGCTTGAGGCAACCCGACGCGCTCTGGGCCTGCCGCTCACGATTGTTGCGGGCGTATTCATTGTTTACTCTCTGGCTGGGCCCTACATGCCAGATGTCATCGCGCACAAAGGCGCCAGTTTTCACAAATTGGCATCGCACCAGTGGCTGGGCACCGAGGGCGTTTTCGGCGTTGCGCTGGGTGTTTCAACCAGTTTTGTATTTCTGTTTGTGTTGTTCGGCGCGCTGCTTGAGCGCGCCGGCGCCGGTAATTACTTTATCAAGGTGGCGTACGCCATGCTCGGCCACATGCGAGGCGGTCCGGCCAAAGCGGCGGTGGTAGCGAGCGGGTTGAGTGGCATTATTTCCGGCTCTTCCATCGCCAACGTTGTCACCACGGGCACTTTCACCATCCCCCTGATGAAACGCATAGGTTTTCCGGCCGTCAAAGCCGGTGCAGTAGAGGTGGCGGCCTCGACCAACGGCCAGCTAACGCCGCCCATCATGGGCGCTGCGGCGTTTCTTATGGTCGAATACGTGGGTATTTCGTACCTGGAAGTGATCAAGCACGCCATTCTGCCGGCGCTGATTTCCTACGTGGCGCTCATCTACATCGTGCACCTGGAAGCGTGCAAGATGAATATGAAGGGCGTTGAGCGACGGAACAAGCCAACCCTGGCCCAGCGCATGCTCACCTGGGTTGTTTTGCTGTTGGGGCTGAGCGTGCTTACTCTGGCCGTTTATTACGGCGTGGGCTGGATGAAGGACGTGTTCGGCAGTGCGGCTATGTGGGTACTTACGCCGCTTTTGATTGTCATTTACGTGGCGCTTGT
>LAZR01001953.1_pt1 | contig 12430 bp, 22 predicted proteins | sample 329461 | NCBI WGS metagenome assembly LAZR01 (sample SAMN03002196, study PRJNA259156) | marine sediment metagenome | biome: sea floor; feature: Hydrothermal impacted sediments; material: marine sediment; isolation source: Loki non-amplified sample from Loki's castle hydrothermal vent sediment ...
ATCACACACACACACACACACACAAACCGTGCTATAATATTTAGCAAACACAAACGTAAACTTTGTAGCGTGTTGCAGCAGCGATCATAACTCAACACCTCCCCCCGGGCTTCGCCCAGGGCCGGGGACCTGGTCCTTGTTTCTGCGATCGTACTTACCGGACAGATCGGCCCCGGTGTGGATTCAGGCAATTATTTTTTCCCTTCCGATCCCTGATATAGTGTTAAGTGCTGTGTGTGCAAGGTTTTATCACACACAAAAAATATTTATATTTCCTGTATTTTATTCTTGACAGTTGTGTGTGTGTCCAGTAGTATGATCATAAACAGATACTAAGGATTTTATTTAAGGGGTATGGATCATGTTGAAAGAAGCGGTTACCGATTTATTAAAAGGCTTGTGTGACGAAGAGATATTGCTTTACGATGATGGTGCAGTGTTTCAAACTCTTAAACTTACGGTCGAAAGTAAGTATGCATCGGACGGCAAGGAAATTGTTTTATTTGTTTTATCACATTCGTTAAGGTCGTAAGTTAATACTAACATTATTTATGCCTGTAAAAGTGGCAGGCCCAACAGGACTTCCCGGTGTGTTCGACAAAAACACCGCACTTGACGTAGCGGTTAGTTGGGGCATGCCGGGAAGATTATTAACTATTTATTTGAAAGGGCAAGATCATGGATTATGATTTAGTGAACATGAATGACGAGCAGTTACTTGAATTGCTTGAACAGGTTTGGGATAACTTATCGGAAGCTGGTAAGGACGATGCCGAGGAGAAAATCGGCGATCTGAATGACGGCGAAGGCGGTGTATAATGGCGCAGTTCGATAAAGATGGTAGCGAAAAGGTTTTGTATATGGCGTATTTTACACAAGCTCAGATGAAGTTTTTTAACGATCCTGAGTGGTGGAAGGACGGTACATTTGACGAGCGGTTGAACATGGCACTTAATAAAGGTATCATGTTGATCAAAGCAGAAAGGAGTTAGCGATCATGTATTTATTAAAAGTACGAATACAACTTTATAAAGATCGGGAATGGCTTTCGTATATTGTCACATCGTTTGTTACTAATGTCAGTTACATCGAGATTATTACGATTCGTAAAATGCGGTTCGCGTGGGCTGTCAGTGAAATTTACAAGGTGAAGGTTACAGCTTACAAATCCATTAAGGATACCGGGGGTTAATCATTACAGAAGGGAAAGTACATTTATGGAGACTTACAAGATTACAATTAGTTTCAGTAAAACCGGCGATTACTTTGACTACGAAGTTACGACATTTGAAGTGACAACGGAAGCCGTTCGGTTTACCACCGTACAAGGTCAGCGGTATGTTTTTGACCTTATAACACTTTACGAATTAATAATCGGCGTGGCAAAATAAGTCACACCGGCAAACCGACAGGAAGGAGTTACGGTATGGGAAAGTATATTCAAACTTACACAGTGCCAGCCTGGAAATGTCCCCGGTGCAAGAGTGGACAAATATTACACAGGGCAAAGCAGGACAATCACCGTTGTCGGAAGTGCGGTTACATCTTCAAGCTTATTGTTGTTAAGCCTAAAAAGGTCAGGCGTGGTATGATCAAAAGTTGACAAGCGTTGTCAGCAAGGTTAATATGGTTAGTTACGAAGGGACGGTTTATCATGGGTTACAAGGAACAATTTGATCAGGTGACGAAGGATAAGTCCGGTCGGAATTTGTCACCGAAGTACACGGAGTTTAAGAAGGACGGCGACCAGGTCATCGGTCGGATGTTAGCTAAAAACTCCGTGACCGGTACGATCGGCGGTGGTTCGTACAATCAGTATCTATTCGATACCGATAAGGGACTGACAAAGTTTGCTTTGGGTTCTGCCACTGACAACGAAGCCGGGCAATTAATGAAGGTCGGCGGTGTGTATTCGATCACCTTCAAAGGCAAAGAGCAGTTACAAGGTGGACGATCGATCAACCGGTTTGACATCATCGAGATCGAAGCTGCCGGAAATGTTGTTGTCGGCAATCCCGGCGACATCCCCTTTTAGATCGGCGGTGTAAATTATGACTGTACCATCCACACGGAACCGGTTAAGAAGGCAGGTACAAGCCGTGGTCAACGATCTCGACAGGGCGATGGACCATCTACGTAATGTCGATCTTTACGCTGCCGGTGGAAGTGACAAGATCACTAAGGAATTGCCGGACTTAGTCATCGTACTGGACGGCATAAAGAAGTTGTTTGTTCAATGGCGTACTGAGTTATAGACCTAATGGCTTTGCTCTTTAGTATCCAGTCCGGCGTGCCTGTTAGTAGAGTTCCCACTCAACTGCAACACGCCGGGCGATTTTTTATTGCAATAATATTTTATAAGAAAGTGAGGTATGATCATGGCAGAACATAACATAACGAATTTGCCCGATGCTATTGCCGGTCTGGAAGATATTAAGGCGGTGATAGAAAAGATCAACACCGAGAATCTTATTACCATAGTGCATCATAGAAACAAACTTAGGGGAATGGTTACGGCGTGCAATTCGTTAATTGATAACATAGTGATCATCGAGCGTGACTTAAGAGCATCTTAACGGTAAAGGATTACTGACATGCCATTAGCAAGAGCAGCAGCCAGGGCGATGATGCCACGGCTGGTAAATTACGGGTGGAGCAGTTCCAAAATAACCAAGTGGTTAGCCGGTCACAATGCAACATACCGAAGAGTTACAATGCTTACCGACATCCGGCAATTCCGCAACATGGCCGAGTTCGGCCCGCGGGTTGTCAAGTATACAGGGAGCAAGATCATTCCGAAGTCGTTAATGTCCGAAGTCGATCTGTCAAGGGCAAGGCGATACCGGGTTTACGGTATGGCAAAGTATACCGATGTCGAAACAGGAGCGGTGCGTTATAAAAACGTCAGCTTTTACGCCGACGATCGGCGATCGAAAGACGAATGGTCCCAGGAATTCGAAGACATGATCAGGGCCGAAGATTACAAACCAGACCAGGTGATCTCTGATATAAAAATTCTGCATGTCGAACATAACAGGGGTTTGGAATATTGATAACAGAGTTCGTATGTAAGAAATTATCACGGTTATCAGGTACAGGCCGTCCGGGACGTTGGTTATTTTTGGACACTGAAACAAAGCAGCAGCGTTGCGAACTGACCGAAGGCGGTAAACTTTTTACTCCGTGGTGTGACGAATATCTTTTCGAAGCCGGACAGTTTACAGGTATTAAACACCGCTTCAAATTAGGCTGGACTTGTTTCAGCCGGTACGAAAAATCCCGCGCGTTCGTATCGGATGTTTGGCAGTTTCATACTGACACCGAAAAGCTTTGGAATTATATTACTTCGTTAGCAATACCCGGAAGTCCGTTACATATCATCGGTCACAATATATTTTTCGATCTGCAATGCAGTGACTTCTTTTATTACCTCACTTTGTGGGGATGGTGTCTGGATTTTTATTACGATAAGGGTTTGACATATATTTTAGTGATCCACCGTGGTAAGCAGCGTATCAAGTGCCTGTCCAGCACGAACTTTTTTCCCTTCAGTCTTGAAAAATTAGGTGTCATGCTGAAGATACCGAAAGCAAAAGTCGATTTTGAAACGGTACGCCGGGCCGATCTGATCACTTACTGTAAGCGTGATGTTTTGATACTGCGTAAAGCAATGGAATATTACATTGCTTTTCTGGACGATAATAACTTAGGCCGGTTTTTCATGTCACGGGCCGGGCAGGCCTTCGGATCGTTTCGGTATCGTTTCATGGATTGTAAAATATATTTGCATAAGGACGTCGATGTCACTGCTTTAGAAGAGTCCGGGTACTTCGGCGGTCGAGTCGAATCGAGATTTTTAGGGATCGTACCGGGAAAATCGTTTGTCCATTTGGACATCAACAGTTTGTATGGTTTTGTCATGCGTGATTATAGATTACCGGTGAAGCTGATCGATCATGGTTGGAGTATGACGGTCGATAAGCTGTCGGAGTTACTTGGGAAGTATTGTGTCATGGCGAAGGTCGATCTTGTTACCGATCAGCCTGCTTATGCCAAGCGGTACAAAAACAAGCTGGTATTTCCTACGGGCAAGTTTTCTACTACTTTATGCAGTGAAGGTTTGCAGTTCGCACTTGATAACGATCACATCAAATACATCGGTGAATATTCCGTTTACAAAGCCGATCGGATATTTGAAGAGTATGTAAAAACTTTCTACAAACTACGGACGAAATTCAGGAAGGAAGATAACGCTATAATGATATATTTGTGCAAAATGCTGCTTAACTATTTATATGGTAAGTTTGCACAAAAAGCTGACTGTATCGAAATTGCCGACGACATTACTTTTGACGGGTATTACCGGGAAGAGGTTTACGATCTCGTTACCGGCCAGAGGGAGATTACGACCAAAATGTTCAACCGTATCTGGCGAACCTTCGGCCGGGAGCCGTCTAAGGTGTATTTTGTCGCTGTAGCCGCTCACATCACGGAGGCTGCCCGATTTGTACTGTACCGGTATATGGATAGGGTAGGAATTAACAACGTCTTATACTGCGACACAGACAGTCTGAAGATACGTGCCGAATTGTTACCATTGCTGCATGATTATATCGACAATAAGAAGTTAGGCAGGCTGAAGATCGAAGGACGTACCAAACATCTAAGCATATTCGGTGCGAAGCATTACACTACGGAAAAAACCACTAAGATAAAAGGCGTGCCGTCCAAAGCGGAAAAGATCGGTGATCATAAATACAAATATTTGGAGTTTCAAAGGCAGCGTCAACACTTACGTCAACAGGTCACACGGTTTTTCGTAACAAGGGAAGTTACCAAAACAGTCAAGCCTTATTATGACAAAGGCGAAGTACTGGACTCAGGCGTTATCATCCCTTTTCATTTCTAAGCTCTGCCCGTATTTTTTCAGCAGCTTCGGCTTGTCGTTTTACCCGGTCCATTGCTTCAAGCGGTACGTCAACTTCTTTTGCCTGCGATGTTACCAGTTTTTTTAATAAGTCTTTAAGTGCCATAATATTATTCCTTTTGCCGTTTCATTCCTTTTGCTTTTACATACCAATCGATATGTTTTTGACTATACCCAAGCCGGAACATCTCTTGGCGGTAAGTATCATTGTCGATGATTTTATTATCGAAAAATGTATTGAGATCGGCTTTCGATGGTATTTTCAGATTATCGTATTTGTCAAGTGTCCATTGATCGAGCAGTATCTTAACTTTTTCACCGGCCATATTAAGTTCGTTAAGTTTGTCCCTTGTCTGTGCTTCGGTGATCAGCGATAACAGAAATCTTTTCTTAATAGTTTTCTCAACTGTCGCGTTGTACTTTTTGGTACGTTCATACTCGGTAAACATCAACATAAAATCTGCCTGATCTTCCGTATACTTAATCATCGTCAACATGGTTTTTGCTTCGTCATAAGTTAAGAGGTACTCGTCAAAGCCGTTGATGATCTGTGCCTTCGTCAACTTCTTACCTGAGTCTGCATTGTACTGAATAGTAAACTCCGTCATTTTTGTCGCACGTTCGAGATCATACCCGACATCCATATAAGCGTTGATCAGTTCTTCTGTACTCAACACTCCGGCTTTGTGCATACGCCGGGTATCGACCCTGGTAAACGGCATGAAGGCTATTTGAGTCAGCTTGTCACGCCAAAACGGTGGTATCTCTATCGTTCTAAAAAGGTCGTTAAGTTCGTTGCGATCGATAATGCCACGGTGAAGCATTTCGTAACCTGCCTGTATTGACGGTGTTTGCCAGTGAGCATACCAGTATTTCCTTGCCCAATCTTCACTTACCCCCTGCATTTTAAGCCATTTAATTTGATCGACCGGAAACTCTTCGTCATAGCCGTAATGTTTTATGATGTCCGGCTCGAACGCTTCTTTAGCGACAAGGTGAAACAGATCACTTGGGCCGGGTATGATCGGCCAGGCTTCTTTGATCTCGTTAATTTTCTCTACCGTGTAACCGAGTTCCTTCATCCTTGCGATCATCTGGGCGTTAGTCAAAACACCACGCAAATATAAAACTCTGATCGTATCTTCGTCATACGCTTTTTTTATAGCAGCGAAAAGCAAATCGATCTGATCGTCACCATGTCCGAGACTTTTCAGGATGACTTTGATCTCTTCGTATTTTTCCGGTGCAAGCAGTGAAGCTGATAACAGGGCACTTGCATCGATGTCAACCGGTTCGTACTTACTGAAGAGCCTACGCCGTTGATCCGCTCCGCTCGCAAACATAAGTTGTTTTAGCCAGGTCGTAAACATCCCGCCGGCAGCGACGGCATAAGCAATAAGGTTGAAGGGTAAAGTTAAGTCAGATAAGGTATTCAGGTCTTTTCTGGTTTCGTCATCTATCCAGTCGTGTTCATGTGCGAAGTTAGTAAAGTCCCCCCAAAAGGTTTCATCGATTTTCTGCATCCACTCGTTAAACCGTTTCTGTAAAGTGTTATAGCCTTCCCAGGTCGTTTCCAGAAAATTTGTCCAGACATTTTCAAACCCGATCGTGAAAAAACCGGACACGGTGTCCCAAAGATGACCCATGAATCCTTTTCCGTTGGAATTATTATTTGCCATGATTAACCTGCCGTTTCCTTAACTATCGATAACCAGTCGGGTACTATACGAGCAAACGATCTGTTAGCAACGTCGGCAATTTTATCTTCCTGGTCCTGCCGGATAAAATCATTCAGGCTATTGATCCTTAACAACAGATCACCGCCATAATCCAGCAGGCCGAAAATATCAGCGATCTTAAATCCTGCTTTCGTAACTAACAAGTGTGTGCTTTTGACGGCTGCCTGCATTACGCCCATCTCATTCCTGTAAATATTCGCCTGCCAGTCTTTTATCGATTCGGTGATCTCTAATAAACGAGGATTGATCTTATCGGCGAATATATGGTCGATAAGATATTTATTTTCACCGATCAGTAATTGAAGATCGCCGGTTGACTTTATAAGTTCACCGATCCGGTTATTAAAATCGGAGATGGTGGTCGACTCATCTTGTTTCAGTTGTCTCATTGCATTATAAGCCGGTTTGATCAACATGGCTTCGACATCGGTTTTTATCCATTGCGGATTCTCCCGGTACAAAGTCGTATAGCGTGATATTCTGCTAAGTAATTGTTCGACACCACTATCCCAAGTCGATAAAAATTGATAATAATCCGGGCCTGATAAACAAGTCACCGTCATGACAAAGGTCCGGGCATTTTGTATGACACCTTCAAGATAAAAAGGCGGGGCGTTAATGGCCTTGCTGAAAACAGCGATGCGATCGTAAATGGCAAACATCCTCATCTCATATTTCGGGCCGATAAGTGCATCGATCGCATCGAGTTTGCCCGCAACTTGCGCCATTAAAGTGTTTGCAACCGTTGTAAAACTTTGAATAATATCAGCGATATTCCGGGCTTGCCCATAAGCAAAACTATTCATCCAATTGGAAAGCTCCACCATAGCATCGGTGACAATAAGCCATTCGGACGGATACAAATCGAATATCTGATCGAGCATATCAACGATCGTGCCGGTAACTGTAAGAGCGATAGTCTTAATAAAAAAGGTAAGCTCTGTGTTTAATTGTTCGATGACAAGAGCTTCTGCATCAATAAGAGCAGACAGAGCGTCGCTTACACTATTTGAAACATCGTACGTGACAACTTCGACATCCGGCATGATCAACCTTTTTCAAGCAAAATAGCCGTACGTTTTTTGCTCCATGCTAATTTTGCTTTCATGTCGCCGACACCGAGTCCTAACTCTTCCAGCAGATCGATGGTTTTTTCTGCTTTTGCTATTTCGCCGGTAAGTTTTTCCAGCGATGCCCGGTCGGCAGCCGTCAAAATATTCAGTTTTACTTCCTCTTTCTGTGCCATGATCTTGTCAATCCCCTTCGTAACCGAAAATCCGGTCAAGTAAATCCATAACTGCGTCATCCCATTCGGTGTTCGGATCGTCAATCGCAGCTTTGATAATACCACGGCCTATCAATCTATAAGCCCATCCCAGAAGTAACATAAATTTAATTGGATCGATTTCCTTCATTTTGCACCTTCACTTTCATTTGAACAATTAGTATTCTTAACCAGCTCCTTTAGCCAGTTTATTTCCGTTTCAACTTTAGTCAAACGGTGTTCGATACGAACACTCGCATAAACAATCACACTTACGATCGTTGTAGTTTGTGCAGCTATTAGTAAAAAAGTAACCATATCAATCCTTAATTTTTGTTACTTCATTATTAAGTCGCCCACTCCTCGTAACCGTCATAATAACCCGTCCCGCCAACGCCTTTAACCCAAACACCCGGTGAATCGTAAAAAATTGTACTACCCAGATAAGCAATTTGCCCGGCGGTCGTACTGCCGTTTCTGGAATAATCTAATCTAACCCCGCTGGTATGAGTTACACGTAACATATTACGTCTGTCATTAATGCTTGCAACCAAAGTCCAGCTTGCAGTCCCCCCCGAGCCACTCCAAGACTCCGAACCGAAAGCAACCATAGATGTTGTGTCTGTATGTATGTCAGTAAGTTCGGTAATGGCTAAAATCAACTTGTCAATACTTACTTCTAACCGGCTTTTTCCTGCCACACTGTCGTAAAAAATATCGAATGTTGACAACAGGTTAAGATCGAGTACGCCGTCTGATACTCCGTCAAGTTCGTCCAACTTAGTAAGTAAATTCAAACCGCCGCCGTCAACCGTATCGGTTAAAAACATTTTCGCTAAGTGAACTGTCTGTGCTTCGGTCAGTCCGCCAAGATCGATAACACCGTCTAACTTACCGTCCATCGAATCGAGTGCCACCTGGATCAAACCGTTCTGCTTAACAGCATCCTTAACGATCGTCAAAAGAGAATACATCCAATTGTCGATCGTTACCCAGTAATCTATACTTCCGCTTGACATATTTAATTATTCCCCCGGTATTGCCAGCCATGGAAAAGGATTGTTAATAATCGCCTGTGCCTGCTGTTCTACTATTACGGTTTGATCCCGCTGTATTTGCAAAAGGGCTTCGGCAAAATCTTTATAAGCCATTGACGGCAAAAACCTTGCCATGAAAATCTCATTAGTGACCAGGCCGATTCGTATATGTATAAGATGATCGTAAGTATCGTCGTCATTGTAAGTGAAAATATTGAATTGATACGGTGCGGATTCTTTCAGATAAACATCGTCGAAACCGATTACAATACTGTCGCCGGTAAACCAGCTGCCTAAAGACGAAGGCCATACCTGGAACCCGCCGTCCGAGATCATGCAGCCTAAAAGACCGGCTGATCCGGGGGGAAAATCGAACTCTACTTTATAAACCAGTCCCTTATTAACCGACACCACTGTACGAAGCGGCGCAGTCCGGGGATATGTAATTTTCGGCGTTGTAATACTTGCTGTATAGACCATTCCTTTTCTCCTACAATCAAATATCGTACAAAAACATTGCCGACCGTCGCGGCAAACTTAACATACATGCCTTTGGAGAAATATACCGGGCTGTCAAACCGGTTGAAAACGTTGCCGGTAGTAAGTAAAGTCATTCGGTGTTTTTCGTCACCATCGTCACTGAAGCCGTTATGTAAAGTTACGTCTAATACGACCGGTCTGAGAAAATCAAACTCGTAAATAACCCCTGTAAGAGTAATATCATTGAATTTTATTCTTGCTGCTGATATAAAAGCCGTATCGCCGATTTCCTTTTCTACCCAAATACCTTTTGTTATTATACCGCTAAAAATGTTCTGCCATCCGACATCCACAATAAAAACGTCAATATTAATATAAGGATTGAACCAGGTCGGCGGTGGGGCACTTTCTAACATGGCCGCGATTATTCTAACTCCACTACAATGAATATTATTAGGAGGATATAATTCTATGTAATAGCCTGCCGCTGAACATCCTGAAGTTGAAAGAATATTATCATCGTAAATGTTTGTTTCATTTGTCCATCTATTATAACGATCATAATAATCGTCCGGCGATACGTATTCCGTTTGCAGCAAATTTGACGCACCGGCCTCCAGCAATAAACAAGACTTATTACAAACCCATTTTGTGTCTGTCAGATAGTCAACACGGCACTTTTCGCTATTCGCCAGCTTCTGCGTATTGAACAAAAAAGGATGTTCCGTTCGTAATGAAAGCAATATACACCCCTTTTGCAAAAAATAACGGCGTCGGAAAACTGCGGAAATCAGATTGATATTGAATACCGCCTAAAGTCATTATCAGTCTGTCACCCATTGAAAAACCGTCGTACAGATTGAAACGATTCGTCGCGGCAGAAACACCTATCCCACAAACAGCAAAAACATAGCAGGACCGGTCGGTTATTAAACCCGATGCAACGATCCTGCCTGTTTTGGTCAATTGTTCTATCTCCATTACCTTACCTTCAGTAAAAAAGATCAATAATTTACAGCCGTTTGAATGATAACGTCATTCGTTTTGTTACCATCACATCCACCGCCCGCCGTGGCTCGCGGTGTCAATTGAATACGGGCTTTCCCGATCCTTCCGACATCCCACCAGTCATCGGGATCGGCAGCTTTCCCAAAGAAAAACGGTACTGCACCGTGGGGACAACGCCCTGAAACACTTCCACCAAATTCGACAGTCGCCGAACCCTTGATACTCCGAAGCGAACCGCCAGACCATGCACCGTGGAAATAACCGGCTGTGCCGGATGATCCGTTGATGCCGAACATGATGTCTTTACAGGCTGACAGGTAAAACTCTTCACCGCCTGTACCAACCCGGCCCGACATATATTCGGTGAAACGGTCCCGGACATTAGCTTCCATACGGATCAGATCGATGCACTTGCCGTCAAAGATGACATGCTTGCCGTCATCTTCGTCGATCTTGATCGTCTCGAACTGGATGTCCGGCTCTTCGTTGTCATTGGAATTCATCGGGATCAACAAACGGATCGGATGATCAGTCGGTAAAGTGATGTATTCGGTCGAAGCCTGTACCGGCGTGTAACTGAATACTTCCTTGGCAGCGAAGTAACCGACAGGTGTGATGACCTTCTCATCGAACAGATCGGCCAAAACACGCAGATCACCTGCAACCGGCAAACAACCGCCTAATGCTTTGTTGTGGACGATCCGTAACTGAAGGTTACGGAATTTCGTGGGATCGAGAGCATATAACTCGTCCCACAAATAACGACCGAAATTGATCGTGACCGCTGCCCGGCAATAGCCGTTGTTCTCATAATTCAATTCGTTGTGGTCCATTTTTCCGTTGCTGTAATAACTCAAAGCCTGTGATTGAAAACCGCTTAACGAATGAATCACTTTGCTGCCGTCAATGATCTCGATCGTTTTCAATGCTGCAACCGGATGACCTGTCGGTATGTAATTCTCGTTTAACAGATCAACCAAAACAGTGATCCGGCTGATCTTGTCGAGCAGGTCAATATCAACTACCTTCGTTCCGGATGATGCGATCGAAACGGTGTCCAGTAAAACCGGACTTCTGTAATTCATAGTACACCTCTTAAAAAATGTGTGTGTGTTTATTTTTCGTACTCACGACAAAAACCATTCACTACTCACTAATCCCTAATCCCTTCCCCGGTCACTTCTTCTCGAACTTCGACATCTCCCGGACAAACGTGACCATCCGGTTGATGTTGTCATCCAAAGTGACGCTCGGCAAACGCTCGATCTGGGCCTTTGCCTTGTCGATCGCAGGTAACAACTGAGCTGCGAAAGCGATCGTCTTTTCCTTTGCTCCGTCAATACCGGATGCAACCCGGCCAATGCCCTTGTCGATCATCTTCTGCTGCCACTCCTGAAGCGTTACAGCTTTCAGCCTGCGCTCCATCTTGCCACTGTCAATGGCCTTAAGCAGGTTGGTGCGTAACTTGGTCATCGCCTGGGCTGCCTTCAACGTGGGGGCTACGGTGACGCCCCTGACGCCCTTCTCCATGTCGGCGGTTGCAGCCTTCAAACGCCGTGCATGCTTTTCTTGAAATTCCTCTGCCGTCATCTTTGCCATAATTCTACTCCTTAATTAAAGTTAATATGGTTAGTTACGATTCAATATCCAACATTACACAATGTTAGATAATTAGTCAACAACAAAATGGCCGAAATTAAATAAATTTTATACCACTACGGTACGTATTCTGCGTAGACACTAAAGACCCTGTTTGTAATGAAACCCACGGCTCTGAATTTATTGCTCGCGATCTTGATTAGTGTGTGTGTGTAATTTGAAACATGATCATGCCAGGGCAAAACCCGACAGGGAGTTGGGTTGGGATGCGTTAGGTTGCGTTTGGTTTGTGCTGTTAAACCTGTTCTTTGGCATGGTATTTGTGTGTGTGTGTGGGTGTGTTTTAGTTCTGGATACGGGAGGTACCGCCGTGTCG
>LAZR01001954.1_pt1 | contig 12426 bp, 9 predicted proteins | sample 329461 | NCBI WGS metagenome assembly LAZR01 (sample SAMN03002196, study PRJNA259156) | marine sediment metagenome | biome: sea floor; feature: Hydrothermal impacted sediments; material: marine sediment; isolation source: Loki non-amplified sample from Loki's castle hydrothermal vent sediment ...
GACATATAGAATAGAAAGGAACTAAATTAAATATTAATTCTTTTTTACTACTGAAGATGAAACTCTTCAGGATGATAGATAGTTTTAGAATAAGGGAAGAAAGCGATGAAAAAGAAAATACTCCTGGTAATATCAGGTTTTATCGTAATTCTAGCCTTGATTATTTCTCTCACTATAAGGAGTTCAAAGCCAGCCGTGGCCTCGACCGAAGTAAACTACGGGGAATTTGTAATTAAGGTAATAGAAACAGGAGAAATTACTTCCATAAAATCAGTAACCGTCAGTGGCCCCCCGGTGAGAGGAAGGCTTCAAATAACTAAGCTTATAAAAGACGGAAGTAAAGTCAAAAAGGGAGATGTTCTGGTGGAGTTTGATAAGGGAGAATTACAGCAGGAGATGTTGAAGAGTCTTTCTGATTTGAAAATTGCTCAGAATGAAATCAACAAGAAGCTGGCTGATATAGAAAGTCAGAAGACAACAAGCCGGATAGAATTAGATAACATCAAGCTCCAGTATGATGAGGCTCTGCTGGAGACAAAAAAGGCAGATATGATTGCCAAAATTGATGCAGAGAAGAACAAGCTTCGTTATGAGCAAGCCGATAGAAAGTACAATGAAACTCTGAAAATAATGGAATCCCAAAGCCTATCCAACGAAGCAGATATGAACGTTCTGCATGAAAGAAAGGCCAAGGCAGAGGCAGACTATCAAATGGCAAAGAAAAGCCTGGAAGAAATGACTCGCCTAGCCCCTAAGGATGGACTGGTGGTTTTAAAGGAGATATGGAAAGGACCCGGAGGGATGGGCAAAGTTCAGGAGGGAGATATTGTCTGGCCTGGTGTCCAAATTCTCGAGATTCCCGACCTTTCGGCCATGGAGGTTAAAGTCTACCTTAATGAAGTTGATGTAGGCAAAGTCAAATCTGAGCAGGAAGCCATAATCCGCATAGATTCTTTTCCGGATAAAATATTTAAAGGAAAAGTGGAAAGAGTCTCCTCCATTGGCACTAAAAAAGATTGGGATGCCAAAATAAAAACTTTTGAAGCTGTTATTTCCTTGGATGAGATAGATCCCCGGATGAGGCCTGGCATGACCAGTATGGTGGACATTATAACCGAAAAAATTTCTGACGTTTTATCTATTCCCATCGAGTCTGTCTTTGAAAAGGAGGGCAAGACGATTGCTTATGTGATAAGAAGCAGAACTTCCAAAAGAAGAGAGGTTGTTCTGGGGAAAAGGAATAATACTCACATTGTTGTCACTCAAGGACTTTCTCCCGGAGATAGGATCGCTTTGAGAGATCCTTTGGCAGGACCTGAGGCCGAGGAAGCCTCCTCTTCGAAGAAAACTTCATGAATTTTTCTGAAGTAATAAATACCGGATTTTCAGGACTGAAAGCCCACAAGCTCCGCACTTTTTTAACCATGCTGGGAATTATCTTCGGAGTGGGAGCAGTAATATCTATGCTTTCTATAGGAGAAGGCGCCAAGAAAGAAGCTCTGGAAATCATAAATCTCATGGGGGCCAAGAACATCATCATCCAGAATCGCGAATATGAAGAAGACAAGCTGAAAATCATCAGGGAAAAATCCCCCGGGCTTTCTTTAAAGGACTTTCTGGCCTTGCAAGACAGTGTCCCTTACATAAAACATCTTTCTGCTCAAAAGCTGATAAAAGCCAATTTTATACGTTCTGTTGACGGGAAGAGCGAGGCCCGGGTTATAGGGACTGACTCAAGGTATCCTCTGACTCTTAATCTGTTTATTGATAGAGGGCGCTTTTTTGACGAATTTGATAATTCCCAGCATGCAAACGTCTGTGTGATCGGCCATCAAGTAAAGCGAGACCTTTTCGCTTTCAAAAATCCCCTTGGCCAGAGGATAAAGATTAACAACAAGTGGTTTGAAGTTATCGGAACAACTCTTAAGAAAGGAAAGGCTAAGGGTAAGATCGAAGGAATTGAGGTAGAGAGCATCGCCAATGATATCTATATTCCTATCAATACAGCCCTGAAGAAATTTGAGCTTGGCGAAAATGATCCACAACTCAGCGAAATCGCTGTGACAATGGAAGATCCGGGATACATCAGAGATGCTGCTGTTTATATTGATCGCCTTCTGCTTCGTCTTCATCGCGATACCGAAGATTATAAAATCACTGTCCCTGAGGAACTCCTGCGCCAGGCTCATGAAACCCAGCGTATTTTTAACATCGCCATGGGCTTTATTGCTGGCATTTCTTTGCTTGTGGGTGGGATAGGTATCATGAATATCATGCTGGCTTCAGTGCTGGAAAGGACGAGAGAGATTGGCATAAGGCGTGCTATAGGAGCCAGGCAAATAGATATCCTGGGCCAGTTTATTACTGAGGCTGTTTTCATCAGCCTTCTTGGAGGAGTGATCGGCATTGCAGCAGGCTTTGGCCTTTCTAAAATAGTGGGTCTTTATGCACATTGGAGGACTATTATTTCAGTCTTTTCTATCGTTCTCTCCTTTGGCATTGCTGTTTCTGTGGGATTGATATTTGGGATTTACCCGGCCTATATTGCCGCCAACTTAAGGCCGATTGAAGCCCTGAGCTATGAATAAGCCTGACAGATGAAGGACATCTCATTTATTGAAAATCTTAAGGTCATCAATAAGATCGTCCGTCACCGCAAGCTCACCTTCTGAGCCGGGCGTCCTCCTCTTCCACCTCGCTTCAGGTGGCAAGGACCAACTGCAAAGCCGCATACCCAGCCTCGACCCATTGGATCCGACCCATGTCTCGACCGAGAGTGATGTTATGAATAGCCAGGCATGCCGCTAGATAGCGTGACCGGGAAATGACCTCTGCGTCCAACTTTCCGGTGTAATGCACCAGAACGTTTTCCAGCAAACTCTCCCCATACCAGGTGTACAGGCAGGCAAAGTCTATGGCGGGATCACCAATAACAGTATCACCCCAATCAATAATCCCGCTCACCCCATTCGACGGATTGTCAACTAGAATATGTTCGGCCCACAGGTCATTGTGGACCAGACTCGCTGCCCCTTCGAATGACACAGGAGCATCATTCTCAAGGTAGCGACGCAAGAGACCGGGGTTCACGTTTAGACCATCCAGATTTCTCAGCTGTTCGCGGGACCTGTCCCGCAAGTGCGCAACCAGGTCAAGTTTTTCCTGTACGCCAGCTTCTCTGGCTTTGTCAACAGGATAAGTGTGCAGTCTTGAGAGGAATACTCCTAGCTGCCGCGCAACCCCATTGTGGTCAACCATCTTTGAGGTATCACCACCAATACCTGGCAATTTCCTGTATCCGGCAAATGGCCGACTTGAGTTTTCAGACGATTCACAGAAATATTCATAATTGGGAATTGGCAGTGACACCCACCCCTCAAGGCCGGAAAGGAGTTTGTATTCCGTATTCAGCTTGGCTACGCTTGCTTCCCGCTTTGGGAAACGAAACAACCACCTTCCATCAACTTCAAAGACCCGAAAATCCCACCCTTCATCCAGCAGCTCCACACATGCGTCGCGGAACTCCGGAAAGGCGGTAGTAATGACAGCTTCCGCACTCTTTGCAGTTAGAATCTCTTCTCTGAAGATTGGTATACCCTCCTTGCCGCACATATGTTTTACTGCCGATATGTATGAACAAATGCTGCGTTTGGTACAATCTGCTTCGATATCCAGTTCGAGCGAAGTGCCGAGTAAATGATTGCATTCATTCACCTTCATCGAACCATAATTTTTTTTTGCAAACTAGATTCTACGGTGATTTATGCGGCCTGACCTTATATTAATAAAACAATCTGAAAAAATCCATGTTTTTTTTGAGAATAATTGGGAAGATCAAACGTCATCAGAATTTTCAATCCAACTAAAGAGCGTTACATGAAAAATATTGGTCAATTTTGTTTGACCTTAGGACTTACAGATCGTAAGCTTCCCAAAAAATCCTGGGTTAAAATTAGCCAGATAAGAACACTTTCTGTTAAACGGATAGGGAAAACGGTTGCCAGAGCATCAGCGGAGGAACTTGTTTCAGTTATCGATGGCCTAAATGAAATTATAGGAAGCTAACTATTGCTTGAACTCAGACAGGTTTTTGTTAACGCTCAAACCTGCCCCACTTGAGAAGTTTCTCCTTCAGCTTCTTGGGATCAATTGGCTTTGTCAAATAATCATTCATCCCGGCTGCCATCAAAAGTTCCTGTTGTAAAGCCTTGGGTGGAGGGGGGCGTTCGGGTTTGAAGCTCAATTTAAGATGCTTGATGATTTTGTCGACCACAGAATATAAAAGGGGGATCAGGTCTTGATTTTGGATATTTTTAAATTTTACCAGAGAACGCCGTAAAGCCCCTTGCTTTAGCAATGGGGATATAAGGCGCTTCCCGCAGAGCAACAGCAGTTTGTAGTTGTATTATGCACCAAAATGGCATGTAATAAAAACATGTAGAACAAATTGTCGAGGCGTATAAGTATGTTGAAACAGGGCAAAAAACGGGAAATGTAGTCATTACTGTGGATCATAATAGCAAAACCTGACAAAACGCTGCACCCGGCCGCTATTCCGCTATTTTTAGCGTCTCGTTTCTATTTCTCTGCTATTGCCCCATAAAATAATGAATTAAAAAGAAGCTTAAAAGTTCCTACCGTTTGTCCTCTGTGCTGCACTCTATTGTCCTTGCGGGGAGCGAAGAGAGATTCCTCGCATGTCAACGATCATAGGACTCTAACCTTGCATGTGTAACAATCAATGGGGCAGGTCAAGGTCTCTTGTTCTCACCTGTCAGGGCATGGTAAACGGCTTTTGCGATCTGGATGTCTTGAACCGCAACTCCTGTCAGGTCAGCGATGGTGATCTGATCTTCCGAGGTTCTCTGAAGATCCGGATTGACAATCACATTCCCCAATTCTAGGATCCTCTCCTTTTCTAAAACACCGGCTTTTAGAGCTTGATGAATCTCGCCCCGAAGAAGACATTGACTGATGCTGTCGGCGACGACGATATCGGCTTTTTGGAGGATCCGCGGGTCCAACTCAATCTTCTCCAAAGTGTCAGATCCCATTGCTGTTATATGTGTTCCTTTACGGATCATATCAGCCGACAATAAAGGTGATTTTGAGGGCGTTGCCGTGACGATAAGATTACATTGAGCCGCGATATCTTCGGCTCTCAAGGTCGTTTGGATACTGTAGCTTTGAGGCTCCATATCCGCCCTGTATTCATCCAGCTCTTTCTGATCCACTCCCCACACCATAACATCCTTGCAAGAAACGACAGAAGACAAAAACTCAAGTTGCATGCGTCCCTGCGTTCCTGCCCCCATAATGCCTATACACTCTATGTTTTTCGGAGCCAGATATTTGGCTACGACTGCACCAGCTGCAGCGGTACGCACATTCGTGAGATGGCATTCGTCCAGAAGAGCGCAGGCCAGCTCGCCTGTTCCTTTTTTAAAGAGTAGAATAAGCCCGTCGCTGGTATACCTGCTCGTAGATGGACTCTCGAAAAATCCGGAAGCGATTTTAATGGCATAGTAATCGTCATCCACTAGATAGCCGTATTTTATGTGGACATCACCGGGAGGTTTTTTGAAGGTCATCTCTCCCACAGGGGGAATCACTGCTTTGCCTTCTGAATAGGCAATAAATCCCTCTTCTATATCTTGGATAGGCTGGAGTTTCTTCAAGACGTCTTTGATTTGCGGGAGGTCATAAAATTTACCCATTTCTTATCTCCTCTCTTGATTTCTGATTACTATAGAATCATCGACAAGTATTTACAAATCAATGGTTAGATCACCTCCAGGTGCTTCCTCAGCGGCTGCCCAGATGATCCTGGGCGACCCGCAGCAAAAGGGGCATATCGACATTTGCCCCGCTGATGACCACAGCGACATGCTTTCCCAGGTGCTGGACCTTCCCAGACCTCAAGGCGGCGATACCCACTGCACCGCTGCCCTCAACCACCAGATGATGGTGCTCCAGGGCAAAAGCCATAGCAGCCGCGATCTCCTGTTCGGAGACCAGGACTGTCTCGTCAACGGTTTTTTGGAGCAGTTCGAAAGTGTATGTATTGGGTATGATCCCACCGGCGAGGGCATCGGCAAGAGTAGGTTCCTCCACAATTTCGACGAGCCGGCCGGCGCGCAGACTTTCCACCATGGCCGGGCCACGCTCCATCATGACACCGACGACGTGGATTCCAGGATCGGCGGACTTGAGAGCAAAGGCGATACCACCCAGCAGGCCGCCGCCGGACAACGGGACGACGACGGTGTCCAAATCGGGAAACTCCTCCAGCAGTTCCAGGCCGATGGTTCCCTGCCCGGCGATGACGACCGGGTCGTCATAGGGATGAATCATCTCCAACCCCTCTTTTTCAGCAAGGCGGTAGGCCTCTTTAGCCGCCTCATCGTAAGTGCTGCCCTTAACGATCACCTCGGCCCCGAGTTTCCGGGTCGCGTCACGCTTGTTGGCGGGTACTGTTTCATAGAGGCAAACAACGGCCCGAAACCCGAGACGGTGGGCGACATAGGCCAGCGCACGGCCGTGGTTGCCGCTGGAGACAGTGATGACTCCCCGCTGCCGCACCTCGGGGTCCAGGGACAAAATTTTGTTGGCAGCTCCCCGCGGTTTGAAAGAACCGGTTTCCTGCAGGCACTCAAGCTTGAGAGTGATCTCGCTGCCTGTCAGTTCCGCCAGCGCCGGGGATGAGACAAGCGGGGTTTTGCGAGCAATGGGCGCGATCCTTACCCGGGCCGAATAGATGTCGCGCATCGTCAAGTCAATATCGGTCATGGACTGCTCCTCTCGTGATTCGCGAAAACGCTTTGCTATCTTTAAAAGCCGGTTTTGAAATCTTTTCCTTTCTGAAACATGTTCTCTTCCTGATTAGAACCAATACTATAAGCGATACAAAGGAAAATTTAAAGGATACAAAGGAATTGTCACCAAGACCATCACCGCCATTTTAACTTCTCTTTTCTTTGACTAATTTTGCGAATCTTTGAGCAAATCTTTTGCAATTGGTTTCGCACCTTTGATCTATGTGGCCGATCGCAACTGGACCGTAATGATCGCCCTTTGGATCGCCTTGAATAATCATCCCATGGATCAACATAGCCTCTAATATGCTAAGGATGGTAGATTCATTTCCTCCGGCAATATTAGCAGCTGAAGAAAAAGCAGCCCCTATCTTACCGTCTAGCTTTCCATGAAAAGATATACTTTTATCTAAAAGCTCTTTTAATTCTGCAGCTAAGGTGCCATAGTAAGTAGGAGAACCCATAATAATCCCTTCATAGTCCAGCAATTGCTCAGGCCTTATCTCGGATACGGATAGCAAGTCAATTTCTAAACCTGCACCCCTTGCTTCTTCAGCAATAAGCTCAGCCATCTTCTTTGTGGTTCCGCTTCTTGAATAATATACAATCAAGGCTTTCATGTTCACCTCCTAAAATAAAAACATGTGCCCGGCAGGATTCTAACCTGCAACCTTCTGGTCCGCAGCCAAACACTCTATCCAATTGAGCCACGGGCGCTTAATGGGTATGATGTTACCACTGTTTAAATGCGCACTCAAGAAAAATGTCTTCACTCCTTCCTCTTGCCCCTACTCTTTACGTCTCAACAGGGGTTTTTCTGTGAGGAATTAATCGGCACGCTTATGATATACTGGATTGGGTGTCATGCAAATTTAGGATCGTTTTAAGTTTACTTAAGTGACATGCTTAATATTTTTTGGAGTAAAAAGGAGAAGAGCTTTGTCTAAACTAAAATCAGTGAAACATATCTTTTGGGTCTCACTCTTTATGGTTTCAATCTTGTGTTTGGTTTTTGCTGTTTCTTTTTCAGGTGAGACGGAAGTCAACCAGCTTAAAACTGAAGCATGTACAAGCATTTTAGTCGGAAAGCTTGCTTCAGTTGATGGTTCTACCATGACCTCTCATTCCTGTGACAGTAATACAGACCGAACTTGGATCAATGTAGTTCCCCATAAGCAGTATAAAGCAGGCAAGATGAGTAAGTTATACTTCGAGCCAAAAAGAACCAAAGGTCCGAATGATTCTGACCGTTTGGAAAGAGGAGAACTTCCGCAGGTGAAAGAGACCTTTGCTTTTATAAACACGGCCTATCCTGTGATGAACGAATATCAGCTGGCTATCGGGGAGACCACTTTTGATGGAAAGTCGGAGCTGAAAAGTGATGAAGGAGTGATCGATTGTCCCGAGCTTTATCGCCTGGTTTTGGAAAGGGCTAAAACCGCACGTGAGGCGATAAGAGTCGCTGATGATCTTACAAAGAAATATGGCTATGTGGATTATGGGGAGTGTTTTACTTTCGCCGATCCACAAGAAACATGGTTTTTCGAGATTTTAGGTCCGGGGAAGGGAAAGAAAGGCGCTGTGTGGGCGGCAGTGCGCATTCCTGATGATCATGTGGGAGTTTCGGCCAATGCCAGTCGTATTCGCCAGATCAACCTGAGTGATCAAGATAATTATATGGCTTCGGACAATGTGTATTCTTTAGCTGAAGAGTTGGGATGGTGGGATCCTGAAAGCGGGAAGCCTTTTGAATTTTGTTATGCCTATGCTTCCCGTCGAAGCATGGGATCAAGACGCCGTGAGTGGCGGGTTTTAAGCCAGGTGGCTCCTACTCTCAATCTTGATCCTAACGGCGAAAATTTTCCCTTTTCGGTGAAAGCTGAAAAGAAATTATCTGTTAAAGATGTTTTGGATATTTTCAGGGATGCATACCAAGATACTCCTTATGATATGACTTCACCTCTGACGACTGTGAATCGTAAAGGAGAGACAGTGAAAAGTCCTGTGGCCAGTCCCTTTCTTAATAGTGATCTGATGTCACTTTTAAAGATCCAGAGAGAAAGGACGATTTGCAGTCCCCGGGCCACATATCTTCAGGTTACGCAGTCCCGCAGTTGGCTTCCGGATGCCATCGGCGGTGTGGTCTGGCTTGGGTATGACAATCCCGCTTCAACACCTCATACACCCTTCTATTGTGGGATCACAAAGATGCCTGAATCATACAGGATTGATGGAAGGTGGGGATTCAGGAAAGACTGTGCTTGGTGGGCTTTCCGGAGAGTCTCACAACTGGCTAAATTCCGGTGGCAGGCCATGAGCAAAGACATTGAAAAAGTCTGGATGGGGATTGAGGAGAAAGCTTTTAAAGATCAGGAGAGTATTGAAGTAGAAGCTTTACGGTTGTACAAACAAAATCCAAAAAAAGCCCGGGAATTTTTAACAAAATACTGTCTTGAAATGGCCAACAGTGCAGTCCAATCCTACTGGAAACTGGGTGATGACCTCTGGGGAAGATATACAAATTTATTTTAGCTCATTCTGGAAATAGTCGGCCTCGCCGATTGCGACCTACCGGGGACTCCCAACGAAATCTTCTATACCCAGGAGCAGGCTGCCAATAAAGCCTGCCTGTATGCAAAGCTTGTTGAGCTTCGGACTGGCCTTTGACATCGAGAAGTCCACCAACGGCCAGAATGCTGACGATCCGACCGGCTCACACATCGAAGTGGGCGCCCCGGCAAACAGAACGAACCTGGTAACCAATAGGTTGTGCTCCGATATTAGTTTCGGTTATACTTTCTCATAAATTGAGAATCTCCATCTTTTTCGAAGGAGAAGACCCATGTCACCAACGTATTTGATCGTTCCGCTGGGGGAGATGGCGATGAATGCGATTCGCAGTGTCACCCGAGCCGGCTTAAGGATGTTATCCATTTCCGGTGTTGCCCTCCTTTTCCTGTTTGGATGCCCCGGCGACAATAGTGCCGTGGCTATGGACGAAGTCGTCCTTGCCGACGCTCCCAGCGTGGATGCCAGCTTTCTTTCGGCCCTCGAGTGGCGGTTCGTCGGGCCGTACCGTGGAGGGCGTGTCCTTGCGGTCGCGGGAATTCCCAACGACCCCCTCGTCTACTATTTCGGCGCTGCCCATGGCGGAGTGTGGAAGACCACCGATGCCGGAGGGCATTGGCGGAACGTGTCGGACGGCTTCTTCAAATTCCCTGCAGTGGGTGCCCTGGACGTATCGCTCTCGGATCCCGAGGTGATCTTCGCGGGGACGGGTGAGGGGCTTCAACGGCAATTCATCTCGCCCGGAGACGGGGTCTACAAATCCACCGACGGAGGAGAAACGTGGACCAACGTGGGGCTGCGAGAGACCCGGCACATCGCCAGGCTCCGCATTCATCCAACCAATCCCGATATCGTGTACGTGGCGGCGATGGGGGACATGTTCGGCCCCAACCCGGATCGCGGCGTCTATCGAACCACGGATGGAGGGGAGACGTGGAAACGGATCCTGTATAGGGGCGATACTGCCGGTGCGGTGGATCTGTCTATTGATTCCACGAACCCGAAGGTGATCATCGCGGCCCTGAACCACCATGTGACGTATCCGTGGGACGAGGAGAGCGGCGGCCCCACCACCGGCCTCTTCAAGAGCACAGACGGCGGGGACACCTGGACGGACATCACCCGCAACCCCGGTCTGCCAAAAGGCCTAGTCGGCAAGATCTGCATAGCAATCTCACCAGCACGCTCCAGCCGGGTGTATGCGTTCATAGAGGCTGACGAAGGCGAAGGCGGGATCTATCGTTCCGACGACGGCGGGTCCACATGGCAGATGATGCATCAAGACCCCGGCAAGATGGAGATCCCCAATTCCTACAACCACATCACCTCCGACCCCCAGGATCCCGATGTCGTCTATATCCAGCCCATCACCGGTTTACTGAAGTCCACGGACGCGGGCCGGACCTTCAAACGTGTACCTATGGATAACTGGGACCCTCATGCGTTATGGATCGATCCAAACGACTCTCGCCGAATGATCGAAGGAGGGGACGGGGGGGCCTCGGTGACGTTGAATGGAGGTGAATCCTGGTCGAGCCTCGAGAACCAACCTACCGCAGACCTACTCAGTCTGGCTGTGGACGACCAGGAGCCGTACTGGCTCTACGGCTCCCAGAACGATAACAGCCACATCGGGATTCCAAGTCGAACCGATGATCGGTCCATCGGATGGACGCACTACCTTCACATTCCGGTCGGTGAGGGCGGGCAGACGGCGGTCAAGCCCGACGGCAGCGTGGTCTATGCAAATGATAGGTCCAGGACGGCCCGTTTTGACCGGGAGACCGGGCTGGCTCCGCTCATCAGCGTTTGGCCCGAGTGGGTGTTCGGAACGCCCGCCAAAGACGTGAAGTACCGTTTCTACTACTCGTTTCCGGTACTCCTCTCGCCGCACGATCCAGGCGTGCTCTACACGGCGGCCCAGTACCTCTTCCGATCCACTGACGAAGGCCAATCCTGGGACCAGATCAGTCCCGACCTCACGCGGAACCGCCAGGACTTGATGGGCGAAATATCCGGAGGGCCCATTAGTTCCAATGCGTCCTCGCTTTTTCACGTGAGTCTCATCCGGGTCATTGCCGAGTCTCCCCTCAAAGAGGGTGAGCTCTGGGTGGGCACCGACGACAGTACCGTTCAGGTTTCGCAAAATGGTGGCCGCAATTGGCGCAACGTCTCTCCTCCGGAACTACCCGAATGGACCACGATCACGGCCATAGACGTATCTTCCCACAAGCGGGGGACGGTTTATATCTCCGGAGAACGGCACAGGGTGAGCGATCGCGCGCCGTATCTCTACAAGACCACCGACTACGGCAACACCTGGCAGCGGATCACCGACGGGATTCGGGAAAACGACTACTCGTGGGTCATCCGGGAGGATCCGGTCCGGCCGGGTCTCCTCTATGCGGGAACAGAAACCGGTGCGTACGTCTCCTTCGACGCCGGGGCATCCTGGCAGTCTCTACAGCGCAACCTGCCGCCGGTGATGGTCATGCAGATGCTCGTGAAGGACGACGACCTGGTGGTGGCAACCCATGGACGGGGCTTCTGGATCATGGATAACATCTCGTCCCTGCGTGCCATCACCCCCGAAGTCGCCTCGGCCCCGGTGCATCTGTTTGAAGTAGTCCCCGCTATCCGTCAACCTCGGGGAGGGAGCGGGTGGACGGGATCTAAGGACGCAGCGAGGAACCCGCCGAAAGGGGTGATGATCGAATATCACCTGGCCCAAGCAGCCACCAGTGAGGTGATGTTCACCATCACGGATGCCAACGGCGCCATCATCCGGCAATTCTCCAGCAAGTTGAAGGGACGCCATAGCCCCTCCACCAAGGCAGGAATGAACCGATTCTTCTGGGACATGCGATATCCGGGTACCCAGATGCCCCCGGCCGCTGGAGCATTGGACGGTTTCATGAGCATCGATTACTCTCCGCCCTCATCGCCGACTGCGCCTCCCGGACGATACATCGCCCGGCTCTTCGTGGACGGACAGGCTCACGAGCAGCCTTTCGAGATTCGCAAAGATCCGAGAATTAAGGCC